>ODAK010000380.1_pt1 | contig 51012 bp, 33 predicted proteins | sample 1539591 | NCBI WGS metagenome assembly ODAK01 (sample SAMEA3539303, study PRJEB22396) | soil metagenome | biome: tundra; feature: field; material: soil | place: USA | collected 2010-05 | depth 0.15 m
CGAATTGGGACAGGCGCCGCAGCGCCAGCGATCACGGTCGTGGTAAGGCCGGCGGAGGTAAGTTATTGATTTATATGTAGCGGGCAGGGCCGCCGTATTGAGCCGCGCTGGCTACCCTGTGAGCTCAAAGTGCGGCGCCGCCGCCAGCAGATCCGGCCGCGCTAGAGCTTGTTACCGAACAGTTTTTCGAGTTCCAGTCGCGAGCGTTCTGCCGCGCTGATATCGGGTGCGACGTAGGCGCCAGGGCGCGGGGCAAAAAAATCGCAGAAGTTCGCGCGCGTCTTGTCGCTGACCTCCTCGGCGGTCGGCTCGCGACACTGTTTAGCCACACTCGTGTCGTAGTCGGCGCACAGGCGGCACACGTGCAATTCGGCGCGGCAGCGCGCACATTCGTCGCGTCGCGACAACGGCAAAGTCAGTGCCGCCAAATCGGCGCCGCATTTCCAGCAGACCAGGTTGTGTGCCATGGCGTCAGGTCCTAAGGCGCCGTGCGGTCGGCCAGGAAACGTGCCAGCGCCGCACCAGTATGCGAGCGGGCTCGCCGCGCGACAATCGCCGCGGGCGGGCCGGCCGCGACGATGCGGCCGCCGGCATCGCCGGCTTCGGGACCCAGGTCGATGATCCAATCGGCCTCCGCCATGATGTCGAGATTGTGCTCGATCAGCACCACGGAATGCCCGGCATCGACCAGTCGATGCAGCACTGCGATGAGCTTCTCGACGTCGGCCATGTGCAGCCCGACCGTCGGCTCATCGAGCACATAGAGCGTATGGCCCGGACGGGCGCGCGGGGAGTCGGTCAGGCGCGCGAGTTCGGTGACCAGTTTGATGCGTTGCGCCTCACCGCCCGAGAGCGTTGGGCTCGGTTGCCCCAGGGTCAGATAGCCCAAGCCCACGTCCGCGAGCAATGCCAGAGGCCGGCGGATGCGCGGGTGCGCGGCGAAGAATTCCATGGCATCCTCGACATTCATCGCCAGAATGTCGCCCACTGAGCGGCCGCGCCACTGGATCTCGAGCGTCTCGCGATCGAAGCGGCTGCCGCCGCAGCGCTCGCACAGCACCTTTACATCAGGCAGGAAGCTCATTTCAATCCTGCGCTGCCCGGCGCCGTCGCACTCGGGGCAGCGACCACCGCTGGTATTGAAAGAAAAACGGCTGGGGTCGTAGCCACGCACGCGCGCCTCGCTGGTGCCGGCGAATACGCGGCGGATGTCATCCCAGAAGCCGACATAGGTGGCCGGGCAAGAGCGCGGCGTGCGGCCGATCGGACTCTGATCGACCTCGAGTACGCGCGCGATCTGTTCGACGCCGCGCAGCGCGCGCGCTCCGATCGGCTTGGGCGGGGACTTTGCATTGATCAGCGCACGCAGGTTGGCATAGAGCACATCGCGCGCCAGCGAGGATTTGCCCGAGCCGGACACGCCGGTGATGACCACGAGCCTGCCTAGCGGGATGCGCACATCGAGGTCGCGCAGATTGTGCAGCTGTGCCGAGTCGATCTCGATCGCGGCGCTGCGTTCAGTCGTGGCACGGCGCGGCATCGCCGGATGCATCAAAGGCCGGGCCAGAAAGCGGCCGGTCACGGATTCCGGATGTGCCTCGAGCTGCTGCGCGGTGCCGGCCGCGACCACGCGACCGCCGCGCACGCCGGCGCCGGGACCTAAGTCGATGATGTGATCGGCGCGCCGGATCGTGTCCTCATCGTGTTCCACCACGACCAGAGTGTTGCCGGCCGCGGACAGCTTCGACAGCGCATCGAGCAGTACCTCGTTGTCTCGGGGGTGCAGGCCGATCGTGGGCTCATCGAGCACATAGCACACCCCCTGCAGATTGGATCCCAGCTGCGCCGCGAGCCGTATGCGCTGCGCCTCCCCGCCCGAGAGGCTCGGCGCGGCGCGATCGAGCGCCATATAGCCCAAACCGACACGCTCGAGAAAGCCCAGACGAGCGCGGATCTCGGAGAGCGCGTCGCGGGCAATGGTCGCTTCGCGCACCGTCAGGCGCAGGCTTTCGAAGAAGGCGCGCAGGCTCTTTACCGGCAGCGCCGTGAGCTCGGCGATCGAGCGCTCCTTGAAGCGCAGATGCAGCGCGGTAGTGTTGAGGCGCGCGCCATGGCAACTCGGACAGTTCTGCGCGCTGTCGGTGCCGTCAGCAGGCGCCTCGAGCCATTGCGCTTCCTCGCCGGTTTGCTCTGCTGCGAATTGTGTCACCTGCACACCGGTGCCAAAGCAGCTCGGACACCAGCCCTGGCTGGAGTTGAAGGACAGCAGCCGCGGATCAGGCTCGGGAAAGCCGCGCCCACAGGACGGGCAGGCACGGCGGGCGCTGAAAATCTGCAGCTTGCCGCTCGCTGGCAGAACGTGCACGACGCCTTTGCCGAGTTCGAGCGCCTGCTCTACCGCGGCGCGCAGCGCCGCCTCCTCTCGTGGCCTGCACATCACGCTGGCGACGGGCAGCTCGATGTCGTGTTCGACGAAACGCTTGAGGCTTGGGAATGGATCAGTCTTCACCCACTTTCCATCCACGCGCAGTAGCAAAGCACCGCGCGCGGCGGCCCAGCGAGCGAGCTCGCGATAGTGGCCCTTGCGATGCGCGATCAACGGCGCCAGCAATTGCAGGGTCTGGCCGCGGAAGCTGCGCTGCAGGCTGGCGACGATCGCATCCAGGCTCTGTGGGGCAATCGCCAGATTGCAGTCGGGGCAGTACTGCGTGCCCAGGCGCACGTAGATCAGCCTTAGAAAATGGTAGATCTCGGTCAGCGTCGCGACCGTGCTCTTGAGGCCGCCGCGGCTGGCGCGCTGCTCGATGGCTACCGTGGGCGGAATGCCATAGATTGCGTCCAGATCGGGCCGCGCGGCCGGCTGCACGAACTGGCGTGCGTAGGCATTGAGCGATTCGAGGTAGCGGCGTTGGCCTTCGTTGAACAGGATGTCGAAAGCCAGCGTTGATTTGCCCGAGCCGGATACGCCGGTGATCACGCTAAAGCGCCCGCGTGGAATCTCGACGTCCACATTCTTGAGGTTATGCTCGCGCGCGCCACGCACCACCACCTGCCCGTGATCGGCGCCAGATCGCGCCCCGATCGGTGCGGCATAGGCGACACCCCGAGAGGGCTCCGCCACCAGACGCACGGCGCCGGCCGTGGCGCTCGCGTAATCCAGCAGCGCGCGGCCCGTATGCGAGCGGCTGCGCGGCGCGCGCGCCTGCTGCATGAGCTGCTCCGGAGTGCCGGTGGCGATCAGCTCGCCGCCGTGCTCGCCGCCTTCTGGACCCAGATCGATGATCCAGTCGGCGGCGCGGATCACATCGAGATTGTGTTCGATCACGAGCAGCGAGTGGCCGGCCTGCAGCAGTAAGCCGAAGGCGTGCACCAACCGCGCGATGTCCTCGAAATGCAGGCCGGTCGTGGGCTCATCGAAGATCAGCAGCTTGCCGCGCTGCGCGCTGCCGAGCGCCGCCTTGGCCAGATGGCCCGCGAGCTTGAGCCGTTGCGCCTCGCCACCGCTCAAGGTCGGCACCGGCTGACCGAGCCGCACATAGTCGAGACCCACATGCACCAGCGGCTGCAGACGTGCGCAAACCGCCGGCGCATCGGCAAAGAACGCGAGCGCCTCGGTCGCGGTCAGTGCCAGTACCTCGGCAATGTTGGCCCGACGGCCGTCGGCGCCGGTCAGGCGGATCTGCAGCGTCTCCGGGCGGTAGCGGCGACCATCGCATTCACCGCAGCGCAGATACACGTCCGACAGAAACTGCATCTCGATGTGCTCGAAGCCGTTGCCGCCGCACGCCGGGCAGCGGCCCGTGCCGGAATTGAAGCTGAAGGTGCCGGCGGTGTAGCGGCGCAGCCGCGACTCGGGCTCGGCCGCGAAGCGCGCGCGAATCTCATCGAAAGCCCCGACGTAGCTGGCGGGATTGGAGCGCGTGGTGCGGCCGATCGGCGTCTGATCGATCAGCACCACCGCTTCGATCCGCTCGGCGCCTTCCAGCCGCGCGAATGCGCCCGGCGGATCGCTGGGCTTACCGTGCGCCTTCTGCAGCGCCGGATAGAGCACGTTTTGCACCAGGGTGGATTTGCCCGAGCCCGAGACGCCGGTCAGGCACACCAGCCGCTGCAATGGAATCTCGACATCGAGGCACTTGAGGTTGTGCTCGGCCGCACCAAACAGCGCAATGTGTTGCCTCACGCTGCCGAACGCGGTGCCAAGGGCGGCACTCGCGCGCAATGGCGGCAGGCTGCGACGGCCGGCGAGCCACGCACCCGTGGCCGACTCGGGATGCGACATGATCTCAGCCGGGGTGCCGTAGCAGACGATGCGGCCACCGTGCTCGCCGGCGCCCGGACCTAAATCCAGGATGCGGTCGGCCTCGAGCATGATCTGCGGATCGTGCTCGACCACCAGCAGGGTATTGCCCGCATCGCGCAGTCGCTTCATGACCGTGATCACGCGCTGCATATCGCGCGCGTGCAGGCCGATCGATGGCTCATCGAGTACGAACAGCGTATTGACCAGTGAAGTCCCGAGCGCGGTGGTCAGATTGATGCGCTGGACTTCGCCCCCCGAGAGCGTGCGCGACTGGCGATCGAGCGTGAGATAGCCCAAGCCCACCTCACACAGGAACTTCAGGCGCGTGCGCAGCTCCCCGAGCAGCAGGTCCGCAGCCTGGTCGAGCGGCGGCGGCAACACGAGCTCATCGAAGAAGGTGCGGCAGCGCTCGATCGGCAGCTGCATGACCGCGTCAATGGCGCTGGAGCCCAGTCGCCACAGCAACGCATCGGGTTTGAGGCGTGCACCGTGGCAACTCGGACACAGCGTGTAGCTGCGGTACTTGGACAGCAGCACGCGGATGTGCATCTTGTAGGCGCGGGTCTCGAGCCAGTCGAAGAAACGCTTCGCCCCATACCAGACCTTCTTGTTCCAGGGACCTTCGCCTTCGATGACCCACTGCCGGAACGAGAGCGAGAGCTCGCGCCACGGCACATCGATCGGGATGCCGCGCTTTTTTGCAAAGCGCAGCAGGTCGTCCTGGCATTCCTTGTAGGACGGGGTCTGCCAGGGCCGCACCGCGCCGGCGGCGAGCGTCTTGCTCGTGTCGGGAACCACGAGGCCGTAGTCGATGCCGATGACGCGGCCGAAGCCGCGGCAGGTCTCGCAGGCGCCGATCGGTGAGTTGAATGAAAACAATCCTTGCGTCGCGTCCTGATAGTGCAGATCGCAATCGGCGCAATGCAGATCGCTCGAATAGCGCAGCACCCGCTGCTCGCTGCCCTCCCGATCGAGTGCGTGCACGCTCACGCGGCCGTGGCCCGCGCGCAGCGCCGCCTCCAGCGCCTCGACCAGGCGGCTGCGATCGCTGGTCTCCAGCCGCAACCGATCCTGGATCACGCTCAGCAGTTGCGGCTCCTCGCGATGGATGCGTACATAACCGAGCTTCTCGAGTTCGGCGCGCAGCTCCCCGAGCTTCATCCTGGGCGGCAAGGGCACCGGGAAGCAGATCAGCAGCAGCGCCTGCGGAAGGCCCGCCAGCGCTACGGTGAGCGCATCGGCAATGCTCTGCGCGTGGTCACGGCGCACCGGGTGGCCGCAGCGCCGGCAATACAGCCGTGCGGCGCGCGCATACAGCAGCTTCAAATGATCGTTGAGCTCGGTCATCGTGCCCACGGTCGAGCGCGAGGTTCGCACTGGATTGACCTGATCGATCGCAATGGCAGGCGGGATGTGCTCGATGCGATCGACCTGGGGCTTGTCCATGCGGTCGAGGAACTGGCGCGCGTAGGGCGAGAAGGTCTCGACGTAGCGGCGCTGCCCTTCCGCATACAGCGTGTCAAAGACCAGCGAGGACTTGCCCGAACCGGACACGCCCGTGACCACCACCAGCTCGTTGAGCGGGAGGTCAAGGTCAAGATTGCGAAGGTTATTCTGACGCGCGCCTCGCACGACGATCGCGTCATGCGCGCTGCGGCTCATGATCGGTAGAATTTTACGGGATTTCGGGTTTGCCGGCAGGCTGTTGCCACCCCCGTCTATAATGGAGGCCCATGCTCACGGCCCCCGATTTACGCCCCGACTTTGCCTCGCCGGCCCCGCAAGGCGCCGCACCCGCCGCCGCGCCGTTTCTGCCGACCTCGCGCGCCGAAATGCACGCGCTCGGCTGGGAGCAGTGCGATGTCATCATCGTGACCGGCGATGCCTATGTGGATCATCCGAGCTTCGGCATGGCGATCGTCGGTCGCGTACTCGAGGCGCAGGGCCTGCGCGTGGGCATTATCGCGCAGCCGGACTGGCACAGTGCCGAGCCGTTCCGGGCACTCGGTGCGCCGCGGCTGTTCTTCGGTATCACCGCCGGCAACATGGACTCCATGGTCAATCGCTACACCGCCGAAAAGCGCGTGCGCAGCGATGATGCGTATACGCCCGGCGGGCAGGGCGGACAGCGACCGGATCGCTCGGTGATCGTCTATGCGCAGCGCGCGCGCGAGGCCTACCGCTCGGTGCCCATCGTGATCGGGGGCATCGAGGCCTCGCTGCGCCGGATCGCGCATTTCGACTACTGGTCCGAGAAGGTGCGGCGCTCGATCCTGCTCGATGCGAAGGCAGACCTGCTGGTGTATGGCAACGGCGAGCGGCAGATCTGTGAAATCGCGCGGCGCTTGCGCGCCGGTGAGCCGATCGAGGCATTGCGCGATATCCGTGGCACGGCGTTTGCGCACGCAGTGCCCTCGGGGGAGTGGATCGAGATCGATTCGACGCATCTGGATGCGCCCGGTCGCTTGAACCCCGCGCTCGATCCGTACGCGCTGGCCGATAATGGACGCGATCGCGCAAAACCCGCGCCACACGGCGCTGAGGTGGTGCGCTTCGTGCGTCGCGTGCGCAATGCCGATCGCGAGCGCAGCGTGATTCGACTGCCGGCCTACGAGCAGGTCGCAGGCGATCCGGTGCTCTACGCCCACGCCTCGCGCATCCTGCATCTGGAGTCCAACCCGGGCAACGCGCGCGCACTGGTACAGTGCCACGGCCGGCAGCAGCTGTGGCTCAACCCGCCGCCCATCCCGTTGAGCAGCGATGAGATGGATTGGATCTACGGGCTGCCGTATCAGCGCCGTCCGCACCCGCTGTACGGCGAGGCCAATATTCCGGCCTACAAGATGATCCGCTTCTCGGTATCGATACAGCGTGGCTGCTTCGGCGGCTGCAGCTTCTGCTCGATCACCGAGCACGAGGGCCGCATCATTCAAAGCCGCTCGGAGCAATCGGTGCTCAGCGAAATCGAGAAGATCCGCGACAGCGTACCGGGCTTTACCGGCGTGATCTCCGATCTGGGTGGGCCGACTGCGAACATGTACCGGCTCGCCTGCAAGAGCCGCGAGATCGAAAGCGCTTGCCGCCGCCCCTCCTGCGTTTATCCGGCCATCTGTCCAAATCTCAACACCGACCATGCGCCGCTGATTCAGCTCTATCAGAAAGCGCGCGCATTGCCAGGGATCAAGAAGATCCTGATCGCCTCCGGAGTGCGCTACGACCTCGCGCTCGAATCGCCCGAGTACGTGCGCGAACTCGCAACGCACCACGTCGGCGGATATTTGAAGATTGCGCCCGAACACCTGCGCGAGGGGCCGCTATCGAAAATGATGAAGCCGGGCGTGGGCACCTACTATCGCTTCAAGGAACTGTTCGACCGCTACTCCAAGCAGGCCGGCAAGCAACAGTATCTGATTCCCTATTTCATCGCGGCACATCCCGGCACCACCGATGAGGACATGCTCGAGCTGGCGCTCTGGCTCAAGCGCAACGGCTTTCGCGCCGATCAAGTGCAGGCATTCCTGCCCTCGCCGATGGCGAGCGCGACCGCGATGTATCACAGCGGCAGGAATCCGCTCAAACGCGTCACGCGAGCGAGCGAAGAGGTCACCATTCCGAAGGGCCTGCGTGTGCGGCGGCTGCACAAGGCGTTCCTGCGCTATCACGATCCGAACAACTGGCCGCTGCTGCGCGAGGCGCTGCGACGCATGGGGCGTGCCGATTTGATCGGCAGCGGCCGTCATCAGTTGCTGCCCGCGTATCAGCCGCCCGGCACCGGCGAGCAGGGCGAGGGCCGGCGCGCGCCCAAGCGCGCAAGCTCGGCCGCGGCAGCGCCGATGCCAATGCGACCGTTTCGCACGCAGCACACCGGCCTGCCGCGCACGCCGTCAGCTCGTGGCAAGTCCTCACGCGATCATTATTGACGCCAATGCAGCCGGCGGCGCGACGCTTTTGTATGCTCGCAGCGCTGCTGCTCGCGCTTGCCACCCTCATTGGCGCCCTGGGCGCGCATGGACTCAAACCGCACCTGACCGCCGACCGCTACGAGGTGCTGCAGACTGCCGTGCACTATCAGTTCTTTCACGCCCTCGGGCTCTTAGGCCTGGGGCTGTTGTCCGATCGTGTGCCGATGCCGCTGCTGCGGTTGGCGGGTTGGCTGCTGTTTGTCGGCGTGCTGCTGTTTTCAGGTAGCCTGTATTGTCTCGTGGCCGGCGCCCCGAGAGCGCTGGGCCTGCTGACGCCAGTCGGCGGATTGGCATTGATCGCTGGCTGGTGTGTGAGCGCTGTGGCGCTGCGCCACAAGCGCGAGCCTTAAGCGCGCAAGCGCAGGCGCGATGGACACGGCGCAAACCGGGCAAGATCTTCGAGAGCTGTGGCGGCGCTGGCTGCTGCCGGGCATCACGCTGCTGATCTTTGCGCTGTTCGCTCTCGGCCTGCGGCGCGAGCTCGCGGAAATTCACTTCGCCAACGTACTGGCGGATCTGCGCTCCATTGCGCGCGGCGCGCTCGTGGGCGCGGTGCTGTGCACGGCCGCGAGCTACGGCTTGCTCGGCTTCTACGATGTGCTGGCGCTGCGCTATCTGGGCAAATTCGTACCCTATGGTCGCACATTGTTCACCTCCTTCATCGCCTACGCCTTCGGCCATAATTTTGGTATCGCCGCCTTCACGGGCGGCGCGGTGCGCTACCGTCTGTATTGCTCGGCAGGCTTGAGCGCGGCGGACGTGGCGACGGTGTCGGCCTTTTGCGGTGTGACCACCGCCATCGGCCTCGGCGTGCTCGCGGGGGTGTCGTTCATCGTCGCGCCGCATCAGGGTGCGCACGCGGTGCACATGAATCACACCATCGTCTTCGGCCTCGGGGTGCTGCTGCTGGTGCTGGTGGGCCTGTACGCAGCCTGGTCGCTGTTCGGGCCGGAACAGTTTGAACTGCACGGCTGGGCGCTGCGTGCGCCGGCGCCGTCGATCGCGCTGCCGCAGATCGCACTCGCGGTGGTGGATCTGGCGATCTCAGCGCTGGTCCTGTGGCTGTTGCTGCCGGCCGGCAGCCCGGTCAGTCTGCTGATCTTCGCCGGCGCCTATGCGACCGCGATGGCCGCCGCGGTGATCAGCCATGTACCCGGCGGACTCGGTGTGTTCGAATCGCTGCTGGTGCTCGCGCTGCCCGGCGTGCCGGCCGAGCAGCTGATCGGATCATTGCTGGCCTGGCGCGCCGTGTACTACCTGCTGCCATTGCTGGTCGCGACGGTGCTGTTCGGCGGCCAGGAATTGCGGGCGCAGCGCTCCACCCTCGCGCGCATCGAGCAGCTCGCCGCCGCCTATATCTCCCCGATCGTGCCGCAGGTCAGCGGCGCGCTGGTATTCGTCGCGGGCTTCTCACTGCTGGTCACGGGGGCGACGCCATCGATCGATCGGCGCCTGTCGTTGCTGCGCGATGTGCTGCCGCTGATAGTGCTCGAGGCATCGCACCTGGCCTCGAGCGTGATCGGCCTGGCGCTGCTGATCCTGGCCCGGGCGCTGTTCCGGCGCGTGGCGGCAGCCTATCAAGTCACGATTTGGCTGCTGGCGGCGGGCATGATCGCCGCGCTGCTGCGCGGACTAGAGTTCGAGCAGGCATCGATACTGGGGCTGGTGCTGACGGTGCTGTGGCTTGGACGGCGGGCATTCTACCGGCCGGCGGAGATCATGGCGCAGCGCTTCACACCGGCGTGGATCGTGAGTCTCGCGATCGTGATCTCTACCGCGGTGTGGATCGGCTTTTTCGCCTATCGGCACGTCGATTACTCCCATGCGCTGTGGTGGACGTTTGCATTTGAAGCCGATGCGCCACGCATGTTGCGTGCCTCGTTGGTGGTAGTGCTGCTGGCCGCGGCGTTTCTGGCCACCAATCTGCTGCGGCCGGCGCGGCCCGAGCCCGGCGTGGCTTCGAGCGAGGATCTAGCGCGCGCCCGTGCGCTCATCGCTGGCTGCTCGCAGGCGCTCGCGAATGCGGCGCTCATTGGCGATAAGCGGCTGCTATTCAGCGCCGCCGGGGATGCGTTCCTGATGTACCAGATCAACGGCCGCAGTTGGGTGGCGCTCGGCGATCCGATCGGCGAGCGCGCTGGCCAGGAGGAGCTGGTGTGGCGTTTTCGCGAGCTCTCGGACCGCCACGGCGGCTGGACCGTGTTCTATCAGATCAGTGCCGATCAGCTGCCGCTGTACATCGATCTAGGGCTTGCGGTGATGAAGCTCGGCGAGGAGGCGCGCGTCCGGCTCACCGATTTCTCGCTCGAAGGCAGTGCGCGGGCCGAGCTGCGCACGCAACGCCGTCGCGCCGAGCGCGACGGGGCGAGCTTTCAGGTGCTGCGCCCGGAACAGCTGCCGCCGCTGCTGCCGAAGCTGCGCGCGATCTCGGATACCTGGCTGGAGGAGAAGGCGGTGGCGGAGAAGAGCTTCTCCGTCGGCGCTTTCAATGAAGGCTATATCAGCCATTTTCCAGTGGCGGTGGTCAGCTGCGCCAATGAGCCGGTGGCGTTTGCGAGCCTGTGGGTGTCGGGCAACGGCGAGGAAATCGCAGTCGATCTGATGCGCTTTGACGCGGACGCGCCGCGCGGGGCCATGGATTTCCTGTTTGTCGAGCTCATGCTCTGGGGTCAGGCGCAGGGACATCGCTGGCTCAATCTCGGCATGGCACCGCTCGCCGGACTCGAACGCCATCCGCTCGCGCCAGTCTGGCATCGCGTCGGCAACTTCGTGTTTCGCTACGGCGAGCACTTTTACAACTTCCATGGTCTGCGCCGATACAAGGCAAAATTCAATCCGGTCTGGGAGTCCAAATATCTCGCCTCACCGGGCGGTCTTGCGCTCCCCCGGGTCCTGCTCGACATCTCGGTGCTGATCTCCGGCGGCGTCAAGGAGCTGTTTGCGAAATGAAGTGCAGGTGACTGCGCGGGCGCATCCGCTGGCCGTCGCGCTAAGCGAGGCGCTCGCACAGCATCGAGATGCCGTGCTGCAAGCCCCCACGGGCGCGGGCAAGAGCACCATCGTGCCATTGGCGCTGCTCGAGGAAGGTTTTCTCGGGGACCGGAAAATACTGATGCTCGAGCCGCGACGGCTCGCAGCCCGCGCAGTGGCCGCGCGCATGGCCTCGCTGCGTGGTGAGAGCGTCGGGCAGACGATCGGCTATCGCATGCGGCTCGATACCCGGGTGTCGCGCGCAACTCGCATCGAGGTGGTGACCGAGGGGGTGCTGACGCGGCTGCTGCAGGAGGATCCGGCGCTCGAGGGCGTGGGCTGCGTGATTTTCGATGAATTTCACGAGCGCAGCCTGCAGGCCGATCTGGGACTGGCGCTGTGCCTCGATGCACGCCGCCAGCTGGGCGGCACGTTTCGCGTGCTCATCATGTCGGCGACGCTCGAGAGCGAGCGGGTCGCGCAGCTGCTCGGCGATGCCGCGGTGGTCCATGTGCCGGGACGCGCTTTCCCGGTGGCGGTGCAGTACCTCGGCCGCGGCGCTCCGCAGCTGGATGCACAGCGGCTCGTGCTGGCCGTCGTGCGCGCGGTGCAACGTGCGCTCGAAGCTACGCAGGGCGATGTGCTGGCGTTCCTGCCGGGCGTAGGTGAGATCCGCCGCGTCGAAGGCGCTCTGGCCCAGGCGAGCCTGCCGGCCACAGTGCGGGTGCTGTCGCTGTACGGCCAGATGAGCGGCGCCGCGCAGGATGCGGTACTCGCGCCGAGCGCCGCCGGTACGCGCAAAGTGGTGCTCGCGACCAACATTGCCGAGACCAGCCTGACTATTCCGGGCGTCACGGCAGTGGTTGACTGCGGCCTGGTCCGCCGTTCGCGCTTTGATCCGGTCACCGGCATGAGCCGCCTGGACCTGGAACGCATTTCGCGCGCGGCCAGCGAACAGCGCTGTGGACGCGCCGGGCGCGTCGCACCCGGAATTTGTTACCGGCTGTGGGGCGAAGGGGCGCAGTTGTCTCTGGCGGCGACGACCGCACCCGAGATCCTCGAGGCCGATCTGGCATCTCTGGCGCTCGAACTCGTGCGCTGGGGGGCAAGCGATGCGATGCCGCTCGACTGGCTCGATGCCCCGCCAGCGCCCATGTTGCAGCAGGCACGCGCGCTGCTTGCGCGGCTGGGTGCGCTCGATCGGCAGGCTCGGCTTACGGCTCTGGGCCATGAGATGTCGCGCCTGCCGGTGCATCCGCGGCTCGGGGCCATGCTGCTCGCCGCGCGCGATCTGGGCGCCGTGCCGTTGGCCGCGCAGCTCGCGGCCGTGCTCTCTGAGCGGGATCTGCTGCGATACGGCGCGGGCCCGAACGATCCGGATCTGCGTGCCAGGCTCGAGCTGCTGCGCGGGATGGCGGGCCGCGAGGCTGCAGATCGAGCTGCGCTCGAGCGCGTGCAGCGCAGCGCGCGAGCGCTCGAGACGGCGGTGCAGGGGCTGCCGCGCCGTGCTTCGACAGCGGGCGCGCGGTCCCCGCGTCTGGCGGGCGGGGACGAGGCGGTCGGCGCGTTGCTCGCGCTCGGCTTTCCCGACCGCATCGGCCAGCGTCGCGAGGGCGCGCAGGGCCGCTATCTGCTCGCCAACGGTCGTGGTGCTGCCTTTGCGCATCCCACCTCACTCGCGCGATCGCCATTCATCGTCGCGGCCGCGCTCGATGATCGTGAGCGCGAGGCGCGGATCGATCTGGCCGCGGCGCTCCCGCGCGAGGCGCTCGAGCAACTATTTGCCGCCCACATTACGACCCAGGAGTCCTTCGGCTGGGATGCGCGCGAGGGCGCCGTGCTCTGGCGGCGCGTGCGGCGGCTCGAAGCCCTGGTGCTCGAGGACCAGACGCGAGCGGCGCCCGACGGGGCGCAGAGCGTCGCCGCGATGCTCGAGGGCCTGCGCGAACTCGGTCTTACGGCGCTGCCATGGGATCGCGAGGTGCGAACGCTGCAGGCGCGCATGGAGTTCGTGCGCTCGCTATCCCGCGCCGATCTCACCGACTGGCCCGCCAGCGACGATGCGGCGCTCACCGCGAGCATGGATCAGTGGCTTGGCTCCTGGCTCGCGGGACTAACGCGCCGCGAGCATCTCGCGCGCCTGCCGTTGCCCGCGGCATTGCGCGAGCGGCTTACGCCCGCGCAGCGCCGTGCGCTCGAGGCGCTCGCACCGCGCGAACTCGTGGTGCCCACCGGCTCGCACATCGCCATTGACTATCTCGACGACAACGCACCGTGCGTCGCCGTTCGATTGCAGGAAGTATTCGGTCTGGATGCCACGCCGCGCATCGGCGGTGGTGCGGTGCCCGTGACCTTTAAACTGCTGTCCCCGGCGCAGCGCCCGGTGCAGATCACGCGCGACCTGGGCGGCTTCTGGCGCAGCAGCTACGCCGCGGTGCGCAAGGACATGCGCGGCCGCTACCCCAAGCACGCCTGGCCCGAGAATCCTCTCGAGGCAACCCCGACGCGCGGCGCCGCGCGAGGCCGCGCCAAAGGCGTGCGTCGATGAACCGTCAGTTCGGCGACCCTTCCGTCTTGAGCACGGCCTGTACCGCGGGGCGGGCCTTGATGCGCTCGTAATAGGCTTTGAGATGAGGAAATTCGCTGAGCTCGATATGCAAACGCTCGTGCCAGCTCAGTATGGTGAACAGGTAGGCGTCGGCGACCGTGAAGTGCTCGCCGACCAGGAACGCTTGCTTGGCCAGTGCGTCGTTGACATAGCGAAGGCGGCCCTTGAGGGCCTCGATCTGCATCGCGCGAGTGGCTTCGGGCGTCTTCGGGTTGAACAGCGGGCCCGCGTTCTTGTGCAGCTCGGTGGCAATGAACGCCAGCCATTCGCGCACGCGGTAGTTCTCGAGTGTGCCGGGCGCGGCGATCAGCTGTCGGGTCGGCTGCAGCTCGCCGATGTAGGCCAGCAGCGCCGACCCCTCGGTGAGCACCTCGCCGTTGCTAAGCTTCAGGGCCGGCACATAGCCTTTGCGGTTGATGGCGTTGTAGTCCGATCCGTCGCTGGTCTTTTTGTCACGCAGATTCACGCGCACTACCTGGTAGGGCAGGCCGGATTCCTGCAGAGCGATATGCGAGGCGAGGGAACAGGCGCCGGGAGCGTAATACAGCTGCATGGGGGGACTCCGTGTTGTCAGCCGCGATGGGTCATGCGCGTTAGAGGTATTTTATCCTTATCCTTGACGCAGACGCGGCGGTTGTGGAGGCTTCGGGTCATGTATCAACGATTAGTATGCCTGGGCCTGTTGCTGATGCTGGGCAGCTGCCAAAAGGCGCAGCCCCTGCATGCGAACCACGCCGCGCACGCCAATGAGCCGCCCGACATCGCCTGGTTCGACGGCAGCCTCGACGGGGCGTTCATCGTCGCCAAGCGCGAGAACCGGCCGGTGCTGATCTACTGGGGCGCCGAGTGGTGTCCGTTCTGCCATACGCTGAAATCCACGGTGTTTTCGCGACCGGATTTCATCGCCAAGAGCAAGCTGTTCCTGCCGGTCTATCTCGATGGCGATGACGAGGGCGCGCAGAAGTGGGGCGAGAGCTTCCACATCCAGGGCTATCCGACCCTGATCGTGTTCGACCCCGATCGCCATGAAATCATCCGCCTCGGTGCTGGCCGGGACGTGGCGCAATACGCAGCCGTGCTCGATCTGGCGTTGGAGAATATTCAACCGGTCGACGCGCTGCTTCAGTCCGCTGCCGGCGGCAAGGCCCTCACTAGCGAAGAATGCCGCCGCCTGGCCTTTAACTCCTGGGAGCTCGATACGCTCGAGGCCGCGAGCTTCGCTAGCCAAGCGAATGCGCTGATGGCCGCGGCGGCCGATTGTCCGCGCAACGCCGAGCTCGAGCGCGCCAACCTGATCATCTACGCCGCGTACTATGCGGCCAACGCGGAAAGCGATGCGCTGGATCAACCCAAGGCCCAGCCCTCGCCGCTGCTCGCGGGGCTGCAGGATCAGGTGGCACAGGGGCTCGCGCAGCCTGCCCTGGCGGTCAGCACCGCTGGCGCGCTCGCCATTCTGGATGACAGCTTCTTCAAGGCTGTGCGTCTGCGCGGCGGGTCAGTGCCTACGCTGCTGCGCGATCGCTACGTCGCGACGATGGACGCCGCCGCCAACGATGGACGCTACGTGTTGGCCGATCAGCTCGGCTTCATCGATGCCGAGCTGCGCGCGCTCAAGGATCTCGGCAAGCCCAAGGCACCGCTGCCGAAGAATGTCGTCGCGGGCGCGCGTCAACGCATCGACGCCGCCCTGGCGGCCGAGCAGAATCCGTTCGTGCGCTCGGGACTGGTCAATGCCTCGCTCGATATTCTGGAAGATATCGGCGACTACCCGGGTGCCTACAAAATCGCGCACGAGGAGATTGCGCGCGCCAGCGCGCCGTACTACTACAAGGCTGACCTCGCCGAGATCGCCGAGAAGCTCGGGCACAAGGACGAGGCGGTCACGCTGCTCGATGAGGCCTACCGCGAGTCGCAGGGGGCGGCGACGCGCTTTCAGTGGGGACAGCTCTACATCAGCGGGTTGCTGCGCATGGCGCCCAAGGATAGCCAGCGGATCGAGGATGCCGGCACCGCGGTGCTCGGTGAGCTCGATGGACCGGATCGCATTTACCGGCGCGCCCGCGTGCGGCTCGAGAAACTCGATCGCGAGCTGCGCGCCTGGAATGATGCCGCCAAGGGTGCACACGCTGATGTGCTGCAGGGGCTGCGCGCACGGATGCAGCAGATCTGCGTCAAGATTCCGGACACCGAAGCCGCGCGCGGTAGCTGCGATGCGTTCCTGAAATCGGCCTAACGCGGCGCGGCCTAACTCGCGCCGGTGTTTTACCTGATCATCCGCAAGCTTAGCTCTGGGCGTCGTACCGTCACACCGGCGATGATTCCAATACCAGGAGAGATCCCATGAGCAAACTCGCATTGATCACGGGCGCCAACAAAGGCATTGGCCTCGAGACCGCACGTCAATTGGGCAAACTCGGCATCCAATTGCTGATCGGCGCGCGCGACGCCAAAGCCGGCGAGGCCGCCGCCGCGCAGTTGCGCAGTGAAGGCTTGAGCGCGGACGCGCTGCTCATCGACGTGACCTCCGCGCCGAGCATTGCCAAGGCCGCCAGCGAGGTGGCACGCAAACACAAGATGCTGGACATCCTCGTCAACAACGCCGGCGTGCTGCTCGATGATCCGGCCAGGACGCCGTCCGCGCAGTCACTCGATGTCTGGCAGCGAACGTTCCAGGCCAACCTCTTCGGTACCGTCGCGGTGACCCAGGCGTTCCTGCCATTGCTGCGCCAGGCGCCCGCCGCCCGTATTGTGAATCTGTCGAGCGTTCTCGCGTCGCTGGCATTGCACAGCGATCCCACATCACGGATCTACCACTCCCAGAACCCCGCCTACAACGCCTCGAAGACCGCCGTGAATGCCTGGACGGTCAGTCTGGCCTACGAGCTGCGTGATACGAAGATCAAGGTCAACGCAGCGCATCCCGGTCACGTGCAGACCGACATGGGTGGGGCGAACGCGCCGATGCAAATCGTCGATGGCGCCAAGACCAGCGTCGCGCTGGCGACGCTCGCCGCCGATGGGCCCAGCGGCAGCTTCAGCCATCTCGGCCAAGTGCTGCCGTGGTGAGGGTCGCCGCCGTAGGCCGATGAGTTAAACTGCCGGCTCGTCGACGGGCCTGTAGCACAGCGGTTAGTGCAGGGGACTCATAATCCCTTGGTCGTAGGTTCGAATCCTACCGGGCCCAGTTATTCCCGTCGGCATCGAAGTAAAGGCCGCTGCTTCCGTCACGCGTCGTGACTTCAGGTTACCGTTGATCAGCCTTTCGACATTGCCACGCGTTGCCTGAGAGACTCCAGCCGCGACAGAAGTTCCATCGGGTATTCGATCTCGGTCTGCACTGCGCCCGCGTAGAGCGCGCCCCCGTTGCCGTCGAGCGTCAGCAGGTCGCCCTCGTGCAGCGTCGTGCGGCCAAACCTGACCGTGCGTGAGGCCTCGTCGATTTGCAGATCCGCGCAGCCGACGAGACAGACTTTGCCCAACTGGCGAGCCACAACAGCGGCATGAGATGTGCGCGCGCCACGCTGCGTCAACAGTCCCGTAGCCGATTCCAGTGCGGATATATCGCTGGTTTCCGCGTCACGACGCACCAGCACGATTGGCACTCCCGCGCCGTGGCGAGCGACGGTGCGGGCTTCGTCCAGGGCAATCTCGCCGATGGCAACGCCGCTGCTGGCCGTGACAGCGCGCGCCAGCGGCACCAGCGCCGCACCATTTATGGCAACGATGCGAGGCCTTGCCAGTGTTTCCCGGTCCAGCCCGGCAGTGCGCTCGCACGCCACCTCGGCAGTGATCAGCCCTTCGTCGAGCATGTCGAGCGCGATTCGGGCTGCAGCGCGCGGTGTGCGCTTCCCGTCACGGGTCTGCAGCATGAATAGCCGGCCGTCCTGGACGGTGAACTCGAAGTCCTGCATGTCGCCGATCGCGTGCTCGAGTTGCCGTGCTGCATCCCGCAACGCCTGCCACACGGCGGGCAAGACGGCGGCCAATTCGTCATGTCCGTGGGCACTGCGCCGCCCCGACACGACGTCTTCTCCCTGCGCGTTGAACAGAAAATCTACCCACAATGCAGGCTCTCCGGTGGTGGGATCACGGGTGAACCCCACGCCGGCGCCTGACTGCCCGCCCGCATTGCCGAACACCATGCGCTGCACGGTCACCGCTGTTCCGATTGCGTCCGGTATGCGGTTCAGGCGTCGATACTCACGGGCTTTCTCTGAGTGCCAGGATGCGAAGACGGCTTTGATCGCGCCGGCGAGCTGCAGAGCGGGTTCCTGAGGAAACGGCAGGCCCGTTGCCTGAGTGTAGATCGCGAGAAATCGACGGGTAAGCTCGCGGAGTTCCGCGAAGTCGAGATCGCGCTCGTCGCGCGCGCCGACCAGCGTTGCGCAGGCTTGGTCGAAGAGCTGCGCCGGCAAGCCGGCTACCACCTCCGCGTACGTGGCCACGAGTCGCCGATACGCATCCCAAATCAGCCGCGGATTGCCGGTCTGACGCAACAGCCCGCCGACCGTAGCGTCGCAGAGCCCGACATTCAGAAGTGTCTCCATCATTCCGGGCATCGATACGGGCGCACCAGAACGAACCGAGAGCAGCAGCGGGCGCCGGGCGTCGCCGAAGGACAGGCCGGTCGCACGTTCCAATGCGTGCAGACCGGTCTTCCAAAGGTTTGCACTGGAGGCCAGTTCGCGCGCGCCCGCGTCGGCGCCGTAGTGCGTGCCGAGCACAAAGGCCTGCGGAACCGGCAGGGACATTCGCGCCATGCGCAGCAAATTCCAGGCTTTGAAGCCCATCGTCTGTGCCGATGGTTGAGAGTCGTTCCTGGTCTCGGCGCCGCATCCGATCAGATAGACCTCGGCGGGCAGCGAAGCCAAGGCCTGCTCGCACGACGGCGTGATCGGCGGCGGAGCTGCCGCTACGCCATGATCGTGCGAATTCATCACTGCACTCCGGCTTTGTCGAAGGCGACATCCCGCAGCGCGTACCCGGCCGTGAGCAGGCGGTCGGATGCCGACTCCAACGCGCTTGCAAGATCATTGGCGAGCATCAGCGACGGTGCATCCTGCACTGCCCCTAGGATCACCCGGCGGGCGTCGCGCAGCAGCGCGTCGCATTGCCGCTCCGCCTGCAGGACCCGCCAGGTCGCCCCGAGGAACGCGTCATTGTCGACTACGTCGCTGTTTGCACTGAGCGTGCGAGCGATCGCCAGCGCTTTCACATGGTCCTGGGTCGCCTGCAGCACGGTGGCGGCCAGGCGTGCCAGGGCTTTGCGTACATCGGCGTTCCAACCTTTCAGGTGGTGGTCGGCGATCAGGCTGATCAGGAAGGCGGCTTCCTCCAGCGCGTCGGCCACGTCGTCGGACTGCTCCGCGAGTCTGGCAAACGGTCGCCAACGAGGCTGGCGCTCGGCCTTTTCGCGCGCTTGCATGACCAGGTGGTCGGCGCGGCGTTCCCACACTTTCGTGCGCGCCGCAAGCTCCTGCGCGGCGTTGCTCGAGCTTTCGACACCGTGAGAGAGGCCATCGCTGACCGCTTGCGCCAGTGCATGGCAGTACGACGCATGTTCCGCCAGCAGATCGAATTCGCTGGTGCGGTGTCGCACGTGTTGGGCAAGCAGCATACGTGTCTCGTCGGCCACCAGCGCCGAGGGTTGGCCGCCACGCAATGCATCGCAAGCCAGCCGCAGCACAGCCACCAGGAACTCGCGCGCGTCCGCGACCCCCAAAACTTCATCGAGCCGATCGCCAATCCGAAACGCACCTTCGCCCGCCGCCTGCATGGCCGCGAAGATCAGTCGCTCCCCGCCAACCTGCAGCCACGCCCGGTGACCGACGTCGAGGCGTGCGGCTTCGGCGAGCACCGCAATCGCATCCTCCTTCTCGACGAACGCCTGCAGCCGTTTGCGAGCATGGTTCCAGTCGATCAGGAAAACGATGCGCGAAGCAATGCCTTCCAGCGCAGCATCGAGCATGCGGTCGTCCAGGCAATCGAACTGGGCGGTGGCCACGGAGTAAGGCGCGCCCTCGTTGAGTTCGGCGCTCGTGCGAGATTCCAGCAGCGACCACTGTGCTCCAAAGGGTGTGAGCAGAGCCTGGAAGAACTCCAGGCGACGGCGATGCAGATCGGAATAGGTCAGCGTGATTCTGCGGGCGTTCACCTGCAGGACCAACACGTGCGCATCGTTGGTGCCAATGTCGTTTTGCAGCAGCAGGCGTTCGCCGTCTCTCGTGGCGGAAGTATCCAACCCCGGGTGGTCGAATTTCAGAGCCGCGGTCCGGTTCAGGCCACGCATGAACGCAGCTACGCGCACGCGGTCCTCGGGCTGCAATTCCCACACGTTTGCGCCGTCGATCACCTCGCTGGCCAACTCGCCCGAAAGCCGATTAATCTGCTTGTGCAGATCCATCACGAGCAGATGCAGGCTGTCTGGGCCGTCCCCACGGCCCTGTATGAACGCTTCGATCTGCTTGCCGCTCAGCCGATCCGAGGGCAGGGCGCCGAGCCAGCTGAGCCAGTGCTGTACGCGATGATGTGGCTCCGCGTCCGCCGTCGTGGTCTCAAGGACGGGCCGAGCCATGGTGCCAAGGTCTTCCGTGAAGCACTTGACGAGCCGAGGCATATCAGGGATATGGAGGTCTGCTTCGATTCGAGTCGTGCCTGCGGCGACATCCTGAAGCCAACCATCACTGAGGCCGGCGGCTGCCAATTCGGCCTCCAGACCGGGCAGCTCACGCTTCGGCTGCGAGGCGTGCGATGACGCTGCCTGCAGCACGGTCAGGTAGACCTTCAGACGATCGTTGGCGGACAAGGCCGCCTTGACCCAGGCTGGCAACATTAATCTGCGTTGGCCGAGAGAGGCCACTGCTGCGGTCTTTTGCATAGGTTCCTTCTATGGGCTGCTTCCAAGTCTGGGTTAGCCGGATGACGAAGATGTGACTAGCGGAGCGGCGTGGCTAAGGCTTGAGAGGCGTGTCCGGGATATGCTGCAGTTCTGCGATCGCGCCACGGCGTGAGCGCGACCGGGATTTCCGCACAATATGAAGCGATAGCGTATCAGACGGTCATGTGGATCAATTGTAATGCAATCCTCGTGCAAATTTGTGCGGCGCAGCTGAATACGGATCGCCAACGATGACACCACCTGATGCGGACGGCACGGACAGGGCTGCGGTCCATGACGCGGGACCGGCGGACGCCAGGCTCGCGGCGCCACCGGCTCGCCTGAAAGAGCCGCCGATCCCTACTAAGACGAAGAGCCAGAACATTCGGGTCGCGCCTGCGGTGCTCGACGCCGCCCGGAAGGACGGCGAAGCGCTGCTCCGCGACCTGCGAACGTCTCTCGCTGGCCTGACGCAAGCGGAGGCCGAAGAACGCACGCGCGCGACCGGTCCGAATGAGATCGCCCAGGAGCGTAAACAAGGCTGGCCCATCCGAGTTCTGAGGATCATTCGCAATCCGCTTGTGATCCTGCTGACGATTTTGTCGGCGGTATCCTTTTTTACCGGTGACGCACGCGCCGGCTCCGTGATGGCGATGATGGTGGCGCTGAGTGTGGGACTGCGCTTCTTTCAAGAAGCGCGGGCAGACGCCGCCGCAGAGAAGCTCAAGGCCATGATTCACGTGACCGCGACGGTTGTTCGGGACGGCACGGCGCGGGAGATACCACTCCGGGATTTGGTGCCTGGGGACATCGTCAAGCTCGCCGCCGGAGACATGATTCCGGGCGACGTGCGGCTGTTGTCATTGAAAGACCTGTTCGTGAGCCAAGGCAGCCTCACCGGTGAGTCGCTCCCGGTCGAGAAGTTCTACCAGCCTGAAACGGATAACGCGAGCTCACCCACTGAACTCAAGAACACATGCTTCATGGGGACGAGCGTCGAGAGCGGCACGGCGACGGCCGTTGTGATCACGACCGGCGTACGCACCTACTTGGGCAGTATGGCCCACTCGATCACGGGAGAACGGACGCAGACCAGCTTCGACCAGGGTCTCAACCGCTTTACCTGGCTCATGATGCAGTTTATGGCCGTAATGGTGCCATTGGTTTTCCTCATTAACGGCTTCACCAAGCACGATTGGAAGGGGGCTTTCTTTTTTGCTCTGGCAGTCGCTGTCGGTCTGACTCCCGAGATGCTGCCGATGATTGTCTCGGTCTGCCTCTCCAAAGGCGCGCTCGCCATGAGTCGCAAGAGAGTGATCGTCAAACGGCTCAACTCAATCCAGAACTTCGGAGGCATGGACGTGCTGTGCACGGACAAGACGGGTACGCTCACGGAAGACCGTGTCGTTCTCATGCGTCACTGCAACGTCGCGGGGCGTGAAAGCGATGACGTGCTCCTCGACGGGTACCTGATCAGCTACTTCCAGACCGGCCTCAAAAACCTGCTCGACCGGGCGATTCTGGACAGTGTCGACTTTCACGGCAAGGCGATTGTCGGGAATTATAAGAAGCTGGATGAGCTGCCGTTCGACTTCACTCGACGCATGATGTCGGTCCTGGTGCAGGATCCCGAAGGCAAGGCGGTGCTACTCACAAAGGGGGCTCCGGAAGAGATCTTCCGCCGCTGCTCGCAATTCGAACTCGACGGCAAATTGTCCGCGATGGACCCGGATCTGATCGTCGGGCTGAAACAGGAGTACGACAGCCTTAGCAATGACGGTTTCCGCGTGCTGGCAGTCGCCACCAGAGAGCTGCCAGGGAAGCAAATTTGCGCCAAAGATGACGAGCGAGAACTCGTACTCAGAGGGTACGTTGCCTTCTTGGACCCGCCGAAGGACACCGCGGCCCGCGCCCTGGCAGCTCTACACAAGCATGGCATCGCGGTAAAAATTCTCACGGGAGATAACCACCTGATCAGCCGCAAGGTGTGCAAGGACGTGGGCCTCCTGGCCGACCCGATGCTGCTCGGCGGCGACCTCGAGAAGCTGTCGGACGCCGAACTGGCCGAGGCAGCGGAGAAGGCGACGCTGTTCGCGCGCCTCTCTCCCGCGCACAAAGAGCGGGTCATCCGCATCCTCCGGGGCAAAGGGCACGTCGTCGGATTCATGGGCGACGGGATTAACGACGCACCCGCCTTGCGAGCCGCGGACGTCGGTATCTCAGTGGACACCGCCACGGACATCGCCAAAGAGTCGGCGGACCTGATCTTGCTGGAGAAGGACCTCATGGTGCTGGACGAAGGCGTGATCGAAGGCCGCAAGGTCTTCGCGAATATCATCAAGTACATCCGCATGGGGGCGAGTTCCAACTTCGGGAACATGTTCAGCGTGCTGGGGGCAAGTGCGTTCCTGCCCTTCCTGCCGATGGCCCCGATTCAGGTGTTGACGAACAATCTCCTATATGACTTCTCACAGGTACCGATCCCGGCGGACGCCGTGGACGAGGAGCAAGTCGCGCGGCCGAGACCCTGGAACATTACGGAAATCAGGCGGTTCATACTCTTCATTGGCCCTATCAGTTCGATTTTCGACTATACGACCTTCTTCGTCATGCTCTGGGTCTTCAACTGCTGGGATCCATCGCGTGCGTCACTATTTCAGACCGGCTGGTTCGTCGAGTCGTTGATGACGCAAACGCTTATCATCCACGTCATTCGCACCAATAAGATTCCGTTCGTGCAGAGTCGGGCGAGTTTTCCGCTGACGCTCACCACACTTTCCATCATGGCATTTGGTATGTGGCTGCCGTATTCGCCGTTGTCCTCGGCACTGGGCCTCACGCACCTGCCGCACATGTACTGGCCGATCCTGATGCTCACGCTGCTGAGCTACATGGGGCTTACGCAGATCATCAAAGTGTGGTTGCTTCGCAAGCATTGGATCTAAAAGAGAACTGCACTGCAAGACTGGCAGGCCGCCCTATCTCGGCGGTATCGATCGGCGCAGTCGGACCAACCCGTCAACTATCGCGTTGTCGCCGATCGCCCCATAGCCCAGGACCAGCCCCTGCATTGTCGGTCGTCCCGCATAGTACGGTCGCAGTGCGCCGACTCCTTTACCAGCTGTGCTGATCGCCGATGGGAGCGGACGCATCCTGCGAATAGTCGAAGGGGGCGACCTCGACACTGCCGCCGCACTGCGCACGGCCATCAACGCGCCATGATCGATCTCTCGCACATCTCTAGCACGCGGGGACCACAACCGCACGAGAAAGAAAGTGACATGAAGCGCACTATCCGGCCGCTCACGCCTGATCTCTGGCCGGGCGCTAGGCTACAGTGCCAGCGCCAGTCGCATGCCGGCGTCGACGTTCCGCAGTGTTTCAGATGGAAGACGGCCTACGCGCGCCGTCAGCAGCCGCTTCTCCAGGCTGATCAGTTGCGATACGTTCACCACCGATTCCCGAGCCAGACCGCTTACCTTGCGCGGTAAGCGAATGTTTCCCGGTGCGTCTGCCAGATGCAGATTCGATGTGACCACGGCGCAAATCATGGTGCGAATCGCACTTTCGTTAAAATCGTCGGATTGAACGACGAGGACAGGGCGACGAAATCCGGGACCCGAACCGACGGGATCGCTGAGCGACGCCCACCAGATCTCGCCCCGACGCATTACCACTTCTCTTTGGGCAGCGACTGCGCCTGCGCCCGTTCTATGATTGCATCGAGCTCTGAATCCTCCGGACGTACTCTATACACGGCATCGAGCCGTTCGCGGACGCCGAGGAATCTTTCGCCTTTGACGTATTCGGCAACGGCGTTGGCGTACAGCTCGCTACGCGACCATCCGCGCCGCTTGGCCAAGCGCTCCGCTTCCTCGAATATCGAATCGGGAATGGAAATGGCGGTTTTCACGAGTGCAGTATAACCCGAGTTATACCATGGCTCAACACGCCATGATCTGCTCCGCGTCTCGATCAGCAACAGCGGCTTGCCATCGCCCGTTTGAAGGCGGCTGCACCTCCTTCGGAGGAGATCACTGAGCGAATTCCCGAAGTTCGGACTTTGAGGGCAAGCTTTAGATAATTTCCTGCGTTATTACTATTGTAATAACGCTTGATGGAAAAAAATGGCCATACCGTCGCACTGACCGCTTCACTGTTGGCCATTGCAATCGGAAGATAGAGGGACCTTAAGGCGGACGGGCTATGACGCCTCGGCATGGGATTTCCCATTGGGGGCGGACGAGCGCGTCGACATCCGCTGCCGCCGGCTCAGTGTTGGCGTGCCCCGCTGCTCTAAGGTGTGACCCAAGGTCCAGCTCAAGCGCTTGTCATTGAAAATATCCGCTCGCGAGCCTAGTGTCTCGATCCCTTTCCTGGTTTGGGACTGTCATGCTCATGCGAGCATTGGCGCAATGTTGCGGCTGCATGCTGATCCTGGGCCTCGCCACGACGATCCCTGTTTCCTCTCTGGCGACCACCGTCAATCCCATACCGGCCCTCGCAGAGCGAGTGGTGCTGCCCACCGCCGTGACGCCCGACCACTACCGCATCGACATCACGCCGGATGCCAAGGCGCTGACTTTCAAAGGCTCGGTTGAAATTGACCTCACGGTCCACCGGCCGACGAACAAGCTCGTGCTCAACAGCCTCGACATCGTCATCGACCGCGCTGCGCTCTCCGGCGCCGCGCGAGCACCCGTGATTAGCTATAACGAGCGGATGCAGACTGTGAGCTTCGCCGTGGGTCACGCGATAATGCCGGGCGCCTACACACTGGGACTCATCTACCACGGCAAGATCTACCAGCAGGCCTCGGGCCTGTTCGCTCTGGACTACAACACCCCTGTCGGGAAGGCGCGCGCGCTATTTACGCAGTTCGAAAATTCGGATGCCCGGCGCTTCGTGCCGTGTTGGGATGAGCCTGCCCGTAAGGCAACCTTTCAGCTCACGGCCACGGTGCCGGCAAACCAAATGCCGCTCGCCAATATGCCGATCGCCTCGACGCAGGCGCTGCCGGGTGATCTCAAGCGAGTGCATTTCGCGGCGACGCCAAAGATGTCCTCCTATCTGCTGTTCTTCGGCGTGGGCGATTTCGAGCGTGTGCATCGCACCGTAGACGGCGTGGATGTGGGCGTCGTGGTCAAGCGTGGCGACACGGCCAGCGCCGGTTACGCTCTCGATGCAGCGGCCGACATCCTGCCCTACTACGACAGCTACTTCGGCACGCCGTATCCGTTGCCCAGGCTCGATCTGATCGCGGGCCCGGGGTCCAGTGCGTTCTTCGGCGCAATGGAGAACTGGGGCGCCATTTTCGGTTTCGAGAACGATGTGCTGATCGACGCGCGCGTCTCCACCGAACAGGACAAGCAACGGGTCTACCTTGTGGTGGCGCACGAGATGGCGCACCAATGGTTCGGCGACCTCGTGACCATGGCTTGGTGGGACGACCTCTGGCTGAACGAGGGATTTGCGTCTTGGATGCAGAGCAAGGTCATCGACCACTTCCACCCAGAATGGAAGGTGTGGCTGCAAAACCTCGGCCCCAAGCAGGATGCCATGCAGGAGGATGCGCGGGATGGGACCCATCCGATCATCACGCCGATCAAGGACGTGCTGCAGGCGAGCGGCGCATTCGACAACATTACCTATTCCAAGGGCGCGGAGGTGATCCGCACGCTGGAGTCCTACCTCGGCGAGAATGAGTTTCGTGCAGGCGTGCGTCGCTACATGCACGACCACGCCTACGGCAATACGGTGACCGACGATCTCTGGAGCGAGATGGACCAGGGCTCGGTGCGGCCGATCACTCAGATCGCGCATGATTTAACTCTGCAGGCAGGCGTGCCGATGGTGAGCGAGCTATCCACCAGCTGTACGGACCGCGTGACTACGCTCGGACTCGCCCAGGGGCATTTTGCCATCGACGCGGATTCGACCAAGGCGCGCGTCTGGCATGTGCCTATCACCATTGCCACGATTGGCGGGCAGTCCGCCACCACGGTGGTTTCTGGAGCCGTTCCCGCATCGGTCCAGGTCTCTGGTTGCGACGCGGCGATTCTAAACGCCGGGCAGAGCGCCTATTTGCGTAGCCGCTATTCCAACGAAGGCCTCGCGGCGATTACCGCCCGCTACGCTGCCCTGTCGCCAGCCGATCAACTTGGCATCTTGAACGACACCGGCAGCCTCGCTTATGTCGGCGACGAAAGCATGGCCTCGTTCCTCAACCTGACGAAGAGCGTTCCAGCCGACGCCGAACCAGAGGTCGCCTCTGCGCTCGTTGGCGTGCTGCAGGATCTCGACGTTTTTTACGATGGCCTGCCGACGCAAGCGGCGTTCCGCGTCTATGCGCGCGGCGTGCTGAACCCGATCTTCGCTCGCATCGGTTGGGACAAGATTCCGGGCGAGCGTGACAATGTGGCGCTGCTGCGCTCGGAGCTGGCGGGAGCACTGGGAGACTTTGGCGATCCGGCGGTGTTGGCGCAAGCGCGGCGGCGGTTCCAGCGCTACGTCTCCGACCCATCGAGCCTTGATGCCGGGGCTCGTCGAACCGCTCTACAGGTAGTCGCCTTGTACGCCGATCAGGTGACCTGGAATCAGCTACACAGCATGGCCCAGTCCGCTAAAACCGAGATCGAGCGGCAGGAGTTCTACAATCTGCTGGCCGCAGCGCACGACAGTACATTGGTACAGCAAGCCCTCGACCTGGCCCTTTCTGGCGAGCCGCTGCCGACGATGGTCCCTGACATGATCAATACGGCTGCACGCCGCCATCCGAAGATGACGTTCGATTTTGCCGTCTCGCATTGGGACAAGATCGCTTCTGTGCTCGAGCCTGCATTCCGCGCGCGTTTCGTGCCGAGTCTTTTGAACACCGCCTCGGACTTGAGGCTCATCGACGAACTCAACACGTTCGCCGCCGCCCATATTCCGCCGGACGGGCGCCAGCAGGTGCGCAAGTCAGAGGCCAGCGTCCGTTATCTCGCCGGGATACGCAAGGCCCGGCTGCCCGAGGTCGATCAATGGCTCAAGAGCCAACGCAGGTAGCGCGGCAGGGAGTGCTACGCTAGTTTTGGCGCTGTCGACCAATGAGCGGACTGTGGACTGCGTTCCTGTTTGCACGTTGCATTTGTGGTAGGGTTCGCCGGGTGCGTGTCGATGCCTTTCCTGTATCGAGACGCACCCCACTTTGGAGTTTGCCGAGTGGCTGCAACGATCCCACGTGCACCGCGGTTATTTCCATTCGGCACATGCCCACCACGCGTCTGAACCCTGCGGACTTTCCTGGCTCCATCTACGCGCATGAGTTGCGCCGCGGTGCAGCGGATCTGCAATTCGTAGCGCCGCTGGAAGCAGAGTTCAGGGCGTCGCATCTGCAGCGCGCGCGTCCGCGCGTGCGGATCTGGTTCTCAATGACTCTGGCGTTAGCCACGCTTTTTACCATCGCTACCGTACGACGCGTCGGGATCTGGAACGTTTTCTCCCTGGCGCACCTGGGCGCACTGATGCCGTGTACCGCGGCGCTGGTATGGCTGTCCTGGAGCCGGCGGTACGAGCGCGTTTACTTACCTGCCGCACGCGTGCTGGTGACTATATACACCTCACTCATCGCGGTATTCATAGCGCGCGCTCTCACCGAGGGACACAGTGAGCAATTGGCAGCTCTCGCGGTCAACCTGATCGGCGTGTTCTTCTTTGCCGGTCTGATGTTTCGCCAGGCGCTGGTAGCGTCCGCGATCGCGCTGATCGCCTTCGCGGCTGGGGCCCTCGCCGTGGGTCTGCCGCATGTGATGCTACTGAACAGCACGGTCGTCCTGGCGCTGACCAGCGCCATCGGCGCAATCGTTTACCACGACGTCGAGAAATCGTCCCGCAGGAATTTTCTCGAGGCCGCACTCATTGGTGAGCTCGCCGCCCGCGACGGGCTTTCCGGACTGATGAACCGTCGCGCCTTCGATGAACATCTGCTGCGTGTCTGGCAGCATGCGCTGCGCGATCAGCGCGCCATCGCCGTACTCTTGGTCGACATCGATCACTTCAAGCGATACAACGACACGTTCGGTCACCAAGCCGGGGACGTTGCGCTGCGCAGCGTCGCCCAGACGGTACAAGATTTCGCACGCCGGCCCCTGGATCTTGCAGCGCGCTATGGAGGAGAGGAGTTCGCAGTAATTCTCTACGACCTGGCGCTCCCGCACGTGCAAGACACGGCCGAACGGCTTCGCCATGCCGTGCAAAGTCTGCAGATCACGCCGCATGAGGCAAATAGGGCGGACCTATCGCAGGTCACCGTGAGTGTGGGCGTCGGTATCGTTGCGCCGACCATCGGTCGGACGCCTCAGGGTGCAATCCAATTGGCCGATGAGGCGCTGTATGAGGCGAAGCAAGCAGGTCGCAATCGCGTCGTCGTCAAGGGAACGGAGGCATATAGCACCCTGACCACCGGAGCGTTCAGAGCGCCGCAAGATTCCCGCCGAACGCAGTAACCCAACAGCGCAATACGGCGTCCCCGGCGTGCACCCAGCCGCCGTTCTATTGCTTGTCGTATACCGCCACGTCATTCTCCAATTCGCCCTTGGCGGTGGTCAGTTTCACGGTCACGGTAAGAGTCTTGCCATCTTTCGACTCGACACGCTTTAGCCCACCAATGGTGTCGTAATCAGGAACCCCGATAACCGCGTGTTGCTTACCGTCGTAGGTGAACGTAGCGCGTGCGCTGCAAAAATGCCAACGTGAATGGCGCATATCGCGAATACGCGAAGATCGGTTACGGCCCGGGAGCGATCTGGTCGAGGAAGTCGCTCACTTCATCGTGCGCACCGCCGGTCGGCTCCGACCCGCATCGGATCGCGATCGACAACCCAACTGCCGATGAGAGCGGCGTGTGGTCGCCGGCGCCGCCGGCGCACGGATCCTTGACCAGGGTCGGACAACAGAACAGCGCGCAGCGCAGCGTGCTGCGCCAGTCGGCGGCAAGCAGATCGCGTGCCGCCATCTGCTGCAGCAGCGGACGCCACAGCCGCGTGGCTTTGTCGCGCAGGAAGTGCAGCCGCAGTGCGGAAGGCCGCCAGTCGGTGGTGATGTGAATCGTGTCGCCGGCGAGCCGCGACTGCACCGTGTACAACCGATCGGCTTGCGCCGGACTGTAGAGCCAACACGGGTGGGCAAAGATGTTGTGAAAGGTTGCCTTCACCTCGGCCAGTATTGCACTGACGTGCGTGCCCGCGAAGGCTGGATCGAACAGGATCAGCCTCGGCGTATCGCCGTCCTGCGCATCCCACCAGACGTTGGCGTTATGCGCATCGCCATGCGCCGTGACGCCGCCGAAGCGCGCCAGGCATGCGGGTCGCAGCACAGCGATGCTGCGCTCGAGCAGCTCTTCAATCGTGTCGACATAGTCAATGCCGTTGATGCACCAATGGACGGCCCGCAATTGCTCGGCGGGCATCAAGAGCCCCGCGACATCGAAGGTGCGGTCCCAAAAGAATCGCCGCGCGCGGCCGCCCACGACATTCGGGGCATCGGTGCTGACCAGACGGTGGTAGAACAGCTGATGGATGGGCTCGCGAGCGACCTCATCGGCGCTGGCAGCATGCAGCGTGCGCAGGTAAATACGGCACGTCAGCTCATCCAGATCCATCTGTGCCTGGATCGCGCGCTCGGCCTCGTGCGCCGGCCTGAAGTCCAGGCCGGCGCATACTTCGACGAAGCGCGGATCGTGGCGGCGACGGTACAGCAGCAGTTGTCGTCCGATCTGCTTCGAGACGTAGATCGGCAGATCGACCGGAAAGCCGGCATCGCGCAGCAGCTCGCCGCGATAAAGCTCCTGCAGCGTGACTTCTTCACCTTCCTCGTGATGAAATTTGAAGAAATACTGCTCGCCGTTCTCCAGTTGGACGAAGCCATTGACCGAATTAAAGCTATAGCCGTCGTGCGAAATCTGCACCGATTCGGTGTGCAGCGAAAAAACCTCATGAACGAGGCGCGCCACAATGGCAGCGGCCTGATCCCATTGGCCGGATCGCGTTGCCTGCAGCGCCAGTGCTGCCGGCGAGTCGGAGTCAGCGCTGGATGCGGCCGCGCACATTTATCGTTCTCTTTCGCTGCGCGGGGAGGCCAGCACCACGGCCACGGTGTGCAGATGATCCGCGTCCCGCAGCGCCGCCAGGCCGTAGGCCTTGGAGAACGTGCGCAGCACGAGCCACGGCCGCCGCTGCGCGCTGAGCAGGGCGACGCTGTCGGCGTAGTCCGCTCCCACCGCGTACTCATGGTAGGCCTCGACCAGTTTTGCCGGGATCGAGATCACTCTGGCATCAATGCCGTGCGCATTGGGGAAACCGCGCGGGCGTGACCGTCGAAGCCTTCATACAGGGCCAGGCGGTGTGCGTCGGGGGCCACGCTGGCATAGCCAGCGCGCGTGACGTACGCCACCGAGCTGCGCTTCATGTAGTCGAACACGGATAGCGGCGAGGCCGTGCGCGCGCGGCCCCCCGTCGGCAGCACGGCGTTGGGGCCCAACAGGTAATTCCCCAAGGTGATCGGGCTGCACGGTCCCAGCAGAATCTCTCCGGCATTGCGAATGCGGCCGAGCACGGCCATCGGCTCGGCCGCCAGAATCTCCATGTGCTCGGGGGCATAGGCGTTGGCGAAGGCAATGGCGGCGTCGAAATCGCGCGTCAGGACGATGCCTCCGTGCGCTCCGGTCAGCACCGCGCGCGAAAACGCCGCCCGGCGCGGCTCCATCTCGCCCCAATACTTCTGCAGCGCCACGGATGCGGCGCTGGCGATGCGCTGGCTGGGTGTCACGAGAAAGGCCGAGGAGTCCGGACCATGTTCGGACTCGATGATCAAGTCCAACGCTGCAAGCTCAGCGTTGGCCGCGTCGTCGGCCAGAATGATCGCTTCGCTCGGGCCTGCCGGGACGCCGGGATCGATGAGGTCGGACAGCAGACGCTTGGCGGCGACCACCCACGGACTTCCTGGTCCGACGATCTTGAGACACTTGGGCACCGTCTCGGTGCCGTAAGCGACCGCAGCCACCGCCTGCGCACCGCCAGATTTATAGACGTCCTTGACGCCAATGAGCTGGGCGGCGACCAGGGTACCGGCATCGACGCTACCGTCCGGACCGGGAGGGGTCACGATGATCAGGCGCGGTACGCCGGCGACCATACCTGGAATCGTGGTCATGTTGACCACGCTCGGAAACGCGCCCTTGCCGCGCGGCACGTAGCAGGCGACTGACTCGATGGGCGTATGCCGATCGCCGGTCCAAATTCCGGGCTCGATTTCCTTGAGCCACAACTGCGGCGGGCTCTGCGCTGAGTGAAATCGCCGAATGTTGTCGATCGCGTGCTCGAGCGCCTGGATGACTTCGCGCGGGAGCGCTCGCAGGGCGGCATCGAATTCCGCCGCTTCGACCCGGATCGTCATGTCCGCGGCCGTCACGCCGTCGAGCGAGCGTGCGAGGCGCTGCAGAGCCCGATCGCCTTCGGTCCTGACCGCTTCGACGATGGGCTTGACCTGATCGGTGAACGCGCTGAGATCCGCCTCCGTCCGGGCCAGTAGCGCGCAGGGTATGGTGTCCGTATCGCGGAGGTCGTGCAGTCGCGCCTGTTCCATTGGGTACTCCGTGTGCCGCAGCCTTGCAGACTAGCCGTACTGTACAGGGTTGTTTAGACAGCATCGGCGCCTGACTTCATGGCAGCCGCTGTTCCGTTCTAGAACAGAGCGCAGTGGGTTTCACCAAAACGGGGCAGTACCTATCACCAGGCGCTCGCACCCTTATAGGCTTGTCCGGACCTGTCTAGACAGCAAATGCGAGGCGCCGTATATTCGGCTTCAACACTGATCCGCGACGCGTAGCGCCACCACCGGGCCGTGCAGCAGTCGTAGACGTATTGAGATTGTTAGGGAGAGCATTCATGCGACTGCGGACCACGCTATTGGTCTCGTTGGCCTTGGCAGGGGTGAGCCTGGGCGGTGCGGCGCCGCTCGCGGCCCAAGAGCTTTCGCGCCCCGACGCGTCCGCCTCCGATCAGCTCCAGGAAGTGGTGGTGACGGCGGAAAAGCGCAGCGAAAACATTCTGGAAGTGCCGATCAGCGTCTCGGTCATCGACGGCGCCGCGCTCGAAAAGCAGCACGTGCAGAACTTCGATTCCATCACGCGCATGACCCCGGGCGTGTCCTTCAGCGCCGGCGCCGGGGAAGGGGCCGGCGAAGGACAGGAGACCATCGAAATTCGTGGCGTGAGCTCGAACGTGGGCGCCGCGACGGTCGGCGTCTATATGGACGAGGCGCCGATCACCTTGCCCGGTGAGGTCGGCAGCTCACAACCTAAATTCTTCGACATGGATCGCATCGAGGTGCTGCGCGGACCGCAGGGCACGCTGTATGGATCCAGCTCGGAGGGCGGCACCCTGCGTTACCTCGAGAAACAAGCCGATCCGACGCAGTTTTCGGCCGATACCGCCGCCGATGGCTCCTATACGCAGCACGGCAGCGGTAATTACGACTTCAGAGGAGTCGTGAACCAGCCGATCATCGACGATGTGCTGGCCGTGCGCTTCGGCGTGCAATATGCCGATCAGAGTGGCTGGATCGATCGCTACGCCCACCCACCCGGTTATACCAATCTCGATGCGTCCACCGGCCAGTTGATCGGCTCGGGGGTTAACCAGGAGCATGACCTGGCGCTCAAGCTCGCGGCGACCTACAAGCCGAGCGAGGGCTTCAGTATCACGCCGCTGTTGTACTTTCAGCGCACCAAGCAGGACGACCAGCCCTCGTTCTTTCTCGGTCAGAGCCTGTATACGCAGCAGAACAATGTCGCCCAACCGGTGCGCGACAGCTTCTTCATATCCAGCGTGAAGATTGAAAAGGACTTCGGCTTTGCCAATCTGACCTCGAACTCGAGCTGGTACTGGAAGGACATCAATCGGCAGGCCGACGGCACCTACTACGACCCCGCCTATGTGGTGCCGTACATCCTTGATCCGGCGCTGCCGCAGTTTGCCGCCAAGGCCGACCCTGCATTGAGCTCACTGCCGACCACCGCCTACGATGATCAGACGGTGACCAATCTGGTCCAGGAATTCAGACTCGCCTCCCGGCCACCGACGGGCGATGAGCTGCCGCTGCGCTGGGTCGGGGGCCTCTACCTGTCGTATGAGTCCTATCGCCTGCTGCACAAGGAAGTCGCACCGGGTTGGAATCAGATTTTCCAGTCGGTCTATGGCTTCAGTCCGGACAACCCCACGCTATCTCCAGTCGCGTATCCGCCCGATCCGAACCTTTGGGCCGGCGATCAATTCCAGCACAACCGGACCGAGCGCAAGGAACTGGAATACGCCGCGTTTGGGCAAGTCGATTACGACTTTACGTCACGACTGCACGGCGCGGTCGGCGCACGCTACGACTGGGCCCGTCTGCCGTACGACCGCTTTGCGGGCGGCTTCTTCAATGTCGGCCTGCCGGACGCATTCACCGCCGTGACCCATGACCATGCGCTGACGCCCAAGGTCTCGGTGAAATTCGACACCTCCAGCACTTCGAATGTCTACGCCTCGGCGGCGGAAGGATTTCGCGTCGGCGGTATCAACAATCCCGTGCCTTATGCCATCTGCGAGCAGGATTACATCAATCTCGGCATTTCGGCCGAGCCTGCCTCCTACGCGCACGACAGCCTTTGGACCTATGAGCTCGGTTCCAAGGCGGCGCTGCTCAATCAGACCATCTCGCTGACCGGCGCGGTGTACGACACGCAGTGGAAGAACATTCAGCAGCAAATTGAGTTGCCGCTGTGCGGCTACGCGTACGTCAGCAACGTGGGCAATGCCGAGATTCGCGGTGGCGAATTGGAACTGCGCTACAAGATCCCGGAGCTGGACGGCTTTACGATCGGTCTGAACGGCGATGTGCAGAATGCCAAGATCACGGCGGCGCCGGCCGGTAGTCCGGCGTCGATCGGGCAGCATGTGCTGTACACGCCGGAGTGGAACGCAGCAGCGAGCGCCGACTACAGCTGGCCGGTCAAGGATGGCATGAGCGCCTTCGTCCATGCCGATGCCGAGTGGACCGGGCCATCCAATGGCAGCTTTCAGATCGGCAGCCCGAACTACCAGGATGCCTCCTACGCGGTCATGAATGCCAATGCGGGGTTCGACGTGCATTCGTATGAACTGACGCTGTACGCCACCAATCTGCTCGACGACACGACGATCATCAAGCACCCGCAGGTCAATCTGGTCGTTGAGGCGTACACGGTGCAGCCGAGGACTATCGGCCTGCGGGTATCGAAGCACTTTCAATGAGCGCGCCGGTGCGCGCTGCCCCGTCAGGCCAGCGCTGCGATAATCTGTTCGAGCAGCGAATTTAAGGGTGCTGCGATTTGCGCGTTGAATTGCGGCGCATCGGCTTCCGACATGTAGGCGCGCTGGGCGATCTCCAGCTGCATGGCGTGCACCTGCCGCGAGGGAGCGCCATAGTGGCGCGTGATGTAGCCGCCCTTGAAGCGGCCGTTCACGACATGGGAGAAGCGCTGCTGCGCGCCGATCAGCGCCACGACCCGGCCGACGAGCTCCGCGCCGGCGCTGCGTCCACTCCAGGTTCCGAGATTCAACTCGGGCAATTGTCCATCGAACAATCGCGGTGCCAGCGAGCGGATCGAGTGCGCGTCCCAGATCAGACAGCGCCCATGGATCGCGAGGATCTCATCGCGCAGTTCGCCCAGCGCCTGATGGTACGGCCGCCAGTAGCGTTCGCATCGCTCCCGCGTCTCCGTCGCCAACAACTCGTGGCCGGCGCGGTAGATCGCGACGCCGGAAAACGTCTCAGTCGGGCAGACCGCCGACTCGATCTGACCCGGATAAAGCGCTGCTGCGTCCGCGGGCCGATTCAGATCCACCACGTAGCGCGAATGGGTCGCAATCAGCGAGCTGACACCGAGCCGCTCGAGGCAGCCGCTGTAGAGCTCGGGCACGAACCAATCCGTATCGGGCAGTTCGCGCCCCAAGGCCGTGAAGCGTTCGCGCAGCGCCTCGGGCACGTAGGTGCCGGAATGTGGAAAGCTGATCAGAATCGGCAGCGAACCGCGGCGCGTCTCAACCAGCGCCGGGCTCACGCCGCGGCTCTCGAGGGCAGAATTCGCGCGATCTCGGCGGCCAGACGACCGGATTGCACCCATTGCCGTGCGCGCTGGATGTCCGGCGAAAAGTAGCGATCGGCATCGTAGAACGGCACATCGCCGCGAATCGCCGCGTGCGCCTGTTCCAGCGAGGGAGAGGACCTGGCCGGCCTATGAAAATCGATGCCCTGGGCCGCGGCCAGCAGTTCGATGCCGACCACGACGGCGGCATTGTCGAGCATTCGCTCCAGTCGGCGCGCCGCGTGCGTAGCCATGCTGACATGGTCTTCCTGGTTGGCCGAAGTCGGGATCGAGTCGACGCTGCATGGCGTCGCCAACGCCTTGTTTTCGGATACCAGGGCTGCCGCGGTCACCTGCGCAATCATGAAGCCTGAATTCAGGCCGCTGTTTTCCACCAGAAAAGGCGGCAGGCCGCTCATCTTGGGATCGACCAGGACTGCGACCCGGCGCTCGCAGAGATTGCCGATCTCGGCAATCGCGAGCGCCAGCGTATCGGCCACGAACGCGATCGGCTCGGCGTGAAAATTGCCGCCGGAGAGCACCTCGCCCTGATCGACGAACAGCAACGGGTTGTCGGTGACGGCATTGGCTTCAATCTGCAGGGTTGCCGCGCAGTTGCGAATCAGGTCCAGGCAGGCCCCCATCACTTGCGGCTGACAGCGGAATGAATAAGGGTCCTGCACGCGCGAGCAGTCGAGGTGCGAGGCGCGAATTGCGCTGCCGGACAGTAATGCCCGATACGCTCGTGCGACCTCGATCTGCCCGGGCTGTCCGCGACTTTGCTGGATGCGCTCATCAAACGGCACATCGCTGCCCTTGAGGGCATCGACGGACATGGCGCCGGAGAGTACGGCCGCAGCCCATAGATCTTCGGCGCCGAACAAGCCGGCGAGGGCCAGTGAGGTGGAGACTTGCGTGCCGTTGATAAGCGCCAGTCCTTCCTTGGGGCGCAGCTTGATGGGGGCCAGACCCGCACGCCGCAAGCCCTCGGCGGCTGGGAGCATCTGGCCGTTCAGGCGCACCTCACCGACACCGATCAGCGTTGCGCTCAAGTGCGCGAGCGGTGCCAGGTCGCCGGAGGCGCCCACGGAGCCTTGGCCTGGAATCACGGGATAGACCTCGTGCGCCAGCAGCGCCTGCAGCGCCTCGATGACGCCGAGACTGATGCCGGAGTATCCGCGCGCCAGCGAGTTGATCTTCAGCGCCAGAATGAGCCGCACGACAGCGTCCGGCAGCGCCTCACCGACTCCGGCGGCATGCGAGAGCACGAGATTGCGCTGCAACAGATCGAGCTGCTCGGTCGGAATGCGCGTCTGTGCGAGCAATCCAAAGCCCGTGTTGATGCCGTAGGCGGCCTGGCCGCGTTCGACGATGGCATCGACCAGCGCGACGGCGGCGATGACGCGTTCACGATCGTGTGCCGAAACCGTCATTGCGGTCGGCTGCGCGTAAATCTGCCGCAAGGCGGGCAGTGAAATCTGGCCGGCCCTGAATTCCATCGCGAGCCTCATGGGCTCACGGCGAGGGCACCATCGGCAGTCGCAGCCCGTTGGCCCGCGCACAGTCGATCGCGATGTCGTACCCGGCGTCGGCGTGGCGCATGACGCCCGTGGCAGGATCGTTCCAGAGCACGCGCGCAATGCGCCGCGCAGCAGCCTGCGTGCCGTCACAGACGATGACCACGCCTGCATGCTGCGAGAAACCCATGCCGACGCCGCCGCCATGATGAATGGACACCCAGGTCGCGCCGCTCGCGGTATTGAGCAGCGCGTTGAGCAATGGCCAATCCGATACCGCATCGGAGCCATCCCGCATGGCCTCGGTTTCGCGATTGGGACTCGCGACCGATCCGGAATCCAGGTGATCGCGTCCGATCACGATCGGCGCCGCCAGTTCACCGCTCGCGACCATCTCGTTGAAGGCCAGTCCCAGGCGATGGCGTTGGCCGAGCCCCACCCAACAGATACGCGCCGGCAGCCCTTGAAACTGAATGCGAGCCTGCGCCATGTCGAGCCAGTGGTGCAGATGCGGATCGTCGGGAATCAATTGCTTGACCTTGGCATCGGTCTTCGCAATGTCGTCCGGATCACCGGACAGGGCGGCCCAGCGGAATGGTCCGATGCCGCGGCAGAACAGCGGCCGGATGTACTCGGGCACGAATCCTGGAATATCGAACGCGCGCGCGACGCCGTGGTCGCGGGCTACCTGGCGAATGTTGTTGCCGTAGTCGAACACCGGGATACCCATGTCCTTGAAGCGCAGCAGGCATTCCACATGGTGCGCCATCGAGCGGCTGGCCGCGGCGGCCGTGCCGCTCGGATCGGCTGCGCGCCGGTGGTCCCATTGCTCCACGCTCCAGCCTTGCGGCAGGTAGCCGTTGACCGGGTCATGCGCGGAGGTTTGATCGGTTACGGCATCCGGTCGAATGCCACGGGCCTGCAACGTGTCGAGCACGTCGGTGATGTTGCCCAGCAGTGCGACCGACACCGGCCGCTGACAGGTTTGTGCGCGCCCGATGATCTCGAGCGCCTCGTCCAGGGATTGAGCCTGAACATCGACATAGGCGGTCTCGAGTCGCTTCGCAATGCTGCTCTGGCGGCACTCCACGGCGAGCATGCTGGCGCCGGCCATGGTCGCGGCAAGCGGCTGCGCCCCGCCCATGCCGCCAAGCCCGGCCGTCAGTATCCACTTGCTGCCGAGCTGTCCGCCAAAATGGCGTCGCCCCATCTCGTCGAAGGTCTCGTAGGTCCCCTGAACGATTCCCTGGCTGCCGATGTAAATCCACGAGCCAGCCGTCATCTGGCCGTACATGGCCAGACCGCGCTGATCGAGTTCATTGAAATGCTCCCACGTCGCCCAGTGCGGCACGAGGTTGGAGTTGGCGATCAGCACCCGCGGCGCGTCGGGGTGTGTAGTAAATACGCCGACCGGTTTGCCCGACTGAATCAGCAGGGTTTCATGCTGCTCCAGGCTCCTGAGGGTCTCGACGATGCGGTCGTAGCAGTCCCAATCGCGCGCCGCGCGGCCGATGCCGCCATAGACGACCAGTTCGTTGGGATTCTCCGCCACCTCGGGATCGAGGTTGTTCATGAGCATGCGCAGCGGCGCCTCGGTGGTCCAGTGGCGCGCAGTGAGCGTGCGGCCGCGGGCGGCGCGAATCAATCGTGGCGGCAGGGGGCTAAGCATGGGATGGATCTCAGGGGTGAACCCGGCCGGACATCTCATAGCGAGAGCCGGGATAGTGCAGGCGCGCTACCGAGGCAATGACCCCGGCGGTCCAGGTGCGGCGGATCATGAGCAGGCAGGGCTCGCGCCGCTTCATCGTCAGCAGCTTGCGCGTGCGCTCATCGGGCATCACGGCACGCAACAGATGCTCGGCTTCCTGCAGCGGTGCGACTTCCATCAGATAATCGTAAGGGGTCATCTTTTGGAAATCGACCTTCAGGTAATCCGGGCCGATCTTCGGCAGCACGTGGCGGTCTTCCAGCAGAATCGGCACGTCACTTTCGAAGTGCACGATGGCGGAGTAGAACAATTCGGTTTTCGGCGCCACGCCGAAGTCTTGGGCCAGCGTGCCCACGGCGCGCACCCGCTCCAAGGCGATGAGTTCGGCGCGATGGACGTGGCCGCGCGCACGGATTTCATCCGCGATGTTGTGAATCTCGAGCGGATGCGTGTGCGCCTGACGGTTGGCTACAAAGCTGCCGACGCCGGCGATTCGAACCAATACGCCTTCGTCCTGCAGCTCGCGCAGTGCCCGATTGGCCGTCATGCGCGATACGCCAAACTCCCTCACGATCTCGTTTTCGGACGGCACGCGTGCCGAAGGGGTCCATTTGCCCGAATCAATATTGGTCAAAATATGATTCTTGACCTGCAGGTACAGCGGCTGCATCGCTAGGTTTGGCTTCGGCATCATTTGATACTCAATAGATCGGATATTTTAGGCTGTATAGACATGTACAGTCAATACGCCCGGGGCGACCGGCGCCTCATCCAGCTCGCGAACCGGCGCGCCACCTCGTCCTCGTCACGATGATGCCGATCCTTCACGACCCAGCGGCCAGCGACCACGACATCACGGAGCGCCGCTTGGCCGCCGCCGAACACCAGACGATCGAGCACCGCGTCTTCGGACGCGCCGGCCAGTGCGGGATGAGCGGCATCCAGTACCAGCCAGTCGGCGCGACGACCGACCTCGATGGTGCCGATGTTCTGGCCCAGAGCCAGCGCGCCGCAACGGGCGGATTCGCGCCACAGGCGCGCGCCGACATGCGGCTCAGGATTAGTGGCCAGCACCGCCCGACGCCGGCGTCTGAGACGCTGTTGATATTCGAGCCAGCGCAGTTCCTCGGCCGGGCACACGGTCGCCTGGCTGTCCGAGCCGATGCACAGGCGTCCGCCCGCGGTGAACAGGCGCGCCGCATCAAAGAAGCCATCGCCGAGGTTGCCTTCGGTACTCGGACATACGCACACGCTGGCGTGGCTCGCCGCTACGGCGGCGATCTCGGCGGCGGTGGCATGCGTGGCGTGCACCAGGCACCAGTGCGGGTCGACCAGACCGGTATCGAGCAGCAACTCGATCGGTCGGCGCCCCGTCGCACCCTGACAGGCTTGCACCTCGCGTAATTGTTCGGCGATGTGAATATGGATCACGCCTGCGGGGTCGATGTCGCGCAGCCCGGCGACGGCCTCGCGCAGGCTATCGAGCGGCACCGCGCGCAGACTGTGCAACGCAGCGCCGGTGTGCACGCTGCCGCCGTCGTGAGCGCTCCGAGCGCTCCGAGCGCTGCGACGCTGCGCAATGGCGCGCAGGAACTCATCGACACTGAGCCGAAAGCGTTGCTGCTCGCGGCGCAAGGGGCGGGCGCCGAAGTCGCTGCTAAGATAGAGCGTCGGCAGCAGTGTGAGCGCGATGCCCGCGGTGTGTGCCGCGGCGTCGATCGCCTGCCACAGAGCGTTCGGTCCCGGATAGGCGCTGCCGTCGGAGTGACGATGCAGGTAATGAAATTCAGCGACCGATGTGTATCCGGCCTTGAGCATCTCGACGAACAGCTGCGTCGCGATCAGCTCGAGATCCTCGGGCTCGACGCTGTTCGCGAGCGCGTACATCGCATCGCGCCAGGTCCAGAAACTGTCGCGCGCACCGGTGCGGAATTCGCTGTCGCCCGCCATCGCGCGCTGGAAGGCGTGGCTATGTGCGTTGGGCATTCCCGGCACGACGGTTCCGGTGATGTGCGTTGCGCCCGCCGCTTCCGCTCCTACGGCCAGTCCGGCGATCAGCCCTTGCTCCGAAACCGTGACTGCGACGTCACGAAGCCAGCCGCCGGAGGTCAACACCGAATCCATCTGGTACGTGGGCATATGGTTGACTATACCTGTATAGGGCGGATAGTTTCTCGTATCGATTGCCGGCGTGCAATGCAAGCCACGGCGGTGCAGAGTTGAACTCGGAGTCTGTCGATTGGGACCATGTCTTTGTCGGCGGCGATCTCGCCACGATGCGGTCCGGTGCCGGCCCGTATGGCTCCATGCGGGATGCGGCGCTTGCCATCAAGGGGGACCGCATCGCGTGGATCGGCCCGGCCCTGGAGGCGCGAAGCCGCATCGCAACGCAGGGTATACCGTCCTCTGATGCCACAGGACTGTGGATTACGCCGGGGCTCATCGATTGCCACACCCATCTGGTGTACGCCGGTAATCGGGCCGGTGAGTTTGAGCAGCGACTGCTCGGCGCATCCTATGAACAGATCGCGCGCTCGGGCGGCGGCATTCAATCCACGGTCGATGCGACGCGCACGGCCTCGCACGAAGCGCTGCTCTCGAGCGCGGAGTCGCGCGCTCTAGCCTTAAGCCTTGAGGGCGTCACGACCGTTGAAATCAAGTCGGGCTACGGACTGGATCTGGACACGGAAGCACGCATGCTCGGCATCGCCCGCGAAATCGCCGGCAGGGTGCCATTGTCGGTCCGCACTACGTATCTGGGCCTGCATGCGTTGCCGCGGGAGTTTGCACAGGACCGACCAGGGTTCATCGACAAGGTAAGCGGCCCGTGGCTCGAGGCGGTTGCCGCCGCGGGGCTCGCCGACGCGGTGGATGCATTCTGCGAGGCGATCGCATTCTCGGCGCAGGAGACCGAGCGGTATCTGCGCGCTGCTCAGGCTTTGGAGCTGCCGATTCACCTGCACGCGGGTCAGCTCAGCGACATGGGAGCCGCGCAGCTGGCCGCGCGGTTCGAGGCGCTGTCCGCGGACCACCTGGAATACGTCGATGAGGCGGGCATCAGCGCACTGGCGCGTTCGGGCACCGTCGCGGTGCTGCTGCCTGGAGCGTATTACACTTTGCGCCAGACGCATCCGCCGCCGGTGGCGCAGCTGCGCCATGCCGGTGTCCCGATGGCGGTCGCCACCGACAGCAATCCAGGTACCTCACCTTGCACGTCGATTCTGTTGATGTTGAATATGGCCTGCACCCTTTTCGGCTTGACCGCCGATGAAGCTCTGGCGGGAGCGACGCGGGTTGCGGCGCAAGCCTTAGGTGTGCTGGACGATCGTGGCACGCTCGAGGTCGGCAAGCGCGCCGATCTGGCGCTGTGGCGCATCGGCCAGCCCGCCGAGCTGTGTTACAGCTTAGGGCTGAACCCGTGCGTGGGCGCCGTGCACGCCGGCACTGTCCGCGCCTGGTGCGAAACCCAGCCATAGGGAGGTTATACCGCGTTGCTGCCGCGTTGCTATATTCGCGACCCTTTTGGCATGGTGTTCAACATCGGCCAGGCCCGCGCGGATTGAGGATTTGTCCATGTCACTGCCGAGCCAGATGAAATTGATCGAATGCGCGGGCGCCGGCGGACCGGAGGTGATGCAATGGGCGCAGGGGCCGGTGCCGCGACCGGCTCGCCTGGAAGTGCTGATCCGCGTGGAAGCGGCCGGCGTCAACCGTCCCGACGTATTGCAACGGTTGGGCCGCTACCCGATTCCGGCCGATGCCAGTCCAATCCTCGGTCTTGAGGTTGCCGGAGAGGTTGTGGCTCTCGGCCCGGAGGTCCACGGATTCGCGCTGGGCGATCGAGTCTGTGCCCTCACGAACGGCGGCGGCTACGCGCAATATTGCCGCGCGCCGGTGGGTCAAGTGCTGCCCTGGCCCCGTGGCTTTGATGCGGTACGCGCGGCGGCGTTGCCCGAGACGTTCTTTACGGTCTGGGCCAACCTGTTTCAAATGGGCGCGCTGCGCCAAGGCGAGACCGTGCTGATCCACGGCGGCAGCAGCGGCATCGGCACGACGGCTCTACAGCTGGGGCGGGAATTTGGCGCGCACGTATTCGTCACGGTCGGCGGCGAGGCGAAGGTGGAGGCCTGCATCGGGCTGGGCGCTGAACTGGCGATCAACTACCGCGAGCGGCAGTTCGAGACGGTCATTGCAGAACGAACCGAAGGGCGCGGCGTCGATGTGATCCTCGATATCATCGGCGCGAAGTATTTCGAGCGCAACATCGCCTCGCTGGCCAAGGACGGACGCCTCGTGATCGTCGGCACGCTGGGCGGCAACCTCGTGGAGCAATTCAATCTTGGCCGCATGATGGCTAAGCGAATTTCGATCATGGGCTCGACGATGCGCCCGCGCACCGCTGCGGAAAAAGCCGAAATCGGCAGGGAGCTGCGCTCCAGAGTCTGGCCGGTACTGGATGCCGGACGGTGCTCGCCGGTCATCCACCAAGTGTTGCCGCTGGAGCAGGCGGCACAGGCGCATCGGCTCATGGAGAGCAGCGATCACATCGGCAAGATTGTGCTGCGCGTGTCCTGAGCTGGGCGGCCTCAACGATCCAGTTCGGGATAATGACGGAAGATGCCGTCATTGTTGAAAGCCAAGCGGCGCCCGGAGTTCAGATAACGCTGGATCCTCGGCCGCATGAACACCGCCTCATGCAGCGCGCGCAGGCGCGCACAGTTGCGTAGTTTGGCGCGACTCGCCTTGGGAAAGGCGTAGTGCAGTCCGGCAATCAGCTGGGCCATGGAAAGATCCGCGTAGGTCAGGCTGCGGCCGACCATCCACGGACCGCGCGCGCCATTGCGCTCGATGACGCGCTCGAAATATTTTAGGAATTTTGGCAGGCGATGGGCGATAAACTCCTTCGATCGCCGGCGGGCGGCCGCCTTCTGTTGCGCATAGTACAAGCCGCTGCCCAGCGGATGATGAGTGTCGTGAACCTCAACGACGAAGTCCGCCATCGTCAGCTGCAGCTGATGTACCCAGAGCCTGCCCGCGGCATCGCGCGGCACGAGATGCAGGCGCGGACCGAGAAACAACAGGATATTGGCGGTCTGCCCGATCAACTGCCGCCCGGCCTTCAGAAACGGCGGCGCGAACGGCGGTCGCGCGATATCGGCACCCTCGAGAAATCGCTCGAGCGCGGGCACGCCGCCGCCGCGCTCGGGAGGCACCAAGGCAATGTCAACGTACCGGGCGCCGGCCTCCTCGAGCGCGAGGCGCACGTATTCGCCGCGTCCCTGGATGCCGGGCCAGTAGTAGAGGCGGTACAACACGGTTAATCTCCTTCAGTTGCCGCTCTGCTGGCGTTCACCGCCCCTGCAGTCGCTCACGAGGCGGCATTGCCGGCAGACCGCACGGTTGCTGCGCCCTGGCCGAACAGCACCTTTCTCTCCTCGTCGGACAGTGGGCTGCTGCGCGAGTAGGGACTGGGCACATCTTTATAGGCAGCGATCGTGGCCGGACGGGCTGCAATGCGCTCAAACCAGCGTTTGAGATCGGGAAACTGCCGCAGATCCTGGCCGTGCGCCGCATGCGGTACGATCCATGGGTAGCAGGCCATATCGGCGATCGAATAGCTGCCGGCAATGAATTCGCGTCCAGCGAGCCGCTGGTTCAGCACGCCGTAGAGCCGGTTAGTCTCCTTCTCATAACGCTCAATGGCGTAGGGCAGCTTTTCCGGCGCGTAGACGTTGAAATGTCCGTTCTGGCCCGCCATCGGCCCGAGACCGCCGACCTGCCAGAACAGCCACTGCAGGACCTCGGCCCGACCGCGCACGTCGGGCGGCATGAATCGTCCGACTTTTTCCGCCAGATACAGCAGCATGGCTCCCGACTCGAACACCGAAAGCGGACCGCGGCCATCGGCAGGATCATGATCCACGAGCGCCGGAATTCGGTTGTTGGGCGAGATCGCCAGGAACGATGGCTGGAACTGTTCTCCCTTGCCGATGTTCACAGGAATCGCGCGATAGGGCAGTGCGGTTTCTTCAAGAAAGAGCTTGAGCTTCAAGCCATTCGGCGTCGGCCAAAAGTACAGATCGATCATGGGTTCTCCCCGGTCCAACGACGATGGTATCGCGCCGGACGCCACACGAGTCGAGGCGCCATGCGATGTGCGTCATACCTTGATCATCAACGCACGCGATTTTCTAGGGCGTCGCGGCCTCTATGGCGATCGTCACGGTCACATCATCGCTGATCAGGGGCACGTACTTGGTCATTTGGAAATCGCTGCGCTTGATCGTGGCCGTGGCGTTGGCGCCGATGCCGTCCTTCTTCATCATGGTCAGGCCGTGCTTGAACAAGGTCACGTTCAGCGTGACCGGCTTGGTGATGCCCTTGAGCGTAAGCTCGCCCGCGATGCTGACCGGCTTATCGCCGTCAAATTTTACCGACGTGGATTTGAAGGTCGCGGTCGGAAACTGCGAAGTGTCCAGAAATTCAGCTTTCTGGATGTTACCGTTGAACAGCTCCGAGCCTGTGTCGACCGACTTGGTGTCGATCACGAGGTCTACCGAGCCGGTCTTGGCCGCTGGATCGAAAGTCACGGTGCCGGTGGTCTTGTTGAAGCGCGATTCCTGGGTGGAAAATCCCATGTGGTCATACGAAAAGCGCACAAAGGTGTGATCTGCGTTGGGAATGAAGGTGGTAGGCGCGGCCAGTACCGAGGCGCTGGCGACGGTCAAGGCTACAGCCGCTAACGCGCTTCTGAATGGGCTCATTAAGAATGCTCCGGATTTTGAGGGAGCCGGATCTTATGCCGCTCATTCGGGCGGCACAATTTTTTCTGGTTGCTCGTGCAATTGGCCAGTGAGGTCTGGGGCAACGCAAGCTCATAGCGCTGCCGGTTCCAGGCTCAGTAACCGCAGCTTGGTCGTGACTCCGCCGGGGGCCGAGAAGCCGCCGCTTTTGCCGCCGGCTCCGAGCACGCGGTGGCAGGGCACAATGATCGGGAAGGGATTGCGTCCGAGGGCCTGGCCGACCGCGCGTGCCGCGCGGCAATCGCCACAGAGCTTAGCGACTTCCCCATACGAGAGCGTGTGCCCCGGCTCGATCGTGCGCGTGACGCCATAGACGCGACGCTGGAAAGCGGACAGACCCTTCATATCGAGCACCGCATGCTGCAGATGACGCCGCTCGCCCTCGAGCAGAGCGACGATGTCGTCGATGACGCGCTGGAGCGGCGCCGGCGCGCTAGCAGGCCGAGCGTGTGCGCGCGAGCGCAGCAGGCGCGCTCTGGTCTGGGTCTCGTCGGCTTCCGGCAACTGCAGCGCGAGAATGCCGCGCTCGCCCCAGGCGATGCCGCAAGGGCCGATCGAGGTCGGAAAGATGCTGAAGTCGATTTGCGGTTGAATCTGCGACAATCCGCATATATACGCGCAGGCTGGTTGCGGCGCAATGTGCCTGCCACGGCGATGCGCGGTAAACTTAAGATCCCATGTCGCTCGAGTATTTTCATCCCGCCGTCGCGCGCTGGTTCGCCGCGCAGTTCCCGGAGCCTACAGCGGCGCAGGTCGCGGCTTGGCCGGCGATCGCGCTCGCTCGCGACACATTGATTGCCGCCCCGACCGGATCGGGCAAGACACTGGCTGCTTTCCTTTCGGCGATTGACCAACTCGTGCGACAGGCCGCCACCGGCGAGCTGCCGGAGGGAACCCAGGTCGTCTACGTCTCACCGCTCAAGGCGCTCTCGAACGACATTCAACGAAATCTCGAGCAGCCTCTCGCGGGCATCGCGGCCGAGCTCGAGGCGATGGGCCTGAACGCAGCGCCCATTCGCACCCAGGTGCGCACTGGTGATACCCCGCAGGCGGAACGGGTCGCCATGCGCAAGAGCGCGCCGCATATTCTGGTCACGACGCCGGAGTCGCTGTACCTGCTGCTGACGAGCGAGTCGGGCCGCCGGATGCTCTCCACTACGCGTAGCGTGATCGTCGATGAAATTCATGCCTTGGCCTCGAGCAAACGCGGGGCGCATCTGGCGCTCTCGCTCGAACGGCTCGAGCGCTTGTGCGGCCGGCGACTGCAACGCATCGGCCTGTCGGCGACGCAAAAGCCGATCCAGGAGGTGGCACGATTCCTGGTCGGTACGGCGCACAGCGATGACTGCGTGATTGTCGATCGCGGCCACGTGCGAGGGCGCGATCTGGCGCTGCTGCTGCCGGACTCGCCGCTCGAGGCGGTGATGTCCAATGAGGTCTGGGAAAACCTCTACGACCGTCTGGCGGAGCTAATCCAAACGCATCACACCACGTTGATCTTTGCCAACACGCGCCGCATGGTCGAGCGTGTGACTCGGCATTTAAGCGAGCGCATCGGCGAGGACTGTATTGCCGCCCATCATGGCAGTCTTGCGAAACAGCAACGCTTCGATGCCGAACGGCGGCTCAAGGGCGGAACGCTGCGCGCGCTGGTGGCTACCGCTTCGCTTGAACTCGGCATCGATATCGGTGATGTCGAGCTGGTGTGCCAACTCGGCACGCCGCGTTCGATCTCGACCTTCCTGCAGCGGGTCGGTCGCGCCAACCATGCAGTCGGCGGTGTGCCCAAGGGGCGACTACTGCCCTTGAGCCGCGACGATCTGGTGGAATGCACTGCGCTGCTCGATGCAGTGCGCGCCGGCGAACTCGACGCGCTGCACATTCCTGCCCAGCCGCTCGACGTGCTCGCGCAGCAGCTCGTGGCCGAAGTCAGCGCGCGCGAGTACGGTGAAGACGAGCTATATGAGCTGGTGCGGCGCGCGTGGCCCTACCACGCGCTCGAGCGCCGCGAATTCGATGAGCTGCTACGTATGCTCGCCGATGGCATTGCAACCCGGCGCGGGCGGCAGAGCGCTTATTTGCACCGCGATGCGGTGAATCGACGCCTACGCGCGCGCCGCGGCGCGCGCCTGACCGCCATCACCTGCGGCGGCGCGATACCCGACAACGCCGACTACCAGGTAGTGCTCGAGCCGACCGGAACCTTCATCGGCACATTGAATGAGGACTTCGCGGTCGAAAGCCTCGCCGGCGACGTATTTCAACTGGGGAACTGCTCCTATCGCATTCTGCGGGTCGAGGCCGGCCGCGTGCGCGTCGAGGACGCTAAGGGCCAGCCGCCGACGATGCCATTCTGGCTCGGTGAGGCCCCAGCGCGCAGCGCTGAACTGTCGGCATCGGTCTCGAGGCTGCGAGCGCAAATTGATGCCGCACTGCCAACGATCGATGCCGAACGCGTCGAGGCCTGCATCGCTGAGGTGGCTGCGCGCCACGAGTTGTCGGCAACCGCGGCGCGCCAGCTGGTCGAATATCTGGCCACTGCCAAGGCAGTGTTGGGGGTGTTGCCGACGCAGCAGCGGCTGGTGTTCGAGCGATTCTTCGACGAGGCGGGTGATATGCATCTGGTGATTCACTCGCCCTTTGGCGCGCGCATCAATCGCGCCTTCGGGCTGGTGCTGCGCAAGCGTTTCTGCCGCGCCTTCAATTTCGAGCTGCAGGCCGCTGCGACCGAAGATGCGATCGTGCTGTCGCTCGGCGAGACACACAGCTTCGCACTCGAGGAGCTGCCGCGCTTTCTTAACAGCCGCACGGCGGAGCCGGTGCTCGTTCAAGCCCTGCTCGATGCGCCGCTGTTTGCGACCCGCTGGCGCTGGGTCGTCACCATCGCGCTGGCAGTGCGGCGTATGCGCGCGGGCAAGAAGACTCCGGCACCATTGCAGCGCATGGCGGCCGAAGACCTGATTTCCGTGGTGTTCCCGGACCAGCTCGCGTGCGGCGAGAACCTGGGCGGCGAGCGCGAGGTGCCCGATCATCCGTTGGTGCGCCAGGTGCTGCACGACTGCCTGCATGAGGCGATGGATATCGACGGCCTGGTGGCACTCCTGTGCGGCATGGAGCGCGGTGAGATCCAGATTGTCACGCGCGATCTGCCGCATCCTTCGCTGTTGGCGCAGGAAATCCTGAACGCTCGGCCCTACGCCTATCTGGACGATGCACCGCTCGAAGAGCGGCGCACGCAAGCGGTTGCCTCGCGCCGCTGGCTCGATCCGCAGACCGCCGAGCAATTGGCTCGGCTGGACCCCGCCGCAATCGAGGCGGTGCGCACCGAGGCGTGGCCCAGTCCGGAAGGGACGGATGAACTGCACGACGCGTTGATGCTGCTCGGCGTGATGACGCAAGCCGAAGCGCTCGAGATCCGCCAGCCCGCTGCGTTCGAGGCCTTGGTGCAGCAGCGACGCGCGACCCAACTGCATGCGTTCGGCAGCGCTGCAGCGGGCACAGTATTCTGGGCAGCGGCCGAGCAGCTGCCGATGCTCGCCAGCATCTATCCGGACCACGCACTGCGACCTGTGATCGATGCGCCGTCGGAGTACAAAGAGCGAGTCTGGGATGCGCAGGAGGCGCAGCGAGAGCTGTTGCGCGGCCGCTTGCAGGCGATGGGCCCGACGAGCGCGGTGACGCTGGCGGCTCTATTGGCGTTGCCGCGCGCTCGTATCGAGATCGCTCTGGGCGCCCTCGAGGCCGAGGGGTTTGTGCTGCGCGGGCAGTTCACACCCGGTGTGGTCGAGCTTGAATGGTGCGAACGGCGCCTGCTCGCGCGCATACACCGCTACACGATCCGCTCGCTGCGTGCTGAGATCGAACCGGTCGCGAGCGCCGACTTCATGCGCTTTCTGCTCGACTGGCAGGGCCTCACGCGCACGCCGCGACCCGAGGGCGTGGCGAGTCTCAACAGCGTCATCGAGCAGCTCGAAGGCTATGAGGTGCCGGCGGTAGCCTGGGAGGGCGATGTGCTGCCCGCGCGACTGCAGGACTACGATGGCGCCTGGCTCGATAGTCTGTGCCTGTCGGGGCGCGCGCTGTGGGCTCGACTGGATCGGCCGGCGAGCGCTACGGCCGGACCGGTGCGCGCGACGCCGATTGCATTGCTGACGCGCAAGAACTGGCCGCTGTGGCAGAGCCTGCGACCGCTGGACGGGCAGCAGGCGCCGCTCTCGGCCAACGCGCAGGCGATGGCCGACTATCTGCAGCAGCACGGTGCCTCATTCTTTGACGAGCTCATGCACGGCACTGGCCTGTTGCGGGCGCAGACCGAGAGCACTTTGGCCGAACTGGTGGCGGCCGGTCGGCTCAGCGCCGACAGCTTCGGCGGCCTGCGCGCACTGTTAATGCCGCTGCAGCGCAAGCGCAAGCTGGCCGCGCGCGGCCGACGCGCGGCGCTGTTCGGACTGGAAGAGGCGGGACGCTGGAGTCTGGTCCATCGCGCCGGGGCTTCTACCGCCGCCGCCGCTGCCGGCTCGGCAGAGCAGGCCGAGCTCAGCGAGTCCGTGGCCTGGTTACTGCTGCGCCGATATGGCGTCGTGTTCCGGCGACTGCTGGCGCGCGAGGCGCCATGGTTACCGCCCTGGCACGTGCTATTGCGCGCGTATCGGCGCCTGGAGGCGCAAGGACACATCCGCGGCGGACGCTTTGTGGCCGGCGTCAGCGGCGAGCAATACGCACTACCGGACGCGGTCGGCGCGCTGCGCAGCGTACGCAAGCGCGAGCGTGACGGTGCGCTGGTATCGTTGAGTGCCGCCGACCCGCTGAACCTCGCTGGGATCGTAACGCCGGGCTCGCGCGTGGCGGCACTGGCGGGCAATCGCCTGTTGCTGGCCGACGGCGTGCCCATCGCCACCTATGTCGGCGGCGAGGTGCAGTTCCTAAGCCCCTTGGCGCCGCCGGAGCAATGGCAGGCCCGCAATGCCCTGCTGCGCCATACCCTGCGATCCGGGTTGGCACAGCTCGGGTGAGTCCACCGACTGCGCGCTATTGTTATTGGTCCAGAAGACACCCTGTTTCGCGGCACCGCCCGGGGTACCACGGCTTGGGAGTCGTCATACAGCGCTCCCCGGAACCC
>ODAK010000382.1_pt1 | contig 50985 bp, 50 predicted proteins | sample 1539591 | NCBI WGS metagenome assembly ODAK01 (sample SAMEA3539303, study PRJEB22396) | soil metagenome | biome: tundra; feature: field; material: soil | place: USA | collected 2010-05 | depth 0.15 m
TCCTCTCTTCACCGCCCCCCGTGGGGGTCCTGCCGGCTCTGGCGCAGTCGTGCGATGAACTGCTGCGGTTGCGCCTGCCACTACGCAACTTGCAGGCACGTCTGCTTCTACGACGAGTGCCAGGCGCGGGCTACGATGGCGTCGTGCTCCAGCTAGTACTCAAACGTTCGTGGGTCAAGCGCTTCGCGCATGGCTTTCCGGTGGTCGGGCTATTTTTGGCCGCCGAGGTCGGCCTGATGGCTAGGGGGCACTTTGCCAAGCTCAACGGTGCTCAACGTCGCCGGCTCCTCGCCCTCGTGCGCCAGACGCGAGGTCGGCCGAGCTCACTGAGCGAAGCTGAGCGCCAAGAGCTGAGCGCCCTCCTCGCGACCCTCGAGCCACGCCTGTTCATCGGCTCAGCGGTCACGCGGCTTAGCCCTGTGCCAATGCCGAAGCGACTGCTTTACGGGGCCCGTGGCAGCGCTGCGAGGATGGCAGCAGCTCGACGTCGTTGACGACGCCCCACGCCACTGTTGGGACGAACGTGGTGGTCCCGCTGCTCCGCGCGAGAAGGACTACAGCTCAGCTAATCGCAGCCTCTCTCGAGTTTTCGCCACATCCGTACCGCCGGCCCAAACCGCGGTTGCACATGTTCGCCGGCAACGAACCCCACACCTCGTAGAAGGGGAAGTTGCGCGGGTGAGCGACGACGGTCACCTGCTGGCCGCCTGTGGCCGTGGCGTGCACCGCGGCGTCCTCGACCAGTACCCGGCCGACGCCCCGGCGCAACATCTCCGGATCGACGAAGAGGTCGTCGAGCTCACAGACGCCGCGTCCGCCCTCAGCCGCGACCGAGAACCCGAGCAGCTCCCCGCCGTTGCCGACCGCGACGCGGACCCCTCTCTGGCGATCGCGTCTGGCGCGACCCCCCAGAGCGTCGGGATGAGCCTCGAGGACGACGCGATCCTCCGCCCACACCCACGAAGATCGCCCATGCAACTCGCCCAGGGCGCCCCGCTCGAGGGGCTCCGCGCACCTGATTCCCGCGATCACGGCCATGTCCGCAGGTTCCCAAAACATCGCGACGGCGGCCACGCGCCGCGCTTCCGCATTGCGCGGCGAAGCGAAAATCTCCATCGGTGTCCCGCTCACGCCCCAGTTGGACGAAACCCGATCGCGAAGGCCAGCAACGTTACGACTGCTGCTTCGCCAGGCAAAAGCGGACATGCGCAGCATCGGTGCCGGCGCAACCCGATCTGTCGGGGTGATGTGCGCAGCGCTAGATTCGAGCTGCTTACAAACGCAAAGCCTCAACCAAAGTTGGTTGCTCGCGCCAAACTCGCGCCAGTACCGGCGCGATTCAGCGGACGGGAGCCGACGACAACCTGCACGGAAGGGGGGGGATTCGAACCCCCGAGACGGGGTTGACCCGCCTGGCGGTTTTCAAGACCGCTGCATTCAACCGCTCTGCCACCCTTCCAAGCGCATCACGGAAGGCTAGTCGATTCGCCGCGACCCGCTCAGCTATCCGCGACGCGTCGCTTCGCGCCCGGTAGCCCGCCGGGTTGCGGCGTAGTACGGAACGGGCGGCTGGTCTCTCGACGTTGTGGCGACAGGTGCCGCTCCGTAGCCTCCTGCCATGCGTACGCTATCTGCGACGGCTGCCGTCTTCTTGATGCTGATGGTGGGTGCTGCTTCGGCGCCGGCAGGATGGTCGGTGACGCGACGGTGGAGCACGGCGCCAGGCGCTTCGGGGACCGTGGTGGCGGTCGATGCGAGGGGCGACTCGGCGGTCGCCTGGACCACATGCGGGCCGCACTGCGAACGAACCGCGCACAGTACGGGAGCGTATGTCACTCTGCGCCTCGTTGGCGGGCGGCTGGTAACGCGCCGGCTGTCTGCAAACGGGTTTCCGCTCGCGGTCGTGATCGGCCGCGGTGAAGTCACCGTCGTGTGGAGCTCTCCCTCCGGCAAAGGGATGTCGGGGGCGATCCTCCGTGCAAGCTATGGGCCGCTCCTCGGCCGCTGGAGGGCGCAGACGGTGGGGCGCTGGGATATTCCTCCCGGCTACTCCTCGTCGGTCGCAAAGGCGCACCTCGCGGTTGCGCGCGACGGCGAAGTGCTGCTCGCCTGGGACGACTACGCTCCGCCGATCGATGGTTCGGCCGTCGCCTGGCGTGTGCCGGGCCATGGCTTCACCGCGCCACGGAGGTTGAACCGCTCGTCGCTGGCACCCAATGGCCTGGGTCCGGTGGCCGCGTTCGATGCCGGCGGGAGCGCTTACATATCTGGGCCGTGCAGCGGGTTCGTGTTCCTCGCGCCCCCACACCGCCACCGATTCGGGCCTCCGATCGATGTGGCGCCAGGGCGCGTGCAACCGTCCTGGATGCGCCACTCGTCGCTGGACTTCAGCCTCTCGCTCGCTGGCGCGGGCGAGGGTCTCGCCAGCTGGGTGCGCGGGGAATGCTCGTCTGGCGCGGAAGGGAGCACACCTGGGCCCGTGTTCGCGAGCGTTCTGCACGCGGGAAGGTTCGGCGAGCCGCTGCTGCTTGCCAGCGGCGGCGCCTACAACAGCACGGCGGTGGCCGTCGGGGAAGGCGGCGGCACCGTCAGCTGGATCGCACCGCCCGGCGGCTTCACCCTCCCCCTAGGTGGCCTCTTCAGCGTTGCCATTGGCGCCGACGGCTCCCCTGGACCCGTCGCGCGGATCACCAACACGCTTGTTCCGTTCGCCCGGGACGGCGGCGGCGACCAGGTCCTGGGCGCTAGTGCGGGGTTCCTTCCAGGGGCGGGAGACGAGTCGGTGCAAACGCAGGGCGAGGTTCTTATCGTTCGTCCTGTGGGCGGGGGTGCCGACGCGCCATCTCCTTCCCAGTACGGTTGGCTCGCCACGTCCACGCCGGTTGGCCGCGCGATCGCGCTGGTCTGGGATAGCGCGGGCAATGGGAAGACGCTTGCACTGTCGGTTTGGCGGCCCTAGTCGCCGTAGCCGGCGCATTCGACCGCTCTGCCGCCCTTTCGCGGCGAGCCAGACGCCACGCGCGCCCGTGGCTCCCCTGGCAACCTCTAAACTCCCAATCAATTCCCAGGGAGAGGTGGCCGAGTGGCTGAAGGCACTCGCCTGCTAAGCGAGTATGGGGATCAAACTCCATCGCGGGTTCGAATCCCGCCCTCTCCGTTTTGCGTGGAAGGCGGAGCCATTCGTGGCTCCATGGCGCCAAACCGTCGACGGTGCCGCAAAGGGCTGTTTGAGCGAAGTTCAAACCGCTGGGGTGCGGGCCCCGGGGCCGCCGCTCTCGCTCTGCGGAGGCGCGCTCGCTGTTCCTCGGAAGCGGAAGCGCGGTCGAAGTGCCGCAGGGGCGTCGGTTGGCCCCCCCCGGCGTCCGAGCTGGCCTCGGCATATCTGATTGATCCAGCTCCCGTGGACCAGTAGCTGCGCTGCACAGGTTTTCGGTGGGCCCGGGTGAAGCGCCGGCCGGTAAGCCCCGTGGATGGATCACGTTGTGAGCCGGTCGACCAGACGAAAGTCCTCCACAACGACAGGCGTGTCATCGACGAGTCGCCAGGACGGGTCGGCGAGTCGCGAGCGGAGATCATCGGCGTAGCTGTCCCAGAACGTCTCATGCGCGAGCCGCCACTCTTCGACGCTACGGAAGCCCTCGCCCTCGGCTTCCGCGGTGGCGATGTCCACGTCAGCAAGACGGACCACGCGGACGTCCTCCAACTCGATGACCGCGACCGGCACCTGGGAGGAATCGACGACCAGCATTCGCTCGCCTGCTCGTGGCACCGGCTCGCTGTCGAGCTCCCACTCGATCAGTAGCCCGGTCGTCGCCGTCTTCTCACCGGTCAAGATGGCAGCCACCAAACGATCGCGTAGCTTGCCAGGGAAGCCGAACTCGGCGATTCGAAGTTCGTCACGCTGCTCATCAGTCACCTGCAGAGCTTGGCACTCACCGCCCCGCCCGGGAGTGCGCCAGCGAGCCGGGACGCCCTCCTACGGGGAGCCAATCAGGCTGCGTCCGGCGCACCGCGGCTTGGGAACGCCTGCGAGCCGACCACCGCGAGCAGCGCGAGCCGGTCGGCGTCCTCGGAGCTGGGGCTCGCGGTGAAGACGACGAGTTTTTCGGTGAGGTTCTCTGAGGTGAGGACCTGGCAGTCGAGCGTGAGCGGGCCGATGAGTGGGTGGACGAAGCGCTTCATCGTGGCGGGGCGGCGCGCAACCTCGTGGCGCTCCCACAGCGCGGCGAACTCTTCGCTCTCGCGCAGCAGGTGCTCGACCAGCTCGCGCGCCTCGGGGTCGTCGGCGGAACGACCGTGAACGGCCCGTAGCGACGCAACGTGGCTGCGCGAGTGCAGCGGATGATCGGCCTCGGGATGGATGCGCCGCGCGGCGGGATCGGTGAACCACCGGTAGATCATGCTGCGCCGCAGCCCGGTGTAGCGGGTCTGCACGCCGACCAGCGCCTCGGCCAGCGGGTTCTGGCTCAGGGTCACGCCGAGGTCGGAGACGATCTGCGCGGGGGTGTCGAGCCGGTCGAGGACGCGCAGCAGCCCCGGGCTCGCGTGGTCGGTGCGGAACGCGCGGGGCGGGGCGGTGTGTCCGGCGAGCGCGAACAGGTGGTCGCGCTCGTCCTGGGTGAGCCGCAGCGCGCGGGCGAGCGCCGCGGTCGTCTGCTCGGATGGCCGCGAGCCGCGCCGCTGCTCCAGGCGCGCGTAGAAGTCGGTCGACATGTGCGCGAGCCCGGCAACCTCCTCGCGCCGCAGGCCGCGCGTGCGACGCCGCTCCCCGGCGTGCAGGCCGACATCGTCCGGCTGTAGAGCCTCGCGCCGGCGCCTGAGGAAATCCGCCAGCTCGTCGCGATCCATATGACCAGTATGCAGCGCGCGCGAGCTCGCATCCAGGGACAGCCTGTCCCTGGACACACCGGCCTCTTCTCGCACGCGCCGACGGCGCTCATGATGCGTCTAGCACTGGAGCGGCCGGCCGGGCTCGATGACCCGGACGCCCGCGACCTACGACTACGAGACGAGGATTGCTGATGACAGCGCAGACACTTCCCGGCGGCACGTTCGCGATCGCCGAGGACCTGACGGTCACTCGCGTGGGGTACGGAGCGATGCAGCTGGCCGGCCCGCACGTGTTTGGCCCGCCCGCCGACCGCGACGCCGCGGTGGCCGTGTTGCGCGAGGCAATCGAGCTCGGCATCACGCATATCGACACCAGCGACTTCTACGGCCCACACGTCACGAACCAGATCATCAAGGAAGCCCTGCACCCCTACCCGGACGAGCTGCACATAGTCACCAAGGTTGGGGCGTATCGCGACGTAAAGGGCGGCTGGCCACACGCGCGATCTCCCGAGCAGCTGCGCCAGGCCGTGCACTCCAACCTCATTCACCTCGGCCTCGAAGCGCTCGACATCGTCAACCTACGCGTCGGGGGGTTCGACAGCCCCACTCCCGGCTCGATCGCCGAGCCGTTCACCGCGCTCGTGGAGATGCAGCAGGAAGGGCTGATCAAGCATCTCGGCATCAGCACCGTCTCCGCGGAGCAGATCGCCGAGGCCCAGTCGATCGCGCCGATCGTGTGCGTGCAGAACCTCTACAACCTCGCCCACCGGGTCGACGACGAGCTGATCGAGTCCCTTGCCGCACAGGACATCGCCTACGTGCCCTACTTCCCGCTCGGCGGCTTCACCCCACTGCAGTCCGACACACTCGAATCGGTCGCCACCCGTCTGGACACCACACCGATGGCCGTCGCGCTGGCCTGGCTGCTACAGCGCTCCCCGAACGTCCTGCTGATCCCCGGCACCTCATCCGTCGCGCACCTGCGCGACAACGTCAACGGCGCTGAGCTCTCCCTCTCCGAGAGCGAGCTCACCGAGCTGAACAGCATTGGCTGACCGCACGACCACCGCGCAACCGATGGTCGAGCCGTACCCGGCACACGCGGAAAGGAGGCGCCCCCGAGGCGAACCGTTCGCGGTGTAGGCCGTGTCACGACTACGCGGCGGGTGGCTGGTCGATGCGCACCAGGTTGCCGGACGGGTCACGCACGGCGCAGTCCCGGGTGCCCCACGGCTGGTCGGTCGGCTCCTGCACGATCTCGGCGCCCGAGGCGCGTAGCTTCTCGAAGGTGGTGTCGAGGTCGTCGGTGTGGAAGTGGACGCCATTGAGGGCGCCCTTGGCGAGAAGGGCGGCGAGCGCGTCGCCGTCGGCGGGGCTGCCGGCCAGGTAGTTCGTGAGGACGATCGCGACGCCGGGCTGGGAGGCGGCGCCGACGGTGATCCAGCGGAAGTCTCCGCGGGCGACGTCGTTGTGCAGCTCGAGGCCGAGTGTGTCGCGGTAGAAGGCCAGTGCGAGGTCGGGGTCATGGACTAGGACGAAGCATTGGGAAAGAGTGAGGTTCATGCCCCCAACCCTAGGGAGCCAGGGCCCCGCGTGTTTCTCCGATCCTGCTCGGCTTGTGGCTCGGGCGGGTGAGGTCCTTGGCGATGCAGCCCGGCACGCTCGCGAGCGCGCTGTGGTCACGGGCCCGGTAGGCCGTCGGCGTCTCGCCCACCAGCTGGGTGAAGCGGGCGCTGAACGAGCCGAGCGACGTACACCCGACCGCCGTGCAGACCTCGGTGACCGACACCTCGCCGCGGCGCAGCAGCGCCTTCGCCCGCTCGATTCGCCGCGTCATCAGGTAGGCGTAGGGCGTCTCCCCGTACGTCGCGCGGAACTGCCGCGAGAAGTGTGCGGTCGACATCAGCGCAGCGCGGGCGAGCGTGGCGACGTCGAGCGGGCGCGCATACTCGCGGTCCATCAGATCGCGGGAGCGGCGCAGGTGCGCGAGGTTGGCGAGCTCCTCCGGCGTCACGATGCCAGTGTAGGAGCGTGCCCGGGGTCCCCACCTGATTCCGGAGCGGGTGTGCGAGGATACTCAAGTGACGGGCGAGCGACAACAGGCGACAACAACCATGGAGAAGAGGAAGGGCGGCTCGAAAGAGGGAAAAGCAGGCGACTCTCCCTCTCAGCTGATAGATGCGAGAATCAAGGAGCTGGGTGACTGGCGGGGCGAGACGCTCGCTCGGGTCCGAGTTCTCATCAGGCAGGCCGACCCCGAAGTGGTCGAGGAGTGGAAGTGGAGGGGGGTTCCGGTGTGGTCGCACGCCGGAATGATCTGCACCGGTGAGACGTACAAGAATGTCGTGAAGATGACCTTCGCCAAGGGCGCCTCGTTGGAGGACCCTTCAGGCCTCTTCAACTCCAGCCTCGAAGGCAACACCAGGCGTGCCATCGATTTCCATGAGGGCGAGAAGATTGATGAAAAGGCGTTGAAGGCGCTCATTCGCGCCGCCGTGGCACTGAACGCGTCCTCAGCCGGCCAGCGGCCGGGGACGAGAGCGTAGAGACGCGAGGTGAATCGGGTGAGAGAGAGCGTGGTGGGAGAAGGAACGCAGCAGAACCCGTGGGTGCTGAAAACGCCTCCCGGTACATCCGAGTATTCGATGTACCGCGATGAGGAGAGCGCCACCATCGTATGTGTGGTGGGCAAGACCAAGCTGGGCTATCAGCTGCGTGCTATCGAGGATCTGCACGCGATGCTCGAGGCGCACGGAGACTGGATGGCGCTGGGCAGCGCTGACGAGCAGAAGGCCGCCACAGAGGGCACCGTGGAGGCGTGGGCGCGCTCGCCGTCGAACCCGGTCGGCGGTTGGTATGGGACCAAGAAGGGCCTGCGTGGGCGTTTTGGCATGTACATGCCGCCGCTGCTCGAGGCACTCGGGTTGGCAGAGCTCGAGCACAATCCCCGCAACAACCGCATGCGCGCCATCTAGCCGGGTCCTCGCTCGCTCGCTCACTCACTCGCGCGCGGCGCCGCCGCCGCGCCGGCGGCGAGCGCGAGCCGCGAGCGCGAGGTAGAGCGCCGCCGGAGCTCAGATGGGCGTCTGTGAGACGCCCGCTACGACATAGCCCACCACGGTACGGGCGAAGCGGTCGGTGAGCGGAGCATGGCCGTGCAGAAGACGGTGGTAGAAGGCGCCATAGAGGAGGTCGAGGGCGCTCTCCACGTCAGTGCGCTTCGCGATCTCACCGCGCTCGATCGCGCGAGCGAAGATCTCTCGCGCCTGGTCGCGGCGGGGCTCGACGAAGCGGGCGCGGTACTCCTCGGCGAAGCCGGGGTCGCTCTGCGCTCTGGTGAGCAGGCCCGCGATCACGCGCCCGTAGGGCCTTGCCCCGAGCTGGCGGGCCCAGGGTCTGATCAACGCCAGCAGATCGCCGGCGAGCGCGCCCGTGTCCGAGCTCGCCGGTCGCTGGGCATCCCATTCCGCGAAGAGCACCTCGAGCGCGAGCAGCTCCTTGGAAGGCCACCAGCGGTAGATGGTGGCCTTGCTCGTGCCCGCGCGCTCGGCCACCGCATCCATGCTCGTCGAGTCCAGCCCACCGTCCAGCAGCAGCTCGCTCGCGGCCGCGAGGATCGCTTTGCGCGAGCGCTCGCTGCGCGGACGCCCTCGGCGTGGCGCCTCCTGGAGAGCCTCGGTGTCGGACACCTACTCTGCCTCGAGCTCCGCCACGTCCTGCTCGTCGAGGTCCAGCGCTGCTCCGTCCAACAGCTCGTCGACCTGCCCTGCCCGGCGCAGGCCGACGATCGCGCCGTGCACCGCCGGATTGTGCAGTGCCCACGCGATCGCCACAGCGCCGGGGGAGACGCCCAGGCGCTCGGCCACGGCGCGCACGCGCTCGGCTGCCGCGAGGTGCTCTGTGAGCTTGGGCTCGCGAAAGCGCTCGTCGTCGTGGCGCCAGTCGTTGGCCGGCAGGCTCGCGATGCGCTCGCGCGTCATCTTGCCGGTGAGCAGCCCCGAGCCCATCGGCGAGTAGACGATAACGCCGATCCGCTCGCTCGCAGCGAAGGGAAGGATGTCCGTCTCGACCCCACGTTCGATCAGCGAGTAGGGCGGTTGCAGAGTCTCGACGGGGGCGATCGAGGAGATCCGGCGTATCTGCTCCGCGCTGAAGTTCGAGACGCCGATGTGTCGCACGAGCCCCTGCTCCTTGAGCTCGCTCATCGCCGACCAGCCCTCCTCGACGTCCTGCGCCGGGACCGGCCAGTGGATCTGATAGAGGTCGATCGCGTCCACGCCGAGGCGGGCGAGGCTGGCCTCGGCCTCGCGGTGGATCGAGTCGCGCTCGAGGCTGTGGAGCACCTCTCGCCCGGGCCCCTCGAGCAGCGAGCACTTCGTGAACACGAGGGGTCGCTCCCGTATGCCCTCCAGTGCTCGGCCCACGACCTCCTCGGAGCGCCCGAAGCCGTAGGCGGCCGCCGTGTCTATCCAGTTGACGCCGAGCTCGAGCGCGCGGTGGATGGCGGCGATCGACTCCTCGTCCTCCTGCGGCCCCCAGCCGAACTTCCAGTCTCCGCCCCCGATCGCCCAGGCGCCGAAGCCGACGCGGGTGATGTCGAGCCCGGTGGAGCCGAGCTCGGTGGTTGCAAGCTGCGTCCTGTTCATGGTCTTCCTCCTGTCGCGCGCCCTGTCGGGCTGTCTCGGTGGTCCCGAGCATATCGAAACGAGCCGGCTCGTTTCGATATATACCTAGAGTGCGACCCCGATCCGGGATCTGCCGGCATCGGGCTGGGGATTGAGATCTGCGGCGCCCACCGGGAGCCGCACGCGCATCATGCGATAGGCCTTCAGGCCGAGCCCCAGGCGCTCGCGATCCTCCGACAGGCCGGGATCGAGCCCGGTGAGCTCCTTGATGCGCTCGAGACGGTAGGCGACCGTGTGCCTGTGGGCGAAGACCGTTGCGGCGGTGGCGTTCATGTTGGCGTTGTGGGCGAGGTAGGTCTCGAGCGTGCTCACCAGGTCGGTGTGGTACTGGTCGTCGTATCCGACCAGCGGGGCGATCGTGTCCTGGTAGAGCAGATGCACTTCCTCGGGGTGGGAGGCGAGCACGCGCAGCAGCAGCCTGTATCCCCAGCTGCGTTTGAACTCGCTCGAGGATGGCGCGCCGGACTCGATCAGGATGTCGAGCATCAGCCCTGCGTCCTGCATGGCGCGCGCCAGCTCGGCCGGATCGCGGAAGTAGGCCGAGCGCCCGACCGGGAAGCGCTGGCGCAGCCTTGCCGTCACGCGGCGGGCAAGCGTGCGCATCGTCTCGAGGTCATCCGGCTCGGCCGGGCCCGGGATCAGGATGTACAGACGTCGCGCGCCGCTCGCCGGCTCGCGCTCTCCGTACTCCGCGAGAGCCTGCGGGCATTCATCTGCCACGCTCGCCCGCGCGTTTGCGGCGTGCTCGTCGGGCACCTCGGCGCACAGCGCGATCCCGCCGCGGGTCAGCTCGCAGCCCAGGCGTGCCCCCTGGCGCACGATCTCGGCCGCGTCGAGGCTCTTGCTCCCCCGCAGCTGCTCCAGCAGCGAGCCCCTCAGCCTGAACTCGGCGTCGCGCCCGGCCTCGGTGATCGCCGCCTGCGTGAGGGCGGCGACAGCCGCCAGGTGCAGGAAGTCGAGCGCCGATGCGGCCGGGGGCTCATCGGCGCGCAGGAGCACCACGGCTCCCACGGTCCTCGCGCCCGCTGCTATCGGAACCACCTCGAGGTGCGCGGCCGGCGCATGCCGGGTCGGGTCGGCGATCAGCTCCATCACGTCGCGTTCGAGCGCGGCGAGCTGCAGGGGCTCGAGATGGTCGAAGGGGGCCACCCAGGGGCCCCCGAGTCCAGGCGCCACGATCACCACCGGTCCGCCGGCTGCCGCGGCGGCCAGCATGGCCACGCGCTCGAGGCCGTCTCCGCCGAGCACCGCGTCGACCATCTCGAGATGCGCCTCCCGTAGCTGCGGAGTCAACTCCTCGGTGCGCGGCTGGAACGGGATCGACTCCAACGCGGTCATCGCAGATGAGACATCCGTGCTCACATGAGTTGAGTCTGGGCCATCACGTGAGCCGTGTCATTGTGCGCCTGTCGAAATCCGGGCCGTTCCGGTTTCGACACGTGGCTTTCAGCACGTGACAGGACGGGTTCTGCGTTGTCCGCGCGAGCGGACGCCTCCCAGCCGCCTACGCGCCGACGCAGGCGGGATCAGGGCACAGGGGCGAAGAGACACGTACGACGGTGCTCGCTTCGCTGAGCGGGCGGCTGGTCCAGGCCAGCGTCCAAGGGGCGATCGAGTTGCCCGGCCAACGGCTGGCGAGGTTGAACACGGGCAGTGCGGTGAACACGTGTTCGTTCGGGGAGACCTGCTCGGGCGCTCCGAACCCACCGCTCGTGCCGCGCAGTGCAGCGAACAGGGAGCCGCCGACGTAGGAGGGCGGTTCGTCTCGAATCCAGCTCACGATCGTCCCGCTCGGTCCGGCGGCCGCGGCCACTTCGCCGGCCTGCTCGTCCGCTGGCGAGATCGTCTGCGGCGCTGAGAAGCCGAGACCGCGAGGTGAGGCGACCCTGACGACGGCCGGGGTCAGCGCCGAGCCCTGCGGCGGTGGCGCCCCGCGGGCGAGGAAGATCACCATCGGCGCCTGAGAGCCCACCGAGAGGACGATCGGAGCAAGGCTCCTGCCGCTTGCCGAGCCCACCAGTCCTGTGGCATCGCGCTCGAGCAGCTGTGCGCGGCGGAAGTGCGGCGCGCCCGCCGGCTGCACGGCGACCCGCGTGAAGCCGGGGTCAGAGCAGCCACCCTCGCAGAGCTGGGTCTCATACCAGGCCACGAGCACGTTGCCCGAGCCGGTGATGAACGGCGTCAGGTCGTTCTCGTTTCCACCAGCAGCCGGGCCGAGGTTCTGCAGCGGCCCCCACCGCTGGCCATGACGGCGCACCCGCGCGAGCAGGCTCCCCCATTTGTTCGGGAACGTGACGACCATGTCGCCGTTGCTCCCGACGGCGGCGCTCACCTGCTCGGCCTGGGCGCGCCCGGCTATGACCTGCGGGCGGCCGAAGCTTCCGCCGGGTGAGCGAGTGCTGGCCCACACCACGCGGCGCCGGTGGGCATCGAGGGCGATCCACGCGAGCAGCAGCGCTCCCCGCGCGTTGCCGGCAAGGCTCGGCTGTCCCCAGCCCACCGTGGCGTCCCTGATCTGCAGCGGTGGGCCAAGCGGCCATTGGTCGTGCCGAGGGCGACCTCGGGCCTTTCCGTGCCCGCCCTCGCATGCCTCAGCAGCAGGCGCGCCAGGCGCCCGCCGCCGAGGCTGACGAGCGGGTTGACCGCGTTGCTGGCGGGCAGCGGCTGTTCGCGGCCGAAGGCTCCGCCCGCCGGCGCGAGCGCATAGTGCTCACTCTCCAACCCAAACACGCCTCGGGCGGGCATGAGGTCCCAGGACGTCCAGCTCAGCATCTCCCCGCCGGGGCCGGACACGAGTTGTACGCCACCGATCTGGCTGTGGGGCGCCGACACGGTCACCGGCGCCGACCATGCAGCACCGGCTGGCGGCGCAAGCGTGGCCGCGAAGATGGCCCCGACCGCGAGCACGGTGGCGAGCTGCCCGGCTGGCGCGAATGGCCTCATGGCGCCAAGCTATCCCCCGGATGTGCCTCGCCACCTCCGGGCTAAGGACGGGCGCCCGCCGAGGACGACTACGTAGACCGGACCGCGCCTTCCGGTGCCGGTCCCGTCAAGCTCGACGCGCGTCGAGCAGCGCCATGCTCACTCGCAGCCCTGCTCGGCTTCCTCGGCGGCTGCCGGGCAGTCGGCCGCAGCCGCGGCGGCGCAGTCCACGACATGGCTCGTGGTGGCCTGCTGAAGCAGGCTGTAGAGCAGCTCCCGCTGCTCGGCGTCGAGCGCACCCAACACCTCGTCCTCGGCTGCGGCCAGGGCGGACTCCGCCTCGGCCAGTCGTGCAGCTCCCTCGTCGGTCAGCTCGACGATGTGGCGGCGCCGGTCCTCGCTGGAGCGCCTGCGCAGGATCAGATGCTCGCTCTCGAGTTCGTTGAGCAGCCCGATCAGATTGGTGCGGTCGGTGCGCAGCGCCGAGGCCAGCGTCTGCTGGGTCGGGCTGCCATGGTCGCGCAGCACGGTCAGCGCCACCAGATGGCGGGGACGCAGGCCGAGGGGCGCGAGCGCCGACTCGGCCCGCAGCCGTGTCAGACGGGCGAGGTGGTCGAGCAGGGCCGAGGATCGATGGCGATTGGCGGTTGTGGCCATGAACACAAGTCTATGACACCCGACAATTATGTCGTGTGCTACAACTAGTTTAGGAGTCACAACCGAGTTGCAAAGGACGACATCTACTATGGCTCATCTGCTGCACATCGACTCATCGATCAAGGGCGACGCCTCTGTCAGCCGCTCGCTGACGGCGCGTGCGGCGGATGTATGGCGCACGGCTCATCCGGGTGGCACCGTGACCTACAGGGACTTCGGGGTCGATCCGCTCCCCCACCTCGACGCAGCGACGGGGCTCGCCCGGATGGTGCCCGCCGACCAGCGCACTCCGGCGCAGGCCGCTTCGTGGGAGCTCACCGAGCAGCTGGTGGGCGAGGTGCTCGAGGCGGACACGATCCTGCTCGGGCTGCCCCTGTACAACTTCGGGCCTCCCAGCACGGTGAAGGCGTGGGTCGATCACCTGATCGCTCCGGGCCTCTCGATGGACCCGGAGACCCAGACAGGACTGCTCGGCGGGCGCGAGCTGCTGGTCCTGGCATCGCGCGGCGGCGGCTACCTACCCGGCACCCCGCGCGAGGGATGGGACCACGCCGAACCGTGGTTGCCGCACGCATTGAGCACGATCGGCCTGGAGCCGCGCTTCATCACCGCCGAACTGACGCTCGCGGACACCGTGGCGCAGATGGCAGAGCTGCGAGGGCTGGCGGCCGAGAGCCTGGCTGCCGCCGAGCGCGAGATCGACGCTCTGTGGGCGCCGGTGGCGGCATAGCCCGCCACGTCGGCCGGCTCGAGTCGTGACGCAGCGGAGAAACCCGCACAGCCCGAGCGGGGCTCTACCGATGCTCCGGACCCGCTCGGGCGCCAGGCTCTTGGCTTTGGCAGCCTCCAGAAGGGAGCCTTGATGTCTTCGGCTGACCGGGATGGGCAGATTTCCCCAGATGGCGAGTGGTCGGTCGATCCGTCGCGCTCGAGCGTCACCTTCGCGCTCAAGCACATGCTGATGGCGACGGTGAGGGGCAGCTTCGATGACTTCGAGGGCACGCTGGCGATCGCGTCCGGCACGGGACAGGCCGAGGGACGGGTGCGGGCCGCGTCGGTCGAGACGGGGGACTCGGTGCGCGATGAGCACCTGCGGAGCTCCCCCGACTTCTTCGACGTGGAGCGATACCCCTACATCGAGTTCAGCTCGACCCGGATCGAGCAGCTGCCAGACGGAAGCCTGCGCATCGTCGGCGCTCTCAGCATGCGTGGGACGACGCATGAGATCGAGCTGTCGGCGCGCCTCGAGAAGCGAGCTCGCGAGGACGCTGCCGGTGAGCGGATGACACTCGAGCTGCACGGCGAGCTCGACCGTCGCGACTTCGGCCTCAGCTGGAACCAGGGCCTGGACGCGGGCGGTGTGCTCCTCGGCAACAAGGTCAAGGTCGCCCTGAGCATCTCTGCGATCAGCAGCGAGGCAGCGCTGGCCGTGCCTCCAGCTCCCTAGCCGCGGCGGCTGGAGACCGCGACGCGCGCTCGCGCCGTCTAAGGTTCTTCAGTTGTTAGGTGTCAAATCCGGCCGACTGGCCCCACTAGGAAAGGAATCGAATGCCGCGGATCCTGCTCGACGCGACCGAGATCGACGTGTCCGAGGACGTGGAGGAGATCCTGAACCGGATCGTCAATTCGCGCGACGGGCTGCGGCTGGGAAGCGGCGCGATCATCGCGCCCGCCGGCTGGGTCAACCTCACCGCCATGGTGACCGGCGAGGCGCTGTACGTGCAGGTGGCGCGGATCGGATACGTCCGCGGCGACTGAGGCGGTTCAGCCCTCCGGGCTCTCTGGGGCGGCCACCGCGAAGACGATGTGCCGCCGCGCCACCGTGAGGTAGGCGTGCAGTTCGAGTGGGCCGCCCTCGAGCGGCGCCACGGTCACGTCGGTGAGCGTGATGAAGTCGCGCTCGGAAGCGTTCAGCACGTCTGAGACGCGGCTGCGATACCCGTCGCGGGCGAGTGTCAGCACGCCCTCGATGCGGTGGCGCTCGGTCTCGATCCTGATCCGCTCTCTGCGGTGGTCCATGCCCGGCTGGTCGGCCTCGGCGAAGGGCTCGCTGTCGCTCATCGGCTCATTATCGTTCAGCGGGCCACCGTGTAGGTCCTCGTGACCATCGTGCGCCGCCCGGTGGGGCCCGCGGCGACGATCGTCACGCTCGCGCGCATCGCCGTGTGGCCTCCCAGCTCGCGGCGCAGCCGGCGCAGAGCGGCCGGTCCCACGCGCAGGCGCACATGGCCGCTGCGGGTCGGCGGCAGGCCCCGCGCGGAGGCGATCAGCGGAGCTCCTCGCCCGCGTCCGATCGGCGCGAGCGTGCCCGAGACGAGTACCTTGCACCCTCGTTGGCAGCCGATGGACAGGGCCAGGGCGCGTCGGGCGAGCACGCCGCCGCTATGCGGGAGGCTCACCCTCAGCACGGGTGCCACGTCGAGCGGAGGCGGCCATGATCCGGCCGCGATGCAGCCGCTGCCGTTGGGCGAGATCATGTTGAAGCGCTCCACGCGGTTGTTGTTGGTGTCGGCCACATACACCTCGCCCGCGCAATCGACAGCGATGGCGCTCGGCTGTGAGAAGTCGCCGATGCCCGGACCGCGCACGCCCCATCTGTAGAGGAAGTGGCCTTCCTGGTCGAAGACCTCGACGCGGTTGTTTTCGCTGTCGAGGACGTACACGTTCCCGCCCCCATCGACGGCCACTCCCGTGGGCGAGAGAAAGCGCCCGTCGGCGGTGCCCCGCGAGCCCCATTCGGTCAACACCGCGCCGTTGGGTGACAGCTTGACCACGCGGTTGTTGCCGGTGTCCGCCACGTAGGCGTTGCCGGCGCCATCGACCGCGACCGCGGCCGGATGGCTGAATTCGCCCGAGCCGCTCCCGGCCGCGCCGTCTCCGCCGCCCGCGCCCAGCTTGGCGCGCAGGGTCCCTTCGGGCCCGTAGACGAGCAGGCGGTTATGGGCTGTGTCGGCCACGTAGGTCTCGTCCGGGCCGTCGGCCACGGCCGTCGATCCTGCTCCGCTGAGCTGCGCTCCTCCGAGGTCGCCGGGGCCGCCCAGTTCGTCCAGGAACGTGCCGTCGCCCCACAGGTGGGCAAGTCGTGCGTTGGCGGTGTCGGCGACGTACACCGAGCCGCGGGGGTCGACCGCGATGCCGGCAGGCGCGTTGAATCCCGCAGCGTGTCCTCCCGCGGCGGTCCACTGTCCGAGGTAGGCGTCGCTACCTGGCGCGAAGAGCTCGATGCGATTGCCGACGGTGTCGGAGATCAGCAGCCTGCCGGTGGGGTCGATCGCCAGCCCGCGCGGAGCCGTGAGCTCGCCGGGGCCGCGGGCGGAGCTCCCGATCGTGCGCAGGTAGTTGCCGGCAGGGTCATACACCTCGACTCGATCGTTGGCCGTGTCGGCAACGTAGACGTCGCCGGCGGGGTCGCTCGCGACCGCCCGGGGAAAGGCGAGCTGTCCCGGTTTGGAGCCAAAGCCGCCCCAGGCGCCGGCGAAGGCCAGCTGCGGGGTCAGCTTGACCACGCGGTGGTTGATGTCGTCGGCCACATACACCTCGCCGGCCGCGTCCAGCGCGACGCCGTAGGGGTAGCCGAACTGGCCGGGGCCGGTGCCGTTCGTCCCGACCGCGGCCTGAAAGGCGCCTTCCGGGGCGAACTTCTCGATGCGGTGGTTGTCGTCGTCGCTGACGATCACCTCGCCTTCGTTGGCGGCCACCCCGCGGGGGTAGGAGAGCTGGCCGAGCCCGCTGCCCTTTTCGCCCCATGTCATCGCTTCTGTGCCTTCGAGGTTGAAGCGCTCGATGCGGTTGTTGCCGCTGTCGGCCACATAGACGTAGTTGCCCGCCACCGCGATTCCGCCCCCCGGGGGCTGGGTGTAGTTCTGGGAGGAGCCGAAGGAGAACTCGCCGAGTTCCGAGCCGTGATGGCCCCACGAGGTCAGGAAGTTCCCGTTTGGGTCGAACTTCTCGATGCGGTTGTGACTCGAGTCGACCACGTACACGTCCCCGGCCGCATCCGTGGCGAGCCCGGCGATCGGGCCGAACTGCCCGTGGCCGCCGCCGAAGGAGCCCCACTCGTTCTCGAACACGCCGCTCGCGCTGAACTTCTGGACCACGTAGCTGAGCTGATCGGCCACGTATACGTCGCCCTGCGTGTCCACGGCGACGGCCTCGGGGAAGCGCAGGAACCCCTCGGCGCGGTTGCCGATCACCTGGGCGGCCGCATACGGGCAGCTGTTCGCGCCCGGGCAGGGGGCGGCGGACGCCGCGGATGTGCCCGCGGGGGTCAGGACGACGGCTGCAGCGAGGGCGACGGCGGCGAGGGCGCCGGTCGCGGCGCGCAGCGCCACGCGCAGCCCGCAGGTCAGCCGCAACCAAGGAGATGCGAGGAGGCCCATTGCTCGATCGGAACACCATCCAAAGCCACTCGGTGCGGTCGCTCTCCAGCGCTTCACGAGTTCATATTGTCATCGCAGCGGGTGTATAACCATGGTGATACACCCGCCGCGGCGGGTAAGGGGTTGCGCGGCGGCCAACCACACTCCACGCTCCATAGCTTCTGAGCTGGCGCGCGGCGTGCATCGCGCCCAGGGCTCAGCCGATCGGCTCGCGGTGGCGCGCCGCGGACAGCCCGGCGCGGGCGGCCGGGGCCGGGCTGCGCCCCGCCCCGGTGGGGCGGTTGCGCTCGTCGCGCACGATGTACAGCGGCCGGTGCTTGACCTCGTCGTAGATGCGTCCCACGTACTCGCCGATCACGCCGAGGGCGATCAGCTGGATGCCTCCGAGCAGCAGGATCGCGATCGTGATCGAGCTGAAGCCGGGCAGATAGGAGTCGAAGATCCGCAGCACGATCACGACGGGGATCGCGATGAAGGCGACGCCGGCCGAGAGCAGCCCCACGTAGGTGGCGAGCTGCAGCGGCAGGTGCGAGAAGGACGCGATCGCGTCGAGGGAGAAGCGCAGCATCTTGCGCAACGTGTACTTCGTCTCGCCGGCATGGCGAGCGTCGCGCTGATATGAGATGGCGGTCTGGTTGAAGCCGACCCACACGGTCATGCCGCGCAGGAAGCGTGAGCGCTCGGTCATGGCCAGCAGCGCGTCCAGCGCGCGACGGTCGAGCAGCCGGAAGTCGCCGGAGTTGGGCTCGAGGTCGACCTGGGCGAGCTTGTTGAAGAGCTTGTAGAACCAGGACGCGGTGGCCAGCTTGAACGCGGTCTCCCCCTCCCGCTCCTTGCGCACGGCATAGACCACGTCGGCCCCCTGGCTCCAGCGGGCGATCATGTCGGGGATCAGCTCGGGCGGGTCCTGCAGGTCTGCGTCGATCATCGCCACCACGTCGCCCACGGCGTGCTCGAGGCCGGCCGTGAGGGCGGCCTGGTGGCCGAAGTTGCGCGACAGGTGGATCACCCGTACCCGCGGGTCGCCGGCGGCGGCGGCGTCGAGCAGCTCCGGCGTGCGGTCGCTGCTGCCGTCGTTGACCAGCACGAGCTCGAACTCGTAGTCGGCGAGCGCGGCGGTGGCGCGGCCGATGAACTGCTCGATCAGCTCCTCCTCGTCGTAGACCGGCGCCACGAGGCTGAGCAGGGTTGGTGTGCGAAGTGTTGTGTCCGACATGTCTCTGCCTTCCCGGCGGGCGCTGCCTGGAGGATCGCTGCTCACCATCTTCGATGAGAGCCTTAAGCCATTGCTCAATTTATCGTTCATCCTGTGTGTGGATGCATCCCGAGCACACAGAGCCGCCGGAGCGGAGCTCCATCGCACGGTCGTTGTCGCGCAAGCTGAGCGCGACGAACAGGCCGGTCCTCGTCCAGTTCGTCAAGTTCGGCATCGTGGGCGTGTCCAACACGCTGCTCACGTTCATCGTGTACACGCTGCTGCTGAAGGTGTTCGGCGTCTGGTACCTGGCGGCCTCCGCTCTCGGCTTCGCAGTGGGCGCCACCAACGGCTTTCTGCTGAACCGGCGCTGGACATTCCGCGAGCACGTGGGCGACACGCTCACGCCGGTGCGCTGGGCTGTGGTGCAGGGCTGCGGCCTGGGGATCAACGAGGGGCTGCTCTACCTGCTCGTCCACGACGGACGAGTGGACAAGCTGCTCGCGCAGGCGCTGGCGACCGTCGTGGTCACCCTGAGCACCTTCTTCGCCAACCGCGCCTGGACGTTTCGCATGCAGCCGCCCGTGCCCGGTGAGATGACCGGCCTCTAACGGAAGACGGCCAGCAGCGAGAGCCCGGCCGGGATGCGCCCGCCGCGCTTGATCAACGCGGCCTCCAGCGCGAGCGGGCGCTCGAGCAGCCAGTTGAGCGGTTCGGGCGGAACCCACAGGTCGAGACTGGACTCGGTCGTCTTGGTGCTGACGCGGTCGAGCACGCGCAGCACGATCGCCACGGGCAGCAGCAGCGAGTTGAAGTAGGTGGTGCGCGTCTGGCGCCAGCCTGCCTGCTCGGCCACACGCTGCAGCGAGCGGCGCGTGTAGCGGCGGTGGTGGTGGTTGATCTCGTCGTGGCCGCTCCACAGCCACTGATAGGCGGGCACGGTCACGAGCAGCGATCCGCCGGGGGCGACCGTCCGGCGCAGCTCACGCAGCGCCCCGAGGTCGTCCTCGAGGTGCTCGATCACGTCGAGGCTCACGGCCAGGTCGAAGCTGTCCTCGGCGAAGGGCATCTCGAGCACCGACCCGGCCACGACCTCGCCGGCGTCGCGCTGGCGAGCCAGGGCCACGCTGGTCTCGGAGAGCTCGATGCCGGTCACGGTCCCGCGGCGCGCCAGCTCGACCATGTTGCGACCGCTGCCGCAGCCCGCGTCGAGGATCCGCGCGCGCTGGGGCAGGCCCAGTCTCGCGATCACCACGTCGAGCACGGTGCGCCGCCCTCGGTACCACCAGTGTTGGTCCTCCGCCTGGTGGGTTTGGAGCTCGTAGTCCCTATCCATGCGGGGAGCATCTTTTCCTAAAGGAGCACCTCCACGCGGTGCGCCTTGCCTCGTGCAGGCGTCAGGGCGCGCTCGCGGCGGCGTGGATCGAGTACTCGATCGCCCCGTTTTCGCCCCTCCAGAGCGCCAGGGCGCCGTCGTCGGCGGGGTCCAGCGCAACCGAGGCGTCGCTGTTGGGTCCCGGCTGCGCCACCTCTTCGGGCCGGCCGAAGATCGTCCTCCTCGGGTAGGCGTCGAACCCGCGCGCCGCGAAGATCGACTGATCGAGGAGATCGGGTGCACCGCTCGGCGAGGGCTGGGGCTCGCTCCACAGCACGAGCGCGTCGCCGTCCGGGCCCGGCGCGAGATCGTCGAGCAGCGCGTCTGCGCCCGGGGCGGCGATCGTCGTGGGCGCGCCGACGCCCCGGAGGTCGATGGCGGCGCTGCGCACCACCCAGTGCCCTTCCGCGACGCCGTTCCAGGCCATCATCACGCTCTCGGAGCTGAGCCGCACGAGGCGGGGGGAGGCGGACGGCGAAGGCAGGCCGTCGGGGTCGTGGAAGCGCTCGAGCAGCGTGGGCGAGCCAAAGCGCACCCCCATGCCCGAGCGCTCGACGTACACGGACGTTTCGCCCCCCGCTTCGACGGTCCAGGCGAGGATCGCGCGATCGTCATCGCTCAGCAGGGCCGCGATCCGCACACGACCCGCGCCCCGTGCGAGCCGCTGAACGGCGTGGGCAGGGCCCGAGGCGGGCATCTCGCGGGCGTAGATCGAGCCCGCGTGCGCCCATGCGGCCACGACGTCGGTGCGGAAGTCCATTGCGAGGGTGAGCGCCTGGACGGGCCCGCCGGCCCCGGCCGCCTCGCTGCGATCGATGCTGTGCGCGAAGTAGCGCTCGACGTCGACCCGCAGGGCGCTCCCGGCGGAGGACGCGAGCGCCACGTCGCCGAGGTAGGCGCCCGTGATCGCCAGCGGGCCAGGTGTGCTCGACAGCCCGCCGAGCGGCACGAACGGGCCACCGGCCATCCCCTGGATCGGAGGGCCCGCGCCGGCGCCCGCGATCAGGATCTGCCCGTGCGGCGCCGCGCTCACCGCGAGCGCGCCATGGGCCCCGATCGCGCGCCCCTGGACTGAGACGGGGACGGCTGGGGGGCCCGGCGTCTCGCCCGCCCCGATGCTCGCCACGCGCGGTCCTTCGCCGCCGGGGCAGGCGGGCGATGCCCTCCACACCACGGCGCCCGGGCCGGTCGGGTGGTCGGGCCTGTTGCTCGGGAAGAGGGCTCTCGCGCCTTCGAGCGCCGCGCACTGTTCCAGGCGGGCGGGAGCAGACCACGGCGCTGGGCTCGCGAGAGCCCGCGCCGGTCCGACGAGGACGGCTGCTGCCGCGAGGATGGCTGCTGCCGCGAGGATGGCGAGGAGCTTCGACAGCCCCGGCGGCCGTGGCCGGCGAGGGCCGCGCGCCAGGCTCAGGAGCTCAGCGCCGAGCGCAGGAAGTCCACCGTACGTCCCCAGGACTCCGTGGCCAGCGCCTCGTCATAGGTCCCCAGGCGATTGGTGTCGTTGAAGAAAGCGTGGCCGCCACCCTCGTAGAAGTGGAAGGTCACCTCGGCGCCCGCGTCGCGCAGCTCGGATTCGAGCTTCTTGGCGTCCTCGACCGGGACGAATTCATCGTTGGTCCCGAAGTGCCCCAGGATCGGGCCTTTGATCTTGGTGAAGTCGGGCTTGCCGTGTGGCATCACGTAGTAGTAGCTGACCGCCGCCGTGATCTCAGGGCAGGTTGCCGCGGCCCACACCGACAGCCCGCCGCCGAGGCAGAAGCCGAGCGAGCCAACGCCCGAGCCCTCGACTCCAGGCTGGGACTTCAGGTACTCGGCCGCTCCGCACATGTCCTTCTCGACCTGGTCCATCGAGAGCGCCATCATCTTCTGTTCGGCCTCGCTCGGCTGGGTCGTGGTCTCGCCGCGGAACAGATCCGGGGCCAGCGCGAAGAAGCCCTCGCCCGCCAAGCGGTCGCAGATGGAGCGGATGTGCTCGTCCAGGCCCCACCACTCCTGCAGGACGATCGTGGCCGGGCCATGCTCTGCGGCCGGGACGGCCAGATAGCCGGGCGAGGTGCCGCCGCTGGTGGGGAACTCGATGTCGGGCATGTGCTGCTCCTTGTGTCCTCGGTGTGTTTGGCGCCTCGGCCGGCGCTCGCCGTCGAGGAGCGCAGTCTCTCACGACGGGCGTGCTCTGTGGTCGATGTGCCCGCAACCGCTGTCCACGAAACAGCGACGTCGACTTGGTATCTGTAGACCCCGTATATGGTGTCGCCCGCACCGCAGAGGCCGTGTCAGCCCGACGATGAAAGGCAACTCAATGGACGCCGTCAACCACCAGTTCAAGCTCGCCGCGCGCCCTGTCGGCCTGCCCAAGCCGAGCGATTGGGAGCACACCGAGGCGCCCGTCCCTGAGATCGGCGACGGCGAGGTGCTGGTGAAGGTGCTCTACCTCTCGTTGGATCCGGCCATGCGCGGATGGATGAACGACGCTCGCTCCTACATTCCGCCGGTGGGCATCGGCGAGGTGATGAGGGCGCTGGGAGCCGGCGAGGTGATCGCGTCCAAGCACCCCGACGTGGCGGTGGGTGATCACGTGACCGGCCTGCTCGGCGTCCAGGAGTACGCCGTGGCCAACGGCGCCGCGGTGATGAAGGTGGACACCGCTGTGGCGCCGCTTTCGGTCCACCTTGGCACGCTCGGCATGACCGGCATGACCGCCTACTTCGGTCTGCTCGACATCGGGCGCCCGCAGGAGGGCGAGACGGTGGTGGTCTCGGGGGCGGCGGGCGCCGTCGGCGGGATCGTCGGCCAGATCGCCAAGCTGAAGGGCGCTCGCGCCGTCGGCATCGCGGGCGGCGCCGAGAAGTGCGCCTACGTGGTACAGGAGCTCGGCTTCGACGCCTGCATCGACTACAAGGCTCGAGGCCTGGACGCGGGGCTGGGCGAGCACTGCCCCAAGGGCATCGACGTCTACTTCGACAACGTGGGGGGTGAGATCCTCGACGCGGCCCTGGCGCGCCTCGCGCGCCACGCGCGCGTGATCATCTGCGGCGCGATCTCCCAGTACAACGCCACCGAGGCCGTGCGGGGGCCGTCGAACTACCTCTCGCTGCTCGTCAACCACGCGAGCATGACCGGCTTCGTGGTCTCCGACTACGGCGCCCGCCTGGGCGAGGCCGCGCAGGAGATGGGCGCCTGGTATGCGGCCGGCAAGCTGGTCTCGCGCGAGGACGTTGCGGCCGGGTTCGAGAGCTTCCCGGAGACGCTGCTGCGACTGTTCCGAGGCCAGAACACGGGCAAGCTCGTGCTGAAGGTGGGCGACTGACCGTCGCGCCGCCGCTCCGCCACGCCGCCGCGGCCCTGCGAGGTGGCCTCTCAGTTGGTGGGCAGCGATATCCGCAGGTCGCTCACTTCGACGCTGACGGCGCCTTCGCTGGGGCGGTAGTAGGGGGCGTCGCGGCCGAGCAGCTCGAGCTCGACGGTGTCCCCGGGGGCGAACCGGTAACCGTCGCCGTGCAGCTGAAATGCGACGAAGCCCTGTTGATCGTCGGTCAGTCGATACACGCCGCGGTCGACCAGGCGCTGCTGTCCGCCGGGCATCACGTCCCACAGGCGGGCAGCGAGCTCGCCGGAGGGGCCGTGGGCGCGGATGGTGGCCGTGATCGTCGGCATCCCCAGCACGGTCGTGCCGGAGCTGGTGGTGGTGTAGGTGGCGCTGTTGGGCTCGCTCTCGGCGGGCACGGTCTTGCAGGCTTCTCCGCTGCCGACGGGGTTGAGCGCGGTCGCGAGCTCGGGATCGCCTCCGGCCGACGTGAAGGCCTGGGTGGCGGGCGAGCCGAAGTCGAGCCGGTGCGGATGCAGGGCGGCCCAGGAGCGGGCCGTGTACGGGCCGCCGCCCGGTTCGGCCGTGGGGCACGTGAGCGTGAAGGCGCTCACGCTGTAGTTGCGCGGAGCATTGCCCACGTGCCTGAGCCTCGCCGCGAAGAAGCGCGCGCCCTGCATGTTGAAGGCTCGATTGGTGTTCGCCTTGTTTGACGCGGGCAGGTGGCCGAGGTCTCCGAGCTGCAGCGCGACCTGGCCACCCTGGGCTCGAACGGCGTTGTAGATCCGCAGCGACTGCGCGGGCGGGAGAATGCTGTCCGTCCAGCCGCTCTCGAGCAGCAGGGGCGCAGGCTTTCCCGGCAGGCCGTAGCCCTGGTGATAGGTGGTGAGCTGCGTGACCAGTTCGCTCACCGGGGCGGTGTTCGAGAGGCTCGTCTCGCCGATCGCGCTCAGGCCGTCCAGGCTGTCCTGCGGATCGAGGGCGGGGGGCGCCATGAAGGTGCCGACTTCCATCTCGAAGTGGGTGAGGCCGGAGATCCATTCTTCGAGCTCGACCCCGATCGGTTGGGCGCTCTGCCCGATCGGTGCAACCTCGCCATCCAGGAAGCGCCCGTTCGGCCACAGCGCTTCCATCAGGTCAGACCATGGCCAGCGCGCCCACGCCGCGTCGATTTCGAGCGGCCTTCCAGCCGGGCTGCGCCAGCGGGCGAAGCTGCCGTCGGGCAGCCGGATCCGGTTGCGCAGGTATGCGAGCTCGACGCTCTGGGCACCGCCGTAGGACTCTCCGGTGACTCCCAGGCGCCCCGCCTCGGCGATGTGCTCGTCCGCCAGCTCGCCGAGCAGGAACTGCGTGTCACGCGCTTCGTAGCGTTGGTCGGCGAGACGCCCGAAGCCTTCCGCGCAGGCCGGATCGGCGCGCGAGGCGAGGGCGCCGCAGGAGCTTCCCGAGCCGCGGGCCGAGTAGTTGACGACGGCGAAGCCGTGGCGGGCGTAGTAGACGTTGTTGTAGGCGTAGGTCCCGTTGTCGTCGCCCGCCGGTGCGCCTGCCTCGAAGGCGGTCTTGTTCTGACCGGCCCCGTGCAGCATCACGATCGTCGGGAACGGGCCACGCCCGCTCGCGGGAAGCGTCACGTCGACATCGAGGGGCACGCCGTCGAAGGAGGGCACGCGCTGGGCGAGGGTGGCGGTCGGGCAGAAGCGGACACCATGTTCGAGCGAGCAGGGACGTCCGAACGGCGCGAGCGCGCCGTTCGTGCGGCGCCGCGCCGCGGCTGCGCTGGGCACCGTCGAATCCGGGAATGTCCAGGCGGCGAGCGCCAGCAAGATCCCCAGGGCGGCCAGGCTCTGCGTTGGGCGAGCGCTGGGCATCCGCTCTTCTTACACGACCCCTGCCCGCGCCGCTTGCCCGAGGTGAACGCCTCGCTCGCGCGATCTCGCTATACGTCCGTATGACGTATGGCATCGGTGCACGGTCAGGGTCGCGGGGAGGAAGGCCGGCTGCTCGAGCTGATCGGCGACACGTTCGGTCTGCTCCACATCGAGGAGCTTCGCTGGGGACTGCTGGAGGCGCTGCATCGGGTGCTGCCCTCCGACTACGTGTCCTTGAACGACGTGGGCCCCACCCCAGATGCTGTGGTGTCGATCATCTCGCCCGAGCAGCTCGAGGACTCCCACGATCTGTGGGCGAGATATGCCCAGGAAAACCCGATCCTGCGCCACTACCAACGCACCGGCGACGGGGGCGCGCTGCGCTTCTCAGACGTGCCTGGTGGCGAGCGCCTGCACGAGCTCCCCCTGTACCGCGAGCTGTATGCGCCGATGGGGGTGGAGCACCAGCTGGCGTTCACGCTTCCCGGCGGTCCGGGTCGGGTGCTCGCGATCGCGCTCAGCCGCGGTGGGAGTGACTACAGCGACACCGAGCGCGACTTCGTCAACCGCGCGCGCCCCTTCCTGATCCAGGCCTATCTCAACGCGATCGCGTTCGAGTCGGCGCGCACGCCCGACGGTGATGACCGCACCGAGCGGATCGTCGCAGGGCTGCGCACCGCCGGTCTGACGCGCCGTGAGGCCGAAGTCGTGCGGATGGTGGCCCTGGGCGGATCCAACCAGCACATCGCCTCGGCGCTGGGAATCAGCTATCGCACCGTTGGCAAGCATCTCGAGCATGGCTTTCGCAAGCTCGGCGTGGGCGACCGCTCGACGGCGGCCGCTCGTGCCTGGGAGCTCGCGGAGCTCCCCACGGCCAACGGATCAGGAGCGGTGGGCCAGGCCTCGTAGCGGCTCATCGACCGGTGGTCCGGGCCCCTCGGCGTGCAGGCGCTCGAGCATGCGCGTCTGGCGAGGCGCCAGCCCGAGCAGGAAGGCGAGGCAGGCGAGCGCCGAGCCGCCCACGAGTACCTCCACGGGGCTGAGCGCGCCGGCGAGCGGCCCGGCGATGATGTATCCGAGCGGCAGCAGCGCGTAGGAGACCATCCAGTCATAGGAGGTCACGCGCGAGAGCGACCCCGGTGGGATGCGCTCGGCCAGCGCGGTCAGCCACCAGATGTCGAAGAGCGCGATCCCGACTCCTGCCACGGCGGAGGACGGGACGACGATGAACAGCGTGATGCCGTTCGCGTAGAGGATCGAGGAGAGCGGCCAGATGGACATGGCGAGCATCGCCAGGCGCATCGGGTAGCGGGGGCGCCACACCACGCCCAGGAGCGAGCCGAGGATGGTGCCGAAGCCGAGCGCGGCCTCCACCCATCCGTACACCGCGATATGGCCGTACTGCTGGCGGGCCACCAGCGGTCCCAGGACGAACCACGGCGCCAGCCCGCAGAAGAGGGCCACGCAGAAGGACAGGAGAGTTGCCCACACCCAGACGCGGGCGCGAACCTCGCGCAGGCCGACGCCGATCCCCTTCCACACGCTCGTCGGTGTCTCGGGCTCGAGCGCCTGCTGACCCGCGGTGACCGTGCGTTCACGTGGGCGCACGCGCGTCAGGAAGGCCGCGCTGGCGGCGAACGTGGCGGCGTCGAGCGCGAACGCCCATCCGGCTCCCGCTCCGAGCACCAGCGCGGTGGCGAGCGCGGGGCCGGCGAATTCGGCGACGTTGTTGGACATGCTGACCACGGCCGTGGCCTGTTGGATGTCCGGCTCGGGCACCGTCTGGGGCAGCAGGCCGTTGGCGGCCGGACGGAAGAAGGCCTCGGCGCCGCCGAACAGCACCTCGATGATGACGACCTCCCAGATCCGCACGGAGCCCGAGAGGATCAGGATCGCCAGCAGCGCGTGCAGGGTGAAGCGCACGAGGTCGGTGGCGATCATCATGCGGTGGCGCGGCAGCCGGTCGGCCCACACCCCGCCGATGAGCAGGAACGTGACGAGCGAGAGCGCGTGTGCGGCCAGGACGAGGCCGAGGTCGGTGGCGCTGCCGGTCAGCCCGACCACGAACAGGGCGAGCGCGACCAGCACGATGTTGTCCCCGACCACGCTCGCCGACTGTGCGAGCCACAGGAAGCGGAAGTCGCGGTGGGCGAGGACCCGTCTGATCTCGGAGAGGTTGGCCATCCCGCCTGCCAGCTTGACGCAGCGCAATGGCCACGGGCGCCCTCCGCTGGCCAGGTTGGCCCGCGGGGCGGGGCATCGCCAGGCGGATCGGCCGACCGTGGCCCCGCCGGGGCGCCTGGCAGATCAGGCGCCGACCGCGGCGGCTCCGCGCCCGGCCAGGCGCTCCTCGGCATAGCGCCTGCCGCGCTCGGCATCGCCGGTGGCGAAGGTGGCGATGTCGGCGAGCGTCACGATCGTCCCGAGGGCGCCCCAGGTGCCGTCGGGGATCTCCGGCGTGAACACCCACACCCGTCGGGGGTCGCGATCGTGGGCGCCCTGCTCGGCGTCGAGGACCGCCTCGGTGATGTCGCGCACCATCGCCTGGCGGCGCTCGGGCTCGTACTGGCCCTCGGGCACAGAGGCCACGAAGCGGTAGTGGGGCGCGCGGGCAAGCTCGCCGGCGACGTACACGGCCTCGGGGCGGTGTACGAACAGCCAGGCGATCGAGCGAACCTGCGGGTTGGACGGATCGGCTCCCTCGTTGCGGATCAGCATGTCGGTCAGCCGCGCCAGCAGCTGCTCCTCGGACGTCGGCGAAAGGGCTCCGGCGGGGATGTGGGCGTCGAGCATGGGCATGGTCGCTCCTCCTTCCGGCCGATCGCCGGAGTCGCTTGAATGATGGTCACTCTTCTCATAAAAGTGGCCAGAGGTAGACCCTACACTCGTAACTCTCCTTATGCAAGCGATACACTTGGGCGGATGAAGCGCACGGCTCTCGACACCCATCCCTGCTCGATCGCCCGCACGCTGGACGTGATCGGCGAGTGGTGGACGCCGCTGATCCTGCGTGACGTGGCCTACGGCGTCCGTCGCTTCGGCGAGATCCAGGAGGACCTCGGCATCTCGGCCAACGTCCTCGCGGACCGTCTCGAGGCGCTCGTGGGGGAGGGGATCCTCGAGACGCGCGTCTACCAGGAGCGACCCCGGCGCAGCGAGTACGTGCTGAGCGAGAAGGGCAGCGAGTTGATCCCGGCACTGCTCGCGCTGATGCAGTGGGGCGACCGCTGGAAGTGGCCGGGAGGGGAGGGCCCGGTGCGCGTCGTGCACGAGCAGTGCGGCAGCGAGGTCCACGTCGAGGTGCGCTGCCCGCATTGCGAGCGCGAGGCGAGGCCCGCCGAGCTGAGGGCCAAGCCGGCGAGCTTCGTGCGTTCAGCCCCTGCTCCTCACCAACCCGGCCACGTCACGGGAGAGCGGCTGCTCGCGAGCCCGACGGGGCTGGCGCTCGAGGTCCGACCCCCTCAGTCCGAGCTCTCGCCGTCGTAGTAGTCGACGTGCCCGTCGGCGCGGCGGAGCATGAGCGTGTCGGCGTCGTTGCCCGGCCAGACGCCGATCTTGTCGCTGTCTGGATACACCGCCACCGATGGCTCGCGGGCGCTCGAGAACATCACCAGCCGCGCGTCCTGCTCGCTGCGGTTGCTGACCTTGTGCGCGCCCTCAGGGCCGGCTGCGAAGGCGACGACGTCGCCGCGTGCGAGATCCTGCTCGCCCTCCGGCGTGCGCACAACGACTGTGCCCTCCAGCACCATCAGCCACTCCTCCTCGTACTCGTAGTGGTACGGGCAGAGGCTCTGGGCCGGCGGAAGCACGAAGGCCTTGACCGCCAGCGCCTCGGCGCCGACGGTTTTGGTGATGCGGATCGCCGCGCCGCGGTAGCCGTCGGGATCGGTCTCGTCCCACTCGTAGTCGTCGTCGAATACGTTCGCGCGGCGCATGCGGAGAGTCTCGCAGCTGCGCCGATGGCTACTTGCGCTTGGCCTCAGCTTGAACAGCGCCAGCAGCGCCTCGGAGGCGAGTGGGCGCAGCGAGTCGACGCCCTCGATCAGCTCATCCTAATTGCAGCCGGTGATGCCGCCGTCGAGCGGAATCACCGTACCCGTGACGTATGCGCCGGCCCGCGAGGCCAGGAACAGGGCCAGGCCGGCGACGTCGTCCGGGTGCCCGATGCGTCCGAGCGGCACCGAGCGCTCGATCGCCTCGCGCGACTCGGGGTCCTCGAGGGCGAAGGCCATCATCTTGCTCTCGAACGGTCCCGGTGCGATCGCGTTCACCGTGATGTGATCCGAGGCCAGGCGCTTTGCCAGGTGCCTGGTGAGCATGTGCACGGCCGCCTTGCTGGCGCTGTAGCTGTAGTTCTCGACGCCCGGCGTGCGCAGGCCGTCGATCGAGCCGATGTTGATCACACGCGCCGGATCGGAGGGGGTGGCCCCTGTGCGCAGCGCCTCCAGCAGTGCCACCGTCAGGTGAAAGACGCCCTCGACGTTGGTGTGCAGGACCTTCTCCCAGCCCGCCTGCGGGAACTCCTCCAGCGGGGCGCCCCACACGGCGCCGGCGTTGTTGACGAGGATGTCCAGCGAGCCGAAGCGCTTCACGGTCCCCGCCGCGAGCGCAGCCGCTCCCTCCGGCGTCGAGACGTCCCCTGGGATCGCGTGGCACTCGCCGAACGCGGCCAGCTCCTGCGCGGTGCCCTGCACGTCTGCGCTCTTGCGCGATGAGACGATCACGCGAGCGCCAGCCTGCACGAGGCCCCTGGCGATCATCAGCCCGATGCCGCGCGAGCCTCCTGTCACGAGGGCGCTCTTGCCCGAGACGTCGAACAGCTCGCTCACGCTCAGTCCGCGAACTCCGCCGGGCGCTTCTCCAGGAAGGCGCCGATCGCCTCGGGCACGGCCTGGCCGAAGGTGCTCATGATCTGCTGGCGGTCCTCGTACTCGATCGCCGCCTGCTCGGAGGGGATCTCCAGGGCCGTCCAGATGCCGCGCTTGGTCAGGCGCACGCCCCACGGCGCCAGCGAGGAGATCTGCTCCGCCGACTCCACCGCGCGCTCGAGCAGCCGCCCGTCGTCGACCACGTCGGCCACGAGACCGATGCGAAGCGCCTCCTCGGCATCCACCCGGCGGCCGGTCAGCATCAGCTCGTGCGAGCGCGAGGCGCCGATCAGCCGCGGCAGGAGCCAGCTCGTGCCCATGTCGCAGTTGGACACCCCGATGTTGATGAAGGCCGCCCGGAACACCGCCTCGGGGCTCGCATAGCGGATGTCGCAGCCCAGCGTCAGGGCCAGCCCGAAGCCGGCAGCAGGACCGTTGACGGCCGCGATCACCGGCTGCGGCAGCGCACGCAGCCCCAGGATCAGCGTCGACATGTGCTGTTGGTTGCCCAGGCGATCGCGCGATTCGTCGTTGCCGTCATTGCCCGGGGCCGCCCCGTAGCCGTGGAGGTCGAGGCCCGCGCAGAAGCCGCGCCCGGCGCCAGTCAGGATCACCGCGCGACAGGAGCGGTCGGTGGCGATCGAGCGCAGCTGCGCGTGGAGCTCCTCACACAGCTCCGAGGTCATCGCGTTGAGCTGCTCGGGGCGGTTGAGCGTGAGCCGGCGAACGTGCGGGGCGGGATCCTCGACGAGCAGAAGCGGAGCCATCGGTTCGCCATCCTATGCGGTGGGCGGGTGTGTGAGACTGGCGCGCGTGCACGCAGCTCGAGTGAAGGTGGCCGTGGTCGGCCATGTGGAGTGGGTGCAGTTCGCGCGCGTGGGCCACGTCCCAGTCGCGGGCGAGGTCGTCCACGCCCGCGACGCATTCGAGGAGCCGGCCGGCGGCGGCGCCGTGGCCGCCGTGCAGCTGGCTCGCCTCGCCGGCGAGGCCCTGTTCGTCACGGCCCTGGGTGATGACGTGGACGGGCGACGCTCGGCCGAGCGTCTGGAGGAGCTCGGGGTCACCCTCAGCGCCTGTTACCTCCAGTGCCCCACCCGCGGAGCGGTCACGCTGGTGGACGAAGCCGGAGAGCGCACCATCACCACATTCGGCGAGCGTCTGGATCCGGAGGGCGAGCAGGCGCTGGGGCTGGGCGAGGATGTCGACGCGATCTTCTTCACCGCCGGGAACCTCGACGCACTGCGCGCGGCGCGTGCCGCCGCGCGGATCCTCGTGGCCAGTCCGAGAGCCCGGCACGCCCTCGGCCACGGCGTGCCGCTCGACGCGCTCGTGTTGAGCGCCGGCGATCAGATCGAGCGCGGGGAGGCCGTCCGTGCCGAAGGCGAGGCGGCGATCGTCCTCTGGACCGAGGGAGCGCGCGGGGGTAGCTACCGGCAGAGCTCGGGTGAGGAGGGCAGATGGTCCGCGGCTGCTCTGCCGGGTGATCCCGTGGACTCCTACGGCTGCGGCGACTCGTTCGCCGCCGGGCTCGCCTACGGGCTCGGCGCGGGCCTGGCGCTCGAGGACGCGCTCGCGCTCGCCGCCAGATGCGGAGCTGTGTGCCTCACCGGCCGCGGACCCTACGAGCGGCAGCTCACGAGCGCGGACCTCTAGGCTCTGCGGCCATGGGCTTCGAACAGATCACCAGCGACGTGCCGCAGATCTCCACCGAGTTGAGCGATCGCGTGCTCACGATCACCCTGAACCGCCCCGAGCGGCTGAACGCCTGGACCGGGCAGATGGGCGGGGAGCTGATGGCCGCCTTCGACCGCGCCGACGCCGACGACGAGGTGCGGGCGATCATCGTCACAGGCGCCGGCCGCGGCTTCTGCGCCGGCGCCGACCTGGCCAGCGGCGGCGAGACCTTCGACTACAAGGCCCGTGCGGGCGTGGACGAGGACGCGACGCCGCGAGACAACGGCGGTCAGTTCACGCTGCGGATCTTCCAGTCCAAGAAGCCCGTGATCGCGGCGATCAACGGTCCGGCCGTGGGCGTGGGCGCGACGATGACGCTGCCCATGGACGTGCGCCTGGCCGCCGATGACGCGCGCATGGGCTTCGTCTTCGCTCGCCGCGGGATCATCCCCGAGGCCTGCTCGAGCTGGTTCCTGCCGCGCGTCGTTGGCATCAGCCGCGCGATGGAGTGGGTCGCCACCGGCCGCGTGTTCTCAGCCCGGGAGGGCCTCGAGGCCGGCCTGCTGCGCAGCCTGCATCCCGCCGGGGAGCTGCTCGAGGCCGCCAACGCCCTCGCCCGCGAGATCGCCGAGAACACCGCCCCCGTCTCCGTCGCGCTCGCCCGCCAGCTGATGTGGCGGATGCTCGGCGCCGAGCATCCGATGCTCGCCCACCGCGCCGACTCGCGCGGCATGTTCGCGCGCGGCCAATCGGCCGACGCCGTCGAGGGCATCACCGCCTTTCTCGAGAAGCGCCCCGCGAGCTTTCCCGATCGCGTCAGCGACGGGCTGCCCGAGATCATGCCCTGGTGGAGCGAGCCCGAGTTCGAGTAGCGCGCGCCCCGCGACAGGCTCGGTCCTTTGGGACCGCACCGCCGATCATTGACACCCGGCGCCAACGGTTGCGGCTTCTTCGGTACTCGTCGGCCTATCGAAATTGAAGCACCGTCACCTCTGACGCGGTCGCGGGTCCTTCTCGACTGGGTAATTGCGTTGAGTGCCTGCCCACCCGCAGTCAAGGTTTGACCTCCAGCACCCGATGAGGATTCGGAGATGTCGCCCACGACGCTGTCCGCAGCATCCGTTTCCGCCGCCGCCCCCGCCCGATCAGGCGGTCGCTGGATCGATCATTGGCTCGACACCGTTCGCGACATCGAGGCGCTGCGCGCGTCGCACCCGATGATGGATGCCGTCATCGAGGAGATCGACGGACGGATGATCCGTGTCGGCGATCAATGGCTGGCCGACTTCGCCTCCTGCAACTATCTCGGCTTCGATCTGGACCCGGAGATCATCGCGGCGATTCCCGCATATCTCGAGGCGTGGGGGACCCATCCCAGCTGGTCGCGCCTGCTCGGCAGCCCGGTGCTCTACGAGGAGATCGAGACTCAGCTCACCGAGCTGCTCGGGTGCGAGGACTCACTCGTCCTTCCCACGATCACTCACATTCACGCCTCGGTCATCCCCATTCTGGCGGCGTCCGGAACGATCTTCCTGGACACGCGAGCGCACAAGACCATCTATGACGGCTGTCAGGTGGCCCGATCCCGTGGCGCGGCCGTGCGCCGCTTCCGCTTCGAGGATCCCGATCACCTCGACGAGCTGCTGAGAGCCGAGCACGACCGCGCCCGGCTCGTCTGCATGGACGGGGTCAACAGCATGACCGGGAACGCCCCGGACCTCCGTGCCTTCGCCGAGGTTGCCCGCCGTCACGGCGCCCTGCTGTACGTCGATGACGCCCACGGCTTCGGGGTCATAGGGGAGCGCGACGGTGGCGAGCCTTGTTCATACGGAGCGCGGGGCAACAGCATCGTGAGGCATTTCGGTGAGAGCTATGAGGACATCGTCCTCGTGGGAGGCTTCTCGAAGTCCTATTCCTCGCTGCTCGCCTTCATCGCGTGTCCAACCGAGGTGAAGAACCTGCTCAAGGTGGCTGCCCCGCCCTACCTCTACTCGGGACCCTCGCCCGTGGCCTCGCTTGCGACCGTCCTGGCTGGCTTTCAGGTGAACGAGACGCGGGGTGAGCAGCTGCGCTGCATCTTGCACGCCCACAGCATGCGCGTGCTGGGTGCGCTCGAGGAGCTCGATGCTCACACCCCCAATCACTCGGGGTTCCCGATCATCGAGATCCCGTTGCGCGACCACGATCGGATCGACGAGGTGGGCCGCTTCCTCTTCTCTCGCGGCGTCTACGTCACGCTCGCCGCCTACCCGCTCGTGCCCAAGGCCGAGGTGGGCTTTCGCGTGCAGCTCACCGCCGCCAACACCGATGCCGAGGTCGACCTCCTGATCGAGGTCCTGCGCGAGCTTGCCGAGCGAGGCGAGCTCCAGAGTGCAGCCGCCATGCGCGACGGAGGTGTTGCGTGATGCTCAGGTCGAGGCTGCAGCCGTGGCAGGCGTACCTCATCTTCGGCGCCGCGGGCGCATTCATGTATTTGCTGGTGCCCCCGCTCAAGGGCAACGCGCTGGTCTTCAACGCGCTCGGTCTCACCAGCTGGATCGCGGTGATCGTCGGCATTCGCCGCAACCGGCCCGCCTATGCCCTGCCCTGGCGGCTCTTCGCCGCGGGGCTGCTGCTCTATTGGCTGGGCGACGTCTACACCTACAGCTATCCCAAGTACATCCTCCACCACGAAGTCCCGTTCCCGTCCATCGGGGACGCGATCTATCTGAGCGTCTACGTCGCCCAGATGCTGGGGCTGATGCTGCTGGTACGCCGCCGCGACGCGCAACGCGACCGCAACACGCTGATCGATGCCGCGATCCTGACGCTCGGGCTGTCGCTGCTCTCCTGGGTGCTGCAGATCGCGCCCTACCTGCATGACGGCACGCTGGGGCTGCTCCCGAAGCTGGTCTCGGTCGCCTACCCGCTCGGGGACATCCTCCTGCTCGCCGCCGCGATCCGCCTGGTGCTCGGCGCGGGCAAGCGCCAGCCGGCCTTCTACCTGCTGGGCACGAGCATCCTCGCGCTGCTGACCACCGACTTCGTCTATGGGGTGATGACCCTCAACAACGCCTTCCATCATCAGCTGTTCCTCGACATCGGCTGGTTCTCCTACCAGGTGCTCTGGGGCGCGGCGGCGCTGCACCCCTCGATGGTGGAGCTGGAGAAGCCCGTGCGCGAACCCGAGGCCAAGCTCACGCACCTGCGCCTCGGGCTGCTCACGGGCGCCTCGCTGATCGCGCCGATCTGCATCCTGTTGAAGGAGATCCGCCGCGGCGATCTCGACCTGATCGTGATCATCTGCGCCTCGATCGTGCTGTTCGGACTGGTCGTGATGCGGATGGTGGATCTCGTTCGCCAGCAGGAGCGATCGGCGGCGCGCGAGCGCCTGCTCAGCTCCCACGGCGCAGCGCTGGTGGCGTGCGCGACCCAGCAGGAGATGCAGCAGTCGGCCCTGGACGTGGTGGCAACGCTGCTCGACGGCCCCGGCACCGGCCTGCTCTGCCTGAGCGAGGACGCTCAGCTGACGGTGAGGGCCCGCAACGATGCTCCCGACTCGCCCGAGCGAGGACTGCCGCAGGAGATGGGCGAGCGGTTGCTGAAGCTCGCCTCCAAGAGCACCCGGCACGGCGGTGAGCTCGATGCTGCATTGCTCACCGAGCTGGGCTTGCCGAGCGACTGGACCAGTGGCCTCGTCTTGGCGCTGCCGGGTCGCGGCGGAATCCTGGGCGTCCTGCTGGTCGCCGGCCCCACGCAGACCTCACGTCCCGTGCGCGCGTCCCTCGAAGCCCTCGCCATGCAGCTGGCGCTCGCACTCGAGGGGGCACGGCTCACCGAGGAGATCCACCTCCAGCGCAGCGAGGCGCGCTTCGCCTCGCTCGTGCAGAACTCGAGCGACCTGATCACGGTCGTGGGCGCCGACGCCACGATCACCTATCAGAGCCCCTCATCCGAGCACGTCCTGGGGTATCGGCCCGATGAGCTCCTCGGCACCCGCTTCGACAAGCTGGTGGCGCCCGAGGACGCCGGGCGGCTGTTGACGCTGCTCGCCGACGGATCAGCCTACGCGCGGCCGGAGGGTCAGGTCATCGAGTGCACCCTGCGCCACCACGACGGTGAGCTGCGGCAGTTCGAGATCCTCCACACCAACCTCCTCCAGGACGAGCACGTCCGCGGCATCGTGCTGAACGCTCGTGACATCAGCGAGCGCAAGGTCTTCGAGGAGCAGCTGGCCCACCAGGCCTTCCACGACCCCGTCACCAACCTGGCCAACCGCGCGCTGTTCGTGGAGCGCGTGCGTCACGCGATCAGCGGCGCCAGGCGCGACGGACGCGAGCTGGGGGTGATGTTCCTCGACATCGACGACTTCAAGACGATCAACGACAGCCTCGGGCACGGCGCGGGCGATGCAACGCTGATCGACGTCGCCAAGCGCCTGTCCAACAGCATCCGCTCCAGCGATACGGCGGCGCGCTTCGGCGGGGACGAGTTCGTGGTGCTGCTCGAGGACCTCGACAGCCAGGAGACAGCCGTGGAGGTCGCCGAGCGCGTGCTCGAGGACCTGCGCCAGCCGCTGATGGTGGCCGGCAAGGAGCTCGTCGTGCACGGCAGCATCGGCATCTCGATCCTGGAGCGATCCTCGAACGCCGGCGCCGACGAGCTGATCCGAGACGCAGACGCGGCCATGTACATCGCAAAGCGCGATGGAAAGGGCGGCTACCGCCTGTTCGAGCCCGAGATGCACGCCGGCGTGCTCGCGCGCCTGGAGCTGCGGGCCGACCTTCAGCGGGCGCTCGAGTGTGGGCAGTTCGAGCTGCACTACCAGCCGATCGTGCGTCTCATCGACGGTCGCGTCGCAGGAATGGAGGCGCTGCTGCGCTGGCACCATCCCCAGCGCGGGATCGTCTTGCCCGGGGACTTCATCCCATTCGCCGAGGAGACGGGACTGATCGTGCCGATCGGGCGGTGGGTCCTGCGCGAGGCCTGCCTGCAGGCGGTGGCCGTGCATCGGGGATGGACCGACGGAGCCCCCCCCTACATATGCGTCAACCTCTCCGTGCGACAGCTCCAGCACTCAGACGTCATCTCCGACGTGCGCGACGCGCTGGCCGAGTCGGGCCTGGAGCCGGGCCTGCTGACGCTCGAGATCACCGAGTCGATGCTGATGGAGGACCCCGACGTCGCCGTGGTCAAGCTCGAGGAGCTGCGCGCGCTCGGTGTTCGCATCGCGATGGACGACTTCGGCACCGGCTACTCCTCGCTCAGCTATCTCAGCCGCTTCCCGGTCGACGTCATCAAGATGGATCGCTCCTTCCTGCGGCCCGAGGCCACCCGCGAGGCGGCGGATCTCTCCAGCGCCGTCGTGGCGCTCGGCAGCTCGCTCGCGCTCGAGGTCGTAGCCGAGGGCATCGAATTCGACGAGCAGCTCACCCGTCTGCGCGATCTCGGCTGCCAGCTGGGCCAGGGCTTCCACTTCGCGCACCCGATGGAGTCGGGGCTCCTCGTGGACTATCTGGCGGAGGGATCGCAGCGCAACGGCCAGTCAAGCGTCGAGCAGGTGCCGAGCCCGGTTGAGCCGGTGCCGACCCCGCACGATGGCGTCTAGCCGGAGCCTGTTCGCCAACCGCGACTTCCGGCTGCTGTTCACCGGACGCTGCGTGTCGCTGCTGGGCGACGGGGCGTTCCTCGTGGCGATGGCCTGGCAGGCGTACACGCTCTCCAATGCCCCGAGCGCGCTGTCGCTGCTCGGAGTCGCGATGACGACGCCGCTGATCGTGCTCCTGCTCTTCGGAGGGGTGGTCAGTGACCGCTACGACCGCCGCAAGGTGATGCTGCTCGCCGACGGCGTGCGGGCGGCGCTGCTCGCGATCCTGGGAGCGCTGGCTGCGAGCGGGGCGCTGCGGCTGTGGCACATGGTGCTGATCGTCGCCGTCTACGGCAGCGCCCAGGCCTTCTTCGACCCCGCCAGCGAAGCGATCGTGCCGGACCTGCTCGCGCCGTCGCAGCTGGGCCAGGCCAACGCGCTCGAGCAGGTCGTCCGCCCGCTCGCTCTGCGTCTGGCCGGTCCCGCCCTGGGCGGAGCGCTCATCGGGGTGGTCGGCTCGGGTGGCGCGTTCCTGGTGGACGCCGCGAGCTTCACGGTCTCGGCGGCGACGCTGTGGGCGATGTCTGCCCACGTGCGCCCCGCGGCGGCGCCGGTCGCGCCCGAGGCCTCGGCGAGTCGCCAGATCCTCGAGGGTTGGGCCTACGTCCGTCGCAACGTGTGGCTGTGGGGAACCTTTGCCAGCGCGGGGCTGGCCTACCTGCTGTTCATGGGACCCGCCGAGGTGCTGCTGCCATTCGTGCTCAAGCACGAACTCTCAGGCAGCGGCGCCCAGCTCGGCCTGGTGCTTGGCGCGGGCGGCCTCGGCTCGGTCGGGTGCGCGCTTGTGATGATGCGCAGCGGGCTCCCCTCCAGGGGCATCACCTTCATGTATCTGGTGTGGGCGCTCGCAACCGTCGCTGTCGCCGGCTATGGCCTGGCCAACACGCTGTGGCAGCTGATGCTCGCGAGCCTCGCCTTCAACCTGCTGGAGACCGCCGGAACGATCGTGTGGGCGACGATCAAGCAGCGCCACGTTCCTGGAACGATGCTCGGGCGAGTCTCGAGCCTCGACTGGCTGGTCTCGATCGGCCTGCTGCCCGTCTCCTTCGCGCTCACCGCGCCCGTCAGCGCAATGGTCGGCGTACGGACCACGCTGATCGCCGCCGGGCTCGCCGGTGCCGCCGTCACGCTGGGGGGCCTGCTGCTCCCGGGCATGAGGCGCGCGGACCGCTCGATGGCCGCCGCCGGCTCGGTGTCGCCGTCCCCCCCGGCGCTCGTCGGGGCGCTTCAGCCCGGCAGCTCCTGAACCAGGGACAGCACGGGCGCGAACAGATCTCCACGCTCGGCAACCCGGCCCAGCACATCGCGGGCCTCGAATACCAGTCGCTCGGGCTCTGCGCTCTGGAGCGCAGAGCCGACCTCGTCCCATTCGAGCGGAGTGGAGACCGTGGGACGGGCGGTGGCGCGCAGCGAGTACACGCACACCGTGGTCTTCTTCTGGTCGTTCTGGCTCCAGTCGATCAGGACCTTGCCCGTTCGGCGGACCCTGGTCATGCGTGAGACGACCAGCTCCGGTTCGGCGCCCTCGAGCAGCTCGGCCACGGACCTGGCGAAGGGCTTGGTCTGCTCGTAGGTGACCTTGTCGCTGTTGAGCGGCAGGTAGACCTGCAGCCCCTTGGAGCCCGAGGTCTTGGCGAAGCTCTGAAGGCCCAGGTTCTCGAACATCCCGTGCAGCTGCAGGGCCACGAGGCAGCACTCGATCACTGAAGCCGGGGGGCCCGGGTCGAGATCGAAGACGAGCGCGGTCGGCCTCTGCATCGCCTCTGCTCGCGACAGGGGCGTGTGCAGCTCGATCGCCGCGAGGTTCGCGAGCCACACGAGCGTCGGCAGGTCCTCGGCGAGCGTGTAGTCGATCGGCTTGCTCTCGCTCGGCACCGTCGCCGTGCGCACCCACGCCGGCCGATGCGCGGGGGCCTGCTTCTGGAAGAACGACTTGCCCTCCACGCCGTCCGGCCAGCGGGTGACGGTCAGCGGACGGCCCTCGAGGTGGCCGAGCAGGATGGGTGCGACCGTGGCGTAGTAGTCGATCAGGTCGCGCTTGGTGAAGCCGCTCGCGGGATAGAGCACCTTTGCGAGGTTTGACAGCTTGAGCTCGCGGCCGTCCACGTTGGCCTCGGCGCTCTTCGGTGTCTTCTCTCGGATCGAGAGCACGTCGCTCGCGGCGCCGGGCGCCTCGCCCGCGTGCGCCGAGAGCGCCTCGCCGGTGTCCTCGCGCACGACCTGCTCGGGCGCCTTGTCCTCGCGCAGGCCCTTGTAGGTGGGCGCGCGCAGGCTGCCGGCGGCGGTCCACTGGGCGAACTCGACCTCGGCCACGAGCCGCGGCTCGCAGAAGACGGCTGCCCGTGGAGGCTTCGGGCCGGTGGCGAAGGGCGAGCTGCTCCGCTTCAGCGGCGCCAGCAGACGCGACAGGCGCTCGAGCTCGGAGTCGCTGAAGCCGCTGCCCACCCGCCCCACGAAGCGCAGGGTCCGATCATTCTCATAGACCCCCAGCAGCAGCGCGCCGATGCTCTCGCTGCGCTTGCCCCTGCCCGGCGTCCACCCGCCGACCACGAGCTCCTGGCGCCCGACGGTCTTGATCTTGATCCACTCGCGCGAGCGCAGCCCGGGCCGGTAGATCGAGTCCAGGCGCTTGGCCACGATCCCCTCGAGATGCTGCTCGGCGCTCGCCTCGAGCAGGGCCCGGCCGTGCCCCAGGACATGCTCGGGGATCTGCAGGCTGCGCTCACTCAGCTGAAGCGCGGCGAGCCGCTCGCGGCGCTCGCTGTAGGGCAGCGCCATCAGCGAGTGACCGTCGAGCCAGAGCAGGTCGAAGACCATGTAGGTGACGGGCGCGCTCTTCATCTGCCTGCGGGCCTGCGCCTCGGAGCTCAGCTGCATGCGCTGCTGCAGCGCCGAGAAGCTCGGGCGCCCGCTCTCCTCCAGCGCCACGATCTCGCCGTCGAGCACGGCGCGGTGGGAGCCGAGCGCTCGTCCGATGCTGGCGAGCTCGGGGTACTTGTGGGTGATCTCGTTGAGGTTGCGCGACTGCAGGCGCAGCTCTCCCGGCGAGGAGTAGGCGATCGCCCGAACCCCGTCCCACTTGATCTCATATGCCCAGCGGCCGTCCTCGCGCGGGAGCGATCCGAGGCGCGCGAGCATCGGCACGATCCGCCTGGGCATCGCTTCCAGGTCGGGATCGGCAGGCGGATCCATGCGGTGGATCATCCAGTCGCTCGGTGGATCCTGCCTGTCGATCGGGAAGAGCGCGTAGCGGGCGTTCAGGCGCTCGCCGTGCAGCGCCACCTCGATCTTGCGCGGCTCCCACTTCAGGGTGTCGTAGGTGCCGCGGTCCCAGATGGCGATCTTCCCGGCGCCATACTGCCCGGCCGGGATCTCACCCTGGAAGTCGAGGTACTCGAGCGGGTGATCCTCGGTGGCGGCGGCGAAGCGATTGTCGTCGGGGGTCTCAGGCAGGCCCTTGGGGACCGCCCAGGACGCCAGCACCCCGTCGCGCTCGAGGCGCAGATCCCAATGCAGGCGCCTGGCGTGGTGCTCGTGGATGACGAACCGCGGGGCGTCCTGCTCCGTCTCGCTCGCCGGCGCCGGCGCGGGCTCGGGGGTGGCGGCGAAGTCGCGTTTCGCCAGGTAGCCCTCGAGCTTGCGGGCTGCGGGCACCTAGCTCTTGGCTGTGGGCTTCTTGGCCGCGGCCTTCCCGGCGGCTGTCTTCTTCGCTACGGCTTTCTTGGCGGCGGGCCTCTTGCGCGCCTTGGCGCCCTGCTCGCCTTCGCGCGCACGGACGGCATCGAGGCTTGCCTTCAACGCGCTCATCAGATCCGGGGCGGGAGCCGCGACCTCCTCGGCCGCCGGCTGCACCGCGATCTCCTCGCCCTGGGCCTTGCGCTCGATCATCGCGAGCACCTCCTGGCGGTAGGTGTCGCTGTAGCGCTCCGGTTCGAATTCGCCGGCGAGCGAGTCCACGAGCTGCTTGGCGATGTCGAGCTCGCGCTTGGTGGTCTTGACCTCAGCCGCCTCTGCGACCTCGTCGAGGCGATCGGGCGGAAGGATTTCATCGGCGAAGATCATCGTGGCCATCCCCAGCACGTCACCCATGGGGCGCAGGGCCACGAGGTTCTCCTTCGAGCGAATCACCACGCGGGCGATCGCGACCTTGCCGGTCTCCTGCATCGCCTCGAGCAGCAGGCGGTAGGGCTTGGCGCCACCGGGGCCTGGAGCGAGGTAGTAGGGATGGTCGTAGTAGACGGGGTCGATCTGTGAGAGCTCGACGAAGTCCTCGATCTCGATCGTCTTGGTCTTCTTGGGCTGCAGCGTCTCCAGCTCGCCCGGCTCGATCACCACGTAGCGGTCGGGGGCGATCTCGAAGCCCTTGACCACGTCCTGGTAGGCGACCTCCTCGCCCGTCGTCGGGTCCACGCGCTTCTGGGCGATGCGCACGCCGGTCTTGCCCGAGAGCTGGTGGAAGCGCACGCTCTTGCGATTGAGCGCGCTGTAGAGCTTCACGGGCACGGTGACCATGCCGAAGCTGATTGCACCGGTCCACATCGCGCGGGGCATAGGGCAGTAGTACCACGTGCCAGCGCGCGCAAACAGCGTTGCAAGTCACGTGCCGCATCGGGGAAACTGTGGCGGTGTCGCCCGAGGCCCTCCAGGATCGTCCCGCCGAGATCCTGCAGCAGCTGATCCGCTTCGACACGACCAACCCTCCGGGCAACGAGGGCGAGTGCATCGAGTGGATCCGCGGCCTGCTCGAGCAGCTCGGCTGTGAGACGCGGATCCTTGCGCGCGATCCCAAGCGCCCCAACCTGATCGCCCGGATCCCGGGTCGCGGCGAGGCCGCGCCGCTGCTGCTCCAGGGTCATGTGGACGTGGTGGCCGCGCGCGGGCAGTGGCGCCACGAGCCCTTTGGCGGCGAGCTGCACGACGGCTACGTGTGGGGCCGCGGCGCCCTGGACATGAAGGGTGGCGTGGCGATGATGCTGGCCGCGTTCATGCGCGCCAAGGCGAGCGCCACGAGCTTGCCGGGGGATGTGATCCTGTGTGTCCTGGCCGACGAGGAGGCCGGCAGCGATCTGGGAGCCAACTTCCTTGTGAGCGAGCATCCCGAGCTGTTCGCCGGCGTCCGCTACTCGATCGGTGAGTTCGGCGGGTTCACGATGCAGATCGCCGGCAAGCGCTTCTACCCGATCATGGTCGCCGAGAAGCAGGTCTGCTGGACACGGGCCACGCTGCGCGGGCGGGCCGGCCACGGCTCGATGCCGGTGCGAGGCGGCGCGATGGGCAAGCTCGGACGACTGCTCGGCCGGCTCGACTCGCGGCGGCTGCCTGTGCACGTGACGCCGGTGGCACGCAGCATGGTCGAGGCGATCGCCGCCGAGCTGCCGGCGCCGGCGGCGCTGCCCCTGCGGGGGCTGCTCACGCCCAGGCTGACCGACCGGCTGCTCGACCTGCTCGGCGATCGCGTCAGGACCTTCGACGCGCTGCTGCACAACACCGCGAGCGCAACGGTGGTGGGCGGCGGGGAGAAGATCAACGTGATCCCCGGGGAGGTCTCGGTGGAACTGGACTGCAGGCTTCTCCCGGGCTTCGGCCCGGAGGACATGTTCGCCGAGCTGCGCGCGCTCGCGGGCGTGGAGCTGGAGCTCGAGGTGATCCGCCACGATCCGGTGGCGGCCGAGCCGGATCTCTCGCTGTTCGGGACGCTGGCTGACACGCTGCGCGAGCTCGACCCCGCGGCCACACCGGTCCCGTTGCTGCTTCCCGGTGTCACCGATGGGCGCTTCTTCTCCCGGCTCGGAATCCAGACCTATGGCTTCCTGCCGATGCAGCTGCCCGAGGAGATGGGCTTCATGGATCTGATCCACGCCGAGGACGAGCGCCTTCCGGCGGCGTCATTGGAGTTCGGCACCCAGGCGATAGGCAGGGTCCTCGAGCGCTTCGTCTGAGCTCAGCTCTCGCGCGGCGCGGACGGCATCGAGGTCGGCAGCAGATCGCTCGGCGCCTCGAGGTCCCGCTCGCTCCACCCGCTCTCGTCGGCGACCCGGCTCCACCGCCGCGACTCGGTCGCGGGCTCGTCGTGGCCTGACAGCCGTGCCGAGTAGATCGAGGGCGCTCCGAGCACACGCGCGAGCACGGTCGCCTCGACCACGGCCAGCAGCACGGGGACCATCAGTGCGTCGGCATGGTGGGTGAGCTCGAGCAGCAGCACGACTGCGGCCAGCGGTCCCTGCATGGAGGCCGCGAGCACGGCCGCTCCCCCGATGATGGCGTAGCTGCCGAGCGGGGTGCCGGGCCAGATCTCAGACCATCCCTGCCCGAGCAGCCCGCCGAGTAGGACCCCGAAGGCGAGCGTGGGCGTGAACAGCCCGCCCGGCGCTCCGCTGCCCAGGCAGGCGGCCGTGGCGAGCGGCTTGAGCACGAGCAGCACGGCCAGCAGGGCGACGCTGAGCTTGCCCACGAGCGACAGCTGCACGACGCCTTTGCCGTTTCCGAGCAGCTGGGGATAGGCGATGGCCACGGCGCCGAGCGCCGTGAACACGACGATCGGGGCGAGCAGACGCACCCAGCCGGCCGGACGCAGCGCGTGGGCGCGCACGATCAGCTGGATGTAGCCGACCGCGGCCAGGCCGGCGATCGGGCCGACGATCAGCGCCCAGACGACCTGCGCGCCGCTGATTTCGTAGTGGGGGATTGCGTAGGTGGGAAGGCTGGGCAACGCGATCCAGGCCACGGCTGTGGCGATCAGGGAAGTGGCCAGCGCGGGGAGCACGAGCGGCAGGGTGAGCGTGCCGAGCAGAACCTCGAGCGCGAACAGGGCGCCGCCGAGGGGCACGTTGTAGACCGCTGCCATCCCAGCCCCGGCGCCGCACGCGACCAGCAGGCGCCGCTGCCACTCGGGCACCTGCGCCCAATCGCTCAGCCTGCTCGCGACCGCCGCGCCGGCCTGCTGCGGCGCGGCCTCCCTGCCGAGCGAGGCGCCGAGGGCGACGACCACGATCGAGTGGACCGCGCGTCCCAGGCTCGCCGCCAGGGGAAGCCGCGCACCGCGCAGCCACAGCGCCTCCGAGACCTCCCCGGCGCCGCCGCGGGACAGCAGGATCGTGCCGCCGCCCGCCACCACGCCGCCGACGAGCAGGACGAGGACCCGCCGTGCGGAGGAGGCGCGCTGCACCGCGTCCAGGAAGTCCCCCGAGTGGTAGGACCAGGCGAGGTGCTGGACGGCGCGCAGCAGCTCCATCAAGAGCGCCCCGCCGAGACCGGCGCCGAGTCCGACCAGCGCCACCAGCATCCAGAAGCGAGGCCCGTACGAGGCGACGATTCCACGACCGGGCACGTTGGGTTGGGCGGAGGAGCGCGGCACGCAGGGACAGTCTGACGAGGGGCGCAGCGGCTCGGTCAACAACCCGTTAACGCGCTTTCGGCGGCTGGCCGGCAACGTGTGCGTCCTGGCCAGCCAGCCAGTATCATCGAGCCCGCATCCAGAGAGGGCGACAGCGGAGGTTGGGAATGGCGACCGTGGGGCGGGACATCGCAGACTTGGAACTGACCGGACACGAGCTGTGGCTGGACGGGCCGCCGCTCGAGGCCTTCAAGGAGATGCGCAGGGGGTGCCCGGTCCACTGGACGGAGAGCTTTGAAGAGTTCCCCGACGAGCCGGGCTTCTGGTCTGTGACGACCGCGGAGGACGTCCACACGGTCAGTCGCGACTGGAAGACCTACTCCTCGGAACTGGGAGGCGTGATCGTGGCGGCGGCCGGGTTCCCGATCGAGCTTGCCCGGGCGATGTTCATCGGGATGGATCCGCCGAAGCACGACCGGCTCAAGGCTTTGTTTCAGGCGGGGTTCACGCCGAAGCGGATCGCGGCGCATGAGGATGCGATCAGGGCGATCGTGGTCAGGGTGCTGGATCGGCTGGAGGGCAGGGAGGAGTGTGATCTGGTGAGCGATGTCGCGCAGCCGGTGGTGGCGCGGGTGATCGGGAGCTTCATGGGCATCTCCGAACAGGACGACGCGATCTGGGCACGACTGATGAACTCGACGCTCGGCGCCGCCGACCCGGATCTCAACCCCGATGGCTTCGAGGGGGCGGTCGAGAAAGACATCCCCGAGGTCTTCGAGCGGTGTCGGGTGTTGATTGCTGAGCGTTTGGAGCGTCCGACGGATGATTTGACGAGTGTGTTGGTGCATGCGGAGGTCGATGGGCAGAAACTCGAGGAACACGAGATCGTGATGGGGTTCTTCCTGTTGATGGCCGCGGGTAACGACTCGACGAAGGCGACCTACTGCTCAGGGATGCGCGCGCTGATGGAAAACCCCGAGCAGATGCAGATGCTGATCGATGACCCGAGCCTGATCCCGGGAGCTGTGGAGGAGTCGCTGCGGATGTTCCCCGCCTTCGCTCACTTCCGTCGCACCGCGACCTGCGACACCGAATTGCATGGCCAGAAGATCAAGGAGGGCGAGAAGGTGGTGATGTGGTACGTCTCCTCCAACCGTGATGAGACGCGCTTCACAGACCCCGACCGCTTCGATCTGACGCGCACCGAAGACCACCAGGCCTTCGGCGCCGGCGGACGCCACTTCTGCCTCGGCACCGCCCTCGCCCGCCTCGAGCTGAAGATCATGCTCGAAGAGACCCTCAAACGCCACCCCGACATCCACATCAACGGCAAGCCACTCCACGTCGAATCGCTGTTCCTCAACCAGCTGAAGACGCTGCCCGTGCGGCTGTAGCCGGCTCAGGCCAAGGCGCGGGCGAGCGCCTCCTTGCCGCCGGTCAGGACCGGCTCGCCGTGGGAGACGAGCACGGCCTCGATCGGGAGCTCCAGCAGCGGCGCCATCAGCGCGCGCAGACCGGATACGGTGATGCGGCTCGGGAGATAGTCGAGCCAGGACTGCGGGCACAGGCTCAGGCGTCCGTCATCCGAGCCGATGATGCGGTCGCCGGGCACGAGCGCGCGAGGCTCGGACAGCCAGAACATCGTCTCCCCGGCGCCCCTCAGCGGCAGGCTCTCCACGCCGGTGGGAAGGCTGCGCCTGGCGCGTGTGGTGATCGCACCGTAACGCTCGACGAACGCGTCGCGGCTGCGCCGGTGAAAGCCGAGCGTCGTGAGCACGTGCACGGCCTTCTCTGCACAGCGCAAGTCGGCCCAACGCCAGAATGTCGGCGCTTCGCCGGCCGGCGCGAGCGGGTCGATGAAGACAGCCGCATCCGAGGTCTCATAGAGCGCGCAGCCAACCTCGCGTGGCCAGTCAGCGGAGCTCCCGGCGACTGCGTTCTCGTGCCAGTCGGGGTGGGGCGCGCTCCAGCGCCACAGTCCGGTACGGAGCTCGGTCGGTGGCATCTCGGCAGCCTAGCTCGGCCTCGACGACGCGCGGATTCTGGGCGTCGAGATCGACCGTCACGCGACGGGCGCTCAGGTCTTTGGCGGTGACCTGCTGCATCAGCTGTGATGGATTTGGAAGGTGGCGCGTAGTTAGTGTGTGAGGAGCACCGTGTCATCTCCCGGGGAGCATGAGTCGCAGGACGCCGCCCTGCACGGACGCGGTGGCTTTGATGAGGGCGCCTTCGACGCCCTCTACCGCTCCACTGTGGCGGATGTGCACGCCTATGCGATCTCCCTCTTGGGGGAGCGTCCGGCGGCTGAAGACGTCACTGCGCTCGCCTTCGAGCGGCTCTACCGCGCTCGCTCGCGTCTTGACCGGGGCCGTGGTACTCCGCGAGCGTGGCTGTTTGCGATTGCGCGCAATGCGGCGCTGGACGAGCTGCGCCGGCGTCAGCGCCAACCTCACGCGGAGGCGCATGAGAGCGTCGAGGAGCGCGACTTCACGGAGGCGATAGAGCAGGTCGAGCGACGTGCGACGGTACGCGAGGCGATGGGCAGGCTGGCGCTGCGCGACCGCGAGGTCGTACTGCTCAAGTTTCACGGGCAGCTCTCCAACGCGGAGCTTGCGCGGGCTTTGGGCATCAGCGAGTCGAACGCTGGAACGCGCCTGCACCGGGCGCTCGTGCGCCTGCGCGAGAGGTGCGCCGATCTTGACCACCAGGAGGTCGCATGAGGATCATCCCCTTCCCGGATCGAGGCAGAACGGGTTCTGATGAGACGGTACTCGCGGAGCTCGAGGCCGCGCTCAGCGGTGGCGCGGAGGGTCCGCGCGCGGAGTCCTGGCGTGAGCTGCGCGAGGACGTGCGATCACTGGCTTCACCGATGGCGCCCGGGTTCGAGCGTGCGCTCGAGCAGCGGATCGCCGAGACGCGCGCGCACTCAGACCCGCTGAGGTCGGGCCCGCGTCGAGTCGGTCGTGGTCTGGGCTCGCTGCGCGGGCATCGTCGCCTGGCTGTGGCGCTTGCGAGCGGTCTTGCGATATTGCTCGTGGCGGGCCTGATCGTGAGACCGTGGAGCCGCGGAGCATCGCCGCCCGAGGCCGGCCCGGCCTCGCTGCCGGCTGCCAGGGAACTGCGCGGCTCAGTCCGAGGAGCCGAGAGCGAACCGGCCGTGAGGGCAAGCTCGGCGCCGGCCAAATCCGCCACCACGTCGAGCAATGCCCCCAACGCACCCAGCGCACCCAGCGTTTCGAGTGCGACCGAAGCGCCCGGCCGTGTCCAGCAACGCGCAGCCTCGATCAGCCTCGGGGCGAGCAGCTCGGAAGTCCAGGCGGTGGCTGACGGGGTGGCACGCGTGGCCACGAGCGCGGGCGGCTTCGTACAGAGCTCCCACGTGCAGGTGCAACAGGGAGGCTCGAGCGGCGCCGAACTCACGCTCAACATCCCCAGCGCAAAGCTGGACGCGGTCCTGGCTTCGCTCGGGCAGCTCGCTCCGCTGCGCTCCGAGAGTCAGTCGCTGCAGGACATCACGGACTCCTACGAAGCGGCCCGCCGGCAGCTGGCCGACGTCAACGCCGAGCGCCAGGCACTTCTGCGAGCGCTTTCGGCCGCGAGCACGCAGGGGCAAATCGACAGTCTGCGCGAACGCCTCTCAGGCGTCAGCCACGCGATCGCCCAGGCGCACGTGGCGCTACAGACGCTCTCGCGACGAGCCGGCAACTCTGAAGTCGAAGTGAGCGTGCTCGGCGATCGCAGTGCATCGAGTGAAGGGTTCACCCTGCATCGCGGGCTCCACGACGCGGGCAAGGTCCTGCTGGTCACGCTCACGGTGTTGCTCATCGCCGCCGCGGTGTTGGGGCCGCTGGCGCTGTTGATCGCAGCCACGCTCGGTGGCCGGCGAGCCTTTCGCCGCTACCGGCGGGAGCGGATACTGGACTCCCACTGAGGCGATCTCTCAAGGCTCACCGAGCGGCGGTCTCGATCGGTTGCGGCGTCGTCGTGCTCGAGCCCGCCAGCAGGTTGGTGACGCCGGCCTGCTCGAGGGCGCGGTGTACGAACCGCGACCCGGGAATCACCGCGAAGTCATATCCACGCCTCTCGCACAGACCGCAGCGGAACGCGATCACCGCCACGCCAATCGGATCGATGTACGTGAGCCCGCGGAGGTCCAAGGTGATGCCGGTGACCCCTGCCTCGCAGAGGCGCTCGATCTCAGCTTCGAGCGCATGCGCCGAGCGCTGGTGCAGCTCGCCGCTCAAGACCAACGTGTGCGTCCATGCCTTCTCGCTCGCGAGCGCCAAAGTCGGCTCGCTCGACGCCGGCCGGGTGCGCGTGTCGTTGTAGGCCGTGTGCGCCCAGCCTGTGGCATGCGCCAGCGCACGGCCCTCATGCCGCACGCCGGTTTCTACTGCTGATGCCGTCACGTGACGTTTCATTAGTTGCTGCTCCTTCCAGGACGACCTTCGAAGTGATTTCCAGAGGCTCGGATCACGAGATCCTGAGCCGGGCGTGAAGGGACCGGGAAGGAGCTAGCCCGGTCGCTCTGGAATCAGAACGAAGAACGCCGTGAGCCAAGGCTGACTGGAAAGTCGCAGCCGGCACATCGCGCGAGGAGCCGCTAGGTGCAGAAGCCCAGCGAGCGTGAAAGCCGAGAGAGCAAGGCCGGAGCCGCCCGCCGCCGAGGCGCCCGATGCACCGCTGGGGGCGGGGCCGGGAGTGGGGCCGCTCGGACGGCCCCCGACTGACGAACCGCCATCGCCGTTGCCTGTAGGCGCCCCTGCGACAGTCGTCGTCGAGGGCGCTGCACCGGTGTCACGCGAGCTGGACGCCGAGCCAAGGCTCTGAGCGCCGAGCAACCCGCCGGCACAGGTGTCGATCATGGAGCCCCCCAAGGTGGGGAGCGCGCAGTTCAAGTTCCCGGCCCGCCGTGCAGCGATCATCCACGCTGGCGCGCCGGCCGCGGCCGCGCCTTCCAGCGAGGTTCCCGAGGTTTCCCCGGATTCTCCAACCGTGGGGGTCGTGATGGCCGCGCCGATCAGGGCGCCTGCGAATTCCGGTCCGGATTGGCCCGTGGGGGTTTCTGGTGTGGCAGCGGTAGGTGCCGCTGATAGGGCACCTCCCGGTGTTTCTCCGGAGCTCGGCGTCGTGGGAGCTACCACTGCGCCTTCTTCAGATGTGCTGGTGATCACGACCGTCGGGCCTTCGACTGGCTTCGGGGCTTCGGGTGTGGGTTCTGGTGTTGGGGCTGGGGTGCTGGCTTCGGGTGTGGGTTCTGGTGTTGGGGCTGGGGTGCTGGCTTCGGGTGTGGGTTCTGGTGTTGGGGCTGGGGTGCTGGCTTCGGGTGCTTCTTCGCTCGGGACGAGCGCGCTGTCGTGTGGAGTCACGGCGAGGTTTGAGCCGCGGGCGTAGGCAGTGCCGGCGAGGAGCAGCACGCCAAGCAAAGCCAGTATCACCAGACTCAGATAGCGCAGAGCTCGTGCGATGGGCTGGTGCCAGATCATCGTCAGCCCGCCGCGCGATGGGCTCTGAGTGGACGCTGCTCGGCAGGTCGCTCGGCGGGCGGCGGCTGCTCTTCGGCGGGGTTGGCGTCGGCGATCCACTCGGCCCACGCAGCCGCTTGGGCGCGATCGCTGCGAGCTGCCAGACGGAACATCGTCATTCCCAATAGGACGACCGCCAGCCAGGCGGCTGGGATGAGGATGAGCAGCATCTGACGAAGGCTAGGCCATTCGGAGCGCGGATTGCGCCGATGTCGGGAGCATCTTCGCTTGGCGCCTCTCTCGTGCCCGGGCGGGGCCAGCCAAACAGAGCAGATTTGCAGGCATTGCTCTGATGGGCGCGGCGGGTTTCGAACCTGCGACCTCTCGCGTGTGAAGCGGCCCGGGAATGGTCTGAGGAAGCGCAAGAAACGGCTCTGACAAGCAAAATCCGGTTCGCCTCTCTCCTGCCTCGATCCCCGCAGATGCGGTGACTGTTCAGGTGGCTGGTTGTGGGTCAGGGTCCGGCGGCGGCGGGTAGCCATGGTTGGTGCTTGGCGAGTCGTGAGAGGGTGTCGATCGTGTCGCGGCCTTGCTTTCGGCTGGTGCTGATATAGGCGCATAGGGCGAGGAATCGGTGGGCTCCGGTGGTGGTTCGCCAGGAGCCTGAGACCTTTTGCTGGATCTTGATCATGCGGATATCGCGCTCGGCGTGGTTGTTGGTCTTATTCCGATATCGGCATAAGACGAATTATGCCGATGTCCTAGTTATGCCGATGTTGGTGGCGGGGACGGCTGCTGGGG
>ODAK010000383.1_pt1 | contig 50746 bp, 49 predicted proteins | sample 1539591 | NCBI WGS metagenome assembly ODAK01 (sample SAMEA3539303, study PRJEB22396) | soil metagenome | biome: tundra; feature: field; material: soil | place: USA | collected 2010-05 | depth 0.15 m
TCGAACCAGTGACCTCCGCCTTGTCGAGACGGTTGAGGGTGGGAATGAGCGGGTAGCGCAGGGCACGAAAAGGCAGGAAACACCTGCAAAATAGGCCCTTCTGGATTCCAGCACCTACCCTAGCTTTCCCGGCGTTTCCCGTCGAGATGTGCGCCAGGTGTGCGCCAAGCAGCGCCGTGTGTGAGGCCGTGGGGGCTTCGGGCAGGACGGCCCATCCGGTCACGCGCCTCATGCTCGATGACTGGTCGCCGAGCAGCCGCGCCGGTAGGCGTTTACGCTGCCGTTCGCTCTGATCGCGCTCGTCAAGACACCGGCCCGAGGCTCGGTGTCCTCCCTTCAGTCAGTGCTGGTCGTGGAGCACAGGCGCGTAGGAGATTCCGACGATCGCGCCCTCCGGTGACTGCAGCCTGGCTACCGTCTGACCCCACGGCTCCTCGCGCGGTGGGTGCAGCAGTTCGTAGCCGGCCTGCTCGAGCTCCCGTGCCGCCGGGCCCACCGCTGCGGCGTCCGCGACATCGAACTCGATGCTGACCTGCGGCACCGGCCGGTCCGCCGGCCACTGTGACGTCCCGAAGCACGCCTCCGCTGCCTGGGACAGCGGCCAGATGCCGAAGGACTTGCAGCCGGCGATGTGCTCGCTGTGGTGATAGTCGTCGCCGTGGCTCTCGAGCGGGAGCCCGAGCGTATCGACGTAGAGCTTGCGACTGGCGGCCGGATCGGGCGCGATCACCGCCACGGTCGAGAGGAACTCTATGTTCATGCCACCTACCTCCTCGTTCGCTGTGTGCTCGTTCTTCGATCCAAGTAAGGTTCCATAAGCCGTGCCACTTCGCGGCAACGTCTGTTCGACACTTCCGGCCTGATGGGTGACGGACACTCGGCCGCCGCGAGCGTCGCCAGAGCAACTACTGGTCAGCCTCTTTGCTACTCGCGTATGCTTGCTCGACGGCTCGAGCGAGGTCACTAAGGCGATATGCGGTCCGCGCGTGCCGGTCGAGAAAGCCGAGCGTCACGCTGCGATAGCCGTGCTCGGCGAGCTGCGCGGCGCTCATCACACGGAACTCCCAATCCTCGATCTTCAGTGGGTCGTACTGGTCGGGCTCGCTGCATGTGTGGACCGCGAACACGTACACCTCGGCGCGTAGTGTTCGGTCGGCTGCCAACTCATTTGTTTCGGCCGACCACTCTCGTCCGGTAAGCCCCGAGAACGTGATCGCGGAGAGCTTGCGCTGATTCCACGACTGCAGGTAGGCGCTCGACTTGACCTCTACCTTGATGCCGGTCGCGGTGGTGACATCCCAGTTGTCCCACGCCTTCCTCAATGGCGAGGGATCGCCGACCGCCCTGGCCACGAGGTACTCCGCGAGCACGCCCCGCACGATGTTCGTCCGTAGATCCGAGAACGCCCAGCGCCAGAAATCGAGCACCGACGAAGGGTCGCTTGAGAAGCGCTCTTGGCCCGTCAACGGGCGAGCCGGCTTGGGTATCAGCCAGCCCGGCGAGGGTGTGCCGACATCGGCATCGGGAGGCATGGACGGAAGGCTAACCGGGTTTCCGGGGCGTGGGCTACACGACTATGAGACGAACAGAGCGTCGATCTCCGGCGTGAGGAGATCGAGCAGTCGGAGCACGTCGATCGGCATCACGAGATGCCGGATGCTCGCGTGCGTGGTCTCGTTGCGCAGGTCGCGCATCGTGTCCCATCGCTGGCGCTTCTCGGGCGCGATGATTTGGTTTGCGATCAGCCACTCGATGCGGCGCTTGAAGTCAGGCCAGCGAAGCTCGCCTTCGGGATCGCGCTTCTTGTTCGCCGGGCCGCCAGCTTGTTTGTATCGGTGGAGCACGGCGGCGTCTGCGACACGCCGGAGCTGGTGTTCTGCAATCGCGTACAGCGGGTAGTAGAACCAGCCGTAGAGGGCAAGCCCCCGTGCGACCTCCCACATATCGCGGATCTCGACGGGCACGGCAGCATCCAGCTCGACAGCGAGGAACTGCTCGGCCCAGCCATCACCGCTGGCGGCGCGATGCTCGCCGGTGGCGAGGTTGATCGCGCCGAAGGCCCGGCCGGTCTCGTCGGGTTGGAGCCAGTTCTCCGGGGTGAGGTGCTTTACGCCGTCGTCGCGCTGGCCTGCGTCGCTCACGAGGGCGGCTCCACAGTGGCGAGCGCCGCTGCCCGGAACCGCTCGCGCGCCTCGCCGACTTTTTTGTAGAACGGATGCTCCTGATTGTGGGTCCGGTTCAGGGGCGGGCGCATCAGACGGACGATCTCCGCCTCGATGTCCCACGGCTCAGGGACGTGGACCCATTGCACGCGAAGGTTGATGTCCATCCAGGCCGTCAGCGCGTCGTTGTCCACATCAGCCAGGAGCGGCCGGTCGGTCCACTGGAGTCGCCAGCCTTCCTGCTGATAGAGAAGCGAGGCAAGCGCGCGGCGTAGCGTCGAGCGTCCAGCGTCCTTGCCGTGGTCGCCGAAACGCGCCCGCAAGACTCGTTTCGAGCTTGCGCGACCCGGTGCGATCCCGATGTAGATGAGCCCGAATGGCTCGATTGGATGCGCCGTGGTCGGGACCGCGGGGAGCGCTTGGGAGTCGATGAGCCACCAGGCGTAGATACCGCGCGCGGCGCGGTCGGCATCGAGCGTTGCGCGCATCTCGGATATCGAGAGCAACGGGGTGCGTTGCAAGCCCGCGATCACCTGCCTGCTCGTTGGGAAGGACATCGGAGGCAAGCGTAACCTCGCGGTCGGTGGCGTTCGGTGTGTGATCCCCTCCCCTGGCCGTCGCTTGCGCTTGGCCGCTACTTGTGGGAACGTGTGTTCGTGTGTACGTGATCTTCGACCCGGCGCAACCGCATGTGGCTCTCGGCACCGCCGCAACGCTGGAAGGGATCGCCGACGCGCTCGCCGCGAGGTCTGAGCCTACCTTGGAGGTGTACGCCAGTCAGGATGGTCACAGTCGTGGGCTGGATGCGGCGGAGCAGCTCGAGCTTGATGAGTCCAAGGTGCGCGATCGTCCTCGGGGGAAGGCATCGTAAGCCGAGAACAGCGCGCCGGGCGGGAACAGGTCGCGCAGCCCCCTCAGCCCGACGCGGGCTCGGCCAGCCGCGCGGGGCCCGCCGTCGTTTTCGTCTGCTCCTGCCAGGAGGCACGGTTGCTGTCGTCGGACGACGTCTACTGTCGCAACTCGATGCGACCCCGGCGATCCTACCGCCGCGGTACGCACGCAACAGGAGCGCCGGGACACTGGCTCTAGAACCCGAATCGGCACAAGCTCTTGGCTTCCGACCACAAGTGCCACGACCCGAGCTGCCCTTCTGGCTTCGACGGTCCGCGGATTGCAAGCTGCGTGTAAGCCGGCCGGCTGCCGCAATGCCCCAGCCCCTGCGCGCGTAGCTCCACGATCACCGGGCGGCTGTAGTAGCCACCGCCGGGCTTGAAGATCGAGTTGAGGCCGTACCCGATTGCGGTGCTGCTGCCCCAGCTCGTCCAGTGGATTTCGGTCACGAGCCCGCTGGGGTCGCCGCCGTTATAGACCCTCGCCGGCTGCGCGCTTCCCCAGCCTTCGCCGTCGGGCTTCGCGAATTCCGCCGAGCCGAGCACGGCGCTTCCTGAGCCGCCCGCAGCGCTCGACGCCAACACTCCGCCTGTGGTGCAGATCACCGCCAGCAGGACTCCGATCGTTGCACGCCTGATGTTGCGGGTCATTGGGCCTCCTCGGGTGTCGGGTGCGGTTCGCGTAGCCTCCCAGAGCCGGTCGACGGGCGGTAGCCTCCTGTTAGGAGCACACGGCCGCAGCCCGAGAGCTTCAAGACCCACGAAACGGAAGCCAGCGTCGAACCACCTGGATTCAGCGCGGCCACTTGCTCGATCGGATAGTCCCGTCGATGGTCCGCGTGGCGCGGAACGCGCGACCGAGCGCCGCACGCCCGGGACCGTCCATGATGTTCCGATGCAGCACACAGACGGGCACCTCCTCCTCTCCGCATCAGACCTCGTCGCGTTCCTGGAGTGCGAGCACCTGTCAGCACTCGACCTCCGGGTGGCTCACGGCTCCGAGACGATCGAGCGCACGAGAACCGACTCGACGGACCTGGTGGCCCGCAAGGGCGACGAGCATGAGCAGGCGTTCCTCGACTCACTAATAAGACAGGGACTGGATGTCGCGGTGATTCCGTCGGTGATAGACGGGCTCGTCAGCGACGCTGACGCGGTCGAGCAAACGATCTCCGCGATGCGCGCTGGCGTCGACGTGATCTACCAGGCCGCGCTTGCCGACGGCTCCTGGCGCGGCTTTGCGGACTTCCTCGAAAAGGTACCCATGCCCTGTCCCGCGTTGGGCGGCTACAGCTACGAGGTGCTCGACACCAAGCTAGCCCGGCACGCCAAGCCCGGCTACCTCGTCCAACTATGCCTGTACTCAGACCTGCTCGCCAGCGTTCAGGGCATCTCGCCGGCGCAGATGCACGTCATCCCCGGCTCACAAGAGCGCGAGAGCTTCCGGCTCGATGAGTTCTCCGCCTTCTATCGCCGGCTGCGCCGCCGCTATGAGACCCGCCTAACCAACGAGTTCGCTGGCACCTACCCTGATCCGGTCGAGCACTGCGGCCTGTGTAGGTGGTCCGAGCACTGCTCAGCACGCCGTGCAGCCGACGACCACCTATCGCTCGTCGCCGGGCTCGGGCGCGCCCAGGCCATCCGGCTGAGCGACACGGGCATCACGACATGGACGCAACTCGCCGTGGTGCAGCCGGCGGATCGGCCTGCGCGCGTCGGACGAGCCACGTTCGAGCGGCTGCGTCAGCAGGCCCGGCTGCAGTTGCACGAGCGCTCAACCGGCGAGCAGACCTATGAGCTCCTGCGACCCCAGGAGGGACGGGGCTTCGCGCGGCTGCCCGAGTCGCGGCCGGGCGATCTCTTCTTCGACATGGAGGGCGACCCGTTTTACGAGGGCGATGGGCTCGAATACCTCTTTGGGGTCACTCGTATCGAGGACGGCGATCCCGTCTTTCGTTCGTTCTGGGCGCACGACCGGCGCGAGGAGAAGGTTGCGTTCGAGGCGTTCGTCGACTTCGTCCTCGCGGCGCTCGCGGAAGATCCGGCACTCCACGTCTACCACTACGCACCGTATGAGCCATCGGCACTGAAGCGGCTCATGGGCCGCCACGGCACCCGCGAGGAGGAGATCGACCGTCTGCTACGCGAGAAGGTCCTCGTGGACCTGTACGCGGTGACGCTGCAGGCGATGCGCACCTCGAAGCCCGGTTACTCGATCAAGCAGATCGAGGAGTTCTACATGCCAAAGCGCGACCAGGACGTCACCGACGCCGGTGACTCGATCGTGCGCTTTGAGGAATGGCTCGACACGGGCGAGCCCGGCATCCTGGACGCGATCGAAACCTACAACGAGGTCGACTGTCTCTCGACCGTAGAGCTGCACCGTTGGCTGCTCGACCGCCGCACGGAGGCGCAGGAGCAGTTCGGCGTTGCGATCCCGTGGCGGCCAGCCTCAGAGCCCCACGAGGCCTCGCCGGAGGCCACGGCGGTGTTGGATGAGATCGTCCGCATCGAGGCCGCGCTCGTCCGGAACCTGCCCGATGATCGGTCGGAAGGCAGCGAGGAGCAGCGGGCGCTCTGTCTGATGGCGCATCTCCTGCACTACCACCGCCGCGAGGAGAAGCCGGTCTGGTGGACGTACTTCAACCGGCTTGAAATGTCGCAAGAAGAACTCGTCGAGGACGCCGAGGCGATCGGCGAGCTAGCCGAGGACCCAGCCGAGCCACCGATCATCGACAAGCGCTCGCTCATCCACACGTTGCGGTTCCGCGAGCAGGAGCACAAGCTTGCTCCCGGCGCTGAGATCCGCGACGTCGAGACCCAGCGACAAGTCGACGTCGTCGACGTTGATACACCGAACGGTCTGCTGCGCATCCGCCGTGGGCAGAGCCGCGCGCATGAGCCTCTCCCGCAGGGCCTCGTGCCTGGCGGCCCGTACCGCAGCGATGAGCAGCGCGCCGCCCTGCGGCGCCTCGGCGCCGTAATAGCCGCCTCGGGTGTGGACGGCCCCGGCGAGTTTCGCGCGCTGCGCGACCTCCTCCAGCGAGCTCCGCCGCGAATCTCCGGGCGCGTCGACGGCGAGCCGCTGCAAGATGGGTCCCCACACATCGACGACCTCAAGCGCCTCGCCGAGGGCTTGGACAGCTCCTACCTGTTCATCCAGGGGCCACCAGGGTCAGGCAAGACATGGACCGGCGCGCAGCTCATCGTCCATCTCATCGCGCGGGGGGCTCGAGTCGGAGTGGCGGCGACCAGCCACAAGGCGATCCACAACCTGCTGCACGAGGTCGAGGAAGCCGCCGCCCAGCAGCACGTCGACTTCCGCGGCTGGAAGAAGTGCTCCAAAGACAACCCCGAGTCGCAGTTCGTCTCGAAACTCGCTCGCTCGTTCATTGAGAACGAGCCGGACGTGCATGCCTTTCCACCGCCTGACGACGTCCGTCTGGTCGCCGGGACCGCGTGGCTGCACTCGCCCACGGACATGGACGGCAGCCTGGACCATCTCGTGATCGACGAGGCCGGGCAGGTTTCGCTCGCCGACGCCCTGGCGATGGGCACTTCCGCGCGCAACCTGATCCTCCTCGGCGACCCCCTTCAGCTCGCGCAGGTCTCCCAAGGCGTACATCCCGACGGAGCCGGCGCCTCGGTGCTCGAGCACCTGCTTAGAGAGCACAGCACGGTCCCTCCCGAGCTTGGAATCTTCCTCGACCGCACCAGACGCATGCACCCCGACGTCTGCCGTTTCGTCTCGGAGGTGATCTACGAGAGCCGCCTGGACACTATCGAGGCCTGCGCACGCCAGAACGTCGATGCGCCCGGGACGCTCACAGGCACCGGGGTGCGCTTCATCGAGGCCGAGCACACCGGCAACACCCGCGAATCCATCGAGGAGGCCGAGCTGATCCGCGCCGCCATCGAGGATCTCCAGCGCGGAGCCGTCACCGAAGCAGACGGCCGCACGCGCCCACTGGGCCCCGAGGACATCATGGTCGTGACCCCCTACAACGCCCAGGTGCGCTGCCTGACCGCCAGACTGCCGACAGGTGTACGCATCGGCACCGTTGACAAGTTCCAAGGCCAGGAGGCCCACGTCGTCTTCTTCTCGATGGCCACCTCCTCCGGCGCGGAGGTCCCGCGCAACGTCGAGTTCCTCTACAGCCGCAACCGCCTGAACGTCGCAATCTCGCGCGCCCGCTGCCTCGCCGTGCTCGTCTGCAACCCGGAGCTCCTGCACGTCGAGCCACGCTCCGTCGAGCAGATGCGGCTCATCAACGCCCTCTGCCGACTCGTCGAACTAGCGGAGTCCACAGCCGAAGACGCAGCGTAGAGCCCAGCCCATCAAGGAGCTGAGGGGCGCCCATGTCGCTGTTGCTCTGGGATGGCTCGGACTCGCTCGGGCCTGGGAGGTCGACACGGCTGCCTGGGCAGACCCGCTGGCTTTCGCCGCGCTACGTCGTGGCGTCTGAGTAGGGCTTCTGTGCGCGAGGGCGGGTACGGTTCGGGCATGCACAGGGCACGAGGGTCTAACGCAGCACCGCCGGGACCGAGCAAGCGCGGTCGGCGGTGACGCCCGACAAGTTTCTCGTCGACTACGAAGACGTCATCACGTGGTCAGTGCCAGACACCGCGGCGAAGGGTCTCGGGCTCCTCCCGATCGCGGCTTTCACGGGGCGTGGGAAGTATCCGCTTGAGGTTGCGCTTGCGACCCTAGATCGGCGCCCTCGCGCCGACGAGCTGCGCCGCGTTTGGTCCGCGCGTTATGGCAAAGCCCCGAGTCCGCTTCTGCTTGTAGCGGCCTACCGGGTCGAGGATGGCTGGAAGGCATCGATCTGTGGCCCTGCTGGCGATGAGCCTCCAGCAGAGGGCGGCCTTGAACTTGGTGAGGTAGAGCGGATCGCGGCGGCAGCGCTCGCTGAGCCCAGTCGCCACGCGGCGATCCGATTCCTCGGCTCGATATGGGCGGAGCTCGAGCACGAGCTTCCGGGGCTGCGAAACCAGGGAATGTTCGCCGCACATGAGCTCCGGGATGGACTCCCGCTGCGCACCGACTGGCGCGCGGCTTGTGATCGCGGGCGCTCGCTGCTCGGCTTTCGGGGGCGGGAGCTGATCGAGCGGTTGGGTTTTTCGGTCAATCCTCATGCGACGACGGCCTCGGTGCTCAGCATCACCGGGACGAAGCGTGCTGTCGCGATCTTCCTGGACGAAGGCGAGGACTTTGAGACGTCTGGCAAGCGCTTCACCGGGTCGAGCCCGGTCTCGCACGCTCTTGCTCTCGCTGACCGTGAGGGGCTACCGTGGGTCGTCCTCACACGCGGCCGGCAGATCCGGGTCTACGCGACCCGCCCGGAGACGGGTGTGGGGCGCAAGGGTCGCTCAGAGACGTTCGTCGAGGCGAATCTCGCACTTCTGCCTGACGAGCGCGCCGGCTGCATGCCGCTCTTGTTCTCCGCCGATGCGCTCAAGGAGCGTGGGACGTTCGAAGCGATACTCGAGGGCTCGCGCGACTACTCGGCGGACCTCGGCGCGCGCCTGCGTGATCGCGTCTACACGGAAGTCGTTCCCGCCTTGGCTATAGCCCTCGCGCATCAGGAGACGGTCGACCTCGACGAGTCCGCGCTGCGGCACCTCTACGAGCAGGCAATCACTGTCCTGTTCCGGCTCCTCTTCGTGGCTTACGCGGAGGACAAGGACCTGCTGCCGTACCGCTCAAATGGCGCGTACCGGGAGCACGCGCTGAAGACTATGGCCCGGGAATTGGCTGATCGTCGATCTGCCGGTGAGCTCATTTTTGACCGACACGCAACCGATCTCTGGGACAACGTCGCGAGCCTGTGCCTCGCGGTGGACAAGGGGAACGTCGAGTGGGGGGTCCCGCTCTACAACGGCGGGTTGTTCTCGAGTGAGCTGGCCGTCAATGTGGCCGGCGCGTCGCTCGCCGACGTGCGGCTCGCGAATGCTGAGTTCGGGCCGGCTCTCGTCGCGCTGCTCGTCGATGCGACGGAGGACAGCGTCGTGGGTCCCGTCGACTTCCGGAGTCTTTCGGTGCGCGAGTTCGGGACCATCTATGAGGGTCTCCTCGAGTCGAGCCTTTCGGTGGCGCCCGATGACCTGGCCGTGGATCAGCGGGGATCCTATGTGCCGGCGCGCAAGGGGGACGAGTGTCTCGTCGCCCAAGGCGACGTCTATTTCCACAACCGCTCCGGCGCACGCAAGGCGTCGGGGAGCTACTTCACTAAGCATTTTGCGGTAGAGCACCTGCTCGACCACGCACTCGAACCGGCAATCGATGACCACTTGGTGCGCGTTGAAGCGTTCCTATCTGCCGACGAGGAGGCGCGGGCGGCTAATGCGTTCTTTGACTTTCGATGTGTCGACCTGGCAATGGGATCAGGGCACTTCTTGGTCGCCGCGGTAGATCGGATTGAGTCGCGGCTCTCAGCCTTCCTCGCTCTGCACCCTGTGCCTAACGTGACCGTTGAGCTCGACCGCCTCCGCACGGCCGCGCTTGAGGCGCTCGGGCCTCTGGGCGAGGGTGTAGAGATCGAGCAGTCCAGCCTCTTGCGCCGCCAGGTCGCACGCCGCTGTGTCTATGGCCTTGACGTGAACCCCATCGCCGTGGAGCTCGCCCGTCTCGGGATCTGGATCCACACGTTCGTGCCGGGGCTCCCACTGAGCTTTCTCGACCACTCGCTCGTGTGTGGCGACAGCCTGACTGGAATAGGGACCCTTGACGAGGCAATTCAGGCCCTCGATCCCGAGCACCTTCCGGGACAGACATCAATGTTTGAGGATCAGATTGTCGGGGTGCTTGGTCGTGCTGAGATCGCACTCACACGCCTCGCGCGCATTTCCGAGGTAAGCAAGGCCGATGTAGATGAGGCGCGACACGCACAGGAGGATGCGCTCCAAGCAACACGACCCGCCCGCGACCTCTTCGACTTGATCTTGGCGGCTCGGCTTGGCGAGGCTGCGCCGCTAACCCGCTTTGACGAGCCGGATGTCGCGGCTAATCGGGATCTCGATGGTGCCAGGGCGCTGCGTGAGCAGCTAAACGCTCTGCACTTCCCGATTGCATTCCCGGAGGTATTTCTCGGGGACCGACCGGGGTTTGACTGCATCCTTGGCAATCCGCCCTGGCAAGAGGCCACGATAGAGGAGTTGGGGTTCTGGGCACTTCGCTACCCGGGGCTCAAGAGCATGCGCCAAGCCGACCAGCAACGGACGATTGAGCGGCTCCGGGGCGAGCGGCCGGATCTCAAGGCCGAGTACGAACAGGAGGTCAAGGCGATGGAGCGCCTGAGAGAGCTGCTCCTCGCTGGTCCGTTCCCCGGCATGGGCACCGGCGACCCAGACCTCTACAAGGCGTTCTGCTGGCGCTTTTGGCAGCTGGTATCCGATGGCGGTCGCTTCGGAGTCGTGCTCCCACGGTCAGCGCTAGCGGCCAAAGGGAGCGCCCCCTGGCGCGAGACAGTCCTTAGCGCTGGCGAGTATTCGGACGTGACGATGCTGCTCAATACGGGCGGCTGGGTGTTCGATGACGCCGAGCCGCGATACACGATCGGGCTCGTGACGGTACGAAAGGGCGCGGTGCCGGAGCCGCGTGTGCGCCTGCGTGGTCCCTTCGCCAGCGAGCGCCGGTACGACGAGGGCATGGATAGGCAGTCCGCCGATCTCGACGCACGGGCGTTTAGCGAGTGGTCGGAGGGGGCCAGCTTTCCGCTTCTCCCGGGCGACGATGCGGTGCGGGTGTTTCTTAAGCTGAGAAAGCATCCGAGGCTCGATGTAGGAGGCGACTGGATCGCGCGGCCGTACACCGAGCTTCACGCGACGAACGACAAGAAGCACCTGGTGCTCTCCCCTGACTCCACCGATGGCCTCTGGCCTGTCTACAAGGGCGCCTCCTTCGATCTCTGGGTTGCTGACACGGGAGATTATTACGCCTGGGCTGACCCACAACACATCTTGCCGGTACTCGATGAAAAGCGACGCCGAGCGCGGTCGTCGTTCAATGGATTCCCGCGCGATTGGATTGAAGATCAGGAAACGCTTCCGTGCTGGTCGGCGCGCATCGCGTTTCGGGATGTCACGCGTTCAACAGATTCACGAACGGTTCGCGCGGCGCTTGTCCCTCCTGAGATAGTCATTACGAATCAAGCGCCATCACTTCTTTGGCCCAAAGGGGATGAGCGTGACCAGGCGTACCTTCTGGGGGTGCTTTGTTCTATCCCGCTCGATTGGTACGCCCGTCGCTTTGTGGAGATTCACGTCAACTACCACGTGTTCAACGCGCTCCCGATCCCGAGAGTTGCGCGGGACGATCCTGTACGCCGCCGCGTGGAGGAGATCGCTAGTCGACTCGCTGCCGTCGATGCCCGCTATGCGACTTGGGCCAGCGCGGTCGGTGTGCCAGTCGGCACAGTCACCAGTGATGATGAGAAGGCTGATCTCGTATCCGGGCTCGATGCCGCTGTCTCGCTTCTCTACGGCCTTACCGACGACGATGTGCGCTTGGTGTTCGAGACATTTCATGAGGGATGGGATTATCAGCAGCGGCTGCGCGCTGTCCTCACCGAGCGACGGAATCTCCGGTGAAGCCCGAGCTCCTCACGAACCGACCGGGCGAAGAGGTCGCCGAGGGTGTTCGCCGCTATCTCGCCTACCTCAGGGAGTCCTGGAAGGAGCCCTACGAGCTAGCGATCGCGACCGCGTACTTTAACCTCGGTGGCTACAGCCTCCTCGCGGACGAGCTCGATCATCCGAAGGGCGTGCAAATCCTTCTTGGTGCGGAGCCGCCGGACCTCGAGCGGCGAATCCGCAAGGTCGACGACCCTGGACAGCGCTCAGAGCACCAGCGCGTGCGTCGCGCGCTTGAGGATCATCAACGCAATCTCGCTCTCGACGCGGACCTCCTTGGCTTCACGCTGGAGGCCGTGAAGGGCGCGGAGCGTCTCGTTGCGTGGCTGCACTCAGAGGGCGTTCAGGTACGGCGCCTACCCGACAGGTTCCTACATGGCAAGGCATGGATCGTCACGACGAACGACGACGGTGTCCTGGCAGGTAGCGCGAACTTCACCTATGCCGGTCTAACGCAGAACCTCGAGCTAGAGCTCGGCCGCTACGAGCCATCCGTCGTCGCGCGCGTGCGCAGCTGGTTCGAAGAGCTCTGGGAGGAGGCGGACGAGTTCGACCTCGCTGCTCTTTATGAGGCCCGATTCGAGCCCCACGCTCCGTGGCTGGTCTACCTTCGGATGCTTCTGGAGCGCTATGGCGCCGAGCTGGGGGAGGAGGCGAGCGCCACCGTCGCAGGCCATATCCACCTGACCCAGTTTCAAGAGGACGGCGTGTGGCGCGCCAAGCGGATCCTTGACCGCTACAACGGAGTGCTGATCGCTGATGAGGTCGGTCTCGGCAAGACGTTTCTCGCTGGTGAGATCATTCGCCAGGCTGTCCAAGAGCGACGCCAGCGGGTGCTCGTTATCGCGCCCGCGACGCTACGCGACGGCCCGTGGCGGAAGTTCCTGCTGGATTTCCAGTTGGGAGTCGAGTGCATCTCCTACAACGAGCTGCGCGAAGGACACCATGAGTACCGTCTGGAGGAGTACGCGCTCGTTGTCATAGACGAGGGGCATAACCTGCGCAACCCGGGCACCGAGCTTGCCGCAGCACTGCGCGAACTCCTGGCGGGGACGCCGCCGAAGCAGCTGGTCTTGCTGACGGCAACGCCCGTCAACAACTCGCTCTGGGATCTGTATTACCTACTCGCCTACTTCGTGAAGAGCGACTCGGCATTCTCAAGCGCCGGTATCCGGTCTCTTCGCGGCCACTTTGCGAGCGCGATGGCGCTTGACCCGGATGACCTCTCGCCTGAGCATCTGTTTGACATCCTCGATGACGTCGCTGTCAGGCGGACCCGGCCGTTCGTCAGGCGGTACTACGCAAACGATCGAGTTGTGATTGATGGGGAGTCGATGCCTATCACGTTTCCGAAGGCGCGACCGCTCACCGTCAACTACCAGCTCGACGACGCCCTTCCGGGCTTCTTCCAGCGCTTCGCCGTGGCGATGGGCGCACACACGGACACGACGGATGCGGAAAGAATCGAACAGGAGGCAGAACAGCTGCCCGTGCTGACACTCGCGCGCTACGTGCCCTCGCGCTATCTGCGCGACGGCGATCCGGAGGCTTATGAGGTGCAGATTGCCGGCCTGTTGCGGTCCGCGCTACTAAAGCGCTTCGAGTCGTCGTCCTTCGCGTTCGCCCGTACCTGTCGCAAGATGGCGGCCAGCAACGACGACTTCCTTGACCTGCTGACGCTGGGTCAGGTTGCGACCGGTCAGACACTCGCCGAATGGGCGAGCACCGACTCCGACGATCTCGACGACCTCAACGACTTCGTAAGCCGCAACGAGGCCGACCTGGAGGCCGCGGCTCGCTATGACGTCGAGCCGCTCCGGGCCGACATCGAGCACGACCGCGAGGTCCTGATCAGCTTCGCGGAGGCGGCCGAGTCTGTGCGCGCTGAGGATGACCCCAAGCTCGCCGCGCTCGTGACAGCGCTTGCAGAGATTTCAGCGCAGGCGCAGGAGGAAGGCATCACGAGCGAGGAAGTTGGCGACATGCGCAAGGTGCTCGTCTTCAGCTACTTCACAGACACGGTCGACTGGATAGCGGAGTTCCTCATCGCCGAGGTAGAGCGGAACCCCGACCTGGCGGCCTACCGTGGCCGCATCACGGCAGCCGCCGGGAACCGCGACGGCCGCGAGGCGGCGCTCTTCGGATTCGCCCCCAGGACAACTGACGCCCCGCCCGGTCGCGACGAGGACCTGTTCGACATCATCGTCGCCACGGATGTACTGAGCGAAGGCGTGAACCTTCAGCAGGCTCGCCACATTGTCAACTATGACCTCCCCTGGAACCCCATGCGGCTCGTTCAGCGCCACGGCCGCATCGACCGTATCGGCAGCCGCTTCGACGAGGTCTTTCTCCGCAGCTTCTTCCCGGACGACGAGCTGGAGGGGCTGCTTCAGCTCGAGGAACGGCTGCACCGGAAGATCAAGCAGGCGGCGCGCACGATCGGAGTAGGGCCGATCCTGGCAGGCAGCGAGGTCGCCGACCAGAGCTTCACCGAGGCCCGCGAAGAGATCGAGCAGGTACGCCAGGAAGATGTCTCGTTCTTTGAAGATGCCGGCGAGACGAAGGGCGTCCTCTCGGGCGAGGAGTATCGACAGGCACTTCGCTCGGCGCTTGAGAATCCGGAGCTGGCGCAGCGTCTCCGCGCCCTTGCGTGGGGCTCGGGGAGCGGCATGGTGCGACCAGGTGCCGAGCGCGGCTTCGTCTTCTGCGCCCGAGTCGGCGATCGGGCGCAGCCACAGTTCCGCTACGTCGTTTGCCCAGTCGGCCAGCAACCCGTAGTCGTTGGCGAAACGCTGGCGTGTCTTATGCATGCCCGCCCCGACCAGGGGCCAGATACCATCCGCGTTCTCTCACGGGATGCCCTCGAGCTTGCCTTCGACGCGTGGACCCTGGCAAAAGCAGACGTCGTCGCCCGCTGGAACGAGGCGAGCGATCCGAGAGCACTTGCTCCCGAGGTTCCCAAGGCTATGCGCGACGCGGCCGCACTAATCCGGTTGACGCCGCCACCGGAATGGACGCAAGAGCAGACGGATGCCCTTATAGAGAAGCTCGAGGAGGCCTACCCCGAGCGCATCCAGCGCGAAATCCGCGACGCCACCCGGTCAAGCAAGAATCCGCGCGAGCAAGCAGCGGCGATAGCAGCGAAGGTGGAAGCGCTGGGACTTGAGCCATCGCCCCCGCCAGAGCCCCTTCCGCCAATCACGGAGGAGGATGTACATCTCGTATGCTGGCTTGCAATCCAACCAAGTTAGCGGGGGAGTGACCGCCGCGCCGCGGTTGCACGCTTGACATGGCGCTTGGCGTCATGGCAGCGTCAAGGGCTATTCACGTACTGCGACAAAGCTGCCGTGAGCGTAAGCATGAGGCGGGCGTCTGGTGCGTCGAAGTGCTGCTCGACGGGCTTTCCCTCAGGATGATGCGGCGCGTTGACGATATCGATGGCCGCCTTCCACAAGCCGTCAAGGAAGGCGGGTCGCCCGTCGTCCTCGGTCCACGCTCGCTTCTCGGAGATGACGGCCGCTACAGGATGCTCCCTGGTCGCTTTGAGCTGGGTCTGCCACATCGCGAGTAGATCGCGGCACTCCGACACACAGTCGCTATATCGTTGCTCGTCAAGCGCCCGCCTGGCCTTGTCCCATTCCCTCGCTGCACCAGGGTGATCCGGCAGAGGTGGTGGAAACGTCATCTCAATCAAGCGGCTACGGTCATACCCAAGGCCCGGTAGGACATCGCGGACCCAAGTTGAGCGCTCAATGGCAACCAGCACGGGAGCGATGTTCGTGCGCCAGAACGGCAACACTTGCGAGAGCATCCCGTAGTGCATGTCCCACGGCATCTCGTCCGTACCAGGCCGTGGCGGCTGCTGGTTGTACGTTTTGAGGCCGGCGACGACCGCATCGAGTCCCAGATAGAGAGTAAGAATGTCGCCAGCTGTGGTTTTGCTGGCCCGCCCTCACCGCGCACGGCGCCTCCATCGACCCACACGTTGCCTACGATTCGGTTTCCGCCGAGGATGATGTTCTGCTTGTTGATTTGCGCCATAGTCTGAAGCGTGGCTACGAGGCGATCGCGCTGGCCGCACTCGCGGTCGACGTGCACGTGTCAAGCTTGCGATGCAGCAGCGAGGCTACGCTCAGCGCGTCAAGTGCGTCCTGCTCGGACATATGCCAGCTGACCTTGGGCTCGTGGGCTGTGGGATTGCGGAAAGCGCCGAAAACTCCGCGCAGCATGTTGGCCAACCCCCGCTGTTCTGACCACTGCGTCGGGCTTTGCAGGGCGTTGCACGCGAGGAGCGGGTAGTTGCGCTGACCTCTCTCAAAGGCGTCGTCGATGAGGATCACGCCGTCTGAGGTCAGACCCGCCTTGTCTCGGATCTCCGAGGCGAGGCTCTTGGTGGCCTCCAAGACGGTATGAAAGTAGTTGTCGCTGGCTATCTCGGCCCCGCAAGCGGCCAGTATCCGAGGATGGACGCCACGCTCGGTGAGCTGCCGGCGAAGTCGGCGGGATCGCGCGCGGGCATCGTTCAGCGTGGTGGCGACCGTCGATCGCTGACCCAACCGCCCAGCCTGGTCGACCATTAGTCCCGCAAACGCCAGGGTTTCATTGAGCGCATCTCGCCAGTCGGAAAAGGCGTCGTCTCTACCGCGAAAGCGAACCGGTCGCATAACGCACTCGAGAAAATGGAGCACCGCGTTCGCCGCTCCGTCTCGCCGCTGACGGGCGTCAAGTGCCGCGTAGAGCCGGTCGCGCTTGTTGATCGTCCGGTATAGATACGCGCTCTTTGGCTGCGGATTGGGATCGCTTATCCCTGCGGCGTTCAGCAGACTGTCGATTTCGCCGTTCGTCAAGCCGCTATCTGTCGCACCGATCACGTCGGCGAGCTCTCGTAGAACTGCATGCTCAAGCGGGGGGATGTGAGCCATGACGACCCTCTCAATCGAACTGGTGTTCGCAGTGTACGCCTACCCGCCGACGGAATGTAGGTCGTCCGAACTTGAAGGTCGCCCCGCGCCATTGGTGAGCAGCTGGGTCTTGAGTCCGCCCGCCATCGTCGCCAGGTGGCGGGCATCGCCGACTCGGCGCCCGAGTGCGATTCGGGGCTATCGTCTACTCCCCATCGGCCGCAGACTCGTTGTCCGCGGCCTCGCCGGGCTCATCGGTCGGCGGCACCAACCGATCTGTCTCGGTGAGCCGTAGTCGAACGACGTCAAGGTCATCGATAAAGGGCGGGATGTCGTTCGTCGCTACGATTATCTGTATCCGATCGCCGTATGAGTAGTGAAACTCGGCGAGTTGCTTCCAGATGAGCTCATAGCGCACGCTGTCGTACTCATTTCGTCCTAGATTCTGGTTAATGCCGTCAATCATGAGTAGACTCGGCAATCGCAACCCGTGCTCGATAGCCATGCGGTGCAGGGCCAGCATGTAGGCCACGTTGATCAGCACAGCCATGCCGCCGCTGTGCTCGCTGATACGCCGGCCGTTTACGATCGGCTGGTAGTCCCCCGGATGGATCGCCGCGCGCGGATCGGCGCCCTCCTCGAAAAGTGGGAGTTGTAGACGCTCAACCATCGTCGCGAACTCCTGCTCAAAGGCGTGGATGCGAGCCTCCGCTGCCCGGTCGATTTCCTCCGCGCGCGACAGACGCTGCTCCACCTGGGCGCGCTCCCCCTCGAGCACGTCGAGACGGCCGCGAGCGCGATCCGCCTTATCGAAGAGCGCTAGGTACTCGGTGAACTGGTCGACCCGTGCCCGGGCGTCCGCCTGCTCCGCGGCCAGCTGCGTCATGCGTTGGGCTCGGTCGGACACGAATGTCTTGGTCACGTCGTCGAGTTTCTCGGCGACGTCGTCGCGACGCTTGCGCTCGTCGCTCTCCACGACAGCGATCTCGCTGGCGGCTTGGCGATGGAACTCCGCGAGCTCATCGGTCTCGTCGATTTGCGCCTCGACGCGCACCTGCTCGACGAGTAGATCTGCACGTGTGACCTTCGATGATGGAGGTTGCAGGCACAGAAGGCAGTTGTCCTCAGACGCTCGGCCCGCCTCCACGTCATGGCCGCAGCGCGGGCATACTCGAAACTCGAAGTCGACGAAGTGAGCTGACGACACCACGGCCTTGGTCAATCGCGCACTCTGCGCGCGGAGCTGACGACTCAGCTCGACGAGCTCGTCCGCGCTGCTGAGCTCGCCCTTCCGGCGCGCGTGTAGCTTCGCTAGCTCTTCGTCGATGGTGGCGACCTGGCGGCGGAGATCCTGCGCCGCTGGCACCGTGTCCTGTTGGTCGGCAATCGTAGTGCGCTCCTTTGAGGCCGCCTGCTGCTGGCGGTGTGCCTCGGCGAGGCCAGCCTCCAACGCCGCGCGATTGTCCAGCACGGTGCCCTCAAGAAACCGGTCGAAGGCGCTGGTGCCCTGTCTGAGGTTGCGCATCTCGCCCTCGATCTCACGCAGCTGCTCCTGCAGCTTGGCGATCTCCTCGTCATAGGTACCGAAATAGATGCCGAACACGACGCGTCGCTTGTAGTCCTTAAACCATGTCGACGATCCCAGAACATCGGCGACGATCTCCTTCTGCGTCAGACGGCAGTATCGAAGGTAGTCCGCGATGCTGACAGGTTGGACGCCGCTCTCGGCCGGTCTGGTTGGAGCGGAAGGTACAACCAGCTGCGGTAGTCCCAGCCGCTCGATGAGCCACGTCCCATAGCTCTCACGTCCGCGCTCAGCCTTCATGGCAGGCAATGAAGCAGAGAAGTCATGTGCCGCGATGTCAACGCGTGCGGAACTTGTCTGCGACAACCGCCGCACGACGGATATCGCCTCATCTTCAATCTGCAGCTCGCCGCTAACGTGCGACACCCGCTGCAACTCGGGGATGATCCCATCGTACTCAGAGCCGAGTAGGACGCGCAGGACTTTCATGAATGAAGTCTTCCCGGTGGTAAAGTCACCTAGGATTACGTTGAGGCCGGAGCTAAGCTTCACCGTTCGGCTTGTTCCAACCAGCGAGACACGGTTAACCCGAAGTCTCACAGCGACTCCCCCCAGCGCGAGCCGGCTACCTCGGGGAAGTGCTGGTAAATGAAGTTCTTTAGATATGTCCCGCGCTGTTCCGCAAACTCGGTGCGCAGGACGCGGGCGTCGCGGGCAACAGCAGCCCATGCCTCGGTGGCGGCTAGTGCCGCAGCTAGATCGTGGCCAGCCTCGGTCACGCGGAGCCCGACATAGCGGGATTCGGGCACGGTGATTACGAGCCCGCGGCCGATCAGGCTTCCGAGAAGTGCGTAGTAGGCCGGATCCCAAGGGCCGTACCGGTAGCGGATCATCCGTTGCTCGATCGCCGGCTCGGAGCTTTGGTCCGGACTCTCGGCGTGGCGCCCTCTTGCCGCCATCGCCCGTGCGAAAAAGCGCGGATAGCGTAGTAGGAAGTCGAGCTTTGCGAGCTTCACCCGGCCCTGTAGGTGACCGCCGTGCTGGCTAAATGCGTCAATGAGCAGGAGAAGGCGTGCCTCTCCCTCTGCGCTCGGCGCGAAGACGCCACTACGCATCTCGCCTCCAAGGGAACCGGCACTCATCACTGAGCTGTAGAACACCGCCCGTCAACGCCAATCCGTCCTGGCCCAGGAGCGACTTTGGGTCGTAGGTGGTCGCCGAAGCAGTCAAGCGATCAAGTAGATCCGCGAAGATCTTCCCTGCTGGCGCCTCCAGATCGCCGACCGACTCTGCGCTTGCCACCGCGGCAGTAAGTAGGCGCTGGTCTAGGTCCTCGAAGTCGGCGTCTGCGCGGCCGGTCATGTCGCGGCTGCGCACCTCAAACTCGCGCTTCGCCGCTGCGGCCCGGAGCGACTTCGCTCGATGGAGGACTGCCTCGGATGCCCCGGCTAGGCGCAGCTTATGAATCATCGCCGAAGCGTCCAGCGCGCTGTCCTCCAAGACCTCCTCAAAGCGAATCAACGAGCCATCCATGAGCGGCTCGAACACTGGCGCGAGCCGGTCGATCCGCAGGCGCTTGCCCGCGACCAGCACGGCCCGCTCATCGTTCTCGTCAAGCGACTCGAATAGCACGGCCGGCCACGCGTCGGCCAGCAGGCGACCCTCCATCGCGGTACAGATGAGGCTGATGGCTTCGTCGTAGATCGCCTTGAGGTCGTTCGCCGGAAGATGACCCGCGAGGGCTCGCAGCATGCGGAGATTCCCATCTTCGATGTACTCGCGCGAGGCGACGAAGCGGACCTGCGTCCTGGCGAGGACCTCGCGGGACTCCTTCAGTTTGATATCCGTCGCCTCGCGTAGCGTCTTCGTCATCGTCTTGGCCATCGGATCGTCGGCTCCGTCGCCAGACGGCATCAAGCGGCGAATCGGGTCGCCTCGCTCTGACGCCCCCTCGAGGCGAATCTCATAAACAAGGGCGCGCTCGTCGTCGAGCTTGGCCAGTGCGCGATGGGTTCGCAGCAGGCTGGTCAATGCGCCACCTTTCGGTCGGCAGAGGTCGACGAAACGCCAGGGGCCGTAGTCTGCATTGCGTGTCTTGATCTGGGTGAATCTGAGCTTGTCGACCTCCTCGATGAGAAGATCCTCGAAGTGCTCGCACGTCACGCTGACGACGCGCTTCTCGGTGGCGCAGTCAAGGCAATGAGGAAAGGCGACGTGCGCTTGGAAGCGATAGCGACGGAAGGCATCCCTACCGCTGTCGTCTGGCACGCAGAGCTCGTCAAGCATCATGCTGAGGTTTTCCCCTCGGGCACAAGCTCGTCAGCATATGCCACCCATCGGAATCCGGGACGACTGTGCGCCGGTCCGCCATCTTGCCGCCCGCCAGCCGAGCGATCCGGCGACCTTGACGTGTGGGCTACCCGCTTACGTCAGCCGGTAGCCCACACCCCACTCGTTGATGACCCAGCGTTCGCCCGTGCCGCTCAGCTTGCGGCGTAGGCGGCTGGCGTGGCTGTCGAGGGTTCGTGTGGTGCCGGGGGAGCGGTATCCCCACACCGCCTCAAGTAGCTCGTGCTTTCGGAAGACTCGTCGCGGGTCGCCGGCTAGGTGCAGCAGCAGCTCGTACTCCTGGCGGCGCAGCTCCAGGCGCTTGCCTGCGAGGCTTACCGAGTGGGCGGCCGGGTCGATCGTCAGCGGGCCAATCTGGAGTGGTCCTACCCGCTGATTGTTGCCGGCTGCCCGTCGCAGTAGCGCGCGCACGCGCTCGTAGGGCTCAATTTCATCCTGCCACTGCTGCTCGCGTCGGAGAACCTGGGGATCGCGTCGGGTGGAAGGCATGCTCGGAGACTCGCAGATGCGAGCCGCGCCGCCGCCGCCCAGGTCGTGACACGTGACAGGAAGGCTGGGGTCCAGAGATGACCGGGGACGATGACATCCCATCCTGGGCCGCCACCAGGGGGCCGCGGGATCGACAGGGCCAAGAAGCGCCAGGCGGTGGCCGTGGACCCCTTTGCTGGCTCGGGCACCCTCCCTCCGGCGGTGACGCCGCCAGCTTCCGCCGGGCGGCATGAGATGCTGCCTGGGTCATGTTGCCCGTCCCTGCCCAAGTGAGCTTCCAGCGCGTCGTGAGCGACGGCACGACGAGCTGGGACGTGGTCCATGACGGCTGCGTGATCTGCCGCGTCACACGCACTGCCTCGTTCGGGCGCGGCTACAGCAAAAGCCAGATGAGCACCCGGCACGTCTTCGTGTGGCGCAGCTCCGTCGAGCACGTTCCCGGCCTCTCCGATGTCGAGCGGCTAGCGGTGCAACGGGAGGTGGGCAGCCGGGACAAGACGACGCGCGAGATGACCGTCCCGCACATCCTCGCCTCCTACGAGCGCGCGAACGTCCCGCTGCCGCTCGGCTCCTCGCAGGGTGGCTGATGTGGGCAGCCGCCCTTTCCGCGTCCTCTGCCTCGACGGCGGCGGCATGCGCGGCGTCTTCACGGCGGCCTTCCTCGCCGGCACTGAGGAGATCCTGGGTGACCGCCTGGCCAGCCACCTCGACCTCATCGCCGGCACGTCTGCGGGGGGGCTCATCGCCCTCGGCCTCGCCTCAGGCCGCTCCGGCCAGCAGATGCTCGACCTCTTCCGCGACCACGGTCGCGACATCTTCTCGGGCTCCTGGCCGGGGCGCCAGATGTTCATGCCGAAGTACTCGCGCAAGGGGCTCGACCGGCTGCTCCAGCAGGAATTCGGCGAGTCGCGCATGCGCGACCTCTCCGTGCCCACCTGCATCTCGGCCTATGAGGCCGTGAGCGGGCAGACCCGCGTCTTCAAGACCTTCCACGCCGAGGACCTCTACTGGGGGCATGAGCAGCTCGTGTGGCGGGTCGCCGCCGCGACCTCAGCGGCGCCCACCTACTTCGCGCCCGTCCAGTTCACCGAGGAGGACGCGCACGTCGATGGCGGGGTCTGGGCCAACAACCCCTCGATGATCGCCATCACCGAGGCCGTGCGGCGCCTCGGCCAGGGGATCGCGGACATCCGCCTCCTCTCCGTCGGCACGGTCGCGCCCCGCGCGCAGATCAAGAGCTTCCGCAAGGGCCGGCGCATGGGCCTCGCCGCCTGGGCGAAGCCGGCCATCGCCCTCCTGCAGGGCGGGCCGGCGATGGGCAACCACTTCCAGGCGCTCCACCTCCTCGGCGCCGATCACTACCTGCGCATCGGCGACCGTGCCGAGCAGGCCGCGCCGGTGGCGCTCGATGACGTCGATGCCTGCCAGCCGCTCGCCGCCATCGGCCATCGCGCGGCGCTGGACAACTGGCCCCAGGTCAAGGCGCTGCTCGGCATCAGCGCGCCCCAGCCCCAGCCATCCGAGCGCCCGTCATGAACGCCTCCAAGTGGGAGGACACCCTCAAGGCCTGGGTCAAGCCGGCGAGCGAGACCGAGGAGGCCAAGCGCGACCGCACCGAGAAGGCGATCCGGGAATGCCTGCGCGACGATGGCTTCTCGGCGCAGGTCCTGCGCGTCTTCGCCAAGGGCTCCTATGCGAACAGCACCAACGTGCGCGCCGACAGCGACGTCGATGTGGCCGCCGAGTACACAACCATGATCTTCAACGAGCAGATGCATGGCCTGGAGGGCGTGAGCGATGCCGAGATCGGCCTCTCGCCATCTGACGACGACTACTCGGGCAACACGAAGAAGCTCAAGGACGACATCGAGGCAGCGCTCAAGAAGACGTTCGGCTCAAGCTCGGTCACGCGACACGACAAGGCCATCACCGTCCATGCGAAGTCCTCGTCGATTGACGCCGATGTCGTGCCCTGCTTCGAATACCGCCGCTACCACGCGCGCGGCGCGGGCGGCAGGTTCCTCTTCCACCAGGGCACCATGCTCTTCCCCGACAGCGGTGGCCGGCTCATCAACTGGCCCCAGCAGCAGCACGAGAACGGCGTGGCGAAGAACAAGGCCACCGGCGGGCGCTACAAGGACATGGTGCGCGTGCTCAAGCGCATGGAGAACAAGCTCGTCGAGGAGGGCAAGATCAGCGAGCTGGCCTCGTACTTCCTCGAATGCCTGGCCTACAACGTCACGAACGATGCCTTCAGGCACTCCACCTACGTCGCTGACCTGCAGGCGGTGCTCGCGCAGATCTACAACGCGACGCTCCAGGACGGCAAGGCGGACGAGTTCGTCCAGGTCAATGACCTGATGTGGCTGTTCCAGGGCAAGCAGACCTGGAGCACCGCCGACGCGCGGAAGTTCGCTGACGCGGCCTGGGACTACGTCGGCTTCACGTAGCCCTGATCGGGGCCGGGGCGCTCGCAGCGGCCGTCCGCTCGCGGCGCGCCCGGGCCGCTCAGGCTCTAGTCCAGCGGCTCGTCGTCGTCATCCCCTTGGCCCTCGGGATTAGTGGAGCGCGGCGACGATGACCGCAGCAATCGCCGCTCCGGCGGCGACGCACGCCGCGACGCCTGCGAGCTTGCCCCATCGCCTTTGCGTGGCTGCGGCCTGTTCCTGGACTTCGGCGGCCGACGCTGTGAGGGCGGCTTGCATGTATTCGGCTGTGTTGCCGCCGAAGCGCGCCGCGATCAGGCCGTCCTCAAAGTCTTTGAGGATTTCGTCGGGAGTCTTTCCGCGCGCGGAGTATTGCGCGTCGTCTGTCATCGGACGTTGCTGTTGTATTCCGTGACGGCTTTGTTGAACGCGTTCATCGCGGGCTGCGAGGGGTGGGCGGCGAACGAGGCGACGCGCTGCGCGATCCTGACCTCCAGACCCTCGGCCTTGTCGGCTTCGGCGTTCTGCCCGCCGTTTTCCGACTCCCACGTTTCGTAGTTGCTGACGAGTTCGTGCGCGGCTTCGGAGAGGCCGGGGTCGGGGGTGCCGTGGGTTGACGCGCTGTTGTGAAACCGTTGCAGGATCTGTTCCTCCTGGCCCTGGAGTTCCTTCAGTCGCGCGTAGCCGGGCGGCGTGGCGCTCCCGCCGCTGCCGCTGCTCGGCTGTGTGGTTTCCGTCTTTGACGAGCCGTTTGTTGCGGCGACCGCTATGACCGCGGCCGGCCAGAGTGAGAGCGCCATGGCGAGCACGAGGAGGACGCGTCTCACGTCGGCACCCGCTCGGTTTGGAGCCAGTCGTAGGCCGCCCGCATCTGCTCGGAGCGCAGGATCTCCCACGCGTTGTTGAGGCGGATCATGTCGTCGGTCGCCGTGGTGGAGTCCGTTTGCAGGTCCGGGTGGATTTCCTTGCATCGCGCGCGGAACGCGGCGTGGAGCTCGTCGGTGCTCGCCGCGGGTTGGGTGCGGAGCAGCTCGTAGAGCTCGGCCGCGCCGAGCACGAGCTCCTGTTGCGTTCGCGTGAGGTAGCGCAGTGGTGACTCGTTCATGACGGCGTCGGTGACGTCGGCGAACGCCGCTTCGCGTTCCCCGTTGAGCTGGGCTGCGAACTCGGCGGCGTTGATCGCGCCCCACGCGCCCGGCTTCCGGGGGTGCGTCCAGACGGCTCGCCAGTTGTGGTAGAGCGCCCGCCAGCCGTAAAAGAACCAGGCGCCGATGGACCACCAGCCCAGCACCGCGTTCAGGGCCAGGGTGGTCGTGGTCTGCTTCTCCGCGCACGGACGGCAGATGTACGCGGAGCCGCGACCCTCGCGCGCCCACCAGAGGAAACCCGTGACGCGCACCCAGCCGCGAAAGACGAGCGGGCGGGTCGTGGAGCCGCACCCCGGGCAAGGCACCGTGTTCGCGGACAGGCCGAGCACGAACCCGTCGACCGCCGTGAGCGTAAAGTCGGACCCGCACTGCTCGCACCGTTCGGACGCGTCGCCGCGCGGCGTGCCGCAGACCCCGCAGAGGTAGCTGGTGTTGATCGGACCGGCCATCAGGGGGCTTGCCAGGCTGCGTACGGCGCGCGGCCGATCTGCCTCATGAGGAAGTCGGAGGGGATGCCGTGCTCGTCGTAGTACGCGAACTGGCTGCCCAAGGCGTTGAGCATCGTGGCGTTCGCATCGCGTCCCTGCGTCGCGCACCAGTTCCAGAACAGCTCGTGGATGACGTGGAAGAGCTGTTCGCCTCCCTGCTTGGTGGCGTACGCCGTCTCGCCCCAGAGTCGTTCCTTGCCGGCGTTGAGGCGGACGACGAACTCGGCGGTTTCCGTGATGTGTTCGCCGGGCGCTGGTGGGGCCAGGGGCAGCGTCGTGAACAGCGCTGGCTCGCCGGCGCTGACGCGGTCGCTGGCGTTGTCCACCCATTCCTCGAATTGCTCCAGCGTGGCTTGCTGGGCGTCTTTCCCGATCAGCGGCGTGTCGTCGCCGCGCGGGACGTAACGAAGGTTCGGGTAGTACTGGTCAAAGGCAATGCCGGGCAGGATCGGCGCGAACACGGCGTCGCCGTCCCAGCTCACGGCTGCGGACCTGACGGTACGGTCCGGTTGGGCGTGGAAGTCGAGGCGGGCGCTGCCGACGACCTGGCCGCGGCCGGTTCCAGTCTGCGTTAGTCGCACGCCGCAACTATGTCGGACTTTGGGGACATGATCAGCTCAGCAGAGGCCCTGCGCTGTGGCTAATCGTCTGGCTGGGCTAGATCTGCGTAGGTTTGAGCGGGTGTACAGTAGGCGCCGGGCACGTGTACAAACCCCTCCGATAAGCGTCTCAATCTGGCTCTAGAGGGATATTGAAGACTGTCCACCTTGGCCAGGCTGGGGAGGACAGCCTGGCTCAAGGCCAGTTCGTTGACGCGCATGGCTGACCCCGCGTCAGAGCGTCATGAGTTCGTCGAGGCGCCGCGCGACCTCCGAGGGGATCGCGCGCCCGCCACGACGTTCGATGAGACCGGCACCGTCGAGCCGGTTCAGCGCGTCGGCGATTGCGAGCCGCTTCTTCTTCTTTTTGGCAGCGAACGCCTTGTAGGTCTGCTGCTCGGTGATCGGCCCTTGCCCATCGGCGCTGCGCACGAGCAGACCTTCAAGGACTGCTCGGTCCCAATGGCGCTCCTCGACATCACCGGGGCTTGGGACACCGCCGCCGTGGTTGATCTCGTGGAAGCGCACGACAGGGCGCGATGCGACGGCGAGGTCGTTCCAACGGTGGATGAGTCTTGAGGAGCGCAGACGCCGGAGGCTGTCGCGGACATCGCCGGGGACGCTGATGGTGCGGGCGATCTCGTCTTCGGCCCACGGCCGCTGCCTCTCGAGATCGACCATGAGGTCGAGCACGGCCCGGTCGATGCAGGCGTGCTCCTCCAACCCGTCTGGGGTACGGTATTTCGGCATGGGGAGTTACGGCTCCTTGTGTCACGGCGCCGGGGCAGTTAGAGCTGTCGCCGGCGCCAAAATGTGCAGTTGTGGACCGACCGTACAAAGCCTGTGCAGCGTTGTGAGGGTATGACGCGAAGCTGACACAGAGCGCGTCAAAGATGTAACGGTCGAGTTGGTTGGGCGGCTACTTCGGGGCCCACTCCGGCGGCGGCGCACCGGGCTTCCATGCCTTGGTGACGCCGCCGCCCTGCCGGCTAAGGATTTGGGAGTAGTCGGCGAGCTGGTTCTGGAAGGCGAGCTCGTCGCGGGGGTCCTGGCCGGCTTCGTCCAGTTCCGCTCGCCATACCGCGAGCGCGCACAGCGTCTCGGTCTGCGAGTCGTCTTTCCACCACTTGTCTTTGAGCGCTTCGAGCTGGGTGGGGTAGCGGCCGTGCAGCGCGACGACGGCGCCCCACATCTGCTGGCGCCACTCGGCGTCGCCGCCGTAGGGCTCAAGCCACGGCGCTCGCTCGCTGCCGTTGCCGCCGACGAGCGCCGGCGCAGGGCGCAGCGGGCGGACCTTGCCGTCCTTGGCTGCCTGGGCGACGCCGCCCGAGACGATCTGTGCGGCGAGCGTGGAGGGTGGCGTGTCGGCCGCGGCGGCGAGCTCGCGTAGCTGCTGGGCTACGGGGTCGGGTAGGACGATCTGGATTCGGTGGCTCATCGTGTTCGCTCCTGTGCTGGTGGGTTGACGATGCGATTGATGGTGCGGACGATCCCCGGTATCCGGCTGGTGCGGCTGGGCGCTATCGAGCGGTGAAAGTGCGTGCCGTAGTCGCGGTCTGGGAGCTCGGGGTGCGCGAGCGATGGTGTCTGCGCGTGGCTGCGACGCATGTTCTCGGCGAGGCGCTGGATGCGGGCGGTGTCGTGCCCTTCGACGCCGAGATCCTCGCGGGAGACGAACCAGTCGGTGCCCTGGCGAGCGCGGGACGCCTCAACGTAGGCGGGCTCCTTGCTCGTCTGCCAGCCTCCGGTCACGACGAGGGTGCGGGTGACGGTCGCGCCCTGCGCGCGGTGGATGTGCTGCGCGTAGCCAAGGCGAACACGGCCGAGATCGTCCCCGGCCAATGTTCGTTTGCGACCTGTCACGTCGAACTCGATCAGCACCTCCCCGGCGGGGGTGACATCGAGCACTTCGCCGCGGCTGCCGTTCTCGATCCGCTCGACGCCCGGCTCGTGGTGCTGGTCGATCATCGCTACCCGGTCGCCCTGGCGGATGCCGTAATGGACGCCGGGCACCGGGACTTCGAGCTCGCCAAGTTCGCCGCGCTCTGCGCGGAAGTGCTGGGCGCGGGCGTTGAGCCTGTGGATCTCCTGGTTTGAGGCGTCGGAGATCAGCGCGACCTCGCTCGGGTCGTGAGTCTCGGTGAGCGCCGCCCAGTTCTGCGCGGCCTGCTCGACGGCCTCATCGCGTGTGTTCTCCATATGCAGTTGCCCGCGCGAGTGGTAGTGCGCCATCGCCCTGTCGGATCGTCCGGCGCGCAGGTCTGACCACGCGCGCTGTTCGTCGGGGTCAAGGGTCCGGCGGATATTCGATAGCTCCGCGCTTGGGGCGATCAGGGCGAGCCGCTCGAACATGCCTCCCGCGCCGATCGAGGGCAGCTGCGCGGCGTCGCCGATCGCCACGAGCTTTGACCCGCTGTGCTCCACGGCCTCGGTGAGTCGGTCGAGGCGGTCGGTGTCCGCCATGCCGGCCTCATCGAAGTAGATCGTCGTGTCCCTGTCGATGTGGAGCTGGCCGCGCTCCACGCGCGAGACGAGCGCGTCCAGGGTCAAGGTCTGACCGGCGAGCGCCGGGCTGTCCTGACCGAGCCGCTGCGCGGTGGACCCGGACACCGCGATCCCGAGGGTCTGATGGCCGCGGTACTGCTCGGCGCGGGCGGCAGCGTCGATCACGACCCCCTTGCCGGTGCCCGCTGGCCCGACGAGGATCGCGCCGCGCTCGGGGCCGGTGATGACCTCCAGCGCGTGTGCCTGCTCGGCGCTGAGGTGTCCCCCGATCCGCTCGGCTACCTGATCGCCTGCGAGCGAGCGAGCCTCGATCCCGACATCTCGGCCACCGTCGATAGCGAGGGTGGCGAATCTGCGCTCGATCGCCTGCTCGCGGGCACGCACCGCGAGCGTCGTCATCAGTCCGCCCTCCAACGGCAGGATGCGGCGCTCGGCGATCATCGCCCGTGAGAGGTCCAGCGCTTCGCGTGGTGAGAGCTCACCGACGGACTGCTCGAGCAGCACCGCGCGAAACTCGCCCGGCTCGAACGTGGCGGCGCGCTCGGTCAGGCGCTCCTCGACGCGATCCTCGAGGGCACGCTCAGGGGCCGGCTCGGCGGTGATGCCGAGCAGCCGCGTGGGCTTATCGCCGCTGAAGTCAAAGCGGGCGGCGGTCTCGTTCCAGACAACTTGCAGGTCGGCGCGCGTGACGAGCACCTTCGCCTTGCGGTTCTCGAGCTTGAGCGCTCGTAGCTCGCCGCGCTCGGGCGCGCGACCCCATTGCGCGCGGAAGCGCTCGGCGGCTCTGGCGACCTCGCGGCTGCGCGCGGAGAAGGCGTCGAGCAGACCACGCGGCACCCCAGCGATCTCGAAGTAGCGCCCATGTTTGCCGGTGCCCCGCTCGATCGCATAACCCCGCTGCTGAAGCTGGTGCGCGAGCGCCGAGCGGTAGTAGGCACCGACCTCCCGCGCGGAGCGGAAGATCGGCCTGGAAGCGACCGCGACGATCTTCCCGTCTTCGCGGATCGCGTTGGTGATGACCACGTGGCTGTGCAGCTGCGGGTCGGGGCCGTCTCCTGCAAGGACACCCCGCGAAGTGGTGTGGCGGTACTCGGCGGCCACCACCTCTCGCGCGTGCTCCTCGACCTGCTGCCCGTCGTAGCGGCGGCGCACCGTTGGCACCGTCTCGGTGAGATGAGCCATCGCTTCGCTCACCGCCGCAGCGTGCGCCGCCTCCATCTCACGACGCTGGTCCGCGTCCCCGAGCGCCCACACGGCAGACACCGACTTCGGGGCGCTGAACGTCAGGTCGATCCCGCCGCCACGGCCGCCGGTGGCGCCCGCCCGGCGAAGGAACTCACCGCTTCGAGGGTGACGACCTTCCATCAGCGCGATGAACTCCGGGCCCTCGATCGAGCTGCCCTCGATCCCTAGCCGCGTGAGCGTGTCAGGGCTCGCAAGCCACTGGCCGGGGGCTTGGGTGGGCTCCCCGTCGGGGCTCAGGTAGTAGTCCCCGCGCTCTGGCTCCACGGTCTTTGACTCCAGGTAGCGCGCGTACCCGCCGCCCTTGGCGGCACCGATGCTGGCTGCGGTCATCACAACGGATACAGACCACGACCGCACGAAACCGGCCAACGAATTTGCACAGCGCGTCCACAGCGCCCGCTCAGGTGAGCATCTAGTCTGTCCGGGCTTGGTGCTGTGCGCCGGTCGCGGCGAAGCCGCGCAGGCCGGAGGGCTACGAAGGTCGCCGCGAAGCGGCCGGCCGTGCTGGCTGCGGCGTAAGCCAGCAGTCCAGCGAGCAGACCGTAGGCCGTGAGGCGTGCAGTGCCGGGGTCGGCAGTAGAGCCGACCGCAGGGAGGCTCGGTTACAGCGGGCGAAGCCCGCGTGCGCTACCTGGCCGTTGCTGGTCGGCCACGCCGGCGGCGGTCACGCAGCCGGGGGGTCGGTGTGGCAGCCGCAGGCTGCCGAGCCGGGCGCGAGCCCGCGTGAGGGCCACCCCGCCGAGCGAAGTCGTGTTGGCGTCAGCGGGCGCCAACTCGCCGGAACTCCTTGAAGTTAGTCCACGGCGAGGCCGTGATCTCGGCGTGTCGGGTAGAACGTCATGTGCCGGGCCGGGCATCCTCCTCGCCGTCGGCGCGCTGCTGAAGCTCGATCGGCCACCAGTCGGCGTCGTCCCAGCGCGACGCGCGCGCCTCTGCTGCCGCCTGGCTCGGAAATGGACCGATGACGTCGAACCCGCCGCGCGGGTCGCCGACTAGCAAGACCCATCCTGTGAGCTGCTCCCGTGCGCGGCTCTCGCCGGCGGTGACGCCGGCCTCGAACGCATCGAAGCGATCCATCGCTTCGATGTCGCGGATGGTGTAGCCGTATGCCCACGGCTCGTCTCTGTCCGTCTCTGCGCCCGTCGTGCTCATAACTGCTCCCCTCTGTGTTGGTGTCTGGATGCTGTCGGTTGCGACCGCCGGTTTCCGCCGCCACACTTCTTGCGTCGGGCTACGCCGCTTCGACCTCGAGAGGGCTCGTGCCGAGGCCATCGCGCGCGATGAGCGCGAGCACGTCGATGCGAATCCAGGGGCAGGACTTCTGCTCGCCTCCCTCGGGTAGCTGGCCAATGCGACGGGCAAGCCAGCTTGTCTCTCCGCTGACGTTTCCGCGGGAGTCGCGCTTGATGCGCCCGCAGCGCAGCGCGATCTGACTCAAGGTGGTATCGCCCCGCTGGACCCGGTACTGGACGGCTTCGCGCAGGCCACGGTTGAGCACGATGGCGCTCTCGCTCAGACGCTCGAGCTCGGCTCGGAGTTGATACGTGGAAGGCGATGAGTCCTCACTGTGCAGAGCGAGCGCGTCGCTGGTGAGGGTTCGTGCTGGCTCGTAGGCTTCCAGGCGGGCGACGACATCGCGCAGGGTCAGCACGTCGAAGGTCTCATTGCGGCCAGGCTGGCGAGAACGTGTCCAGCGCAGCTCGGACATCGGCTCATTGGTGGCGAGTTCGCGGATGCGGTAGAGGTGGCCCTCGGCGTCTTGCAGTTGCGTGCTCTGCGCTTCGGCCTGGGTGCTTGGCAGCGGCGGGGTGGCGTGGCGAGTGGCCTCGAGGTCCTCTGCTGTCAGCGCCCGGCAGCGACCCTTGGTGTCGTCGGCGAGGTACAGCTCGCAGATGATGCGCTCGTTCTCGGGTGGCTCATCGGGCGAGATGTGCGCGACCACGCGCCCGTCGCCGAGCGTGTCGAGGTGATAGTCGACGACGAGCGTGCTCCCGTCAGGGCGCTGCAGGCTGAGGATCTGGCGCGTCTGTCCGCTGTCAAGCGCGACATACCCGCCCAGGTGCCGGGCGCGTCGTGGGCTTGAGTCGACTTGCGCCGGAGCTGCGTAGGGCTCGGGTGCTGTGATGGTGCTCATGGCTCTCCTTCAGGTTCTGAGCCCGCGGGGCGCGGGCCGCTGCCCCAATCCCGCGCACGCGCAGCGTGCGATCATCGGGAGGGGCGAGGCCCCGTGGACCGCGCTCATGCGCTACGTCCACCGGCCAGCACGCGCAGCTCGCCGTGCCCGTCGGGCGCGAGGCGATAGCCGACACCCCGCACTGCGGTCAGCCACCCTCCAGCGCCGGCGTGAGCGAGCGAGCGCCGCAGGCGGCAAGCGTGGGTGTCCACGGTCCGCGTCGTGCCCTGTGAGCGATAGCCCCACAGCTCTCGCAGCAGCTCCTCCTTGGTGTAGACACGGCCGGGGTCACGCGCGAGATGCACGAGCAGCGCGTATTCAAGGCGGCGTAGACGAAGCGGTGCAGATCCGAATGTCGCCTGGTGGGCAGCCGTGTCGATCCGCAGCGCTCCGAACTGGATGACGCCGGTGGAGCTGACGGTGCTGCGGCGCAGCAGCGCCCGCACGCGAGCGAGCAGCTCCGCGTAGATGAATGGCGAGCGGATCACATCGTCGGCGCCGGCCTCGAACGCGCGCAGCACCTCGGCTGTCTCCTCGGTCGCGCTGACCCAGAGCACGCGGGCGCCTGGGTTCACCTCGGGAGTGAGCTCGCCCGCGCGCAGCGCACGCACTGAGTGAAGTCTCTCGGCCTGGTGCGGCGCTGGACCCAGGACGATGAGGTCGATGTCGCCGGGAGTCGACCGCGCTCGGAGTCCCTGCGAGTCGCTGGCGCGACGCAGCTGGTAGCCGTCTAGCGCGAGCTCCTGCGCGAGCGACTCGTTCTCGTGTCCCTCGCCGAGGACGAGGATCACCTCGGGACTGTTGCTCATTGCAGGGCCTCCGATCAGGACTCGGGCCCCGCCCGGTGCGGGGCCGCGGAGCCCGTTCCTCGGCACGCCCTGTGGGCGTGCCAGAATCTGGAGGGCGACGGCCTGCGACCTGGCCCCCGCGGATCGAATCACCCGCGGGGGTGCGGCCAGCGCCTCTGACACGCTAGGCATCCTGGGCCACCTGCTCGCGCCCGCGGCGCCGGCTCTTTGCCATCGGGATGCGCCCGAGCTGCTCAGCCTGCGCGATGTAGTCAGCCACAAGCGCCTTGACTTCGCTGTTGCCGCCTTTCTCGCACAGTTCCTCCTCGACTGTGTAGATGCGCCCCGCCTGATCGGCCGCCGCGTCGATGATCCGCGGCTTGCCGTCCACGCGGATGCCGTAGAGCGCTCGCTGTTCTCCTGCTTTCGTTTCATAGCGCCCGAGCTCGAACGGCTCACCCGCCGCTCGCTGCGGCGCCGGCGCCGAGCACCGCGGGGCTGGGTCCCCGCGCCGCGCGCTTGACCCGTAGCCGACAGTCTCGCCGGGCTTCTGCTCGGTCGCGTAGGGCTGTTCGCCTGGGTCCAGCTCAAGCGGCGGAGCTTCGAGGTAACGGCCCCTTGTTGCGTTGAGTCGCTTCAGTCGCTCGATTTCGCAGCTCGCGTGGCGTCGTGTCTTGGGGAAGGTGAACGTGGTGCCGGTCTGTAGAGCGAGCTGCTTGATGTATGAAAGCTGCCTGGGGGTCGCTGTGCTGTGTGCTGATGCGAGAGGGCTCATGGTGTGCTGCCTTTCTGTGGTTTGTGAGCTTGCGAACTTGCCCTCTGCTCATCACACCCCGGAAGGAGAGTCAAGCAATTGATAATGTGAAATCCGTGCTCCCCCGCCAGGGGAGATTCTCAATTGCTTGAAGGCGTCAGCCGATCTCTCAGGGAGGGGTGTGATAGGACCCTCGTGTTAGACGCGGATGCCGCCAGCAACATCTGGAACCCGTCCGGGCGACGTGCGCCGCCGGTTTTCACCTAATTGGGCTTCACTGCCCGCTCAGCGCGGCGTTGAGCTCCGCTGCGATGACAGACAGCGCTTCCGTCACGACCGCTGGATCGTTGTCCTTTCGCTCGTCGCCGCGCGATCGTGCGATCGTCTCCGCGTCACACCAGCCGCGGGTGACGCCTGTGCAGAGATCCTCGGTCGGCTGGGCCACCAGCATGAACCCGCTGAAGCGAAGGTCGTCTCGGGCGTGGCAGTCGACCGCGAGAGAGTCGGGGATCACGAGCGCACCTTCGGACTCGGCCTCCCTGAACAGGCTGACGGCGCTCGCGCCTGGCTGATCGTCGGCGCGCAGGTCGTCGTCGTACCCGACGTTGGGCACGAACATCTCCTCGGTGATCCGTTCGGGGTCAACCGCTACCAGCTCGCCCGTATAGGCGATAGTGAGGGACGGCCGCAGCGCGCTCATCGACTGGCTCCCGTGACGGGCAGGCTGGCCGTCCTGTCCAACACTTCCTGTGACAGCTCCTCCGCGTCGGTACCGTAGTCCTCGAGAAAGTAACCGTGAGCGGTGAATGACTCGCGGCAGTTCTCGCAGCGTGATGGCAGCTGGTCGTGCTGCACGGGCTGCATGTGCCCGCAGCACATACAGACGAGATTGGTGTGAAGCTCGACCGGCTCGTCCTCGGCAGTATGTGTGATCGTCACGGTCGGCTCTCCTTTTGGGGTGATGACCCCCGCACGTGCGGGTGCCGGTGGCAGCCGCTCGCGCACCCCGCAGGGGTGCGATTATTGGTGGCTGCCGGCGCCCGATTTGTGAGAACGCGGTGTCGCGCAGCGCTTGGTGTTCATTGGCCGAGCCGTCGCAAGCGTGGGTCGGATGAGCTTGTGGGCTCGTAGGACCAGCGCACGGTCGGCGTGTGGGTGCAGAGCAGTTGCGACGTGGGAACCTTGAAGAACGGCGACTCGGGGATGAGATAGCGGACCATCGTGTGCCTCCGTGGTTGTGTGAGCAGCTTCGCCTCGGGCGAGCTGGCCGTCGCACCGCTGGGCGAAGCCCTGCGGCCGGCTCCCAGCCGCATAGCGGCGACATAACGGGGCCGGTCGTGCCCTGGCAGATGCAGGCCAGCGCTGCGCGGAGTGGCTCACACCGGCCGGAGGCCGACGGTCGCGCTGCGCACCAGCCGTGGTGCTCGCTGTCGATGACTGAGCTGCCCCCGCCCGCAGGGCAAGCGCAAGGGTGCCATCCGTCCGGCAGCCAGCGCCGCGCTGTGTCTACGCCGCGAGCTCGAGCCAGCGCTCACGCTCGAGGAGGCTCGCGTTCGCCAACCGTGCCAGCACATCGCCGTGACAAGCGTGCGGCGCGCACCAACATCCGAGCACCAGCCCGCGCAGCTCATCGAGCGCAGCGAACAGCGCGGCGTTCTCGCGCAGCCAACTCTCATACAGCGCGATGCACTCGCCTCTCGCACCGTGCTTGTCCACCACGAACGGGTTGCCCCACTTCGAGGGGCGCCCTATGTAAACGTGGTGGCGCTCGCGCTTGCAGTGAACCGCGCGTGGCTTGCCGAGCTGCACATGCGCTGGGACGAGTAGACCGCTGGGTCGCCGTGAGTCCTTGCTCATCGCTATCTCCTTGAGGTCGGGCTTGAGCACGCCCCGGCCAGAGCGGGCCGGCAAGGTGTGTCAAGCCCTGTCCCTTGGGGATCGCCGCCAGGCGACGCGAAGCGCAGGGCTTTACGCGCCGTTAGAGCCGGTCTGCTGGCCTAAAGGGGTGCGCTCGAACCCGGCCCGGAGTAACGAGCCGTAGTACCTGCTGCCCAGAGGTCTACTTGTCACTACACGGCGGTGAACTCAAGGTCTTGCCAGCAGCGGATGTGACATTGGCAACCGTCGTCGGTTTGGAAGCGCGAGCCGCCCTGGTAGGTGAATGTGCTGTGTGACTCGTCGTTGGTGAATGTGAGCGCTTTGGCAAAGGTGACGGTCTGTCCCTTGCGTGGGTGCGCTCTGGCCAGGCGGGCGCGGCAGCGCTCGCGCCACTCACGCGCGTAGTCGTTGCTCGGCTCGGTGAGCAGATCGAGGATGCGGGCGGGGCAGCGATCCTCAGCTGGTCCCATGTCCTCGCTGATCGGCTTGGTGTAGAGGATGCCGCCGCGGCGCTCGGCGAGCAGCACCAGGCCGAATATCTCCTTCTCGTCGTGTGAGCGCACGGCGGCGTAGATGACGGTGCCGTAGCGCACGGTGTCGATGACCCGCGCAAGGAACTCTGCGCCTAGCTCAAACTCGATCGCGGCGCGCGCGGTGAATGGTGCCTGTAGCTGTCCTCCGGTCCAACCCATGATCTGTCCTCCTCTGAAGGCCGGGTGCGCCCCGTGCTGGGGCGATGGTTTGTTGGGCGTGCGGCGGAGCGGGGTGAGCGCCCCGCCGCACGGTCCTGGGTCGTTTAGGCGGCGAGCGCCATCTCGGGTGGGGCTGGCGTCTCGCTCTCGTCCTGCGGCATGGCTTCGCCGCTGGGCTCCTCGGCGGTGGGACTGTCCGTAGGCTCGGGCAGCTCCATGAGCTTGCGGCTCTGCTCCGGCGGCATCGCGGAGAAGCCGTACTCGTGGCGCAGCCTCTGGATCTCGGCCTGACGCTCATCGCACGTCAGGCTCGGGGCCTGCTCGACGAACTGCGCGACGACACCATCGCGCTCGCGCTCGCGGCGCTCCTCCTCGGCACGCAGCGCTTCGCGGTGTTCCTTGGCCTCGCGGATCGGGTCGGCGACCTCGGGCGGCAGCTTCTCGATCAGGATCTCATCGAGCAAGTCCTCGACTTCTCCCTGCCACGGCACGCCACGGTCGCTGTAACTCGTGAAGCGCAGCGTGTAGTTGCTGGCCTTTGAGTTGGAGACCGCGTGCTTCTCCTTCGCCCAGCGAGCGGCGGCCAGCAGCGCAAGCGTGCGTCCCGCGATCTCAGCTGCGGTGCTTGCACCCGCGAGGAACTCCTGGGCCTTTGCTTCACCCGCAAGGTAGTCGAGGTACTCGGCTTTGGTCGACCCGTTCTTTCGAGTCGAGAGCTCGGCCCAGCCGGGAAACGCGAGACGCGCTCCACGCGCAGCGATCTTGGCGAGGTCGGCAGAGATCGGCGCCGCGGTCAGGATCTTCAGAGCCCGCTCGTCGACCCTCACCTTGCACACATGCTTGATGAGCGCCGCACCTAGTCGCTGGTTGCGGGCGATCGTCTCGTCACACAGACGGCGGTCTTCTTCCAGCGCGCGCTTGCGGCCTGCCTCGATTTCCTCGTCTGACGGCCGCTGGGTGGCATCTGCCTCGCCCGATTCGCCGTCGCCACCGTCGACCCGGTGCCGTCGCGGAGCGCTCGCACGCTCAGCGTTCTCGCGTTCGTCCTGCGCCTGCTTGAGCTCAGTCTTCAAGCTCCTGTCAATCAGGTCGCCGGCGAGCTGGCGGGCGACATCGGCACCGACGATCAGGGCCTCCGCCTTGTTGGCCGACAGGTGCGCGGCGTTCAGCGCGAGCGCCTGGTCGAGCAGCTCGCGGTCGAAGCTCACCGCGAACTCCTCGGGCTCGATCTGCAGCAGCTCGCACAGCAGGCCCATGCTCTCGGTCGTCTCCTCATCGAGCTCGAAGGCCGAGACGGGGTAGCTGCAACCCGCGACGAATACGTCCTTGGGCAGGTCTGCGAGCTGCTCCTCATATTCACCGATCACCACCGCGATCGGGTTTGCGAGGAGATGCTCCCAGGTGGTGGGCTCGTCCCATTGCTTCACGGGCCCACCGAGCACGCGCTTGACAGCGACCTCGGGAACGTCGGGATGGATCTTCGCGAGCGCGCCGAGGGTCTTGACGACCATCAGTGGGACGATCCCGGCGGCCACCTGATGGCGCAGCTTCTCGGGGAGGTCGAGGATCAGCAGTCGCTCACGAACCCGCGCGAGCGGAATCTGGAACGCCTCGGCGATCCCCTTGCGGGTATAGCCGGCATCGTTGATGAGCGTCTCGTAGCCGAGCGCCTCCTCGAGCACGTCCAGCGAGATGCCGAGGCCGTTGGCGAGCATCGCGTCCAACAGGTCAGCACCCGGCGCATCCCGGCGCGTCTTGACCAGCGCTGGTATCAGCTCGACCTGCGCTTGCTGGGCGGCACGCCAGCGCCGCTCACCGTCGATGATCTCGTAGTAGCCCTCCTGCTCGGCCGGCTTGACGAGGATCGGGTGGTTAAACCCGCGCGTGGACATCGCGTGCGCGAGCCGCTCGAGCTCCTGCTCATCAAACTGCTTGCGCGGGTTGTTCTCCGAGACCACGATGTGGCTCACCGCGATGTCACACAGCGTGTAGGTGCCCTGCTCGGCCTCCGATGTGGCTTGGTCGGCCTGGGTCATGGTTGGCATTTCGTCCTCCATTTGGTATCGCAGGCCCACCGGGGCGGCGGGCCCTGTGCGACCCCTCGGCACGCCCGTAGGGCGTGCCACAATTGGGGAGCTAAGGGACCCGCCGCGAGGTGTCGGCACGCTCCGCTGCTGTATCGCGCTGACGCAAGTGCGTAGACCGTTGTTCACTTCGGTGAGAGCTCCGCGCGCGGATCGTTCACCAGCGCCCGCTCAAGCATCGCTGCCACGTCCTCGATCGTGCCGGCGTGCCACTCATACGTCGGCACGTCCTCATATCGCTCGGGGAACAGGTAGTGGTGAAGCGCGAGCAGAGCGCGCTCGGCGCCCCGTGGTGAGGAGAGGCCGTCGCTTGTCAGCGCTTCGGCACGGATGATGAACGCTGAGTAGCGAATGTCGAGTGCTTGCGCGAGCGCGAGCAGCAGATCCAAATCCGCGTCCAGCCGACCAGCTTCGAGTGCCTCGAGCTTGCTCGCCTGGATGCCGCTCGCGGTGGCGAGTGCGAGCGCGCTGAATCCTGCCTGCTCGCGCTCTTGCCGCACCGCCTCGCCGAGCGCGCGCAAGGCTCGCGCTCGGGCTCCGCACTCGTCGTCGATGCGCTGCTCGATCTCCCGCAGAAACGCGCGGGCATCGCTGAGCGTCCGTGCGAGCACGACACCGCTGCCGTCGGGATCAGATCCGGCGAGTTGCCAGGGAGTGTCCGGCATTGCCGTTCTCTGCACTTCGACGCCGAGACGCTTGTGCCGGTAGTGCCCGGCGCGGATGCGAGTGAGTGATGTACTCACGATTCGTCACACCTCCAGTTGTGTTCTCGGCCTACCTGTCGGCAGGCCCTGTGCGACTTCCCCGGCACGCCCAACGGGCGTGCGAGCATCGGGGAAGCCAGGGCCGCCCGGCTAGGGACGTTCGTCGTCATCGGTGTCCTCGGGCTCGATGACGATGGTGAATCCGTTGACCTCGCCGAGGTTCTGAGGCAGCGGCAGCCGTAGCCATGTTTGGATGCCCTCGAGCAGGCCCTCCGCCGTGCCGTAGCGACCCTCGAACTCGTTGAGGTCGCTCAACGTGAGCACCGGCTCACCGTCAGGCATCACGGTGAACTCGCGCTCCACGCGACTGCCGGGGTCAAAGGAACGCGCGGTGCCTGCAACCTCAGTCTTCCTCGCGTCCCAGGCGACGTAGGAGACATCGGCGAGCCGCAGGGTGGCGAGCACCGCCTCGAGATCGGTGAGCCCGTGGAGCCGCTCGCGGGAGATTTCAAGCAGGAGCTGGCCGTCCTCGGTGCGCCGCGCGGTGAGGCACCCCGGAGCCGCCTGCGGCTCTGTGAGCGGGACGCCGATGGCGCGCAGCTCCTCGGCGACGCTCGCCGCTAGTGGTGTGGCAGGCCAGAGGATCAGGGTCGTGTCGTAGGAGTCGCGCATCACGACTGTCCTTTCCGTTGTGGACCCGCTCGGCTGCGGGTGCCGGTGGCAGCCCTCCGCACCCCAATAGGGGTGCGATCATGGGGCTGCCGGCGCCCGCGATCTACGCTCGCGGTTCGTGAGTGCGACTCCGACGGGTCGTTCACTCGCCTGCGTCAGCGAGCGTCGAGCGGGCAGTGCCTTGACAGCCGCTCGGCGTGCTCTGGACGGGCGAGGTTGAAGACCGCAATGCCGTGGTGATTGGCGATCCGAAGCGCCTGGCCGGTCCCGCCGACACGCCGGCCGCGACCATCGAGGCTACCGTCAGGTGTCCAGCACAGCACGAAGCGCGCCGGGCTGGCTAGGTCGGGGCCGAGCACCTGATGGCAGTTGCGTGCGTGCAGGCGTCGCACACTCTGCGCCAGCCGCGACCAGGCCGGGTGAAACCGCGCGGCCATCTCGTAGGCGGCAGGGCTCGGCTGCCCGAGGACGTACTGCTGTGCGGCGCCGACGGGTGAGCGAGCGTCGGCCTCGAAGCTGGGCCAGGGCAGGTAGAGCTCAAGCGCTCCGCCGACGGTCGCGCCCCGATAGAACGCTTGGTCGGCGCCACCGGCCATCCCGGTGCGGAGAACCCAGCCCTGGATCGAGAGCTGCGAGGCTACGCGGCCCATGAGGTCCAGCACGCCCGGTGGTGTCTCGCGTGAGCCGATGCCAGCGTAGGCAAGACCCTGCTGCGAAGGCCAACCTCGTGTGTGGGACACCATCGCGCTTCCTTTCAGTCGGCGACCCCGCCCGGTGCGGAGCCGATCCCCGACCCACCGCACGCGCAGCGTGCGAACATCGGAGGGGTCGAGACGCGCAGCGGATAACCCCTTTTGCCGCGTGAAGGAAGCGTTGGTCTGAGCGACCGACGCGGGGCTCAGCGCTCGACTCGCTCCAGCTCCTCGAAGGCGTCGTCGGGCATGTTAATCCCAGCCTCGTAGCCCAGCCGGTTCAGCGTCTCGAGCACGATCTCAGCGTGCTCGTAGGCGCAGTCACGCGCCTTGAGCTTCGGATTGAGGCTTGCGTGCTCGTGTTCGACGGGCACAATCACAGGGTCCTCCCCAACGGGCCCGAGCGTGAGGTGAGTTACGCAGGTAGGCACGCCCTCGTGGCCGACGAAGATGGAATCGAGCTCCAGCGCGAGTCCGTGGTCGGGCAGCACGGTGGCAATCACGAGCACGTGAGGTCCGGCCCATACGCAGGTGGTCTCGCTGTCAACCTGACGACCGTTGAGCGTGACTGCAAGTGGGATTGTCCGTAGGTCACTCACGGCACGTCACCGTAGCGCGCCTCGATGACGGCGTTCGGTCGGCTGGCGTGCCTGCCGAGGTCGCGAAGGCAGGACTGCCGTGCGGCGTTCTACCCGCCGGGCGGGTAGTTGCGTAGGACGCGCTCGCCGCCGGCGAGGCGATAGAGCGCCGTCCAGTCGGTGGCCATCTCCTGCTGCAGGCGGCTCAGGGGTATGCGCCCCGCGCACGCCATCCGCGCGGTCCAGGTCTCAAGCTGGTCCTTCTGTTCGGCATTGTCGGGGCCGTTTCGTGGCTCGGGCCAGAGGTTGCGAGGATCGCGCGGCGCCCCGCCGATCGAGAGCGGCACTAGATGGTCCTCCTCGTAGGCCGAGGGAGATCCCGGCAGGCCGTAGGCGCGCATCTGTGCGAGCTTCAACGGCTCGGTGTAGCTCTCCGGTGGGCGGATGGATGGGCTGTAGCCAAAGGCGCAGATTGTGGACAGCGACACCCCGGCGCGCACCGCGCCGGGGGTGCAGCGCGGGTCCGGCAGGCCGTGGCGCTCGACGCAATGGCGCTCGGATGCGAATGCAGGCGAGCGCGTGCCGGGCTGGCTGCTTCCGGTGGCGGCCGGCGCGCAGCCGCTCAGCATCACCAAGACGATGAGCGAAGCGATGACGCGCGTGCGTCTGCCGGTGTTCACTGGCATCGTGTTCCTCCAATCGAGGTTGATGGGAGCCCGAAGACGCGGGCGAGGCGTTGGCGCAGCTCGAGGAAGTCTTGATCGCGGGTGCCGATGCCCCACAGGGCGGCAGCGAAGTCGAAGATCGTCCCGCCCTTGCGGCACGCGCGGTCCTTGCTGTGGCGGCCGTAGCAGTAGAAGCTGCCGTCGGGATACAGCTGAAGACTCGGGTCAGTCTCATGGTGAAAGGGACAGAGAACCTTGCCGGCTCTGTTGGGCACGAGGCCCGCGAGCACGCGAACGTACTCGGCGGCAGGGATCGCGAGCAGTTCACGGTCGAGTAAGGCGCGCTCTGCCCTCGGGCGGACGGGTCCGGCGCGCTCGGGACCGCGCGGATCGGGGTCATCGGGCAGCCCATCCGTGAGCTGCGCAAGGGTATAGCGAGCGTCCTCTCGACACACGACAAGACTCACTGCTCGCGGCGGATCATGCTTGTAGTTGAAGGTGTCCGGTGGCCGCAGGATGCGCGCGATGTCAAAGCAGCCGGGGTCGCCGCCCAGCTCCAGCGCGAGCCTGCGGTTGGCGCTCTCGACCTGTGCGTTGGCGGCACGCTGGTAGAGCCGCCAGTAGAGCTGCAGATGGCCGGGTGTGCCCGAGGCGGTCTCCATCGTCGGGGGATGCGCGAAGCCGTCGAGGCGGTCCTTGGCGTTCGGGTCGTCACACTCGATGTAGAGCAGGTGCGAGCCGTTGATCGCGCTCTTGCCGCCGTTCGCGCGCTCGCGCAGCGCCGCACCGACATAGACATCCGCTTCGCACGCCAGATCGGTGATCCGGCGTGCGAGCTGGTCGACGCGAAGCGCCGAGACGAACCGTTGGCACATCCTGCCCTCAGGCGTGAGATAGCGCATGTCAAAGAACTGGTCGCGCTGCGGGTTGCCCGCCAGCATCCGCAGGTAGGTGAGGAGATCCGCGTCGGTTTGCTGCTGGCTCCAGGTCACTCACACACCTCGGGGGTGAACACGGCGAGGTACTCGAACTCGCCGTTAAGCAGCGGCACCTGTGTGGGGTGACGCGCGGCCCATGCCGAGCACTGCTCGAGGGTCAGTTCGCCGCGTCGCATCGCCGCGACCCGTTGGGCTGGGGTCATCTGCCACAGCGCGCGAAGCCGGGCGTCTCGCGCGTTCAAGTCTTCGAGGATTTGGTCGATCAGGAGGCTTTGGCTCATGGTCACGCTCTCCGTCTGGGCTGGTGGTCCGCGCCCCGGCCGGGGCGCGGACCGTTTGCCCTAGAACTGGATGTCCTCCTCGGCGCCGACGCCCGCTGCCACGAGCTCGCCGCTGTCCTCGCTGGATGCGCCGTTCCCGTTGCCGCTGCCCAGGAACTGCACCGAGTCGGCGATGATGTCCACCGCCTGGCGCTTGCTCCCGTCCTGGGCCTCCCACTCGCGCCACTCCAGGCGACCGTCGACCGCGACCGGGCGGCCCTTGGAGAGGTATCGGGCGACGTTTTCGCCCTGCCCGCCCCAGACGGTGACGTTGAAGTAGTTGGGCTTGTCGACCCACTCCTCGCCGTCCTTGCGGCGGGTGTTGCAGGCGACCCGCAGGCTGCACACCGCGGTTCCGCTCGGCGTCGAGCGCAGCTCGGGGTCGGCGGTCAGGTTGCCGGTGATGATGACTCGGTTGATGTTGTTCATTGCTTGTTCCTCCTATTGGTGGTTGGTGGTGCTAGTGACGCCGCCCAAAAAAGACGCCGACCGGCGCGCGGAGCCGGAGCCCGTTAGGGCGCAGGGAAGCCCCCCGCAGGGGGGCCGAAGCGCTAGTCCGGCGGTGTCCAAAATGGGGCAAGACACGACGTGCCGACAACCAACGGGGACTGCTTGAACAGCCAGTCAGCGCAACTGCTCTGCCCTGGCCTTGACTCGTTCTTTCTCGTTGCCTGTGGAGCATCGGCGTGTCTCCTTGCGTGTTCTGGCCACGGGTTCACCGCGGCTTTCCTGGGTTACTGACCACGACTGCTCCTGGGCGGCCAACGAGTTCGCCAAAGAGCTCTCGGAATCGGCTCCGGGGCACCTGGGATTGGCGGTGCGGATCGGGCGAGTGAGCGCTCGCGCGTGTAGCTGAGGACCGCCGGCCTGAAAAGTCGTTGGCCGGTTTGGGTCGCTGGTGGTCAGCACCAGCGATGAAAGACTCATCACCACCGATCGCTCGGGCCTCGGCGCCACGGCGCAGCTCGCCGGCTGGAGGAGCCCGATGAGGGTTCATGCGGTTGGGCGCCGCCCGGCGATGAGGCTGTTCATCTGCGTCCTTGGCGTGCTCACCCTCGCGGGGGTCGTCAGTGGGGTCCTGCCGTGGTGCTGGACGCAGGCCGCGTGCCTGGTGTCCCTGCGTGGGCCGATGCACTTGCCGGCTGGCGATGCCGCGCACGCGATGTGGCATCTGCTCGTGCGCGGCGGCTGGAGCGCGCCGTATGAGGCGTTCCCAACCGCTGCCGAGCGAGCCGCGGCCCCGCAAGCAGCGGCGTATGTGATCGTCGCGGTCTGCTGCCTGGCGCTCTTGGGGCGCGGTGCGTCGATGGTTCATCGGCGAGTGCGCGCGTGGCAGGCCGGCTCGCCGCTCGGCAAGGATCAGCGCACCGTTGCTCGCCGCGCCGTCGAGCGAGGCTGGGTGCGCCAACGGACGTGGGCGCTGCCCACCGATCTGCGGCGCCTGTGGGTGCCCGGCCCGGTCTCGGGCCGCCCCTACCTCGGCATGATCGGCCGGATGCCGGCGCGCACGCTCGCGGCCGAGCTGGAGGTGCAGCCGATGGTCGTCGCGCCGCCACGCTCGGGAAAGTCCAGCGGGTTTGTGGTGCCGTGGCTCTTGGATCACCACGGGCCGGCGCTGGTCCTCTCGACCAAGCGCGACATCTACGACGGGACCGCCCCCTACCGCCTCGGCCTCGGGCGCGTGTGGGTGTATGACCCGTTCGGGGATCGCTCGAGCGCCGGGTTCACACCGCTGATCCCGGCAAGGAGCTGGCCGGGCGCTATCCGCGCGGGTGAAGCGCTGGCCTCGGCCGCGCACCCGGACAGCAGCAACGCCGCCAACGAGTTCTGGGACAAGGAGGCGGCGAGCATGTTGGCGCCCCTGCTCCACGCCGCTGCTATCGCCGGGGAGAGCATGAGCGAGCTCGTGCGCTGGCTGGACGCGCGCGACTTCACAGACGCGATCAGCGTCCTGAAGGGCGCGGGCGCGTCTGCCGCAGCCAACCAGCTGCAGGGCGTCAGTCGACGCGATGAGCGCAACCGCGAGACGACCGTGATGAGCGCCCTGAACCTGCTGCGCGCTTACCGCTACCCCCAGGTCGCCGCTTGCGCGGTCGGGGATCTCACGCCCGAGAGGTTCCTCGACGGGCGGCCCAACACGATCTATGTCGTGGCCGCCGGCCACGACCAGGACGCGCTGCGGCCCGTGATCCTCTCGCTCGTCGCGGCGATGTATGAGGCGGCGATCGTCAAGGCTCGCCGCACCGGCGTGCTGGACCCGCGGCTGTTCATCCTGATGGACGAGGCCGCGAACATCGCTCCGGTGCGTAACCTCGCGCCGTGGCTCTCCCAGTGTGGAGACCACGGCATCGTGATCGCCACGATCTGGCAGTCGATCGCGCAGATCGACCAGCGCTACGGCCGCGCCGCACGCGACGCGATCTGCGCCGCATCTACCGCCCAGGTGTTCATTCCACCGCTGGCCGAGCCGACGAGCGCCGGGTATCTCACTGAGCTGCTCGGCGAGGAGCCGGTCGCGAATGCTTCGAGCTCGACCGGGATGGCCCGGCACACCTTGAGCATCGGCCATCAGAAGGCCGGGCCCTCGCCCTGGCTGAGGCAGATCGGTCGCGGACGCGCGATCCTCGTCTACCGCGATCTGCCGCCCGCGATCGTTCGCGCCCCCGGATGGTTCGAGGACCCCCGCTTCGCGCGCTACGCCGAGCTGCTCGCGGCACGCAGCCGTGCCGCAACACCGTCGGGCTGAGCCCACGGCATCGCACCGAGTGCCCGCTTCACGTCGGATGCAAGAGCGAGCCGCGACACGTGGAGGACTCTCGCAGTTCGTCCCAAGAGAGCGTCTGCGGAGGGTCGATTGACGCCTGCTTGGCTCGGGCGAAGCAGTAGTGCGGACCTGTCTGAGGCGTTTGTGAGACCGTTGCAGCCAGCCCGGTACGGTGGCCAACCTCAGCCTTCAAATAATTCGGGCGGTTCAATGTCTCGGCGAGCGCGTTCTCGATCCGCGTTAAGCGCTCACCACACTGCCTTGACGGCATACGCGATTCCCCTCAAGGGCAGCGAGCACTGAAGCCGTGCATGCTGGTCGACCGGAATGCGTCGTGCGCGACTACCTCGCGCTCAAAACGATGGTGCTTCTACCCGCCCCGCGAGGTCGACGGCGCAGCATCACCGCCCCGACGCGCTTGCTGCGTGAGCGCCGCCATAGTCGCGCAGATACGTGCACGTGCGTGGTCGGGCTCCTCGTTCCACGTCCTTGAGAGGGCGAGCACAGTCTGCGGGATATCGCTCGGCTGGCTCGCGCGGCCAGCGATCTTCGTGTAGGGCCCGTCGGTCTCGCTCACAACGCGGTCGGGCGGGAGTGCCGCAAGTACCCGCAGGCCGCTTCGCGAACGGAGCATCGCCATGTTGACGGAAAAATAGAAGCCAGCGTCGAGTGCAGTGTCGATGTGCCCGAGCGCCCCCGAGTACCAGTGCAATATCGCCGTCACCCGAGCGTCGGCGAGGCGCTCTATCGTCTCCGCCTCCGCGCCGCGGGAATGTACGGTCAGCACCTTCCCGCGGATCCGCGGTTGTTCGAGCAGATGCGCGAACACCTTGCGCTGCTCGCGCAGGCTGGAGTGACCATCTCTAGAGCCGTCGAGTCCCACCTCCCCAACGAAGTCCGCCCGGTCGAGCAGCCGCGTGAACAGGGTCAGCTCCAAAGCAGTCGCGAGCTGTGCCCGCAGCGGATGCATCCCGAGCGCGAGCTCGACCCCTGCCCGTCTGCCGAGCCGTAGCGCTGTGCGTTGGTAGAGCGAAGGCAGCTCAGTCACCGCTAGCACCTGCACGTGCGCGGCGCGGGCGCCTTCAAGTACCTGCAGCGGCCGCGGATAACGGTCCAAATGGCAGTGACTGTCGATGTAGAGATGCTCAGCCAAGGCGCGCGATGATCGCGGCCGAGCCGCCATCGGTCAACCAGGCCCGTAGCTCGTCACGGCCGCGGCAGTAGAGCTCGAAGAACGCGCGCGTCTCCCCGCCGGGGATGCGCCCGTTGCGCAGCACGTCGACCGTCCTTGCAGGCTGCCCGAGGCTCGCCAGGAGCGCTCGCAGATCACGGCCGGACTCCAGATCGGTGCGGCTGAGCAAGTCGATATCGGTCAGGGCGTCACGATCGTATTCGCTGGCGTCATCGAGCCCGATCCGATGCAGCGAGGCACGGCGGATCATGCATGGATAACAGTATCCGCAGTTACCTTTGCGTCCTGTGTGCCAGCGGGCCGCCTCGGGGTGCGAGCAGGAGACGCTGGCCAGCGCCAAGGGATCGAGGATGTCTCGGCGTGGGCTGCGCACGAGTGCCTCGCCCTTCGTTGCGAGCCTGAACGGGTTCTCTAGCGGATGATCGAGTCCCAGCGTGCCGAGTAGCTCCACCATGTGGGAGATGAAGCGCGGGTGAGTCGTGCGGGTGCTGAGGCTGCCGACCCGTGCGGCTGTGAGCGGCACATTCACGCCGATCATGCCATTCTCGGGCAGGTACAGAGTTGTCCCGGCCCCGAGAGCGTCGGCGACGGCAACCCCTGCCGAGAGGAACAACAGCGACCGGGTGCGTGTCGTGATCTCCCCTGGGCCGCCCGGCAACGCTCGCGCCTGGCGATTGTTCCTCGGCGCGGGACGCAGCAGCAGCCGGCGTTGCGTCGCCTGCCCGGCCGCGAACTGCCCGGCCAGCTGTCTGAACAGCTCTGTCTGAATGTGGTCCGTGAACGGGCTGTCGTGATGGCCGACGAGAATCAGCGTCTGCCCGTCCTCGAGCAGCTCGATAGCTCCTGCCAGCGAGTCGAGGCCGCCGGAGAACAGGGTCACGGCGTCCGCGGCTGGCGCCGGCAGGACCGGCCCCTCCTCTGTGTCCTCGTGCTCGTCGTCCTCCCGAGGCAGCCCGAGGATGAACGTCGTCGACCACCGGTCGCCGCTCAGGGACCCGAGAGTGTTCTCGACCAGCGCCGCGGCTGTGCTCCACAGGTTGGGGTCGCTGACCGGCAACGTCAGCGTCAATTCGCGGGTCCACGCATCGGGGGCGTGTTCGCGGAGCGCGATCTTGTCGGCGCAGAAGACCGCGCCGCCAAGGCGGAGCAGGTCCATCGCGACCGGCGAGGGAACTAGGCCCTTGAGGAACGGGTGCTGGGGTGCGTCGTACCAGACAGTGGAGCCGGCGCGGTCATCCTCGAACCAGTCGAGCAGGATCTCACCGTCGGCGCCGGCGTCTTCCCTCGGGTCGGTGCGTACTCGGAAACGCATTCAGTCCTCCAGGTCCGCCATGTCCTCGTAGAGGTCGGTGACAAGCGACGTCAGGATCGCTGCACCCTCTTCGCCGGCCCAGTCGATCGTGAGCGCGTCGCGGTCCTCCAGCCGCAGGGCCGCGAGCAGCGCCAAGCGCTCGCGCAGCTCGCTGTCGCGACGACGCACCGTTTCCGGGTCCTCGACGTGTGACAGGCGCTCGGCGAGGGTCGGGAGCATGCGGTCATAGACCCAGCGCACGACGAACCGCTCGATCAGCGCGATCACTCCATCCGCATCGAGGGAGACCGCCTCCAGCTGCTCGTAGGTCTCGGCGTCCTCTGGGAACAGTTCCTCGAAGGCCTCGCACAGCGCCGAGAGGACGGCCTGCTCCTCTAGTGTTGAGCCGTCGCCGGCGAGCGCGTCGAGCAGGCCATCGAGTACCTCATAGCGGTCCGCTCCGACGAGGTGCGAGAGCCCGAGCTCTTCGAGTGTCGGACTGAGCCCTCGCTGTGCGAGGCCGACCCCGATGCCGGCGAGTCCCTGCGCCGGCGCGAGGACGGCACCCGTGCCGGATGCAGCCGCGGCGATCGCGCCGCCGAGCGCTCCGACGTAGCGTGCGAGCAGCCGGTCCGCGCGCTCCCCTCCGCCTTTCTTGACAAACGATGTAGAGGCATAACGGTATGGCGTCCAGTCGCCGCCTTTTCCGCCCGCATAATCCTTGGAGGTGCCCATGCTCAGCCACCGCCTCTGGCGCGAACTGCCTGCCGTTTGACGCTGCGCGGGCCCTTCGCCTCCCAGCGCTCCAGCAGCGGAGCAAGACGGTCGTCGTTCTTGAACTTGACGCGCAGGCCCAGAACGAAGTTAGGCTTCACCTTTGTGTCGGACAGCTGGTCAAGGCGGGCAAACATCGCGGTCGCGACAGCGGGCAGCTCTCCCGCAAGCTCGACCATCGCCTTCGCGGCGGGTGATGAGAGGTCGTCCATCGCGGCGTCGAGTAGCGGAGGCAGAAGCTCGGCGACTTCCGACGCCTGGAGCTCCGACGTGGTCTCGACAGCATGCTGGCGCGTGGGCTCGACATCACTCTGCAGGCCGACTAGGAGCTTCTGAAGCCCTGCGGACAGCCGAGCGGCGCTGAGGACACGCGTCAGCCGGTCACGCGAGAACGTGTAGTAGGTCCCGAGTACCTCGCCCGCGAGCGATGGCTCGAGTAGCAGCCACTGCTTGATGCCTGGCTGCACCAGCCAGTCGAGGACCTCCTGCGGGGCGTCCTTCACCGGCGCCTCGCGCGCGAGGCGCTCGGCGAGCGCGAGCTGCGGCGGAGCACCGGCCGAGTTGAGCTGCCAGTGAAACACTGTCTCGAAGTCCGCCGGGAGCAGCTCCTCCAGCACCATCAGCTTGGCGAGCTTCGCCGGATCGAGGTCGATTCGCCGCTTCTCAGCTGTGCGCGTCCGGAGAAGAAACCTGTTGAGGAATCGCTTGATCTGACGGGGGTTACCGCGCAAGCCCCGAGCGAGCGGAGGGCCGACCTGGGCGGCGATTTGGAGCGCCGCAGCGAGCCCGGTGGGTAGCTCGCCGATGGTCTCCGTGGCGATCCCGGCGGTCATCGCGACGGCGAGCTCGCCAGGTTGGCGGTTGTGGCAGGCTGCCTGGAGCAGGGCCGTGTACTGCTCGGGGCTCGCGTACAGCTCACAGAACAGCAGGTTGATGTACGTCTGCGCGTCGGGCTCGGAGAGCGGCGGAACGGAGACGCCGTTTTGGATCATCTTCTCCAGGTAGTGGCGGCTGGTGTCGTCCTCCCGGGTCGGGTAGCGATCGGCGAGCGCCGTCTCGACGATGGCGGTGTCGGCGCCGATGACGTACGCGGTCTTGGGTGCCTGGAGAAATAGTCGCATCGCCTCAAAGGTCTCGACGATGGTCTCCGTCGAGCAGCGGTCCATATCGTCAACGAAGACAACGAGGGCCTGGACATCCTCGCCGAGGCTCTCGACCAAGCTTGCGAACTCCTCGTGGAAGTGCGCCACCGTCTCGAAGCTCCGCGGACGCTCCTGGCCGGCGTCCTCGGCGCCGACTCCGGTGATGACCTCGGCGGCCAAGCCTGCCGCGGCGGCCTCCTCGGGTCCCGCGCCCGCGGCGCCCGCGGCAACCGTCGCGGTCTGACGGAACAGCCCCCAGCTGTGCAGGCGGCGCCGCAGAGCGTTCGCCTTCTCGACAGCGACCTTGAAGCGCGGCCGGTCCTCCTCGATGCGCTCTGCGATCGCGTCGACGATGGCAGCCATGAGGCCTACCTTGCCGTGCGTAAAGTCCTCGAAACGCCACGGGTTGAAGCAGACGCAGACGAACCTCCCCGCATTCTCCTCGGATTCCAGACGGGCGCGGATCATCTCCATCAGGCTGCTCTTTCCAGAGCCCCAGCCGCCATCGATGCCGATGGTCAGCGGCAGGAGCCGCCGCTCGGTAAGCAGCACCTCCAACTCGTCCACCAGGTAGTCAAAGCCCAGCAGGTCGGTGCGGGTCTCATTGTCATGCCACATCGGAAGATCCTGTATCCAACCAGCCCTCAGGTGCCCCCGGCGACGGGATCAGTCGCTGCAGCACCGCGAACTCCACCCCAGCTCGTGGACGATGCCGCGGTGCAGCTCCAAACGCCGCTCAAGCGCCCCGCGGCGAGTAGTCAGGGTCGCGTGCTCGCTTCGGAGTATCCGGTCGCTCGCGTTGACCAGGTCACTCTGGGGCTCGCTCATCGTGGTAAAGATAAGGACGAGGCTGGACGGGACGCTCCCCTGACAGCCGATGGCGACCGCGACCTGGGACAGAACCGAACCGCCCCGACTGCTTTGGAGGCACCGGCCTGGCCGCAACGGTCCCACCGCAAGCGCCTCGGATAGGTTCCCACTACTGCCTACGCTGAGCAAAGCAGGCGTCTCGATCGACCCTTCCGAGACTGCTGAGTTGGACGAGCGGCGAGAGTCCTCTGCGCCTTGTAGCTCGCTCTTGGATCCAACGCAATGCAGGCGCCTGGCGAGCCGAAGCAGCAACCGTAGGTAGAGGCCGTCGGGACTCTCCGGCCTGTCGCCGAGTGCGCGGTGTTCTGAACGCTGGCGGGCTCGTTGGTCGGGTGTTGCTGCGGCCACGGTAGGCCCCTGAGAAATTCGTTGGCCGGTCTGAGTCGCTGGTGGTCAGTAACAGCGATGAACGAC
>ODAK010000384.1_pt1 | contig 50739 bp, 41 predicted proteins | sample 1539591 | NCBI WGS metagenome assembly ODAK01 (sample SAMEA3539303, study PRJEB22396) | soil metagenome | biome: tundra; feature: field; material: soil | place: USA | collected 2010-05 | depth 0.15 m
GCGGCGCCCCGGATGAGCGGCGCGATCTCCTCGTAGTTGCGGATATCGGCGCGCTGGAAATCGATGCGCGAACGAATCTCCTCCAGGTTGCGCTCCCGCCCCGTGAGCAGATTATCGATTACGACGATGCTCCTCGCGCCTTCGTCGAGCAGTTTGCGTACAATGGCGGAGCCGATGAAGCCCGCCCCTCCGGTGACAACGTAGTGGCTCATGATGGAAGTTGGCCGATCTGGTTTTCGAGATGCCGCAGGCTTTCGTTGGCCAGGCGTTCGGCGCCGGGTGTGAAATCGAAGGCTTCGAGCGAAACCCAGCCCGTGTACCCGCGGCGCTGAAGCACTTCGAGGACCGGCTTAAAATCGTAGCTGCCCGCGCCGCAGTGGCGGCCGTCCAGTTCGTTGACGTGCACGTGGTGGATGAAATCGAAGTAGCGGTCCACCAGCGCGGCGTGCGATTCCTCTTCATCGATGGCGTTGTGCACGTCGAACATGGTGCCGATGGCGGGGCTGGCGATTTCGCCCACGATGGCGACGGCTTCGGCCAGGGTCTGCACCACGTCCGATTGCGCGATCGGCAGGGCCTCCACCAGCACCTTGACGCCGCGGTTTGCGGCCTGTGGGGCGACCGCGGCCAGCCCATCGATGTAATGGCGCGTGGCCTGCTCGCGGGTCAGGCCGCCGGTGGTGGCTCGTTGCTTGGGCGAGCCGAACACCATCACGCCGTCCGGTCCCAAATCGGCGCACAGATCGATCAGCGCGCGGATGTGGTCCCAACTGCGGCGGCGCAGACCGGCATCGGGACCGGTTACGTGCAGACCTTTGGGGCTCACCATCAGCCAGTGCAGTCCGGCGAACTTCAGGCCTTCGGAGTCAATGATATCGCGGTATCGGGCGCGTTGGGCTGCGGTGATCTCCCCCGGCGTCTCGGCCAGCGTGAAGGGCGCAATCTCGATGCCCGTATACCCGGCGTTGCGGATCGCCTTGCAGGCGTCGGCAAAGGGCCACTTGTCGAAGGCCTCGTTGCAGATGGAATGGCGGAACTCCATGAACTATCAGTGTACAAGCAAAAGTTTGTGGGGCAGGATGACCAATGAGATCGGTGAACTGACCGCCGACAAGATGAAGAGCTTCAAACCCAATACATCGGTCGATGTCGACATCCAGCCAGGCCACACCGAAAAATGGGGGCTGGGCTTCCTGATCAACACCACCCAATATGCCGGCGGGCGATCTGCCGGCAGCCTTGCCTGTGCGGGACTCTATAATGCCTTCTATTTGATCGACCCAATGCGGCGTCGGTGCGCCGTGATCCTGATGCAGTACCTCCCGTTTGTAGATAAGGAGGCAGTCGGGCTATTGGACGACTTCGAGCGGGTTACCTACCGCAGTCTGTGAGCCACCAACTCCGATCTGCCCGCGGCGCCAGCACCCGAGGCGAAGAAGTAACCCGCGAGAGATTGTCCGGCCCCGATCTTGCGGGCACGCACCTCGCAACCCTGTAGGAAGAAATTGCACCTGCCGGGCTTGGACACGGGCGATCAAGACGGCACCTGCCGTGGCGAAGAAAACCACTGCGAAGAGAGCTGTTGGGAAAAGGGGCGCCACCACAAAGGTCCCCCAAGCCTCGAACAGACCAAGAGGAGCCACTGTGGCACGGCGATACGAAAACCGTACTGGAGAGCATTGTCCGTGGTTGAGGACCGAAACTCCACAAGACGATTCCGAGCGGCAAGGTCAAACGGGCCTGGTTCAAGCCTGTCTTGCAGAGATGGCGGAACTGTCGGAGCCTATTATCACTCCGGCGAACAAGGCCACGTCACGATATGTTCACCGTCCGGTCGTCGATCAGCCGAGCGATGCCATGTTCGGTACATGTTGACAGCCATGCGGGACGTGACCGAACCACGGTGCTGGTCAGCTACTTCCGCTTCACATGCTATCAGCGCCCGCACCACTCCGCACTTGTTTCGATTGCTTATCGCTCTTCCGGAGGGTGGGTCTCGCCTTGCTGAGACTGGGATGAACCGGAGGGGAGCGGCTTGTGCCGGTAAGCATCCACTGCCGGTTTTGGCGGGCGCGTCAGAGCGATCTCCAGACCGCCGAAATACCGTCTTCGCGACAAGGGAAAGGTTGAAAACTCGCTGATGTTCTGGCCATAGAATGCCAAATCCGTGAACACCGTCAGCCTCTCACGAAGCTTGTAGTCGAGACGAAGCTGAGCGATTACGCTCTTGATGCCCCGGTTATCGGGAGTAACTCCGCTAAGAGCCCTTTGGAGGGTGCCTTCCAGGCCGAAACGATTTGTCAGATGTCCCCAAGCCCGCAATGACGCCACCTGGTAAACGGAATTGGGCGCCAATCCTGCCGCGAAGGGGAGGGGCCCGGCCGGAGCGCCGATAGGCGCCAAGCCTCCGAAAAAAGCCAGGTAGCGTTGGTACCCCGCCGAGAGCCAAACGCCGCCCACTTTCTTATCTACCGCCGCCGCACCTGTGAACGACGATTGAGCGGCCCGGGTGACTCCCCCGAACGCCCGGACCGTTAAGCCGGGATTGACCGTATAGATGTACCCCAAGTTGACGTTTTGCACGCCGGTGCCGAATGCCGATGGTCCTGTCTGGAGCGGATGGACGTACAGATACGCGTAGTTTCCCGAGACTGCGTGGTGACGTGTCACTGTGTGGTCCACTGTGACCGTCCCCGCGAATCCAACCCGGTCTAACCGGCGGGCCAGCTCTCCTGGTAAATCCATGGTTGTGACAGCGTCGTCAAAACGAGCGCTCAAAACGGTGCGGTGGTCGAGCCGGTAGGCCAGACGGGCGTAGGAGGCGTTCTCCTGATAGCGCCCTCGCGGTAACATCAGAAGACTGTTAGTCAGCGTCCGGGTCGGGTCCATTGTGGAGAGAAAGGAATCTGCCGCATCCAGACTCAATCTAGCATTGATTTGCCGCCTGAAATGCAGATTCGCCGCATGGTTCCAGGTGTTCAGGGTTTCGTCGCGGGCGAAAATGTCAAACTCCGCCTTGTAATCCACGGAAAACATAGAGCGATGAGTGTTTGTTATCCATGAAAACGTCGGCGACGTCAATACAGAGACGCTGCCATCCAGCATCCCGGACCCGGACAGGAAGTTGTCCTCGTAACCGGAACTCAGGCTCAACGGCGAGGTAAGATAAATCCCGTTGGGCCGTTCTTGCGCCCGCGCCGGAACGGCCAAATGAAGAGACAAAACACTCCCAATCAAAAATAAAAGCTCACTTCTCATGATGACTTACTCCACGTAGACCGTATCGAGAGTCTGAAGATAAACCGGTGCGCCGCTCTCGTCCGCTACCAGTTGCTTGATGTTGATCTTGATTCGCTGCGGACCCGCCGGTGTACTTCGTAGCACGATCACCTTGTTCGGCCGGGCGAGATCCGTGAAGCCTCCGGCCATGGCAATTGCGTCGAGGACGGTGACCCGATTCTTGATTCTGTACACGTCGGGCCTCCGGACTTCACCCAAAACCGAGACCTTGAGACTATTAACCTGCTTGACCATGACGTTGACCACCGGATGGACCACATACGCGCTCAATCTGGCGGTGATTTCCTGCTGGAGTTGGACCGCCGTCTTGCCGCTTGCCTCGAGTTCGTTCGCCAGCGGAAGCGAGATCCTGCCATCCGGACGGATGACGACTGTCGTTGTCAACTCGGGCTCTTTCCACACGAATACTTCAATGACATCTTCAGGACCGAGACGGTATTCGGCTTCGCCAGGCGTCGTGCCGGTGGGCGGCTTGGAAATGTCTGCCGCCGTGGCCAGCGTTGCGCTACAGGCAAGGAGTATTGTCGCCAGCGCGGCTTTGTTTCGTTTTGTGTTCCGTCTCATATCGACCTCGGCACTGCCGGAGCGTCAGCTCTGGTTTCCCTAAGTGAATGCCTGAGCTAGAATAACAAGGAACCTGCTCATAGTCTGATCAAAACAGAACACGTTCCCGGGTTTCGGGCGGCCCACTGCTCCTGGCGTGGCGGCGTCGAGGCGGGGATCGCCCTGCGGCGCTCGCTCATAGCAAGCCATCAAGCGTGCAACTCCTTACACTTCAGAACGCAATTACGGAAACCGCGCGGCTAGTGGTCTATTATGACCAGACGATGCGTCAAGAGCCTGATAAGTTTGGGTTAAGATCGGAGGCCGGCGTTGATATTCTTTCAGGCTTCTTCGCGCCACCCTAGGGTACGCGGCATTGCCCTGAGGCTGTTTTCAATGCACACCGTTACCTTATGCACGTACTCACGCAATCGAGACCCACTCAATACCCGGCATTGTTCAAGGGCATAGCAAGGTACAGTCCTGCATCAGCCCTCACCACGGCAAGAGAGTTCGCTTGGCGTTGTTGGAGATTTCTGATCACGCCTATTTGCATAGTCGTCACTCTGCCGCTCGCCTTGTTGTCGGTACTCCTCGTCTCCGGGATGAGGTGCGTTGCCTGCAACCGGCATATCTGGCCCTGGCAGAGGAGCACGGACGTTCGGTACACGGATAACCTGGACGCCATACATGAGGGTTGCTGCACGCAGTTCGCCCGTGATATCCACTGATACCCGGCCTGGAGAGGGCGATGTTCGCGGCAAATGACGCCGTCCTGCCTGTCGGCTCCGCCAAGTCCCTGGATCGCGTCGCCCCCGCAACTCGACCTGCGCATTTGTCACGGTCTTGAGCTTCCGAACGCAATCTGGTCACCAGACACTCACAAAGAGAAGGCAGCTTCCGCGATTACCGCTGCTTCAGCAGCGCCTCAATAGGTTTCGCATCAGCTTTGCGTAGGGAGCGTGAGAAGGCCGGCGCACCAGGTATCCTGAAGCGGATTTGCGGCGGCCGTTACGCCCTACGCCCGACCAGCGTGGACACCTCATCGAAATGGTCGCCGGAAGCACGCGTAAGATGCCTTTGACCTTGCCAGGCTCGCAGCGACCGAAAAGACCAGCGGCCGGAAAGGCGTTCATCGAACAATTACCCAGCTTCAACTACAAACTCATCGGGACCGTATGGCGCGCCGGCGGCGCCCGGCAACCCTGCACGCGTTCCTATTCGGCAATATTGCTCTGAATCGCTAGGGAATTCGAACGCTTCAACTTAGAGCTTGTCACCGGCCACGACCCAACAACACGATTCTTAGCGTCTTCACCAGAATTGCAGCATCACAGCGAAAGGATTTGTGCTTAGCGTAATAGAAGTCGTACTGTAGTTTTTCGTAGGAATCCTCGACAGAGGCTCCGTATCGAAACATGACCTGAGCCCACCCCGTAATACCGGGTTTCAAGTAATGACGGAGACCGTAGAATGGGATTTCGCGCTCGAGTTGATCGACAAAGCACGGCCGCTCCGGGCGGGGGCCCACGATGCTCATATCGCCTTTCAGCACATTTAACGCTTGCGGCATTTCATCGAGCCGGAAGCTCCGCAGGAACCGTCCGACTCTCGTCACCCTTTCGTCACCGTCTGGCGACCACGCCGGCCCTGTTTCGAGTTCCGCGTCATGGCGCATCGAGCGAAACTTGTATATGACGAAAGGCTTGCCATGCAGACCTACCCGGACCTGCCGGAAAAGCACGGGGCCCCTGGAGGTGCATTTGATGGCGATGCCGGTCAGCAGGAGCAGTGGGGAGGCCAAAAGGAGCAGCAGCAGTGCAAACGTCACGTCGGTGCACCGCTTGAAACAGGCGTCGGCCGGGGAACGGTTGAATCCATTCGTGTAGACAAACCACTGTGGATTCAAGGCTTCAACCCAGATTTTCCCGCTCACCTCTTCATAAAAATCCACGGCGTCGTTGACTTGCAAACCGCGAAGCCGGGAATCCAGCAGGGCGGCAGCCAGTCGATCCCGGCTCTGCGCGTTTAGCTCGGCTATGACGACTCGCGAGATCTGGTCCCTTGCCACTAACCCGTTCAGTTCGGTCAGATCGATTGCCGTACCCCTGCTCGCTAAACTATCGCACACTGGCGCATTCCGCCCGGGCCGGTTCAGGCCGCGGCCCAACACGCGATGCAGCTTTGCCGGCAAGTCTCCCGTACCGACAATCAGGATGTCTTCCACGAACTTACCGCGAGTGACCAGGTGCCGCAGACACGGTCGCAAGATCACCGGCAGGATGCCGATCAGGAGTCCCCAGGTGAGCGTGAGATCGAGTCGCGGAACCAAACCAGGAAATACATAAAACAGGACCGCAGATGCCAGAACTCCCCAAAACACGCACTCCAAGAGGTCGATCCAGAACTGCGATGACGTAGAGCTGACAATGGATTTGTCCAAATTATTGATATGATAAAACAGCGCACAAGAAATTATCCCAATCAACATCCCGGGACTGCACCCACCCCAAACGGTTTGCAGCAAAGCGACAGTTAGCAGCGTCAGCTCCGCGGCGAAGAACGGCCCGCGAGGGCGTGCCAGACTGTGGGTTCGCACCTTCAGTTGAGGCGATGTGGCAATGTTGCCCCACGCAGCGGTGTTGACAGTAGCGGCAGCCATAGACGTAACCGTATCCCTGTACTTACCTCGTCGCCGGACGACGCCGAGTACTCCTGGTAGGGCCGAAACGCCCTGACCGGTCCGTCGCGGCTTGCCCTGCGCGGCCCCAACTACTACTACTCCGCCGCCCCAGTTGCGCGACACTGTCCATCGTCAGTGAACCGGGCGCCGCTGAAGTTATCTCCTAGGTGTATGCCCAGCGGTATCGGTCTCACACCATGACTCACAGTAACAGGCGCCTTGCTATCCGTCTGGTCATAAGTGACCACTCGTGCAGTGCGGATACGCTGGAACAGGCGGAAAGGAGTAGGTAACAAGATAGGGCCGCGCAAACAAGGCGTAACGAACCTGTTACGAACCAGCGAAAGCGCGGGGAGGGGAGGCCGAACACTGCCGACGTCTTAGGAGTCGCGCACATACATCCGACGTAGGCGTCGTATGCGCGAGCCGCGCACGTACAGATCTGTGCGAGGGGCGATCAGTGTTGGCCGCCCCTGCCGTGACCCTAAATAGTGATAGTTGGTTATGGAAGGAGCAAAAGACCGTGCGTGTTTGGGAGCCCCGTGCGGAGTACCGGGCAGCGAGACATGCGGAAGGGTTCCCACCGGGGTGGCACCCGACATCAAGGCAACGTGCGTAAGTATGCAAGCGGGCTGGGAGCCACGTGGAACTAAGTTATCCTGGCACGACCCCAGGTGGCCTGCTTCCACCAGAATGAAAACGGCTTTGCCAGCCATCGCTCGCGTTTCACATGACGTTAAACGCATCCACCCAAATCCAGGAGCCCGCCGAGGCCGCAGCGTGCGTGCCCGTCACCACGATCAGCAAGGTGTGCGCACCGGGGTCTAAGCCCGTGATCGAATAGACGGAGGATTGCGCGCTTTGCGAAGCCGCGGAGGTATCTAAAGGCGGCGATCGCAGCTTGCCATCCAGGTAGATGGTCGCGATCCCCGACCACTGATCCCGATATCCGATCCAGGTGATTCCCGTGCCATTGAAGTTGACGGTCGCGCTGGAGTTCGGGTCCATCGCCAACGCTGCCGTACCACCGCTCATGATCGGGTTGGTGTTGAGATACCAGTTCCCTGTATAGTTGACCGCGGGATTGTTCTGTTCGATCCGTCCAGCCGACGCGTTCACTCCGCCGACGATACCGGAGCCGTTTTCAATGTCGAAAGCGTTGATCCAGATCCAGGAGCCGTTCGTCTGGCCGTCCCTCTGGTGCAAGACTTCAATGGAGAGAGCGTGCGCGCCGGGAGCCAGACCATGCACGCTAAACAGAGGCTGCCGGTACAGCGTGGTCGGGCCATAGGTGTCGACGGTGTTCGGCGTTCCGTCGAGATAGACCTGGGCGAGCCCGGAGTACGGGTCCAGGACGCCAATCCAGGTGATACCGGTTCCCGTAAAGGACAAGGTCGCGGTGGCCCCTTTCGCGTTTGTCAAGGTGGCGCTTCCGCCGATGTTCGGGATTTGGTAGTTGGGGTACCACGCGCCGGTATAGACGATGCTTGGATCGGTTTGCAGGATTCGGGTGGCAGTGAGCGTTTGGGCCTGGCCGAGTGAGGCACCGACTGCAATCGCAGCGGGCAGAAGAAGGTAATTACGCAGAGCGCGGATGGTCATGATGATCCTCCCATGAAGTGGGCTGCCTCCTGCCTGTGGGGATTGATTGAGCCACACGCCGACCCATGAAGTCAACGCTTAGCAGGTAAGTGATACTGTCGAGCCATGGGGTGGTCACCCCTCAGAATTAAAGGGCAGCGCTCTGACTCCGACCTTAAGTGTAGCGGCAAAGGACATCAGTGGATGGTCACTATAGCTCAATAGAAACGAGACGGCCCGCCAGTGCGGGAAACGTCACGCTCCCGTCTCTGTCGAGAGTGCCTTCATGGTCGTCTTTTTCGCCCGTCGAGCGTTGGCCTGCCGCGACGTTAGTCGTGCAGGACGACATTTAGCAGTGAGCTGCGGACTTCCAACGTGTTCTTGTGGTCGTAGTCGACGAATCCCAGTCTGCGAAACTTGTTCATGAAAAAACTGACTCGCGACCGGGTAGTGCCGATCATCTCCGCCAGCGTTTCCTGGCTGATCTTGGCAATAACCGTTTCCGGCTGGCCTGCTTTTCCGAAGTGGGCCAACAGTAGCAGCACTCGCGCCAACCTCTTCTCACTCGAATTGAAGAGCTGATCGACCAGGTCCTCCTCAACGCGAATGCTGCGCGAGAGCAGATGCGCAACAAATACCTCGGCAAAGGCCGGCTCTTCGTGGAGCAGCCGGACCACTCTCGCTTTCTCTAATCTCATGACCCAGGAATTGTCCATCGAGGTCGCGCTCGCCATGCGCAGCGCCTGGTGAGCCAGACATCCTTCGCCAAAAAACTCGCCTTCGTTCAAAATGGCGATCACCGCTTCCTTGCCATTGTGAGACACGACGGTGAGCTTAACTCTGCCTTTCTGGATATAGAAAATGGCGTTCGCGGGGTCCCCTTGTGCGAACACCACCTGATTCTTGTCGTAGGCTGCAGTCGTTCGTCCTTCACCGACCTTGCCTAATCCCAGAAAGACCTTAGGATCGAAGGTAGGCTTGTCGCTCACTTTCATCACGCCAATATAAGGCACGGGAAACGCCAACGTGACTTCGATGACATCTTCGGGGGCCGGCAACGCCTTAACAACGCAGGACGGCTTTCCAAGCTTCCACCCGAATCGTAGGCGTGGAGCGGCGCGACCGATTCCCAACCCGAATGATTTGCCGTTTCGCGCAAGTCTTGCTCTTATCCCGCCGGAGCCGCTTCACCTGCTTCTTCCACCCCCGTGACGAGTGCGCCGAACACGTGTAACTAGATCAAAGGTACCATTGTTGGGGATGAAAGCACTTATGTTTGGAAAGAGGGCCGAATAGGACCTTGTCGAGTAAGTGACCACATATGATCAAGTGACGATGTGTGGTCAGAGTCCCTTGGAAGGTTGGCCACAATCCGAGGGGTATTCAGCAATGCGACTCGCCGGACCCTATGGTGCGTACTGTCGCAGATACACAAGTTGCCTGCGGCCAGCGCAACCTATAGTACTAGAGTGATACTTACACGACTTCCCATGAACCGCTGTTCCGGATTACTCGCGACTTATGGCACTGGATCGCGCGTCACATGACATCAAGGGCATCCACGCAAAGTTAGGAGGCCGTTGAGGCCGCATCGTGCGTGCCCGTCACCACGATCAGCAAGGTGTGTGCGCCTGCACTCAAGCCGCTGATCGGATAGACGGTCGAAAGCGCCTTTGCGAAGCCGTGTAGGTATCCATGGGCGCAGATTGCAGCGTTCCGCGCTCACCGCGCCGACGATACCCAAACCGGCCACGTACTCGACGGCGTTAGCACATTATGTCGCAGGAAGTGCGGAACGGCTCGGCGGTTTCCTTTCCGGAGGATTTGCGCGTCCAGTGAGCCAGGAAAAGCGTGTGGGCTTGGTTGACTGGTGCTTTGCCTTGCTCGAAGAACCTCCTCGTCCACCACGCCACAAGTCGGCACTGGACTCGGCGCATGTTCCCAGAACGAGGCATTGTCGAAGTAAGGCGCCGACGGGGGTGAACCGGCCTGGAACGAAACGTTCGTCCGGCGTTCACCCAATGCAAGCCCTTCGCGCGGCGCGAAACCGGAAGTCCGCCCGTCCACCCGCGCTGCTCTGGCCAACTTGCCGTCGCGATCCCGCGAACCCTCCTTAGGGTGCGAATGAACCTACCTTAGGGTGCCAGCCTGATTGAGGCGCAACCGGTCTGCCGCTAACGTGGAATAAGAGCAGCCGCCCTCTCGGGGACGGCTCAAACGAGGAGATACGGTCCGCAGGCAAGACCCAGGCTGAATTGCGCAAAATCACAATCCTGCTAGTTGGCTCCCCGTCGCTTTCACGCATCATCGAGCATCTCTTTCTTGGCCAGTCCGAGTTTGAGGTGGTAGGCACTTTAGGCGGTTTGGGAAGTCTGCGGCAGCATGCCGGACGGCTCCTTCCCGAACTGATCGTGGCCAACGTGAAACCAGTGAGCGTAAGGATTAGCCCGGTGGTCGCTTCCATCAAGCGGGCCAGTCCTTTATCCAAGCTGATCCTGATCTGTCCTGTCGAAGACCTGGCGGGAGTAGCCCGCAAATGCGGCGCTGACGCCTGCCTGCAAGATGAGAAGCTGGCCGGCAATCTTTTGCGAACGGCCCGCGCCCTGGCACAGCGTTCGAGGCTGGCTAAGGCCAGCCGTTAGAGAACACCACCCGGCCCGTCCGGTTTCCGCTCCCTAAGAAGCCCACGTTTCAAACCATAAGGAGAACCTCGTTGAAAAAGCAAGTCATTCGAACCCTGCTGTTCCTGGCGTTGATGTCTATAAGCTCGATGCCAGCTTTTTCGCAGTTATCCGCCGGAGGCGTTGAGCTTCCCACCAACTACAATACTTTCCAGCCGCCCGGGGTGGGCGGTACCTATGTAGATCCAGTCTTCGGCTCGACGGTCAAACGGATATCGAATGCCCTGGGCACGCCAAACTCCGACGGCGGCGGCAGCCTGACGTGGATCACTGGCGAGTATCCGACGGCGAGCTCGTTCAACAGCGACAATTCCAGGATCATCCTGGTGCACCAAAGCTACTTCGGGCTCTATGACGGAACCGGCTTCTATATGCGGGATCTGCCGCTCGAAATCAGGGCCTCCACCGAGCCGAGGTGGTCGAGGAAGGACAATCACACGCTTTACTACGTTCGTGGCAATCAGTTCAAGAGCTACGATATTTCGAGCGGCGTCATGACCATCGTGCACACCTTTAGCGAATACTCCGCCATCAGCGGCATGGGTGAATCCGACATCTCGTTCGATGGGGACCACTTTGTTTTTGCCGGAAACGGGCGGTACGTCTTCGTGTATCAGATCAGCGCCGATAAGAAGTATCCGGTATTCGACACTGGAGGGATGGAATTCGATAGCGTTTATATTACGCCAAATAACAATGTCATTATTTCCTGGATACCGAGCGGCACTGTCCGCCACACAGGGCAAGAATTGTTCGACACGAACATGAACTTTCTGAGGCAGGTGGGACATGCCGACGGTCACAAGGATGTTACACTGGACACCAATGGAGATGAGGTATTGGTCTGGGCCAACTCCAACGATCCGCAGCCGATCTGCAATAACGGCATCGTGAAGATAAGACTTGCCGATGGACTACAAACCTGCCTGGCATCGTTGGATTGGAGTCTGGCCGTGCACATTTCCGCCCCGGACAACAGCGGCTTTGTGTATGTGGAAACCTACGCCCCAAGCAACCCCACCTCATCGAGTGGATGGGTGGCATATACCAACGAGTTGCTGCAGATCAAGCTCGACGGTTCGCAGGTGCTTCGGCTGGCCCATCACCGCAGCCGTCCGTTCCAAACCAACACTTACAACTGGCAGCCAAAGATGTCCAGCAGCCGCGACGGCAGCCGGGTGGTCTACGGCAGCAACTACGACTTGCAGGCGATCGGCGGATATGCGGACCAATACAGCGACGTCTACCTGATCGTAGTCGGCAGCCCATCCACTTCGACGCCACCGGCGACGTCACCGGCTCCGGCTCCGGCTCCGGGTCCTGGCCGCACCATCACAACCACGGTGCGCTATGAGCAAGATAATCCGGCGGTCCAGCTCACGGGGACCTGGTTCCCGAATAACGGATCGTTCAACAATGGCGGCTCCGCCATTCTGGCCATGGAGCAGGGCGATGTGGCCAGTTTTACCTTTACCGGAACCAGCGTCCGGTGGATCGGCTACCGCGATCCGTGGTCGGGCATCGCGCAGGTCTACCTGGACGGCGCGCTGAAAGGAATAATCGACACGTACTCGGCCAGCGAGGAGCACCAGGCCGTGCTCTATTCTTCAAGCCGTCTCAGCAATGCTAGCCATACACTATCGATTGTGGTCACCGGGAAACACGATGCGAGCTCCGCCGGAGCATGGGTCTGGGTCGACGCCTTTGATGTGTCCATATCTTCAACTGCCGCGGCGACGGCCTCCAGGGGTTTTGTTGGACGGCGGTGAGCAATCTGGTACAGTCATGGACCGGTTCTCCTGATAGACTGAAATTACTGCGCGGGATGCGTATTATGGCTCTAAATGTTGGCGGAACTCGCGAAACAATCCTTCTTGTTGAAGACCACTCGGCCCTTCTCAAGCTAGTCAAACAGATTCTGGAAGATGCCGGCTTCACGGTGATTGCAGCGAGCTCCGCGACACAGGCGGCCCGGCTCGAAGCGGAGTTTCCCGGGACCATCGACTTGCTTCTCAGCGACGTGAGGATGAGGGGCCTGTCCGGCCCCAACCTCGCCAGAAGACTCAAGGAGCGGCGCCCGCAAATGCGCGTGATGCTCATGTCCGGATACCCGGGCGGCGCTATGCTGGTTCTCAATTACGGTTGGCATTATATCGAAAAACCGTTCGTCCCTTCGGTCCTGGTGAGTAAAATCAAAGACCTCCTGCGTGGCGAGACGCGAGAGCAATCCACCGATCGATTCGACACCCTCAAGGAGCCTCGCCGAACTCTCGCAGCAGGCTCATCCGCCCACGTTTAACCCCCGGCTTTCCGGCAGGTGGGACGAAGGGCCTGATTCCCCGCTGGCCCTTCTCATTCCCATCTTCTCAGGCTCAGGATGTGGTTTCGGCCGGCAGTTTCACGGACGGCAGCCGGATCAACTTCCGCTGGATGGCGTACTTGATCAATTCCGAGCGGTCATGCAGATCCAGCTTCCGCATCAGGTTGGTCTTGTGCGCATCTACCGTCTTGACACTGAGCACCAAACGTACCGCAATCTCCTTCAATACCAGGCCGTCGGCGAGCAGTTTCAAGACTTCGCGCTCGCGGTCGCTCAGCCGCTCATAGCCGGTCGCCGCACCTTTGGCGCCCTTGACATATTGTTTGACCACTTTCTTGAGGGCTCGCGAACTCATGTATTGTCCACCTTTGTTCACGACGTCAATGGCATGAATCAGATGCGCCCTGGGAGCGTCCTTGAGAACGTATCCGGAGGCGCCTGCGGCGAGACAGCGATTGATCACCTCTTCTTCTTCGTACATGGTGAGGATGATCACCTTGGCTTTCGGGTTGTTTTGCAGGATGCGGCGCGTTGCGTCAAATCCGCTTAGATCCGGCATGGCGATGTCCATCAGCACCACATCCGGAAGCAGTTGCAGAGCCTTGGCGACGGCCTGCCGCCCGTCCGCGGCTTCGCCCACGATCTCGATCGAAGTCTCGTACTTGAGGATCTCCTTGACTCCCTCCCGGAACAGGGTGTGATCGTCGCAGAGCAGGAGTTTGATTTTTCCCTTCATGTGAGCTCTGTTTCCCGCAGCGGCAACTTGGCTTCAATCGTCGTGCCGCGGCAATTTTCACGCAGGCGGGCAGGCCGGGAGGCGAAATGAATGGCGCCGCCCAGAAGCTCAATGCGCTCCCGCATGGATCGCAGGCCATAGGATTCGCGGGGCACGCCCAACTTGCGTCCCACATTGAAGCCCCTTCCGTCATCCACGATTTTCATCGCCACGGACTCCCGCCCGGACACCAGGGTGATTTTGACACTATGGGCATCGGCGTGGGCGACGACGTTGGCTAGCGCTCCCTGGAGCACCTTGTACAAGGCGGTCTCGCAACGCGCGGGCAATTGAGTCCGCATACGGACTGCGTCAAGCCGAACTTTGATTCCGGTCCGATTGGCGAACTGGCGCGCATAGAGTCGAACCGCCGGTACGAAGCCTTGCTCGCTCCAGATCGCCGGCCCCAAATCAAAAGTAAGGTGCCGGACGCTCTTCAGGGCGTGCTTGACTAACGTAACCGATTCTTTCAGCTTCCGCCGGAGCTGGCTGATATCCCCCTTCTTCAAGTCGAGTGCGATGACTTCGGTATAGAGCTTCAGGACAATGAGGTCGTGGCCGATTTCGTCGTGAAGGTCTTGGGCCAGGCGCCGCCGCTCCTTCTCGTAAGCCTCGCCAAGCTGGACGGAAAAGTCTTGCGATCGCCGCTCCGCCCGGCTGATTCTTCCCTCCAACAACTGCCGCTCGGCCGCCGCGTGTTGGGCGTAACCCGTCAGAAGAAAGAACTGGTAGATGGAGGCCCACCTGGCAAAAGCCCTGGTCCATTCCACTTTCCCGGATCCGTCGGACCACAGGTATGGAAGGCAAGTCTCGACGTAGAGGGCCACAGCCACGGCGACGCACTCCGGGGACACCCCGCTCCGCGCCAGGTCATGGCCCTGGCGCTCGGCCTTCTCCTTGTAAGCCTGTGGGTTGACGAACATCAGATCGCGAAGTTGCGGCGCGACACACAGTCCCGCAAGCACGCCCACGTGTTTGCGGCACAATTTGTAGCGCTTGAGCAGCGTGCGCCATGACGCGGAGATTTTTGAGGAATGGATGATCAAGGAAGTCAGGGCTGCCAGCAGCGGCTCCTTCACTTCCAACACCATTCGGTTGCTGACGTCGGTATCCATCATATTGTCCCGCCGGACCTGGCCGCCGCTCGATCCAGCGACTCGCCCAGCTCTTTCCGGACCTGGAGAAAGACCTCCGGTCTCGATTCCCAAAGATAGGACTTCTGCACGATTCGATCCGCGAATTGGTCGGCCGCCTGCCGGCCGTCCAGCCGGGCGAGCAGAGCCAGGTACTCGTAGTCCTCCATGCCTTCGCGGATCAGCTTGAGGCGGATACTTTCGATGGGAATGTCCCTTCTCCCGCCAATGCGATCGGGACGTCCCGGGTAAAACAAGGTGCCGTCGCCGTTTCCTCCAAAGAGGCGGACGTTCACCCATGGATCGTTATCCTGGCCATACGCCTCATTCATGCTGTAATAGAGCGTGCCTTCCATCCGGTACTTCCACGCCAGCCATGGCATGACCCGGTTGGCGGCCCCGGGCACATCGATCACGTAGCTCGGCCATCCGGTGAAATACTGTCCGCCCACAATGTTGCACCCGTGACTGGCGCAGGACTGATAAAACCACAGGCTCTTGCCTGATTGCGTCTGGCTGGCATACGCGTCGGGCGGCGGGGTGGCGTCACAGAAATCCGGGTATCCGGGTTTGAGCTCCAGGCAATTGACGAGGGGAACCCAGATTTGAACCACCTCCACCAGTTTTCCTGTGAAGGGTACGGTCAGCAGATTCCGAAGCTTCGGCTCGACCTGCGCGGACACCCGTCCGCGCTTGAGCACTGCCGGGAAATCGCGGCTGGACGGTTCATCCCACAGGTAGAGGAATAGACGGTCGCCCCAACCGTTTTGTTGGAAGTGCCTGGTCCATTCCGTCCAATACAACTTCTCCTGCTCTTCGGTTGCGAAGACCATGGGCGTGCGAATCTCCGCCGAAGTTGCCCGTGCGCCGTGCAGCGGCTCCCCTTCGGGAATTGCGGCGCCATTCAGAAACGGCCCAACCTCGGCATCGTACTGGCGCCAATCCAACTGCATCTTGCCGGCTTCATAAGAGAATTTCGGGGGCTCCATGTCCCCTCCGTGAGTGCTCAGGCGGTGAAGTAGCGCCGCCTTGGTATACAAGCCGGTGATGGAATGAAGATCTTCGTCGTTGGTGTAGCGGCCGCGATGCCCCTTCAGCGCGTTGATTCCGTTCAGACCGAATGACGACTTGAGCGTGGCAGTGGAAGGGAGGACGAACCTCCAAACGGTCAGGTTGATCGGCACGGAAAACTGCACTGTCCCACCGAGAGAAATGCGTGCCGAGCCTGTGTATTTTCCCGGAAAGGCGGCGACAGGGACGAAAATTTCGACCCACAACGGTTGATTGCGGTCCCGCCTGACAGTGAATGGGAAGACGTTGCGCGCCTCGTTGGTGTATCGATCCACGCGTGGAATCAGAGGATCGGGCCACAGCCCCACGCCGCCTTCGATCGAAGAGGGACGTTTCAGGTTCACGAACGCCTCCCGGTAGACGGTGACGTTCTTCCGGGAGATCTCGGCGCCTTCCGCGGTACGGAAATCCGAAAAATCGACATCGACATCCGAAAGATCTTTCAATTTCGCCCGCAATACGATCTGGAAGGGCTCGAACTCGTTGCGTCCCGCATAAAGGTCTACGCCTTTCACGGCCAGGTTGGGGACGGGATCGAGAGGCTTTACCTTCGCCAGAGAGTTCGTGGTCCACCACGTGAATGGTTGCGGCGGCTCCACGGCGAAACCCCGGGCTGGAACCGCCAGCGTAATCAGAATCAGGACCAGTTGCCAGGGCATAGAGTCTCCTTGTTAAGCCGCTCGCCGGGCAGGCAGAGGGAAACCGGGTCTTTGCCGGTTGCCGTTGAGACCTGCGATGATCCCGCTCAGGTCTTCGACCTTCTGGTCCCACGATTCCCGCTCCATGAGAAATGAAACGGCAGGGTCCGGCCCGCGCTTACCTTGTTTCAGCAGGTCTTCGATCTGGTTGAGAAACTCCACGGGGGTCGTCGCCAAGCGCACCGAGGCACTCAGTTTGACCACCTCCGGCAGTGGCGTTGCCACGACCGGCAGGCCCGCCGCCAGGTACTCGCGCAACTTCAGGGGGTTGGACGCCACGGTAAGCTCGTTGACAACAAACGGCAGAATCGCGACGTCGAAAGCCTTGCAATACGCGGGGAGGGATGCATAATTTCGTCTGCCGAGGATATGGACATTGGACAGCTCGCGCAACGCCGATGTGTCTGTCTGAACCTCACCGATCAGCAGTAGCGACCACTGCGGCCGGGAGGCAGCAAGGTAGCGTACCACCTCCAGATCCACCCAATCGGCGACCAGGCCGAAGAAACCGATCACCGGCCCTTTCAGCTCCGCGCAATCCGCCGGCGCCGTAATCTCCTGCCGGCAAGCGTTTCTAAAATGGGCCACATCGACGCCGTGCGTAACCAGAAACGTATTCGGGTTGTAGCGCCGCTTGGTCTCGTACAGGCGGCTCGAAGAAACGACGACCATATCCGCCTTCTCCATGAGGTCGCGCTCCATCTCCAGAATCGCGGCCTCGTCGGTGCCCGTGAATTTCGAGAACTCGTCCACGCAGTGATAGATGAGCAGTTTCTCACCCAGGGAACCCGCCACATCGGCGGAGCTAGGCACGAATGTCCAGGTGATCGGTTTTTGAAAGCCGAGCTTCCGGCAGGCGCGGCGCAAGCTCCATGACAGGAGCCGGCGGTTGACCCATCTGGCCGCCCGGTTGCCGTGAAAGGGAATTACCAGCGGTGAGCACACGGAGATGTTATGGGACACAGGGCGGCATCCCCGGACGTATTGCCGCAGTTTCTTCCAAACTCGCCGAAGGTCCCGGACCGAAGCCGTGGGGTTGCGGGTGCCTGTCGAGTTGACCCACAGCACCCGGTTCTTCTGGGCGAGCCTTAATGCGATGTGCTTCTTGCTCAGGGGATCGCCGTCCCAATCGTTGGCGAAGCAGATGATGTCGTTTCCTTCCAGCATGACGGTTCTCCTTAGCTCACTCTTTGTGCCTTGCGAATTGGCGAGTTTCGATGTTTACGATTCCACAAGTTCCGCACATAGGCTTTTCTCTTCCAAACCAGCATCGATCGCGACAAAATAGGGTCCCGGCTCGGATCTGCGAAAAATATTCACGCCGGCGAAATCCAAGCTGAGGGCTCGGACCGCCAGGACTTGTTTCAGTACGCCGTCTTCCAGCCGCAGCCAGAAGAATTCGCCGCGCGCGCGAAAATCCGCGACTGTCATGGCGGAATCGCCGGTCGAAAGGACCGCGATGTCCTCGAATCCATCGTGCTTGTAAGAGCAGGCGATTCCGCTGCCGCTTTCCACTGTCAGCCGGCGGACTACGGGGTCGCACGACCCGTCAGGCCATAGAAATGTCATCGCCGCGGCCGGTACCGGTCCGGCAAAAGTGGCTCGCAGGGTGGTGCAGGGTTTCTTCTCGCCATACCCGCGCGACATCCACCCGGCGATACGCGCCGCTTTCACGGGTTCAGAAGCGATCAGGCATAGATGCTGCGCCGATACCTCGGCGTCCGCCGGGAAGTGGTAGTGGAAATCGAACGTATGCTCGCCGGATCCGCGGAAATCATCCACCACAATCCACGATTCCGGAGGGACAAACAGCAGGCGGCGGCGGTGGATCACTTCCTGCGGCATCCGGCGATAGCCATCGTGTTCGGCTTCTGCATACCCGATTCCAGGTGAGGAGAAGTCCCGCGCCGCTCGAGAACGGATTTTTGTTTTCCAGTGAAAAGTGCCTGCCTGTTCGGCCTGATCCAGGCCGTCGATCGTAACCGTGTTATGGGCTGGCGTGGAGCGAAAATGGCGGCGCCATTCCGGAGCGCAGTTGTAGACGAACGTTCCCGGGTCCAAGAGCAGTTCCTGGCCGCGGCTAAACAGGGTGACAGACAGACTATCCGCGTGCGCATGCGCGCCCGTGAGCATGCCGAGGCCGCCGCAGTCGAAGACCAGGTGACTGTCGAGCGGCCCCCAGCCGGAGCGCTGAACCAGGTACCCCGCGCACGGATAGTATGCCTCGGACTCCGCCGGCTCCCGGCTTTCCAACTGGCGGTAAACCTCCCAGGCATCTTCACCGAGCATCCACAGCGCCTCCTCGCAAAAAGCGCCCGCCTGGTATTTGAAGTCTCCCCTGCGGTACAGGATCGCCCCCAGGCACAACCCATCCTGGAATGAGTGGTAATCCCGTTTGTCGAGTGCCAGCGCCCGCCCGCCATCGTCATCTCCCAACGAGGGAAGCGTGCCGTCGGGCCGGGTGAGATGCATCAGAAACTGAAGCATGCCGCGCACTTTCTGCGGCACCGGTTCCGGAAAGTGAACCCCATTTTGCTCCGCCAGCACGGTTGCCTGCAGGAAGAAGTCGAGGGCATAGCAGTGATAGCAGGAAGACAGTTCCCCATAGACGCCGTCGTCCAACACCTGCTTTTCCGCCGCTTCGGTCAAACGGGCGGCTGCCCGGCGTAACCAGATGGCGGGCCGTTTCCGGTCCCGAAACACCAGGCCGGCAATGAAGAGCGCCGCCGACTCGCCGATGAGATGCGTATTGGGACTGCTGAAGAGGGACGAGTACCGGTGAACATGCTCCAGTTGGGCAAACAGCGAGTCGCCGATGCGCTGGGCGGAAATCTCGTCGAACGACCGGGAAGGGAGAAGCGGGAAAATCGTCCACAACCAGGAAATCGCCCGGATACCAATTTCCAGACTGGACTGCCAATTGATGCCGCGGCCGGGCGGGTTCTGATCGATCCAGCTATTGAGCTGGGCCACCGCCTCGCTGGCGTAGCGCTCGTCTCCGGTCAGGAGATATGCCTTGGCAAGCCGCGGCAGGTGCTGGTGACGGTTCAACTCGTGGATGATCTTGGGGTCGCGTCCTCCGCTATCTTGCACGGGCCGGTAGTCGGCCCAAAAACGCCGCTCCCATACCTGGCCGGTGACCGGGTCACGGTGCCAGTCAATCTCCGGACCGAGCTCGACCGGTCCGTAGCCGAGAAGCGTCATCTCGTGCCGGCACAGTCTGTCCGCCTCGTCGACCGCCCGGTCGATCCATTGGGGAAACTTCCAGTGGATAAATGACCGCGGGTTTTCGGTACGGCCGCGATAGAAACGATCCGCGGGCGCTCCGGCAAGGTAGTCCTTGAAAGGCACTGCCGCCGCCGGCTGGCCGCCGATTCCGATACGGGCGGCGATCCGATCCACTTCCGAATACACCTTCCCCCGGACCCGGTGCGACAGTTCGCGCGGACCCATAGCACGCAGCCGTGCGAGTTTCCGAATGACCTCGCTCGCGATCAGTTCAGGCATAACCTGCCTTCGCCGCCATCCACCTGACGGTAGATCGCCATCAAGCGATCCATACAGCCTGCCGCGGGCGGTTGTTTGCCACGCTTCACCGCCAGGGCCAGTTCGACCTTCGCGGCCATCTCCGCCACGTCACCCGGGCGAAACAGAATGGCGCCGGGCGGCCGCGTGCCGGTGCGGCTCGCCACCACCGGGACGCCCAGTGATAGCGCCTCGCGCACCGAAATCGAATCGCCGTCCTCGAGCGTGGGGCGGACAAACACATCGCCAGCCGACATCAAAGCCAGGCAGGCATTGTGATTCACGTCCCCGAGCAGGCGAATGCTTTCCTGAAGGCCCGCTTCACGGACTCTCTCACCGGCTTCGGCTTGTTGCTCGCCACTGCCCATGACCAGGCAGCCCAGCGAAGGGTAGAGGCATTTGAGCCGGGCGAGAGCGGCGACCAGCAAATCGAAGCCATACTCCGGCCGGAAGAACAGTACGGTGGAAAACAGAGGGCGATGTAGACCGATCCACGCCTCAAGCTCCGATTCGGGCGCAACTTCGGGGCTTTCCGCACTCAGAAAGGCCGGCAAAACCTCCATGCGCCGAGGCTCCGAACCAAGCGAAAGGAGGGCGCTCCTAATCTCCGGGCTGACGCAGATCACTTTTCTGTAAAGCGAGCAGGTAAAAGCTGCCAGTCTCCGGCGCCAGCGAGGGGCGGCCTCGAGGTACCTGGGCACCATACCAGAGTGCAGAGTCAGTATGCCGCCGCCACTGGCTTGTCCAGCCAGTCCACATCCCAACGCGAGCAGCCAGCTCTTCACGTTATGTCCGTTGGTGTGAAGGTGTAGTGTCCATCCCTCGAAGGCGTGGCGCAGGACTGCCCAGCCGAAGCCCCATCCGGGGTGAACGAGGCTCGTGTCCAGAACGCGGCAAGTCACCCCGGCTGCCAGCAATTGCCGTTGGATGCCCGATACGTGCACCGATATTCCGCCGTGCGGAGGCGGGCGGGGACCAATCAGCAGGACTTTCATATCTGGCCCCTGGCCTCTACCAACCGCCGGTAGAGATGCTCCGTCTCATGTACCGAGCCCTCAATGGAGAAGAGCTCGGATACTCGCCGCCTGCCCGCCTGACCGAGCCTCAAGGCCAGGTCTTCGTCGCCCAGCAGCCGGCCCATGGCACGGGCGAGTGCGGCCGAATCCCGCGGCGTGACAAGTAGGCCGCAGACCCCGTCTTCGATGACCTCCGGATTGCCCCCCACGCGGGTCGCGATCACGGGGATACCGGCCGCCATGGATTCGAGCAAGGTATTCGAAGTGCCCTCGCTCAACGACGGGAGCACCGAGATCGCGACTTCGGATAACAGATCCGGCACATCGCTCCGGAAGCCGGTAAACACAATCCGCTGTCCAAGTCCCAGGCGGCAAGCCTGTTCTTCCAGTTCTTGCTTGCTTCCACCATCGCCGACCACGAGGAAATACACATCCGGAAATCTCTCTGCCACAACCATCGCCGCATCAAGGAAGAATTCCACTCCTTTCATCCGATTGAGGCGTGAAAACACCGCGACCAGACGGGCGGAAAGCGGTAATCCCAGCTCCCGCCTCAGGACCGCGCACCGTTCCTTCCTGGCATATTTCGACAGCGCGATGCCGTTCCGAATGACGACGATATTGCCCGGGTCATATCCCTGTTCGAGCAGGCTCTGGCGGATGGCTTCGGCGTTCACCAGGACGCAATCGGCTAAACGGCAAACCATTTTTTGCAGCCGTCTCTGCAGGGGAGTCAACAAGTCGCCCGTGTCGCGGATCGAGGCCACGACGATCGACGCCCCAGCCAGCCTGGCGAACGGAACCGTAAAGATATTCGGATAGAAGCCGTAGCTGTGCACGATCTGGATCAGATTCGTTCTGAGGTAGCGGGCCAGGCGGATGCCCTGCCAGAGCGTCTTAAGGCTGTATATGTGGCCGATGGGAAATTCCGGCCGAGGCACTCCCAGGGTTTCCAACTCCGCCAGCAGTTCGCCCGAATGCCGCAGACACGCCAGGTGCATATCGAAATCCGAAGAATCGATTCCCAAGGCCAGGTTTGCGACCTGCCGTTCCGTCCCACCGATGTGGAAGTTGGTCAGCAATTCCAGCAGTTTGATTTTCTTTGACTGCATGATTGGCACCATTTACGCCGCCTCGCGGGCCAGCCCTCCGGCCTTTCGATCGAGGAACACTCTGGCCCAAAGTTCGAACGAAATCAGAGTCCACAACTGCAGGTCGAGATTCCGTCCTCTTTCGTGCTGGGCCACGAGTTCTTCGATGTAGGAGGCATTGAAGAATCCGCGGCGCCGGGCCCTTTCTCCCAGCAGCAGGTCGCGAACATAAGCGCCGAGCTTGCCCCGAAACCAATAGCCCAGGGGAACGGCAAAACCATGCTTGGGCCGATCGATAATTCCATCGGGAAGGATCCCCCGCATGGCCTGCTTGAGCACGTACTTGGTGGTCCCGTCACGCAGATTCATCTCGGGCGGAATGGTGGCGGCGAATTCAACCACCTTGTGGTCCAGCAAAGGCACGCGGGTCTCGATGGAATGGGCCATGCTCATCCGATCCACCTTCGTCAGAATGTCCAGCGGCAGATAGTTCTTCAGGTCGAGGCGCTGCAGGTCCGATAGCCAGTTGCCGTTGCCCGATTCCATGCAAGCCGCCTTGGAACGCCAGGGTTCAAATGGCGCGAGCAATTCGAAAACATCCGCTTGGAACAGCTTCTTCATGTCGTCGCGCCGGAAAAGCGTGCAGGCATCGAGGTAACGCTCGGCGCCCGCCAACGACATGTGACACAGCAGATTTCGGCCGCGCATCCCATTGGGCATCGTCCGGCCAATCTTTCCCAATACTGTGCGCGCCAGGGCCGGCAGCGGTGTGTAGCCTCGCTCCCGCCGCTCGACCAGGTATTTGTCGTACCCCGCAAAGAGCTCATCCCCGCCGTCCCCCGAGAGCACGACCTTCACGCTCTTGGACGCCAGCTTGGAAACCATGTAGGTGGGAATGGCGGACGAGTCGCCGAACGGCTCGTCAAGGTGCCACGCGAGGTCCTCCAATTGTTCCAGGCCGTCCGGCCCGAGGGTCAGCTCGTGATGATCCGTCCGGAATCTCCTGGCGACCACGCGAGCGTGTTCCAGCTCGTCGTAGTCAGGCTCGCTGAAACCGATCGAGAAGGTCTTCAGCGGCGCTTGAGTGAGCCCCGCCGCCGTGGCCACGATCGCACTGGAATCGATTCCCCCGCTGAGGAAGGCTCCCAAGGGGACATCGCTCACCATGTGCAGGCGAACCGATTCATCCAGAAGCTCGCGTACCCGATCGACGAAATAGCCCACTTTCCGTGAGCCGTCCGGCTCAAAATTCAATTCCCAGTAGGGCTCAATCACCGGCGCCCGGCCAGGCGACGCGGTCAGCAAGTGCCCGGGCTCCAGTTTGTGTACCCCGTCGACGATCGCTTCCGTGGGCGGAGTGGAAAGGAACGAGAACAGGTGCGAGACCGCGCTCCAGTTGAGCTCGCGTCCCACCTCCGGCAGTTGCAGGATGGATTTCAATTCGGAGGCGAAGAGAATCCGGCCGCCCAATTCGGCGTAGTAGAGCGGCTTAATCCCCAGCCGGTCCCGCGCCACCAGCAACTGCCTGCGGCGCTCGTCCCACAGGGCAAAAGCAAACATGCCGCGCAGATGATCCACGCAGCGCTTGCCGTATTCTTCATACAAGTGGACGATGGTTTCCGTATCGCTGCGCGTAGAGAAGACGTGCCCGCGCCCCTCCATCTGCTGGCGCAGCTCCTGGAAGTTGTAGATTTCGCCATTGAACACCACCCAGACGGATCCGTCTTCGTTAGAAACCGGCTGGCGGCCGGAGTTGAGGTCGATGATACTCAGGCGGCGCATCCCCAAACCGGCTCCCGTCCCGAAGTAGAAGCCTTCGTCGTTGGGACCCCGGTGGGCGATCGCTGAACACATGTTCCGCAGCTCTTGCTCGAAGACGGGCTTGCCTTCGAAACTCACGATGCCGGCGATTCCGCACATGGTCGTGTACCTTATCCCTTTCCGTAGGCGAATGCCCCGGCGGTAAGCGCCTGCAACTTCCGCGCCCACCTTGCGAGCTCACGCTTTTCGCCCCTATTTATCAGGCCGAAGTGCCAAACCAACGCGGCGTACGTAACGGTATAGGCCAGCCCCATCGCGAACAGGAGGGGGACAGTGGCAAAATGGATCTGCGACTTGACCGCCCAAGCCGCCGCCCCGGCGCCCGCGGAAGCGCACAACAGGGCCGCCAGGCTGCCCCACGGAAGAAGTTGTGCCGCGCCGATATCGAGCAGCCTCGTCATCCGGACCATCGCCGCCGCCTTGAAAGCCAAAGTTGCCAGCACGATCACCAGAACGGGGCCGAGCAGATGAAACTCCCCCAGGGACCACTTCAGCAGCCCCGCGATGATCACCAGACGCATCACGTTCAGCGCCAGCAGCAACCGGGTCTGCGCAAAAACCCGCATCACCCCGTCCACCTGCAGCGTGGAGAGCAGAGTCATGGTGGACCACGCCATGAAGATGGGGACGCTCGCGGCGTATCTCGCCGTAAACAGGAGGACGATGATCTCTCGCGCGGCTACCACGCAAAACGCCACCAGGGGAAAGAACACCAGGGCCAGTTTCCAGGTCGTGTCGAGCCAGATTGCGAGCACCGCCGAATTGCGCCCTTCCGCCAGCCGCTCCTGCATTTTGACCATCATCACGTCGCTGGTCGGCGCGGCCGCAAACTCGACCAGCGGAATTTGCAGGCACCCTACCGCGAAGATGGCGAAGGTCGCCGGATCGAACAGATAGGACACGGCGTACTGCGGAAGGCTCATTTGCACGATCTCCACCAGAACCGCCGCTGCGAATGGCAGCGCATACGCCAGTTGGCGCTTGAACAACACCAGGTCGGGCGTGAAACCGCCGCGGAACTCCCGCCGGAAGTAGAGGACTGTGAGGAGCGCCCTGGGAAAACCACCAGTACCGCGCCTTTCAGCAGCCATCCCAGTTGGCGAAACACGAGCACCGGCACGAGAAAGGCGGCCACCCGCGCCAGATCCGAGAGGGCATAGCAGGCCGACGCCCGGAAGTATTGCCCGCGCGAGACCAGAACGATTTCGAGGACCGACGAAAGCATCATGAGCAGGAGATACAGGCCGATCCAGGGCAGGTACCCCGACAACTCGCTGTTGCTCAGCCAGTGCGCGACCTTGGGCGCTACCCCGATGAGGACTCCCAGACAAACGAGACCCGCCGTCCCGAGAAACCACATGGAGTTCGCCACGTACCGTCCCGCCTCGTGAGCGGCCTGGGGAAGGAAATAGTACAAGCTGGTGGACATCCCCAGTTGGGCGATGAGATAGACGGTCGAATAAATCAGGAAGAGTTGCTTATAAGTGCCGAACAGGGCAGGGTCGAAGACCCGCGCCAGGACCATGGGAATAAAGAACGTCGCGGCAAAGGCCAGCGTTCGTCCGGACATCAACAACAAGGCCGGCCGGAACACCGACTCGGACTTCTGGACGGGGATGGACAGGGCGGCCACGGCGGCGCTCATAGGGTCTCTCTTCCGATCTGAATCTGCCTGGCCGACGCCGCCAGACCGAGCAGGATATAAGGAAACCACGTCAGCACGTAGCCTCCCGAGAGCCCGCAGACCACAAAACCCCAAACGGCGATCTCGATCCCCGCGCCCAGATTGGCCAAGCCCGTTTTCGCGGAATCGAGCGCCACCTTGCGGACATGATAGAGACCGAAGCCGATGAACAGGACGAACGGAATGAAGCCGATGGCGCCGGTCTCAGCCAGCGCCTGTACGAAGGTGTTGTGGGTCACCAGCGCTCCTCGCGTGTAGAGCCCCTCCGGCGCGTAGAGGGGCCAGGCGATCACCGAACATCCCAGTCCCACTCCAACCAGCGGATGATCGAGGAACATGGCCAGACCGGCCTGCGACGTGGCCAGACGTTGGCGAACGGTCACGTCTTGGTTCAGGTTTGTAAAGCCCTCGCCACGGGACCAGAACCGGCTGGCCAGAACCAGCCCCGCCACCACTAAGAGCACCATGAGACCCTGGAGCAGGATGCTTTGTTTCCGCCAGGCGTAGAGCCCCATCACTGCCACCAGCCCCAGCAGGCCGCCGCGGGAGAAGGTGACCAGGATCGCCGCCACGTAGACGAGTGCCACCCCCAGCAAGGCCAGACGCGGCACGAGAGCCATGCCGGCCGCTAAGAAAGCGGCTAGAGGCAGCAGGATTACCAGGCTGTAAGCCAGTTCGTTGGGATTGGCGAAGATTCCGACCCAGGCGGCCCTGCCCTCGAACAGATTGCCCTGCATGAAGTTTCTCAACGTGCCGGCCGCCGGCAACAAGCCGCCAATCACCATGATCCACATCACGCCTCGAAGCCGGCGCTCGGTATTCGCGCAATTCACCACGAAGAAAAAGACGATGGTCATCTTCAACAGAAGGCCAGAAACGGCCTCGGTTGCCATACGAGGCCAGAGTGCCGTCAGCGAGGAGAGCGCCGCGGCGCCCAGGAAGCCGAGCAGCAGGCTTCCTTCGGGCCAGGCGAAGTCGAGACTCTTCCTGGCGAAGGCCCGCTCCGCCAGCAGCGCGGCGAGCGCCACTCCAGCCACCACCTTGGCCGGGCGTAAGGCATCGAGTCCCGGCATTACCAAAGGCAGATTCGCGTAGAGGAGAAACAGAAACGCGAGGAGCAGCCAGTAGGAGGCTGGCGACTTCGCGGTGGTGCGGCTTCGCTCCGTGAAGCGGATCTCGGAAGCGCTAAGACCGGTCATTGCCACCTTCCTTGGTGGTGGCATGGCGTTGCCGGCACCCGCTCACCAGATCGAAAGCGCGGTTGATCTGGCAGCTCAAAATAGATTCCGAGAATATCCCGTGGGAATCGCGGCAGGAATGCTCCCACAGCGGAACCCGGGGCACCGTCAACAGCGGATGCCCGGCGTCGTGGTGGGCGCAGGTGGTGTACCCAAACCCGTACCCGGCGGTGGCGACCGCGTCCACCGCGGCCGTATTGAAGTATCCGCTGGGATACGCAAAATGCCGCACCTTCGTCCCGAGTCTGCCTTCGATCTCCTGGCGCGCGCCGGCCGCCTCCTCCAGCATTCGCTGACGGCTCTCCTTGGTCATCAGCACATGAGTCCGCGTGTGGGAGCCTATCGTCACGCCGGCCCGGTGAATCTCATCCAGCAGTTCCCACGTAAGTGAGTAAAAGGGCTGCCAAGTGTCTTCCGAAATCGGGTCCTCCAGCTCCAACTTCAGGATGACCTCTTCTAACCCGGCTTGCGGCAAGGTTTCGAGCAGCACCCTGGTAGCCTCGAAAGGCCCTGGCGCTCCACTGCCAGGCCTGATCCGCCGGGCGAGCAGGAGATAGAGCCTGTCGTGGATCTGCACGCGCCGGGTACCCACCAGGTCGGTCACCACGAACACCGCCGCGGGAACACCCTTCCGCTTGAGGACCGGCAGCGCGTGATCGTAAAAGTCGCGGTAGCCGTCGTCAAACGTGATTGCCGCCACCGGATCCTCCCGGCCGTCCTTGGCTTCGAGCCGCGCGCCCAGTTCGTCGAGAGAGATGAAGCGGAAACGCCGGCCGAGCCAGTCCAGGTGCCGTTCCAGCATTCTTCGGCTCACCAGCATGGAGGGAATGGAGGTCTTGGCGCTGGACGCAAAATCCTCTACGATCCGGTGGTAATTGATGACCAGCGGAACTGCCCGCGCTCCCGACAGCGAGCCGGCCAACCGATCCAGGCCTGTCCGGCTCATTACGTGGGCGGCCCCGGTCTTGATCCAGCTTCGGATCATGCGCCCACGCCTTTCGGCAGCATGCGCCTTACGGTCCGGCGGGCGGCTCGCTCCAGTTCCACGGACGACCGGCAGATCCAACCCAGACCTCGCGGCGGATACGCTTCCAACCTGCCCAACTCGCGGCTGTCGCGGCTCCAGTGAGACTTGTAAGCCTCGTTGCCGTGCAACAGGTCATATTCCTCCGCCCCTTCTTCGATCGCGCTCCTGATCGCCAGTCCCATGGTGACGAGACCAACACTGTGTTTGTCGTACGCGGCATCGAAGCCCGATTGGTAGAAATAGAAGGTCCCCCGATATAGAAATCCGTACAAAGACGCCGCCGGCTTCCCATCCAGCCGCAGAACATACAGCCGCAGCCAGCCACGATCGAGCGCCACCTGGCTGAATTCCCGATGAAACGCGACCAGGCCTGGAGTGTGGAAGGCATCCGATCCGCCGCGGTCGCGCCAGCGCAGGTTATGCAGCGCCATGATCAGGTCGATCGACTCGCGGCATTGCGCCTGGGTGCGTACCTGCTCAAACCGCACTTGATAGTCCCGATTGAGGCGCTTCCATTTACGATGGAAGTTGTAGCGGTGCTCGGCGCCCAGCGTTGCCAGGTAAGACTCCCAGGACTTCCCGGCCAGGGGAATAAAAGGGCAGGTGTTGGTCTCCCGCTCCGCCACGCTCCAGCCGCTCTCGCCCAAGGCCGAACCGACTCCCGCGGCCAGGCAGACACCAAGCTTGAGCTGCGTCCAGTGGAGCATGAGCCGCTTCCCGGCCAGGCACGATGCCAGGGCCTGCCACGCTTCCGGTTCACAGCCTCGCCGTACGATGATATCGAGATAATCGGAACCGGCATTCCCGCTTCCCAGGAACTGCAGCATGGGAAGCGGGCGGCAACGGGACAGGCTGGGCGGGCATAGGCAGCATGGCGCCAGGGCGGCCAACTCTCCGTCGCAACGGACCGCGAGGATGGAAAGTCGCCGGTTCCCGGCCAGGTGCTTCCACCAGGTATAGAGCCACTCCCAAGTCAGGAAGAGGTTATCGGAGCCGCTCGATTGCAGAAGTTCATCCCACTCCTGCCGCAACCCCGCGAAGCCCGACCCTTCGCCGATTGTCTCCACCGTCACGCGGGAACTGGCCGCAGGCGTCTTTGGAAGGGCCGCTAACATTGTGCCGGCTCCAATTCCAAACGCAGAACCTGTTCGGCGATGTACTCCACCTGTGACGGGGTAACGTCTTGATGAATGGGTAGTTCCAGCACATGCGCCCGGAGATACCGGGCGTCGGAACCGCTTTGGCCGTCGGCTTGCGGATCTCCTTCGTTCCAGAACTCGACCGCTCCGATGCCCCTCTGCCACAGGGCTCGGGCTGCCGCATGCTTGTCCTCTACGAGTATGGGGAAGAACAGCGGACAGACACCTTCCTTCAGGTCATTTCGCAGCATGGTCACACGGCCTTCGAGCCGGTGCTGCATGAGCAGAAAATTCTCTCTCCGCTTCCGCCGGATCTGGTCGTACTCCAGTCCGCCCATTACCGTCTGGCTGATGGATGACATGGCGATGTTGACATCGGCGACGTTCCACCCGATGTTGCCCACCGGCACCTGCCGGACGCGCGCCGCCCGCAACATCTGGCCAAAAGACCGCTTGATACCGAACAAAACCTTCCCGATGTTGTCCGACCGGGACCGTACCGCTTCCAACACCAACTCGGAGCCCCGGCCGGCGGCCGCGGTGTGGGGGCAACGCTCCAGCTCGAGGTTCGCGAGATCTCCCAGGATGTTACGGTTTTGCACCAGCAGACCGCCGTTCGGCACCGGCAGCGTCTTGTACAGGCAAAAGACCGAGTAGTCTCCGAAACTCCCGAGCGGCCCCTGGTCCGTCTCGCTAAGCAGAGAAAGGGCGCAATCCTCGATCAGGAGGCTGCCTCGCTCCCGGCACAACGCCTCGATGTCCTTCATCGGCTGTGGCCATCCCAGGTAATGAATCACGTAGATGGCCCGGGGATTCAGCTTGGCCAGGCCCGACAGGGCCTCCATGTCCGGTTCCAGGTTGCGCAGGATCGGATAGTAGACGATGGAGGCTCCGGCGGCCCGAATCGCAAACACCTCGTTGCCGCTGTGGTAGTCGGGGACCAGAACGACGTCCCCCTTCTTGAATCGCAGCGCGCGGAACAAGTGATATATGCCGCTGCGAGCTACGCAAAAAGCCAATCGATTGTCTGCATTTAACAGGAATGGGAAGCTCCGGTTCGAGCGGGATCGGTAGAATTCGCGCGCGGTTAGCCCTGGCCAGGATGAAACGTACATTAGTTCCTCTCTGCCCGCAGGTGAGCGGCCAGCCGCAGAATAAAAGTGCGCACAGGCTGGAGGCTGTCTCGTTTCAACAATGGGACTAACCGGGACTTGATGAGATGCAGAAAACGCCCTTTGAAGCTGCTTGAAAAGACGAAGAGCCAGTAATGGGGCCTGGAGTGCTTGGTCCACTGTGACTTCCAGTCGGCACTCTCGCCCAGAAAATCGTACTCCCTGATATCTCCCTCGCAGGCGTTTTCGAGGATCAAGGAGACGAGGAGGTTGGAGGGAGAGTAAGGAGAGTAAGCCGGATCGTACCCTAACTTCAGCAGGTGGATCCGGTTCTTGTAAGCCAGAGAATAGTCGAAGGCGACGCGAATCGCTCCGGCACGTAAGAAATTGAGGCGCATCCAGCCGCGCTCCGCGGCGCGCGGCGCCAGGGTCGAGTAAAACCTGGAGACGTCCGGATGGCAGGAAATCGCGGTTCGAGCCTCGCCCTTCCAAGCTGCGGCCTCGAGCTTCAACCCGGCTTCCAGGGCGCTGGGCAGCTTTTCGCCCGAGGTAATGGTTTCGACCTTTACCGGCCCGATCCCGTTAAGCCGTTTGAACCGATTTCTCAGATTGGCGCGATGTTTGACCGCCAGGCGGTCGAAGTACTGGTTCCAGGGCGTGTCCAAAGGCAGGTAGGGTGAGGCGCCGGAGCGCCAGGTCACGATTGGGCAATCGTCCCGACCCGCCAGGGCAGGTATGGCCTCCAGGGTCGCGGATCCCTCCGGCAGTTGAGAGAGTTGCAATAGATCCCACCCGCGGTTCCGGCAGAGGTGGCCCCAGATGGCGCGGTAGGCTTCTTCCGGCCGCTGCGCGATGAGGAAGTCGGCGCGCGGGACATGCGCGTTGTAGAAGAACCCCAGCCGCCGCACTTTGATGCCCCACATTCGAATAGGTGTCAGGATCAGCGGGGCGATGGCCACCGTTTGATCGCCCGCCTTCAGTACCAGGATCTGAAGAGTGCTCCCGGCGCCGAAGCACTCCCACCACGTACGTACCCAGGCGTGCTCGAGAAAAGGATGGTCGAGCCCGGAGGCTTCCGCCACCTGGTTCCAGACCGGCTCCAGGTCGAGAAATGCCTGGTAGCCGGAGATGGTTTCGACACGGATTTGCGCTTGAACGGGTACCGGTCCCGGCAAAGGCCTCGCTGCCGCCTCGCCTGCCATCGAGGCGCGTCTCGCCGTCCATAGAGTCGTGTCTGCCATCTGCTGGGTCTCCGCTCCGTCCGCTGCCGATTAACGCCCTACGGCAATCATGCCGGCGTTGCTCGCTACGCCCAGAGTGATGATTTGAAGGGCTTGGCTGCCGGTGGGGAGGTTAGCCGGCACCTGTACGTTAACCTGATACAGGCCCACGAACGACGGTGCCAACCCCGAATAGGCGACGAAGGCGGGCACGCCTGCGATGTTCACCGTCGGAACGTAGACCGTTTCCGCCAACGGCGCAACGCTCGGGGAGATGTCGCCGGATTTCACCGGAATCTTCACCGGGCCGAGCCCGGTGCAGTAGATCGCCAGGTATTCACCCGGCCGCGCCGGCGAGTCGCTGCTGACCAGCGAGAAATCGCTGCTGTGAAGCACCGCTCCGGCGCCGCTCGCCTGATCGAGAATGAAGATGCCGGGCGAAACGGCGGCTACGCTCACCGTTCGTACGATGCTCAGGTCGTTGCCTCGCCTCACCTGTATCGACGCGGAGCCGGTCTGCAAATCAAAAGGCGCCTGCGCGTTGATCTGGCTGCTGGATACGAAAAACAGCGGAGCCGTAATGCCATTGAAGGTAACGCTGGTATCGCCCAGAACCGTGGGTAAAGGTGCGCCCGATGAGGACAGGGTGCTGCCCGCTAAACCCGTCCCGAAAATGGTGATGATCGCTCCCGGGGCGATGGCGATCTTGGCGAAGCTGGCGCTGTTGACGACCGCACCGTCGGCTGCTAAAGCAGGCGGGCTCGTCAGGCTGCCGGAGATCATTCGAACACGGTTGTTCACGCGATCGGCAATGTAGACATTGCCCGTGGCACCCGTCGCTACCGCCCATGGGAAATCGAGCATCGCCTGTGTGGCCAAGCCTCCGTCACCGGAGAACCCGTTGGCAGTCGTACCGGCCAGGGTACTGATGAGGCCGGAACTATCTACTTTGCGTACCCGGTTGTTCCCGGAATCGGCGATCAGCAGATTGCCCGCGCCATCGATAGCCACGTCCTCCGGAATATTCAGCGACGCGCCGGTGGCGGGGCCCGCGTCTCCGGCAAAGCGTCCTGCGCCATTGCCGGCCACCGTGGTGATCACCCCGCCTGGACTGATCCGGCGGACCCGGTTGTTGTCGCCATCGGCAAAATACAAATTCCCGAGACTGTCCATCGCCATACCGAGCGGAAACGCCAGCAGAGCGCTGGTGGCCAGACCGCCATCACCGGCGAAGCCTGCCACCACGCTGCTGCCGGCGATGGTCGTGATTGTCCCGCTGCCGCTCACCCGGCGGATGCGCTGGTTGGAACTGTCGGCGATATACAGATTACCGCCCGAGACCATCACCGCCGCCGGCACATTCAGCCGGGCACTGGTCGCAGGGCCCCCATCGCCGGAAAAGCCTTGTACGCCGTTGGTACCGGCGACTGTACTGATGATGCCGCCAGGCGTCACCTTCCGGACGCACATGTTGTGTGCGTCGGCGATATACAGGTTGCCGGCGGCGTCCAGCGCCAAACCGGTGAGATTGCCCAGCGACGCATTCATGGCCGGGCCTCCGTCCCCGAAATTCCCTGCATAGCCATTCCCAACTACGGTTGAGATCATGCCATTGGGGCTGATTCGCCGGACTCGCAGGTTGTCCGCGTCGCCGACATACACGCTGCCGCCCGCATCGACGGCCAATCCCCGGGGGTGATTCAACCCGGCGGCCGCCGCCGGACCGCCATCCCCGGAAAACCCCTGCCTGCCATTGCCCGCGAGGGTCTCGATATTGCTCTGGGAAAACGCTGGCCAAGCGGTAAGAAACATACCCATGACCGGCGCAACAAATAGAGGGATTCTTCCTACAACATTGAACTTTGATAATGACATGTTACTCCTTTCATCCGGTCAATCCGTTTGAGTTCCATCTCCGGCCTCGACCGAATCACCCAATTCCTCACGGTTTCCGCTCACCCGGCTCTCGCACGGCGCGTTAGCCCCGGCCCAGGTAGTGCCGCTGATAGTGCCGATAAGCATATGCGTAACGCGTATCTCCGTATTCCACATCGTTGAGCACCACGCCAAGTATGTTGGCGGCGCCCAGGCTCTCGATCGCGCGGCGGAAGAGCTCGCACCGGGTTTGCCGGGCTCGCACGACAAGCAATGCTCCGTCGGCCATGCCGGCCAGAATGTGGCTGTCGGCAATCGGCACGATGGGCGGACTGTCGAGCACGATAAGACTGTATTCCTTGCGCATGCGCGCCAGAAGCTCCCGGGTCGGTAGCGAAGCCAGGAGACCGGCCGGGTTCACCGGCGGGGCTCCGCCCGCAATCACGTCCAGGTTTCCCAGCTTCGAAATGAAGGGCATGAAATCACCTTCGGTTTCGGCCAACAGATCGCTGAAGCCTTTCGCCGTCTTCAGTCCCAGGTACTGGTGCACCTGGGGACGCCGCAGGTCGGCATCCACCAGCAGAACGCGTCCCTTCAGCGAAGCGGCGAGCGCCAGGCTCAGATTCAGAGCCGTAACGGATTTTCCTTCGCCTCCCGCCGCGCTGGTCACCACCAGCACCCCGCCGCCGGTCTTCTCCATCCACCGCCCTACTTTCATGGCGAGAATGCCGTACTGTTCCGCGGGAAGGGATTGCGGATCGCCTAAGACTGCGAGGCGGTGCTTTTGATAATGCTTTAGCTGTCCCAAAGCGCTGTTCTCGTCCACCAGTTTCAAGGAGGCCGCGCGGCTCGAACCGGAGTTCCTGCTCGAGACCCTTCCGGAGGTGCGGTTCGGTATGCTCGGAATGGCCGACAGCACGGGGAGGTTCGTAAAGCACTGGAACTCCTCGACCGTGTCGAACGACGTATCCATCTGTTCTACGGCCAGGACTGCGAGCAGGCCCAGCCCCAAGCCGGCCACGAGACCCATAAAGATGATCCGGTTTCGCTGCGGGCTGGACGGGGCCGCCGGCAGTTGAGCCGATTCAGCGATCCTAAACGCAACGCCCCTGGTGCTCTTCTCCACCCGCTGGTCCAGCTTCACTTCCTGCTGCTTGGCGCGCATGGCTTCGAATTGCGAGCGCGTCAGCGCCGCATCCCTGATTCGCCGGGCCAGTGTCGTCTCGAGGCCCGGTGAAGAGTCGATCCGGCGCTCATATACCCCCGTCTCGGATACCAGCGCGTTGCGTTGCTGCTGGTAGCTCTGCAAGCGTTGATCGATCGACTCCGCCTCGGCCTGCAACGTGACGTAGCGCAGATGCACCGGCGACGGTTCGCGGCGGTTCCCGGCCGGGATGCCGCTCGCCACCAGGTCCCGGATTTCGCTTTCGGTGCGTTCGATCTCGGGATTCTGGACCGTATACCGGGCCTTGAGCTGTCGCAGCTTGGTGCGTAAGTCTTCGAGATTGACCTCGGCAGGAGTTTTTTCCCGCGGCCCCGCTTCGAGCGCTCCCTGTTTCTCCAGCGCCTTCATCTCCTCGATCACCGCCAGCCGCCGCGCCTGGCCTTCCGTGATTTGATCGGTCTTGCTCCGCACCTGCTGCTGCAGGTCCTCGCGGAGCTTGAGGTTGGTCGCCAGACGCTCCGGAAGCTCGTGCGTCACGCTCTGCTTGTAGGTTTTCAATCTCTCTTCCTGATCGCGGAGTTCACTTTGCAGGCGCGCCACCTCGGTGTCGAGGAAGCTGTCCGTCTGTTCCACACGCTGGCCGCGAAGATCCGACGTGCGCTCAATGAACCGCTCAGCCAGGCGGTTGGTCACCTGCATGACCAGCAGTGGCCGCTCACCCTCGAAGCTGACATAGAAGGCGTCGGGCCCTTCCACCTGGATCTGGATTTTCGACCTCAATGCGTCCAGCGACTGCTCCAGCGTCCCGTCCGCCGTTTTATAGAGGTGGAATTCGGCATTTACCGACTCGATCACCGGCTGGCTGTACAGTGTCTCCCGGATGGTGCGCAACTGATCCTGGATGTTGGCGGTAGTCGCGGCGCCGGACCTTCCATTCAGATAGTTCCCCGGGGCCACGGGCTCCGCGGCGATCAGCGCCTGGGCGCGAAAGCGCTTCGGCAACCGCAGCGTATAGACGCTTACCGCTCCCGTCATCAGCAGGGCTGGGACTAACAGGTATAACTTTCGACGCTTGAGAGCCCGTAAAACGGTAAATACCGAAAGCCCCTTTCCCGAATCATTCGTTTCCATGTGTTATCTCTTCTCCGGAGCGAGGGGCTCCTCGGCCTGACGATTGGTGGACTCGGCGGATTAGTTGGTCGGTAGCGCCGAGGCTTCGGTTATCCTTCATCTTGGTGTAAATGCCTAAGCTAACGTACCAAACCTACCCGTCGTAAGCTGGTCAAAAATGCTCATGGTTCTTGCTTTTTTGGGCGACTGCGCCCCCTGAGGTGGCCGTCCCGAGGCGAGAATTCCTCCGCCAAGTGTTGGGTGCCCGACCTTCCAGCGTTTCGACTAAGTGGGAAACCTTACTCCGCCGGATGCGTCAGGAATGCTCTCTGTGGCGCAGGCACTCGTGCCTGCCGCGTCCCGACTCATCGGGACGCACGCCGGAAGTGCACCAAACCGCGTCCTTATAAGTCGGGACGCGGCAGACTGAAAGTCCGTGCCACCTGCTTTGTTGACCACCCGGGTGGGAACGTCGATTACGATCCAACACTGAAGGAACTGGTGTCTCTACCCACTAACGAGCGTTCTAACACATCCAGGATGCGGGCGCTGGCGTGACCGTCCCAGAACTCCGGCGGCGCTAGCAACCGCGGCGGCGAATTCAGGGTCTCGAGAGCCGCCCGCAGGATCGTGTTCGGATCCATCCCCACCAGGCGATTGGTCCCTTGTGTGACCGTAACCGGCCGCTCCGTGTTTTCGCGCATCGTCAGACACTCGACTTGCAGGATGGTTGTCTCTTCCTGTATGCCGCCCGAATCGGTGACCACCAGGCGCGCTTCGCTCGTGAGCCGCAGAAATTCGAGATAACCCAGTGGCTCCGTTAGAATCAGGCCCCGCCCCGCCAGCCCGGTACCCCCCATCCGCTCTCTCGTCCTGGGGTGAACCGGAAAGACCACCGGCAGATGACGCGACAACTCCGTCAACATGTTCACCAGAGACGCCAGGTGGTCCATGCCATCCACGTTAGAGGGCCGATGCAGGGTGGCCACGGCATAGCCTCGGCTCTTGAGCCCGAGCCGCTCGAGGACACCGGTCTGCGCTGCCTTGCCTCGGAATTTCAGCAGCGTGTCGATCATTACATTGCCGACAAGAAAGATCTTTTCGTTCGGTACGCCTTCGGCGCGCAGATTCGTCACGCCGCTCGGCTCGCTGGCGAACAGATAGTCGGAGAGTACGTCGGTGACCAGACGGTTGGTTTCCTCCGGCATGCGGCGGTCAAAGCTGCGGAGCCCCGCTTCAACGTGGGCCACCGGAATGCCCAGCTTCGCTGCCACCAGCGCCGCTGCCATGGTTGAATTCACGTCGCCTACCACCAGGAGCAGATCGGGCCGCCGTTCGCTTAACTCCGCTTCCAGCCGTAGCATTACGCCAGCCGCCTGCGCCGTATGGCTGCCGCTGCCGATTTCGAGGTTGACGTCCGGCGCCGGCATCCCTAACTCGTCGAAAAAGGTCGCCGACATCTCCGGCGAGTAGTGCTGGCCCGTGTGAATCAACCGGCACTGAAACGTGGAACGGCGTCCGGCCTCCTCCAGAATGGGCGCCATTTTGACGAAATTGGGCCTCGCGCCCACCACCGCGGTCAAAGAGATGAGGTGGCGCGGGACGCCGTGATGTTGGCGGCGAATAACATGCGGCACTGGTAAAACGGTCGGTAACTGGCTAGTGCAGCTCTGCATACGCTAGTGGACTTATGCTGACAGGCTTCCGGATTTCCTGCTGGTCAATTCTGCTCAGACCCGCGCCGCCGCGCGTCCATTAATCAGCCGCCGGCAGAGTGAAATAGAATGTCGATCCTGCCTCGGGTTGCGACTCCAGCCACATTCGGCCGCCATGCCGCTCAATGGCCTTCTTACAGAACGCCAGTCCAAGTCCGTTCCCGGGGTGTTCTCGTCCGTGAAGACGCGCAAAAGCCGCGAATACACGACCCTGGAAGGCAGGGTCTATGCCGGGACCATTGTCTTGCACGGCGAGCACCCAGTCGCCATCCGCCCGTCTGGATGAAACGTGAACGCGCGGTGGTGTGACGCAATATTCGATGGCGTTCCCGATCAGATGGAGCAGCACCTTAGTCAGTATTTCGAAATCTCCCGTCACCGCCGGCAGGGGGTCATGGGTAACGACTGCCCTTCGTTCCGCTATCTGCTTGTCCGCGCAGAGGAGCGCCTGGCGAAGGGCATCCTCCATATCCGTCCGGGAGCGTGGCCGCTCGCCAGTACCCGTGGCCCAGTAATCCACCACGGCGGCGAGCAACGACTGCATTCTTGCCGCGCCCTCCTGTATGCGATCGAGGAACACGCCGGCGTCGGAATCGAGGCGGGCGGCATAGCTTTCGGCAATCAGTTGACTGTATGAGGCTACGTCGCGGAGAGACTGGCGCAAGTTGTGAGCCGCCATCGAGACGAACTCTTCAAAATCCGCGTTCGCCCGGTCCGCCTGCTTCTGCAACTCCACGCCTCGCCGTATCTCGGCGTCGAGCGCACTGCGGAGACGCTCGATCTGGTCTTCCGCGCGGCTTTGGTCAGAGTTGCCCATTATCGTTCGCGCGCCGGGGGGGGAATTGTGAACTTGAACGTAGCGCCTCGTCCTGCTTCGGATTCCACCCAGATTCGTCCACCCTGGCGCTCGACGACTTTCCTGCAGATCGCCAGACCGATCCCGGTACCAGGGATTTCGATGCCATGTAACCGTCTGAACATTCCGAACACCCGCTCGGCGTCTTTCGGATCGATGCCGATGCCGTTGTCCCGAACCGCAAACCGCCAACCTTCCCCGTCCCGCTCCGCCGACACATGGATGACCGGCGCTTCGTCGCCCCGGTACTTGATCGAATTGGAGATGAGGTTCTGAAATAGCTGTATCAGCGCAACCTCTTCGGCTACCATGGTTGGCAATGAATCGGAGGTTATCAAGGCGCCACTCTCCGCGATGGCGGCCTGGAGATTGAATAGCGTTGTGGCGAGAACCGCACCGCAATCGACCAACGCGGGGCTTTCCCGTTTCCCCTCGCTAACCTCCCAGTACGCCAACAAGGCTTTCAGCAGGGCCTCTATCCTCAGTGCCCCCTGGACGGAATAGGAGATGAACTTGTCCGCGTCCTTGCCCAGCTTTCCTGCGTATTCCTGACCCAGGAGCTCCGTAAAGTTCACGACCATCCGTAGAGGTTCCTGCAAGTCGTGCGTGAGCGCGTACGCAAAATGCTGCAGTTCGGCATTGGTTGTCCGGAGTGCTTCCTCGGCCTGCTTGCGGTCGGTGGCGTCTTCAATAGCCAAAAGGATTGTCCGCGCTTGCGCATTCGGATTGAAGATCTCGCTGGCATTGAGCAGCATGACCTTCCGGCCGACATGGTCGAATTCATGGGTAACCTCAAAATCCCGGAATCTCGAGTGCGCGGGGAGAATGTTCTCCAGCAACTCGCGGAGTCTCGGAATATTCCATTCTCCATTCCCCAGGTCGTAAATCAGGCGCCCCTCCGTATCCGCGTGTGCGGACTGGAACGTTTCGTAGAAAGTTTTGTTGGCTTTGACGACCTGCAAGTTCTGGTTCAGGATGACCAGGGGCTCGCGCACCGTTTCTATAATCGCTTCGGCGAAGTCAAGACCGCGCTTGGCGGCATCAATATCGATCAACAGCAGCACGGCGCCATCGGTTTTGCCGTCACGCCTTGAGGAGGGGAGAACCCGCAGCGAATACCACCGGCCGTGCGCGTCACGGACGTCACGCGGTCTTCGATTGCCGCCTTCCATCGCATCCAGCAGTAACCGGGGCAGGTCGGGTAGTTCCATTTGAGGCTGAAAATCGGTGATCGGCCGTCCGACATCCGAGGCCACCAGATTCAGCATGGGCTCGATCGCCCGCGTAAAGCGGCGAATGCGGAGATCCCGGCCAACCATCACCAGGGGTATGCTGATGCTCTCGAGAAGATTGGTCAGATCCCGGTTAGCCTTGCTGAATTCCGTGTTGCTGGTCTTCAGCTCTTCGTTCAGGGTGTTCAGTTCTTCGTTAGCCGACTCCAATTCTTCTTGCGCGGTTTCCAGTTCCTCATTGCTCGCCTGCGCCTCTTCGTTCGCGGCCCTCAATTCCTCCAGGGTGCTCGCATTATCTTCGACGATCGATTGCAAATACTCTTTCGTTGCTGCCAGTTCGTGCCGCAGCCGGGCGCTCCCCCCATTGCTCTGCCCCGCGGGTTTGGCCACCGCCCTCGAACCGCCGCTCGGCCGTGTCTCCTCGAACAGGACCAGGAAATACCGTTCTTCGGAAGAGGCGGTGCGCCGGAACGGCATCGCCTTGATGGTGACGTCTCTAAGCTGGCCCCCGTCCTCGATCCGGAATCCGCCTTCTTGGGCCACGGCGTTCCTTTGCCGGGCAGTTCGTATCGCCTTGGCCAGGCCTGCAATCAAGCCTTCGCGCGCCAATTTCAGAAGATTCTGGCTCGGCTCGCCCGGCGAAAGTTCGAGGTACGGAGCCGTGCGGCCCCGGACTTGAACGATGTTGAACTTGTTGTCGACGATCACGCCCGGGGGGGCGTATTCGGCCAGCACGAGGCGGTCCGCTTCCTTCTGCAAGTCCAGCACGGTTCCCGCTTCGGCAATTCTTTCCTTGAGATCCACCCGGCCCGCGGACCGGCGGCCTTCACTGAGCGGCGGCGCAGGCGCACTGGTGGCTGCCCGCAGGCAATATATCTTATGGCTCTTATCCACTTGGACAAATGAGTCGGAAAGCGTGCCTATTATGCTTTCCGAAGGGCCGAGCACCAGGAAGCCCGCGGGTTTGAGGGCGTACTGCACGATCGACCAGACCTTGCGTTGCAATACCTCTCCCAGGTAGATCAGCACGTTGCAGCAACTGATCAGGTCCAGCTTGGAGAAAGGCGGGTCCTGTGCCAGGTTGTGCCTGGCAAAAACACACATGCCACGGACGTCCTTCCCAATCTGGTACCCGCGTTCCGATCGGGTGAAGAAGCGCGCCAACCGCCGCTGCGAGACATGTGCCAACGCGCCGCCCCTGTATGTGCCGGCGCGGCCTCTTTCGATGGCGGTTTCGCTCAGGTCGGTAGCGAAAATCTCGATTGGAAAGCTCAATTTCGTCTCGTCCAGGAATTCCATCAGGCAGATGGCGATCGAATAGGCTTCCTCGCCGCTTGCGCACCCGGGCACCCAGATCCGGATCGGATCCTCGGGCGCTCGATTCTCAACCAGCGTGGGGAATACCATCCTCTTCAGTTCCTCGAAGAGAGCTGGTTCCCGGAAGAATGCCGTGACGGTGATGAAGAAGTTCTCGCCCAACGCGTTTGCTTCCTCGCGGTTCCGCTCTAGTTCCCGGCGGTAGTCTTCCAGCGTTTCGAATCCGCGGAGCGCCATGCGCCGCTTAATGCGCCGCACCAGGGTGCCGTGCTTGTAGTGCGCGAACTCCACGCCGGTAGCGCTCCGCACCAACCGGAGTATTCTGGCCAATTCCGCATCCACCGGAGGTTCGACCGGGAGCTGAGCATCGCGCGCCAAGGCCACCAGTTGCAGCGCGATTTCGGCCGGCGCCAGGACATAATCCACCACACCGGCGGCGATGGCGCTCTTCGGCATGCCGTCGAACTTCGCGGTGTGCGCATCCTGAGCGAAGGTCGTGCCACCCGCGGCTTTGATCGCCTGGAGGCCTAGCGTCCCATCGGATCCGGTCCCCGACAGAATGACGCCGAAGGACTGGCTTCCCCGGTCCGCTGCCAGGTCGCGGAGAAAAGAGTCGATCGGCATGTTGCAGCCACGCGGTGGCCGCGGCGGGGGATGAAGAACGCCATCGGAAATACCCAGATTACATCGTGGCGGAATCACGTAGACACGATTGGCTTCAACGCGAGTCTCGCCTTTCACTTCGGAGACCGGCATCTTGCTTTCTTTGGAGAGTAATTGCGTGAGATGGCTCTCGTGCTTCGGATCGAGGTGCTGAATCACTACGAATGCCATGCCCGTATCGTTGGGCAGATGGCTGAGCAAGCCTGTTAATGCCTCCAGTCCTCCAGCGGAGACGCCCACACCAACAACGGTGGGGCGCCTGGTTTCAGTGCGTTCCTCCCCGGCTGGCCGTAACATTGCCGCCTCGGGAACGGAAGAGCGCGGCTGACGGCCGGTCTTCTTTGCCACACGCCACCATTTCCTTTCTCAGGACGAAGAGCGGTGCACGTGCTGTGCCGCTCTTTCAAGAGCGCCTGTGCCGGTGCCTGATTCTAGCGGTTGGAAGGCAGCCGACAGACTGAATTGTAGCGCCATCGGCGGGCCTTAAGCGCCTGCCAGCAGGTGCTTGATGATTTTGCCGATGGACATGAACTGACCCAGCCCGGCCGGCTTGGCTATGAACTGGGAGACTCCGAGATCTTTGAGCATCGATTCGTCCCGGCGGGACTGGGAGGAACTCCACACACACACCGGGACGCCGGCGAGGTGTGGGGCGTTTCGGATCTCGCGCAAGATCTCTTCCCCGCTATACTTGGGCAGGTTCAGATCCAGCAAGATCAGGTTTGGAATGGCCGCATCCGCATAGGCGCCCCGTCTATGGATGAAAGCCAGAGCTTCGCCCCCGTTCGGCAGGTGAACCAACTCGAATGGGAAATCTTGCTTCCGCAGCGCCCTATCGAGAAGGAAGACATCCGATTCGTTATCTTCAATTACGAGAATTCGGGCGGCGAGAACCATCGACGCGTCTTTCAAGCCCACTCCTGGCGGCTAGCCGAAGCCGGCCGTCTTCATCATTTCACAGTTGACGATAGTTAGCGGTCCATCCGATCTTACAGCGTCGGGCACCCGCTGCTTGCTAAACTAGGAGACGGTGCCCCGGCCTCGCGCAGTTGCAGCTCGGATCCTCATCGTGGACGATGACGAACGCCAGCGTACCGCCTTGGCTGCGATACTTTCCGATTCTCCTTTCGACGTCCAGGTCGCTGCCGACGGGCTGGAAGCGCTGGAACGGCTAGCGGCCTTCAACGCCGACGTGATCGTGGCGGATTTAGTCATGCCCCGCATGGACGGCTTTGAACTGCTCCGGCATCTGAAGGAACGTGGCGACCTCACTCCGGCGATCGCGCTTACCGGCTTCGGCAGCATGGAAAAAGCGCTCTCCGCGGTTCATGACCTCAAAGCGTTCTGGTACCTGGAAAAACCGGTGGAACCGCGCGCTTTCAAGACTCTTCTGGAACGAGCGATTAGCCACAGGAGAAGTCTGCAGAAGACCGAAGAGCTTAAACGCGACCTGAGCATTCGTGGCGTGCTCGGGGACTTGGTGGGCACTTCCCCGGCGATGCAGGAGATCTTCTCGTCCATCCGGCAGGTGGCGCCCACCTCGGCGCCCGTGTTAATCCGTGGGGAGAGTGGCACGGGGAAGGAGTTGGTGGCGCGAGAAATCCATAAGTACAGCCACCGTGGCGAGGGGCCTTTCGTCGCGGTCAACGCAGCGGCATTTCCCGAAACTCTGATCGAGAGCGAGTTGTTCGGCTACGAGAAAGGCGCTTTCACGGGCGCGATGGAGCGTTCGGCAGGTTGCTTTGAGCAGGCCCACGGGGGCACGTTGTTTCTCGACGAGATCGGCGAGATGCCGCAGTCCACGCAACCCAAGCTGCTGCGCGTTCTCGAGGACTTGCGAGTACGGCGGCTGGGCGGCAAGCACGAAATCGCGGTAGACACCCGGGTGCTTGCCGCGACCAGTCAGGAACTCGGAACGCATTTGCGCGAAGAACTGTACTATCGGTTGAGTGTATTCCAGATAGTACTTCCGCCGTTACGCAACCACAAGGAAGATATCCCGCCGATCGTCGATGTCATGCTGCAGAATCTGAACAAGAAACACGGCACGCGCGTGACAGGCGTCGATGCCGAAGTGCTGGATCTTTTTCATCGGTACGATTGGCCCGGTAATGTACGGGAGCTGCGCAATATTTTGGAAAAGGCAGTCATCATGGTGGGCGAGGGCCTGGTCCGGTTGAAGAACATGCCCTCGCCTGCGCTCGGTGGCAGCCCAGGTCCGTACGCCAGGCGATCACCTCCCTCCGAGGACACTTGCACGATCCAGCCTGGCCAGCCACTCGTAAAACTCGAGGAAGCCTACATCAAACTGACCCTCCGTCACGTGGGCGGCAATCGCAAACGGGCTGCAGAGATGCTGGGGATCAGCCTGCGCACGTTGCAGAACCGGCTCGCCGCACAGCGCGGAGAGGATGAGTCCGTGGGCGTCCTGATCCCTGACGGCCTTTAACGAGCCTCGCAGCGCTTGGATTTCTTGCTGCCCATCACGTTCCAATCATCGGTCCGGACATGGGCATTGACCTTATCAAGCTTGTGAAGCGCCTCGGAGTCGTAGCGGGGGTGTACTCATTGATTCTATGGTGGGCCTGTGCAGACTCGAACTGCAGACCTCTACCGTGTCAAGGTAGCGCAGGCCGTCACTTGCAGATATCGCTGCTGAGGTAAAAGGACTTAGAGATCGGCGAAGTGCTCCGCAGATGCTACGGAATACCGAAAGTGTTACGGACTGCTACGGGCTTTTGGGAAGACAAGAGCGGCTAAGCCTGCACTGGTTCCCAAGGGGGACAGTCAGTGGAGTGACAATAAGGTGGCGGGAACAACCGGTGGGCAGCGGAAACGAATCGAGAAGCGAGATCCTTCCCGCTGCAAACCCGCCAGGAGGTAATAATCGATGAGCAACAATTTGCCTCGTGAACAACGTAGCATCATGCTCCCAGCCTCAGTTTTGGGCGTTCTGAAAGACATGCCCGGGGGAGCATTGAAGGTGTTGATCTATTTGTGCAGTTGTAACCAAGGCCAGCCCTTCGCGGTAACCATACCGACGATTACAGACGCGACCGGGATCCAACCGCGGTCCGTCATTTCAGCCCTCAATGTCCTCGAAGAACAGAAACTCATCACCCGCATTCCGGGAAATGGCAATCAGCCAAATCACTACAGCATCCTTTTTCCCAAGCGTCAGGAAACCGCTGCGCCTCCAAGCCTGGGGGCCGCAACAACTGCGACGCGAACGGCGACGCACACGAATCCGCCGCCGAGCACAAAATCGGAAGGGTCCCCTTCCCCAACTCCGACGCAACCGACCATCCTGGAGTGTGTCGCCATCTGCTACCGGCCGATCACTGCCCAGGAATTCAGTCAGCTCAAACAGGCGTACCCGGACGAAGCCGTTCTCCGCAAAAAGTTGGCGCGGCTCAAGCGCAACGGTGGCGTGGATCCGGAGATGCCTCTCGGCTTCTTCCTCCAGGCATTGACGGATTCCGCTTAAATGATCATCACGAGCTGATCCAGTTGGCCGGGCGGATAGGTTGCCAGAAGCTGCGTCATCCGTTGCACGCTGTCCACCAGACTGGCCTGCATCGGCCAGGCGGCGATGACCTTGAGCCAGTGCTCGGCCAGTTCGTTCCACTGGGTCCCGTTGGGCGGTGCCAACGGCGCGTGATGCATTTGAATCCGGGGCTGCGTTGCCAGCCATTCCTGTACCGGCGGAAAATCGGGAGCGCCCAGGTGGAGAAGAAGATGATTCTGTGCTTCGGCATGCTTGGCGGCGATGGCCCTCACGAACTGGACGAACCTGTCGACCGCGGCCGCGTCGGATCCAGGAAACTCTTCGTCGGTCCATTTGGCATGAAAGCTGTCGTGGCGTCTTTTCTCCAGCTTCCGGAATTCGCCCACCAGGCGGTCGATCAGAAGATTCCGGTCCGCCGCCGGCAGACTGCTAAAGCTGAGTTCGGAAAACGGCCGCGCACTGGAGCAAAACGACAGCGTCGGTCCGACCGTCTCATACAGCAGACCGCCGATCTGGTAGACCGTCACGGCGAATAAGGGATCCGTGGAGATCTTGAGCTTTGCTAAATTGATCCCGCTCAGGCCTGCCATCTGAATGCCGTGCTTCTGGAAGATCCGACTGACGGACGCCCGGCTGATGCCGTGCCGTAGGGCCAGGTTGCGCACGGTCCAGCGCAGGCTGGGACCGTTGTCCTCAATCAACGTACTTAAGCGCGGGTGATACAAGCAATCAGAGACAACGGCCTGCTCGACGGCCTCCGAAATCGGCTCCCGCGGCGGGACTCTTTCCACGTCCCACAGTCCGCGAATCCCCTGGGCGAGGAAGCGGCTTCTCCAGTGCAGAACATTCGCCCGGCTGATGGAGAGGTCCTGGGCGATGAGGTTATTGGAAACGCCCCCGGCGGCGCGGAGCACGATGCCGGCGCGTTTGCGAACACGGGCAGGTATTTCAACGGAAGCAGCAACGGCTTCGAGAATGACGCGCTCTGCGGATGACAGAGGCAGGAGTGGAGCAGGTTGCCACACAGATAACTCCATTGTACGGTCTGCTGGGTCCAGCGGATCTGGGCTGGCTTGGCGGCTGTCAATGGCGGGTGGTTGTTTCCCGGCCAAACGTCATCAACGGCCATGGTGCAGCTATTTGCACTATGGGGAGGATACGTAAAAAATGGTGAGTAAGCGCAAAATCCGAGTTGCGCTGGTGCGCGGCGTCCCCTGGCAGCTATTCGCGTCTACCAAACGTCCAAATCTGGTTCATTGTGACATTTTGCCGAGACATGGGGTAAAAGGCAGGCAGTGGAGAGAGAGACCTGGTCTAGATACCGCAGTTTGAATGGTGCGTTTATTTGCACTATGCGTTCTCGGCGGCCCTTCCTTGCGGGCAGTCCTGCGCGCGCGCAAAGGCGGAGGTCTTGGCGGATCTCCTCGCCGCGCCCAAGGTCAAGAAGACCAAGAAGAAGGCCGCGAAGACGGCCCCGATCGCAGCATAGGGGTAACGGCTCTCTCGACGTGGGGACGACGAGGAGCCCGATGAAGCACGTCCAACTGCCGCACATTCACTACGCCGCCAAATGGCCGGTCGACCGCATCCACACCACCCAGGAAGTCACCGATCTGGGCCTGGCCTACCACGCCCTGCCGGAATGCGATGAGAAGGGCCGTAAACTGCTGGAGATCCTCCAGTGCTTTCACGGGTACCTGATCAAATACATGGGCATGATCCTGATGGGTCACATCCCCTTCCGCGCCGGCCTGGTCAACAAGGACACCGAACTGATGCTGCGGTGCTTCATCCCCAAGGGCAAAGCGATCAACCACGCCAATCTGGGCCAAGCCTGCCGGACGCTGCACCTGGCATTCAAGGGCATGGATCAGGGCGAAGTCTACGACGTCCTGATGATGTGTATGGTCCGGGCTCTCAACGGCTGATCCGAAGTACCACGAGAAGATTCAGGCCGTGGTCAAATTCCTCGACGAGAAATTCAAATATGAGCGATTCGTTTCACGGGAAGTTGTCGATAAAAACCTGGGCCTTGATTGCACTCGCTACATTCGTGTGCTTGTTAAGCGCGGTTATCTTGTGGAGGCGGGAGAGAAAGGGGATCTCCCCTGCGTACAACGCAAGGCTTGGCCGCCTCCAGCGGAGTTCCTTCTGCCCACCAAACCGGTAGGGTTGGTCTATTACGCAACGAAGTGGAGTCGATACTATCTGACAGATTGGATCATCTGGCGCATGGGCTGCCCGCCGGGGAAGATCTAGGACGCCGCGCGCAGTTCCTCGCGGATGACGCGGCGCACGATGTCTTCGAGTTGGGGCGTACTCTTCTTGCCGTCCACGAACTCGCGGAGCACCGCGTTCATCGCGGTCTGGTAGTTGCCGCCGCCGGCTCGCTCCATCTCGCCGCGGAAGTAGTCCACGATGTCGCTGTCGATCCGGATGGTGATGCGCTCCTTGCCCGTCGTGGGCAGCACCGCGCCGCGCTTTCCATGGCTGAAATCATAATGATTCTTCATTGGCCTTCGTACTCCTTGCGCTCGCGCGAGTTCGCGCGCCGCGCCGAAATCAAACGGATATCGCCGCCCCGCCACGTGTAGACCACTACCAGTGTTGCGGGCCAGGGCGTCCAGGCCCAAGACGACAAAGCGTTCTTCCGTGGGATCGGATTCCCGATCGGTGATGGTCACGGCGAGAGGATCCTCCAGCACCGGCACTGCGTCGGCGAAGTGAACGCCGTGCTTTTCGACATTGGCTTTCAGCTTCCCGGGATCCCAGTTGATCGCCACTACTCAGTGTACGTTTATATGTACAACGAAGACAAGCTTCAAATATCTCCCTGCTGGATTGCCGGAGCCGCAAGGGGAGCGCCGGGAACGCGGTGATTCATGTGGGCCATGCTGAAGACCTTCTCCGGTTGGGAGAAGGCGTGTTTGATCGCGCAGGCCGCTGGGCGGCTGCTAGCAGCATAGTTTGTGGTTTAATGGTTTCCTCTGCACGGAGGAGAGAGCAGGTCGGATTGTTCTCCGACGAAGCACCTGAGCTTCAAAGGAGAAGCCTGGGAGTTCTGGTCCCAGGCTCTCTAATCTGTGAAGCAGGAAGGGGTGATGCTTATGCTCATCCGGTGGCTGAAAGCCGTGGAGTTGTACCTCACGGTAAAGGTCAGACTATCGATCCGTTTGGGTCGATAGGTTGACCCGGGAGCGGGGATGTCCGACCATCCCCGCCCCGTCAGCCACAATTCTACACCACATTTCACTTCAGGCTCAATATGGCTAAACTACCGAGTTTTAAGGTTCCCCAATTTGACATCGAATTCCTGGTGAACCGGGAACACGTCGGCGCTCCCGACGAAGCGATCGCGGCACTGATCATCGATCAGTGCCAGAAAGCCGGCATGGTGCCGGAACAGATCGCGCAGTGCGTGCAATACGCGCTCCGCGTGCATGCCGGCAACCGGGAGCTTTACAGTTCCGTGATGAATGGGTCGCCGGGCCAACCACGGGGACTCCGCGAAATGCCGGTGACCAAGGCGGAGTTCGCCGTGCCGGACAGATCGCCGACCACGGTGACCGTGGCGCCGGGACTCTTGGCTATCCAGGAGCCGCCGTCGAAGGTAAGGATCTGCCCGATGGTGGGCGGTACGTCGCTGACCGGGATCGATCCAATCTGGACCGCATTTCCGGGAGGAAAGGCATCGACCCAAGTTCCCGTAGCGGGGTGTTACGCGGCTTTGGCACTTTCCGGTATGCGGGATCGAACCATCCCGGCGGAAGTAGACAAATCCGTCCAGGGTTACGTGGCCTCGATCGAGGAGGCCCACCCGGGTGCGGAGATCCTGAATCAGCGCGTCTCCAGCCTGCCCAGTTGCCGGCGCGCCGGTATTCAGGTCTGCGGGCGCACCTACCATCCCTTGCAGGGTGGTGATCTCGCTTTCGAGGACCAGGTTGTTCTGTCGCAGCGTGGTCTGCAGGCCGGCGTTGACCTGCGGCAGCGCCGTCTCTACGGCCATCAGAGCCAGGTCCATCTGTGCGAGTGTTCGTGCCATGGTATGTCCTTTTATTTGCTGTACTGGGGTACATCTCTTTGTTTTTCTTCTCGCCCACCATCCGCTCGTCGTCCCGGGTTTCGGTCTTCTCCCGGTTGAAGATCTTCTGGTTCGTTACGGGTTGATTCGCTTTCAGTAATGCCATCGTTCGTCTCCTCTTTAGCTGTGGAGCATCGCTCCCTCTTTGCCCAGCCAGTGCCGGGCGTTCTGCAGGCTGCCGGCCATCTCTCGACTCGCCTGCTGGCGCATGGTCCAAGCATCCTCGGTGTCCTTCAGCGGTGGCGCCATCTAGTCTTGCGCCCAGCACGGCGGCGAAGTGTTCTGCGATGCGCGGTACCGCTGCCGGCTGCTGCGGGAAGGACGCGTGGTCGGAGTGGGCGAAGGTTCCTGCAACTCCTGGGAAGCCAAATATCGCTATCGCTGGGTGGCGGAGGAGCAAGTCCCCGAGCATTTCGATCGCGCGTGCTCACCTGCCGTTTCAAGAAGATCACGGTCTGTGGCAACCGGTTCCCGCAGGCTTGATCGCGGTAAACATCGAGTAGATCTCCCCCCCGGTACCAGTACATGCTTGGCCTTCTCATTACGCCCATCTTGGGACATCCAGGACTGTTTATACGCCGCCGCCCATGATCAAATGCAGGTATGACATTGACATTACTCGCGATCAGCTCTGCCCTTCTCGCCGGGTGCCTTGCCGCCCCCTACCTGCAGAAGGAAGCCCGCCAGTGGCGTGTGGAATACCGCGTCCGCAAGAGCCTGCGGCGGGCCGTTGCCTCCGCAGCTACGAGACCTACGCCCTGCTGCTTTGCGCTTCCGATCCGCAAGAGCCTGCAGCGGGCCGTTGCCTCCGCAGCCGCGTAGGCCCGTAATCGTCGGCTGCTCCTCCATGACTTGAGCTTCGCCTTGCCGCGGGCCGAACCGCTCAGTTGTGGAAGGGAGGGGCGTCATCCAGGCTTCACTAGCCAACTTCCGTTCGGATAGGTTACTCAGAGATCCTTATGACAATCAGTCACGTCTTCGTTTATCTGCAACTGCTGGACCTGCTTACCACCCTCATCGGATTCAGGCTTGGTGCTGCCGAAGCCAGCCCGTTCATCCGCCTGCTGATGCACGTGGGCCCGGCGATGGGGGTCGCCGCTTCCAAAGTGATCGCCCTGGCCCTCGGCGGCCTGTGCGTCTACTATAAGAAACCGCTCGTCATCCGCTGGATCAACCACTGGTATGTCGGGCTGGTGGTCTGGAATCTGATGGTGCTGCTGACGGTGCCCCGGCACTTCATGGGGTAGCGCTCTTGCGGCAAATCCACCAAAAAGATCCCTGCGGGACGCTCGCACTGGGAGAGCGCCCCGATAGAAGAAATGGTCGCATATGCATGCTCCCTTCCCGTCACTCCAGAGCTGATCGACAATTTGAAAACGCCCGGCATGACCGAAGACCTCTTACTCCTTGCTCTGGAGCGCCTTTGCCAGCGTATAGAACGCGAGGGGCGGCAGCCGTACCCAGATAGATGGTCGCTCGTCGGCGCCCTCCGCACGATAGTGAGTGATCTATAGAAACACCAGAGAGCCGAGCCGCCCGGGAACCCGCAACCGGGGCGG
>ODAK010000385.1_pt1 | contig 50716 bp, 39 predicted proteins | sample 1539591 | NCBI WGS metagenome assembly ODAK01 (sample SAMEA3539303, study PRJEB22396) | soil metagenome | biome: tundra; feature: field; material: soil | place: USA | collected 2010-05 | depth 0.15 m
GCCCAGAGTATGATCGCCGCCAGCCTAATTGTAAAGCTTTAACTGTTACACTAGACTAGTCGTCGTGCGCTTGCGGATGTCCATCGGCGCCGCGTTGCCTATCCCGATGGTCTGAAACAGCGCGTAGCCCTGGACGCCGCTGCCCTGCCCGCTGTTGCTCGAAAGATCGGCGGTGGCCCATTTCGGGGAAAGGGTCGAGTCTGCGAAATCAAAAAGGCCAATCCTGAAACCGCCGGAAGTATTGAGCGTCGTTACGCCGATGAAGCTGAATTTGATCGTAGCCGTCAGCGTGTCGCCCACCCCAAGATTCACCGGTGTGCTGGAGTTCACGCTAAAATAACTGACGCCCAAGATCGCCGTTGTGCCGTTGACCACCGTCATCGCATTGGCCGTCGTCGTCCACGAACCGCTGCTGGACACATACCACGTCGCATCTGTCGGCAGGTTTTGATTGTTACGCGTGCCGTCCGCGAACGTGTCGTCCAGCAGCGTTGTCGCGCCGCTGGAAAAAACCATCAGCCAGCCGCAGTGGGCGGCAATTTTGCGGCGCATGGAGATGCTTTTGAAGACGGATGAGAAAAAAGCCGTGGCGGTCATGCGTTTGAAAAAAGTTGATTGGATTGCGTTCAATTTACTTTCAAACCGTGGGGAAGTCATCCCGACGCCCTGCAATTGCGATTGAAATTTATGCACCGCAGTCTGGAGCGCGGCTGTGTCGAAGACCAGCCGCAGCGTGTGGCCGGAGTAAGTCGGCTTGGATTAGAGCGCATGCTGCGGCTGGTCTTCGACACAGCCGCGCTCCGCCGGAAATGGCGCCCACGGCCAGATTATTCATTTCGCCGCTGGAGCTGGCAGGCCGGAAACTTCCGCGTTATCCAGTTTGAAAGGCTCGCCCTTCGGGACCGTCACCACGACATTCTTCAACTCGATCCCCTTCGCGTTCCGAATTTCAAAGCTCTTGGCGGCCGTAATTTTCACGTTCTCCAAAACCACGTCCGTGATGCAGCTCTCCGGCAAGCCGACGATCGTTCCCGCCGCTTGCGGACAGGTCGCCGTCAGGTTGCGGATGCGGATCTGGCGATACGTCGGGATTTTGTCGGAAACTTTGGTGGCGTCATCCACCGCCGCCGGTGACGCGGTGTCGCCCGCCGAATTGTTTGCATAGTAGCATGTCAGCGTGATGGCCGGATTCACGTTCGACATCGTGATGCCGTCGCAGAAAATATTTTCCACGATGCCGCCTTTGCCGCGCTGCGACTTGATGCGAATACCGTTCTCGGTGTTGGCGAACGTGCAGTTTTTCACCGTCACGTTGCGCACGCCGCCCGCCGTCTCGCTGCCGATGCTCATCCCGTGACCATGCAGAAACGTGCAGTCCGTCACCGTGATGTCCTCACAGGCGAACTCGCGGCCCGCGACTTTTTTGCCCGCCTTGATCGCCACGTTGTCATCACCCACGTCAATTTTGCATTTTGTGATGAGCACATTCTTGCAGCCGCTGGGATCAATCGCGTCCGTGTTCGCCGCGCGTTCTGGTGCCAGCACCGTCAGGTTGGAAATGACCACGCCGTCGCACTCCGTCGGCACAACGTGAAACTTCGGCGAGTTTTGCAGGGTGATATTTTCCATCCGCAGATTTTTACAGCGCTCGATGACGATCAGGTTCGGGCGCCGCAACGTGTAGCCGGATTTAATCTGCCGGGCCTTTTCCGCCTCGCCCCACCAGACCGCGCCATTGCCGTCAATCACGCCGCCGCCAGTGAAGGTGACGTCGGCCAGATCTTTGCCACCAATGAATGGGATAAAATCGCCGCCGCTTTTCGCCTGGAGCCAGTCGCCCGGCACTTTCATGAAATCGCTTTGGTTGGTGCTGGCCAGCAACGTCGCGCCCGCCTCCAGTTGGAAAATGGTTTTGGTGCGAATCGTTAGCGGCGTGCTCAAATAAATTCCCGGCGGAAATTTCACGGTGCCACCGCCCGCCGCGCCGCAGGCATCAAGCGTTTTTTGAATCGAAGCGGTGTCAAAAGTTTTACCGTCGCCCGTCGCGCCGAAGTCGCGGACGTTGAAAGTCGCCGCGCACAGCGGCAAAGCGATAGATAAAAACAGGGCGGCAATTTTCATGGAATGCGCCCAAGATGCGCTAAAATGTCCGGCAAGGAAACCGGGTATTTGGGCAAAGCTCGTTGAAAAAACTGCACCGGCGCGGAAACCGCCAGTCATTTCCGGTAGGCAAAGACCATGCCTTCATTGGTCATGGCGAAGGTGTTGCCGTTGATGCTGCCCAGCGTCGTGCCCGCCCCTTCCCATTGCATGGTGAGTTCCGCCCCCTGGCGCGTCCAGGCGGCCTTGACCACGCGGTTCATGTCCCCGTGGTTGGCCACATTGAAGGTGATAGCGCTGCTGCACGCGCCGTCGGCGGTGATGGTGAACGTGCCGGACTTGACTTTCATGGCCGCGCCTTCGTGGGAAATATCGCAGGGCACGGTTTTGCCGTCCACGCTGACCAGCGCATAAACCCCGGCGGGATCAAGCTTGGCGGAGGCGGGCGTCGCGTTTCTTTTGCAGCCGGTCAAGGCGAGCAACAGGACGGCGGCCAAAAGGCCCATCGCCACGATGCGGGGAGCGTAGGATTGAAGTTCGACGTTGGATGGATTGAGTTTTGTTTTCATGCTGCAATCATGCCTCATACCGGCGAACCGCGTGAATTGATAAATTCAAAGCAGGCATCGGGAAAATCAATCTACTGCCGCGACGGATTGAGCCCATGATTTGAGGAGCGCGGTGTTCGCGCCGCTTCATTATCAAATGGAACGTGAAACGTGATGCGTGATGCGTGACAAGAAAAACCAGCGCGCCGACGGAAGGTTTGGTTCTGGTCACGCATCACGCCTTTCACTTCACGCCCGGAAACGCCATGTAATTCTTCGCGTTCGCGTAGCAGATGTTTTTGATCATCGGCCCCACGAGCTTTTCGTCGTCGGGAATCACGCCGTTCTTGATGTCGCGGCCGATGAGATTACACAACGTCCGGCGGAAATACTCATGCCGCGGATAGCTCATGAACGAGCGCGAGTCCGTGATCATGCCGATGAACCGCGAAAGCAGGCCGAGGTTCGACAGCGCGTTGAGCTGCCATTCCATGCCTTCCTTCTGGTCCAAAAACCACCAGCCGGAACCGTATTGAATCTTGCCGGGAATCGTGCCGTCCTGAAAATTTCCGATCATTGTGGCGAACGCATAATTATCAGCCGGATTCAGGTTATAGATGATGGTTTTCGGCAGTTGGTTGTCAGAATCCAACCGGTTCAAATACGCCGACAGCGTCTGTGTCTGCGGGAAATCGCCGATGGAATCAAAACCCGTGTCCGGCCCAAGCTGCGTGAGCAGGCGCGTGTTGTTGTTGCGCAACGCACCGAGATGAATCTGCTTCGTCCAGCCGCGCTTCGCGTCGAGATGGCCGAAGAACACCATCATGAACGAGGCAAACTGCGAGTGTTCCAGCGGCGAAACGATTTCGCCTTTGCGCGCCTTGTCGAAAATTCCGGCGGCCACTTTCTCGGAACAAAAATCCGCGAAACAGTGGTTCATGCCGTGGTCGGACAAACGGCAGTTCTGCGAATGAAAATACTCGTGTCGCTTCTCCAGCGCGCTGATGAAGGCGCTGAAGCCGTTGATGTCCGTGTTCGCGGCAGACGCGAGCTGCTCCACCCATTTGTTGAAGCTCGCGGGTGAGTTCACCGTCAGCGCTTTGTCAGGCCGGAAAGCCGGCAGCATCTTCGTCGGATGGCCTTGTTTCGCAAACGCACGGTGATGTTCCAGATTGTCCACCGGATCGTCCGTCGTGCAGACGACCTTGACCTTCATCTTTTTCAGGATGCCCTGCGTCGTGAACGCGGGCGTGGCGAGGTTGGCGTTCGCCTGCTTCCAGATTTTCGCGGCGGTCTTCTCGCTCAACAAATCCGTGATGCCGAAGTAGCGCTTCAGTTCCAGATGCGTCCAGTGATAAAGCGGATTGCGTAGCGTGTGCGGCACCGTCTTTGCCCACGCTTTGAATTTTTCCTCCGGCGAGGCGCTGCCGGTGACGAATTTCTCCGCGACGCCGTTGCTGCGCATCGCGCGCCATTTGTAATGATCGCCCTCCAGCCAGATTTCAAACAGGTTCTTGAACTGGCGGTTGGCCGCGATGTCCGCCGGCGAGATGTGACAGTGATAATCGAAGATCGGCTCCGCCTCGGCGTATTTGTGATAAAGTTTGCGAGCGGTCTTCGTGCTCAACAAAAAGTCTTCATTTATAAAAGCCATATTTGTGCTCCCAAGGTCGCGCGCTCAAGCCGGGACAGCTTCGCGGCGCGGAGAACTTTTAACCGTTTCCTTGACGCCAAGCAACAACGGTTTCATGTGCCGCTCGAACAGATTTTCCGTCACGTTTTTGGCGACGATGGCCTCGTGTTTCTTGAGCGCGTTGAGATAACGGTCACCCTTTTTCGCCGCGACTTTGAAACTGACGTGCAGCAACTGGCGGAAACTCGGATTGTAAGCCGGGTTCTTCTGGTCGTGGCGCAGCGCGGAAACAAACTGTTTTGAACTCCAGCCGTTCACAACCGCTGCGCTGGGCAGCTTCGCCTTGTCAATGTCAATGACGCTGGCATAAGGCGCGCAGAATTCATCCACATGATCCATCGCGTAGGCGTATATCTCCTTCGCAATTTCCAATCCATCACCGCCCGCTTCCGCGAGGCCGATGAGTTCTTCGAGCCAAGTCGTGCCGGCGGTCTTGATATGCACACCCGCGTCAAATTTCTTCAACGCGCGGCGCATCGGTTCGTAGATGGAAAACTTGTCGCTGCCGGAATGGACGCTCAACTTGAGCGACGGCGGCAGGCCGTATTTCTTGATCGCGAACGCGATGACGGCGAGGTCTTCGTTGAATTCCTTTTCAAACTGTTTCACGTCGCCGACGTAATCCACGCCCTTGTTGAAACGTCCGGTGAACTTGGGCGCGATGGTCTGGATGGGAATTTTCTGGTCAGCCAGCGCGGCGAGAATGATGAGCAGTTCCGGCGGCGTCTGCGGACTGTCGGTTTCGTCCATCGAAACTTCGGTGATGAAATTTTCCGCGCCTTTGGCCTTGACGATGTGCTGATAGATTTTCCCGGCGTCCTGCGTGGCGAGCAAAAACTTGTTGGCGACGCGCTCGACTTCCGCGCGCGTGATGGCGAACGGATGTTCGATGTGCGGAATGGAAACCGTGCCGATAAGTTCGGGATGGCGGTCCACAAACGCCTTCACATCTGCGGCGCTGGCGGGTTTGCCGATGGTGTCCGCCACGTCAATCGTGAAGAAATCCGACGGCGCGATGAAACGATCCACCGTTTCAAGGCGGATGTGGTCGGCATCCACGTGATAGGATTTTTTCCAGCCGAGCGCTTTTACCGCCGCATCAGCCTCGGCGCGCAAACTTGACGGCTCGGTGCCGATGAAAGTGTGTTCGCGGTTGGATTTGTTCCAGACCGGCACAAAATGCGCGCCCAGGTCGGTGGCAAGCTGGCACGCGCGCAACTGCGCCTTGCCCTGATGACCGAAACGGTCGCCCATGCCAAACGATAATTTCCCCAGCAGTAAGTATTTGTTCATAACAGTCGGTTGAATACGCACAATCTAGCAGTTCTCTGCCGCAAAGAGACATGCGAGTTCTGCAAATTTATTTGATAAAATTGCACAGGGATAATCGCCAAAACTGGCTATGCGCGCCATCGGACGTTTGTTCGACTCGTGAGCGAAACGAAACCGGCAACGCAGGCGAACCAGACAGGCCACGGGTTTTGAACAACCAAGAAACAAAGGCGCAAAGGGTTTGCGGCAAATCCCCACGCCCCTCGGCTGCGGCGGCAGAAGTTTCAACCACGAAATACACGAAGCACACGAAAAATCTCCGCAACCGCTGATCTTCGCTGATGAACGCTGATAACGTAGGACAGCACGTCCTGCCTGTCTCATTTCAATCGAAAACCGCGAACTACGCCAAACACGCGAACCGGTTTTAACGCAAAGACGCCAAGGCGCAAAGACGCGGAAACCGTTTCTCCCTCTCCGCGCTGGGGAGAGGGCCGGGGTGAGGTGCTTCAAACCACAAACTTTCTTAACCGCTGATCTTCGCTGATGGACGCTGATAAGGTGGGACAGTGCTTCCAGCCTGTCTCCGGTTGAAGCTTAATCGTCGTTGGTCTCGGTGTCGCGGCCGAGGCGGTATTTGATGTCGTAGTTCATGTTGATTGGCTGGCGGCGTCGCTGGCCCGGTCGCTTTTGCAAACCGCATCGAATTCCGCCGTGTCTTTCAGTTTCTCGATCAGGAAATCTGCCCACGCTTGCGTGTAGCCGTAGTCGTCGTGTCTTTGGTCGTAGATACAAAACTTCCAGTTTGTTTCTTGTGGAGTAGTGCTGCCGCTCGCTGGGCGCACTTTGTAACGCCTCCAACAGCGCGCATGGACGCTGAGGTTGAATCTGTCCACCGATTTGCCTCCCCGCTCGATTTTAGGATTACCCAAACCAGCCTGCACTTTCTTAACGACATCGCCCGCTCGAATGATGTTGAGATTGGCTACTGGAACTTCTTTGAATTTAACCATCGCTACCACATGACCAAGCTGTTTTTTCTCCTCGTCCGAAAGCTTATCGTAGTGGACAAACTGAACCGACAGTGCGTTTTCACTCCTATGGTTCGCGACCTGGATGAGAAATGCTTTGAAGGAATACTTACCGCTGGCTGTAACTTCTGGCGAAATCGTTGAGCGGAACTGCTGGATAAACTCCACGACGGGCTTGCTCTCCGGCTTGTATTTGACCGCGTCCACAAGGCTTTCCGACGATGGGAACAACTGCAAAGAGAACGACAGACACTCCCGCAGACAGTATTTCGCGCCAAACTCCTTCTCCAGCATCTCGTCGAAGTTTAGCAGCATCGCCTGACACTCGCCAAAAATGCTCGCGTCCAGTTCCGGCATTGAACGGTGCTCGATGCGGTTTCGGAGTGGGATGAAGAATTCAAGGTTTTTGCGGACGGGATTGCCCGTGTCGGTTTTGAAATACTGGCTCAGACATTCATCCAGTTCCCAATATTTGTAATCACCCTCTACTTTGACGAATCGCCCGCTCTCCTTTCTGTAAAACGGTTTGAGCTTGCGCTTAAAAAGGACCGCATGGAACAGCGCTGTCCACGCAATCACCATCAATGTGATGTATCCACCGGATTTGAATTTCACCGCGGGCTTGTTGTAAACCTCAACGGCCAGCAAAGCCGAATCTCTCGCCTTTTCGAGCGCGCCTTTGACCTTTCGCGGAAGTCCTCTCATTCCTCCTCGCCCTCCGTGTCGCGGCCGAGGCGGTATTTGATGTCGTAGTTCAGGATGAAGTCCAACTCCTCCGCCGTGAAGCCGTAGTGCCGCGCCAGCACTCGGTCTATTTCGTCAATGATGCGTTTGGATTTGTCCGGATAGAACTCATCGTATTCTACTTTGCCAGCCTCCTCATAAACGTAAACTCGACGTTTTGAATGTCGCTTGAGATCCGCCATCAACTCGGCAAATGTCTCAAGCAGCCCCTTCAGTTCGGGGTTGGCGAGGTTGCCGACAGGAAAATTCTCAATGTCCGGCCCAGCAACGTTGCGGCAGTTGCCTTGCACCGTGAACCAAAAATAGAACAGTGAGCTATTAAGAATTGCACCCGCCTTCTGAGCTAGTGCGGCATCTTGGAAAAACAAATCTTTAAGATGGTCAGTCGATCTATCCTTAACTGGAGACTTAAAATACGGCTCGAAATCCATCGAGCGAATCCAAAAGACTGGACTGCGGTGATAGGTTATGTGCCCTTTTCCAGTCTTGCGGAGGTATGTTACAAGCGTTTGCTTCTGTGCCAATAGCTTCACCGCGATTTGCTCGGCCAATCGCGTCCCCGTTTTTGCAAATCGGAGAAATCCTGATTGGAACGAGCATTTTGTGTAGGCTACTTTGCTAGCGAACAGGTTTTTTCTTTCGTCTGCATACCATCGCAGGTAATCGGACACACGAACATCTCGGCCGCTGCCTTTGGTCTTGCCAGCAATGATGATGCAGAGGCGATACTTCACGCCGTCGAATAGAACCGAGGGGTGGGCATCGCCGCTGTAAAACGACAGTGCGAAGGAGTTAAAACACGTCCAAACGCACTCTTGATAGGTCAGCATCCGCTCAGTTGAAAATCCGCTAAGCGGCACAATAACGCCCATTAATCCAGCCCCCGAAAGAAGCGCGCCAGCGCGTTCGATGCAAAAAGCGTAGAGGTTTCCTGAATCGGTCGTCCTGTAGTTCGTAATTCGGTATTCGCTTACTTTGCTCGTTTCCACATACGGCGGATTGCCGATGATGACATCGAAGCCGCCGCTTTGGATGATGCTGTTGAACTCCACATACCAGTGGAATGGCTGGTGGGATTTTTTCCACGCGGTCAGTTCGCGAGCGCCGTAATCGGTGAACAAACTAAGATCAAGTTTCTCGCGTATCTCGGCGAGCAGGGCGCGGATTTGCTGCTTGTCTTCGCGTTGCTCCACAAGGTCGCCGGACTGTGACTGTCGGTTTCGGAATCTGCGAATCTGCGCGTCGGCTTTCTGGATGCGTTCGAGATAGTTCCGACCAAACATGGAATTCTGAACTTCATCGAGCGTGGCGTAACCCACGAGCGTGTTGCCGGCGCAGATGTTAAAATCAATGTCGGGCAGTGGTTCGATGCCGAGGTTTTCCTTCTTCGCATCCGGCTCGATCTGCGCGGCAAGCTTGAGGAAGAGGCGCAGTTTGCAGATTTCCACCGCTTCTTCCATGATGTCCACGCCAAAAAGGTTGTTCAGAATGATACTTTTGTAGATGAAGTATTTCGGGTTGGGATGGCTGGCCACGCGATTCAAAACTTCGCGGAAATCAGAAAGTTTTTCGGCGCGTTGTTTTTCGCCGGAGCGGTCGGCGTCGGCAACGAACTCTTTCATTCGGTCGAGGCAGGCTTCATAGAGCGGTTCAAGGATGTTGAGCGCGGCAAACAGGAACGCGCCAGAGCCGCAGGTCAGGTCGAGGGCCGTAAGCTTTTCAATGGCGTGCCAGAAGGCTCGGAGCAAGTCCGGGCCTTCGCAGTCTTCAATCACGTCCTGGGCGAACTGCCGGATGTCGAGATTGAGTGTGATGAGTTCGTTGATGTCGGTGATGGGAGATAAACGTCCGCCCTCACCCCGGCCCTCTCCCCCAGGAGAGGGAGAAACATCCGCCGCACTCTGCGAAGATGACGCGCCCGATTTGTCGTGAGACGGAGAACGATTCCCCCTCTTCCCGGGGGAGAGGGCCGGGGTGAGGGCGAGCGTTTCACCACTCATTCTTGCGCGCAGTTCAAAGTAGCGCGTCCGCCGGGCGACAACTTCGCGCCAGATTTCCGTCGGCAGGGCGAACTCGCCGGGAGCGGGTTTGTTCCAGCCGGTGCGTTTGGAAACGTCTTTCAAGCCAGCGGCGATTTCAGCCGGCAGCGATTTGTCCGTGCCATGTCGAACGGCGGCATAAATGTAGCGGTCGGGATTTTCGCGAAGCAAATCCCAAACGGTCGGGCCACCGGAGTTCTCGAACGCAACCAGACAGTCCTTGCGAGCGGCGTCAAAGAGAAACGGAATGATGGCGTTCTTGCCGATATAGTCGGTGATGTCCTCCTTGGTGTAATACGCCCCCATTTGTTTTTGGTTGATGTATTTCTCGAAAATGTAACCGAGCACGTCGGGGTTGATTTCGTTGTCGGCGCGGAGCGGGCGTTCATCAAGATGCCATTGGTATTGATCGAAGTAGTCGAAGATGCGCTCGAAAGCCTTGTCGGGAATTTGAATCTTGTCACCGTGACGCTCCTCCATGACGTGTTTATCAAACATGCCGCCGTTGAGGTAGGGAATCCGGCCAAGAAGTTTTTCCAGTTCCGGCGGGCGTTGCTTGCCGCCGAGTCCTTCGTGAAACAGGCGGAGCAAAAAGTAGCGGTAGAAGGAGTAGAATTTGTCTTTGCCTTTTTCCCGCTGGCAAAGATTGAGGCGATTGCGCAGATAGTGAGGGTCGCCGTCGAGAAAGCCTTTGCGCTGGATAAAATACACGAACATCAAGCGATTGAGCATGACGGACGCATACCATTCGCGGTCGGCCACCTCGCCGATGCCTTCAATGAAGCCAAGGAAAGCGGCGTGTTGCTTCCTGAAATCTTCGTAGAATCTTTTGGTAACGCGCTCGACGTTGAAAGCCGCACGCACGCGACCGGAAATCTCCGTGACGGAAAGACCGGCTTCCTCCTCATCCAGCGAGACAAACAATAGCTGGAGTTTTTGCAGGAGCGAATCGCCGGGCTGGTTGCGCGAGTAATCGTGCGTGATGGCACGCAAAGGACGGCCCGGTTCGCGCCGCACCCAAAGCCAGGACTGGCAGGACTTGTCGGCGGGAACAAAAACGATGAGATGTTCGAAGCTCGTTTGCGAAAGGGCGCGATCCAGTTTGAGACGGGTCGCGCGGTCGGGAAGTTTGCCGTCGGTGCTTTCGCAGAGCCAGACGACGAAGCCGCGCTTTTCCGCGACGGCGACGAGCGGGTAGTCGCGGTCGCCGATGCGGAGTGTGAGTTTCTGGCGGCACGCTTCCCAGCCGAGGTGTTCCACAAATAGTTCGCGGAACTGGCAGCCTTGCAGCAGCGGGCGGGTGCGGTGGAAATCGAGCGACATAAATCAATCCGCGCGGATGCCGAGCGAGCAAATGATTTGCGGCTCGCGGGCTTTCACATCGTCCTTGGGAATGCATAGACGGTCTTCTTCGTGCAGCGCAAGGATGAGTTCGACGAGCTTTTCATCCGTGACACCGGTGCGAAGTTCGCGATTGACCATATCGCGAGCGGCTTCGGTCAACGGCTGGTCATAGATGGCATCAATGGCGGCATGGAGCGGTTTGATGTCGAAGAGACTGTCCTTCACGCGGGCGGCGTAATCCTTGAGCCGTTCATAAACGCGGCGGCGTGCGCTCGATGGTTTGCCAAGCTGCCCGCCGGTGGTGATGTGTTCCTTTTGAATTCCGGCGACGGCGGTTTGAACGAGTGGATGGTGATTGGATAAACGCGCGAGGGCGGGCGTTTCCGGCTCGCACGTAGCGGCGCGAAGAATTTCGTGCTGCGATTCGGTGACGGTGCGGCCTTCTTCGTCCACCCATGCGAGCGCGTCGTTGCCGTCGGCGGTGCGGACATAAACCATGACACCGGGAACGGACTTTGGCCCGGCTGCGGTTGCTGGTCGCAGCGGAATTGCAGAGAGCGGCTTGGTGGAGAAGGCAACGTTCGCCAAATCGGGAATGGTTTTCTTGAGCGAAGGATCGGCGTCACTGGCGTTCTTCCAAATCTGATAGGCAAGCGAGGCGAGGTCCACTTCGTTGTCTTCGGGGTCGTCGAGCGCGCCGGATTTTTCGGTGAACAAATCTCGGATGAGTCCGTCGTGCTTTTCGTCCTCGAAAAATGTTTCGTCCGTGCCGACGACTTCGGCGTTTTCTTGCAAACGCTGGCGCACGCGAGAGCGCAGCCGGATGAGACGTTCAACACCTTCGGCGGGCAGAAACGAGTAGCAAAGAATCTCCTCTGCTTTTTGCCCGATACGGTCCACGCGGCCCGCACGTTGGATGAGCCGGATGATGGCCCACGGCAAATCGTAGTTCACGACGATGGCCGCGTCCTGGAGATTCTGGCCTTCGCTCAAAACATCCGTGGCGATGACGACGCGCAGTTCAGCAGATGGCGGGACGTAATTCGGTTCTTCCGGGTCACGGGCCTTATTGCTTTCCGGGCTGAAGCGGCGAGCAAAGGCGGACGGGTCTTCGGTATCGCCGGTGACAGCGGCGAATTGTTTGAGGTCACGCAGTTGCTCCGCCAAGTAGTCCACCGTGTCGGCAAATTGCGAGAAAACAATCACCTTCTGGCCGGGATGTTTTTTGGTGAGCAGCTTAACGAGTTCGGCGAGTTTGTGGTCTTTGTCAGGCTGCCACTTACCGGCAAGTTCAAGAACCGTGAACAGGAGCACCGCATCCAGTTTGAGATGCTTGGCAAGGTCTTCGGTGAACACATCAGGCCGCAACCAATCGAACAGGGTTTCATGTTCGCTCCGAAGTGTTTGGTAAGCGGCTGCGGCTTCCTTTGCAAAGTCGTCGAGCTTGTTTGCCTTCGCGTTGGTTGCCGCAGGTTGTTCGCCTTCGTCCTCAAAAAGTTTGCCGGTTGTCTGTGCGTCACGGTCGGCATCGTCTTCCCGCGTGTCGAACAAGCCGGCGTCCTGTGTGCCGATGGGCAGCGGCAAACCTTTTTCCAAAGCGTGAATATAGATGAAGTTGCGCAGAATGTGACGGCGAACTGAAAGCAGGAAAGCGTGGCCGCTGCTTTCGAGACGCTTGAATAGATTTATGCGGCAGAAGCCAATGAGACGTTTGCCCGCTCGCGAGAGGTTTTTCATCACCTCCGCTTCGTCAGGTGTGGGCGGCTGGTCGGGAGTCGGCTTCAAGTAATTGGCAAGACCGTAGCGCGGCAGGTGGAGCAGACGGATTGTGTCCACGACTTTCTCGGAGTAGAGGCGGGCGTATTGGTCGTCCGGATCGTCATCGCGCACGCGGAAGGTAAGTTTCCTTGGCTGGCGTTTTGGAAAATGGAAACGGCTGCCGCCTTCGAGAATGAGAAAGCGGCGGTCGTCTTTTGTTTTGACGCGTTCGCATTGCGGACACTTGTCATCCGTCGCCCGCACCGCCGTCTTGCAAGCGGGACATTCGGTGAACGCGTAGTTGCGCTCGACGAAACTGCGCGTGCGGCGAACCATGAACAGGCGCATCAACTCGCGCCAATCATCGGCGTGTCCGCTTTTTTCAAACGCCAAGAGACAATTCACCGGACACTGATGCTTGCGCGTGAATTCGTCCACGCGGGAATCGCACTCGCGGCGCAGATATTCCTCCGGGCGGATGCCGACAACGTCTTCGGGTTCGAGAAAGAGCCGAAGTTGGTTGGCAAGGTCCAGGTAAGCTTTGTTGTAGGGCGTGGCCGATACCAGAATGCACTTGGTGGCGTTCCGGGAAAGGTAATCGCGAATGACAGCCCACCGGCGGCCTTCGCGATTTCGGAGGTTATGGCTTTCGTCAATGATTGCGACCCGGAAGCGGCGCAGTTCCGGCAGGATACGTTGCGCCTGCGTGACAGAAACGACTTTTGCAATGAGACGATAACGGTATGCGTAATCCTCCCACATGCCGGTGAGATTCTTCGGGCAGAGGATTAGCGTTTCGAGCGAGTGCGGCGGGTCTTGAAACACACGCGCCAGAGCAGTAGCCATTAGTGTTTTGCCAAGGCCAACAACATCGCCAAGGATGACACCGCCACGCTTTTGTAAATGCCGTGCTGCGATGCGAACCGCTGCGGATTGAAAGTCGAGCAACGTGCCACGCATATCGGCAGGAATGGAGAACTCGGACAATCCTGCCCGCGCTTCCTCGGCCAGGTGGTAGGCCATCTTCACGTAAATCCAGAAAGGCGGCAGAGCGTCCAGTCGTGCCCAGCTTTCGTCAATCACCTGAATGAGTTCCTTGGTTATGTCCACGCACCAACGGTCGTTCCAGCGATCTTCAAACCAGCGGGCAAGCTTTTCCGTGGCGTCGTGGTCGAGCACGTCCACGTTCAACTCGCCTTGGTGCGACAGCCCGGCGAACGTGAGATTGCTCGAACCAAGAAAACCAACGATTGGGCTGTTCGGGTCGGGGCGGAAACAGAGGTAGAGCTTTGCGTGAAGCGGGTGGCGGAGAAAGAGTTTCACGACAACCTTGCCAGCTTTTAATTGAGTAGCGAGGCGACGCAACCCTGACTCATCCTCATCCGTCGGTGCGCCAAAAGTAAGTTGGTCTTGAAATTCTTTTGCCAGGCGGCGTTTAAGCCGGATCACCGCTTGATTGCTGACTTGGTCTTCCTGCGGCAGGAGGCTATAGGCTTGGCGCAATTCATCCTGCGGCAAACGCTGCATCCCGACGAGGAGACGGCACTGGTGACCCGCCTCACCCGACCACTTGTCAACCATGCCATCAATCGCCTTCCACCCACGCAGATTGAAATAGCCAACGCAAAAATCTGAACGCTGTGACAGATCGAGCGTTTGCCGCAAAGCGGGCAGAAGCTCTTGCTCAATGTTGTCGAAGATACGCGGCATGGCTGTTCGCTCGCGTGCGAATCAACCACGGGAAATTTCTAAAAACGAAAAGGCGCGGACTCGTCGCACCCTGCCCCGAGGCACCGCGAAGCGCCTACACAGCAAGCACGCCAAGCCGCGCCCATTTGGGCGCGCTCGGTCGGTTGCTGTGTGGGCTGGAAAATTCGCGGTTTTCGGGGCAGCCCGTAGCCAAAGCTACGCAAAATTGTTTTGGTTAAATAATAATCGTCGTTTTGTTTTTCTTTCCGCAACCGGAGCCGGGCCGATCCGGAGATCGGCGTTCCGCTCGTTTCGGTTTCAGAACGAAGCGAGTGTGCGCGGGAAATTCATCAGCGTCAATCCGCGTTCATCTGCGGTCAGGAAGTTTTCGACACCGCACCCCGGCCCCAAACGCACACCTCATCCGGCTGCGCCACCTTCTCCCCATCCGAGGCGGAGAAGGACTTCGAAGCGGAGAGGGAGAAGCGGCGCGGCGCGGTGACAATGTTGGATTTGCCCTGATCTGTGTCCATCCGTGGTTAAAAAAAGGTGCCCCGGTTGGCCCGCCGTGGGTCATGGTGCGCGAATTCCATTTGACGGGAGGGCCGTTCCGCCGGTATATCGTGGGCATCTGAATCAAACCGTTTCCACATGCCATTCCAATTTTCCCATCGCAAAGCCACGCAGGCGCTGAATTTTTTCGCGCGGCAGGCGGGCGGCAGCATCCACAAGCTCAAGGCGCTCAAGCTGGTTTATTTTGCGGATCGCTACCATCTGCGCCGGTTCGGTCGTTCGGTGATCGGCGACGAGTATCTGGCCATGCAATATGGCCCGGTGCCGTCGAACACCTAGGACATCGCGGAGATGGGCGATTTTCTGGGCCAGGCGGAGCGGGATTATGCCAAAGGCTTCATCCAGCCGAACGCGCATCATTCCTACAGTTCAACGGGCGCGGTGGAGGAAAAGGTTTTTTCGCAGAGCGACCGTGATGCGCTGGCGTGGGCGTGGAAGACTTTTGGCCGCGTCGCGCGGTTTAATCTGGCGGAGCTGACGCACGAGTATCCCGAATGGAAGCGGCATGAGCCGGCATTGAAGGCCGGGCTGGTTTCGCGCGCACCGATGAACTACCGGGATTTTCTGGATGACCCGCCGAAGAAGTTTGACCCGTGTCATCCGCTCACGCCGGCGGAACGCGAGGCGGTGGCCGAGGGCATCGGCGAGGTGGCGAGCTTCGAGCGTTCGTGGCGTTGAAAGCTCATGGCGGGCGAGCCTCTTCCCATGGCACTGCGGCTGGGGCTGCGGGCGGGCAGCGTCTATTATTTCCAAAGCCGTGAGCTGACTTCCGGCGAACCGCATTTCTTCGTGGTGGTCAACCGCGAGCCGGTCACCGCCAAACTGCTGCTGCTGCTGACCATTGTGACTTCCAAGGTGGACAAGGTGCGGCTCCGCAATCGCGAGCGTCCCGACACCGTGGTGGAAATTTCTCCGAAAGAATACAACGAGTTCAAGGTGCCGTCGGCGGTGGATTGCAACGTGGTTCTGGAAAAACCGCTTTCGGAACTGGCCGGTTTGGTGCGGCGCAAGGAAGTCCGTTATCACAAGGACATGCCGGCGGAGATTTTCGCCCGGATCAAGGCGGCGATGCAGGCCAGCCCGCTGGTGGCGGATGAATTGAAGGCGCTGCTTTAATTTCCCCAGTCATCCCGTCCGGGGTTTGAATTTCTTTTTGGCAGTCAACTTTCCACGACGCCGGAAAATAAAAAACCCACGGCGCGGGCCGTGGGTGGTGGTGCGGAGATTATTTTCAGCCTTTCGGGCGGATCTTTTTCCAGAGCCAGCCGAACGGGTCGTAGAATTCATCCACCACCCGTTCCTTGAGCGGAATGATGGCGTTGTCGGTGATGGTGATGTGTTCGGGGCAGACCTTGGTGCAGCATTTGGTGATGTTGCAGAAGCCGATGCCCTGCGCCTGCTTGAGTTCCGGTAAACGGTCTTCCGTATCGAGCGGGTGCATTTCCAACGCGGCGGTATAGACGAGGAAGCGCGGACCGATGAATTCGTCGTGCTTGTGGTGGTCGCGCAAAACGTGGCACACGTCCTGGCAGAGAAAACATTCGATGCACTTGCGGAATTCCTGCACGCGATCCACGTCTTCCTGCTGCATCCGCCAGGTGCCGTCCGGCGCGTCGGGCGCACGCGGCTTGAATTTTTTGATCTTTGTTTTGACGCGGAAATTCCACGACACGTCGGTCGCCAGGTCGCGAAGGCTGGGGAACGCGCGCATCGGCTCGATGGTGATGGGCTTGTCAACCGGCAGCGTGTCCATGCGCGTCATGCACATGAGCTTTGGCATGCCGTTGATTTCCGCCGAGCAGGAGCCGCATTTTCCGGCCTTGCAATTCCAGCGGACAGCGAGGTCGTTGGCCTGCGTCGCCTGAATTTTATGGACGACATCGAGGACGACCAGGCCCTCGGTGATCTCCGTGGTGTAATCCACGAACTTGCCGCCGTTCGCGTCGCCGCGCCAGATTCTGAAAGTAACGGTCTTGTTCATTTCATCTCCTCGATGACTTGTTTCAAATGCTCGGGCAGCGCGGGAATCGGTTCGTGCCGCAATTTCATCGAACCGTCCGCCGCCTTGGAAAGCACGTTGTTGTATTTCGCCGCCGCCGGGTCTTTGTCCGGGAAATCCTCGCGGAAATGGCCGCCCCGGCTTTCCTTGCGGTCCAGCGCCGAGCGCGTGATGGCTTCGGAAATCGTGAGCAGATGTTTCAAATCAATCGCCGTGTGCCAGCCGGGGTTGTATTCGCGGTGGCCATAAACGGCAATCTTCGCGGCGCGTTCCTTGAGCTTGCCGATGCCGTCGAGCGCACGGGACATTTCATTTTCGAGCCGCACGATGCCGACGAGTTCCTGCATCATGCTCTGCAAATCATATTGCACCTGATACGGGCCTTCGATGTTGGCAGCGGTGGTCGCGCCGCGATCAAACGGTTCCAGCGCCTCGCGCGCCGCAGCTTCGACCTGTGCATCGTTGATTTGTCCGGCGGAATTTTCCTGCGCGTATTTTGCGGCGTATTCACCCGCGCGTTTGCCAAACACGATCAGATCGGAAAGTGAATTTCCGCCGAGGCGGTTCGCGCCGTGCAAACCGGCGGCGCACTCGCCCGCCGCAAAAAGTCCCGGCACGTTGGTCGCCTGCGTGTCGCCGTTCACACGGATGCCGCCCATCGCGTAATGCGTCGTCGGGCCGATTTCCATCGGTTCTTTCGTGATGTCGAGGTTCGCCAGTTGCATGAACTGGTGATACATGGACGGCAGTTTCTTTTTGATGTGCTCCGCCGAGTTGGGAATTTTTTCCTTGATCCAGCAAATGTCGAGAAACACGCCGCCGTGCGGGCTGCCGCGCCCGGCCTTGACTTCGCGCCTGATGCAGCGCGCAACATGATCGCGCGTCAAAAGCTCTGGCGGGCGTTTGGCGTTTTTGTCGCCCTGCGTGTAGCGCCAGCCTTCTTCCGGGTCGGTCGAAGTCTGCGACTTGTAATTGTCCGGGATGTCGTCATACATGAACCGCTTGCCGTCCTTGTTGCGCAACACCCCGCCTTCGCCGCGCACGGCTTCGGTGATTAAAAGTCCCTGCACACTTGGCGGCCAGACCATGCCGGTCGGATGAAACTGGATGTATTCCATGTCCAGCAATTCCGCGCCCGCATGATACGCGAGCGACACGCCGTCGCCCGTGCCTTCCCAGGAGTTGGTGGTAATCTTGAAAGCGCGACCCAGTCCACCAGTGGAAAGCACAACTGCCTTCGCCTTGAAAATGCGGAAACGTCCGCGCTCGCGGTCGTAACCAAACGCGCCGACGACGCGACCACCATCCTGAAGCAGGGAGATAATCGTGTATTCCATGTGAACCGTGATGCCCTGATGGATGCCATGGTCCTGCAAGGTGCGAATCATTTCGAGGCCGGTGCGGTCGCCAACGTGCGCGAGCCGCGGGTATTTATGGCCGCCGAAATTGCGCTGCAAAATTTTTCCGTCCTTGGTGCGGTCAAACACCGCGCCCCACGCTTCAAGTTCGTGAACGCGCGCCGGGGCTTCCTTCGCGTGCAGCTCGGCCATGCGCCAGTTGTTGACGTATTGGCCGCCGCGCATCGTGTCGGCGAAATGGACTTTCCAGTTGTCGCGGTCATCTACGTTGCCCATCGCCGCCGCCATGCCGCCTTCGGCCATGACCGTGTGCGCCTTGCCCAAAAGTGATTTGCAGACCAGCCCGACTTTGACGCCCGCCGCCGAGGCTTCGATCGCCGCGCGCAAGCCTGCGCCGCCCGCGCCGATGACCAGCACGTCGTATTCGTGAGTTTCGTAATTGGTAGCCATGATGAACTAAATTTTTCTATTCCAAAATTTCTGTTGGGAAAATGACGAATGACGAAACCATAATGACTAAAGAATGACCAAGCCCGAATGACAAATGACGACAGAATCGCTTTGCACGGATTTGGGGCTTGGACATTGGGAATTCTTTAGTCATTAGGATTTAGGAATTAGTCATTTCCACTCGCGCTTGTTCTCAAAAATGCCAGCTATAATCATGCAGATTGCCCGTTGCGCAAAGACGGACGTAAACATCCGTGAAACCCACCCAGAACAAACTGATCCACGCCCAAAGCATGTGCCGCGTGTTGAGGCAACTCACGCAGTTGTAAGCTTTCGCGCATGTTGGCGCTTTTGATTTTGAATCCAAAAATCCCCCGATCAAATGCCGCAGCGAATGGCAGCCGAAAGTATACATCGCAAGGAAAAGTGCGTTCAACGTCAACACAATCGTTCCGACGCCGATGCCAAAATGTTTCCCGCCGGTCAGATCGGTGAACCACATTCCTTTCCACGCGTCATGCGAGAGCAGAACGATGAACAGCGCCGCCAGATAAAAGAAGTAGCGATGCACGTTTTGAATGATGAGCGGAAACGAGCGTTCGCCTAGAAAAGTTTTGCGCGGCTCGCCGACGGCGCAGTTGATCGGGTCAGCCCAAAACGCCTTGTAATACGCGCCACGGTAATAATAGCAGGTGAACCGGAAGCCGGCCGGAATCCACAGAATCAAAAACGCGGGCGAGAACGGCGCCCAAGCCGGCCACCACGCCGGCAGCGTTGCACCCAAAATGGCGTGCGGTGAAGTGCCCCAGAATTCCGGCGAGTAAAACGGCGAGAGATAGTTCGCACCATTGCCCCCAAACCAATAGCTGCAAGCATGGTTGTGCATGTCGCCGACGCCTTGGAACGCCGCCCACGTCGAATAAACGATGAAGGCGGAGAAGCCGAGAAAGACGACCAGCGGCTGCAGCCACCAGACATCCGGACGGGTCGTTTCGCCGAAGCCACGTTGCTTCGGCAGAGTATCAGCGTAAGGCATAACGCGGTTAACTCTAGTTACTATCCCGCCCAGCGTCAACGCGCCGGGAGGGATTTGAGAAAAGTATAAGGGTCACTACGACTTTACTTGCCGAGGGCTTATCGCGGAATTTGCGACGCGCCCCATTCGTTCAAGCCGCGCTCGCCGGTGGTTGCCGGCGAAAAGCCGAGCCGTTCCAACGCCTCGCCAACCAGATAAAGCGAGCCCGTGATCACGACAAAAGGCTCGTCTTTGCTGGCGTTTATTGCGGCTGACAAATTTTCAAAGGCCGCGACTTCCGCCGACGGATTCGCGGAACGAAATACTTGTGCCAGCGCGTTCGCATCCGCCGAGCGTTCACTGGCAACCGGCACGGTGAATATTCTCGCCGCCAGCGGGGCCAGAATCCGGCAGATCTCCGGCCAGTTTTTGTCCGCCAGCGCGCCAAAGATGAGTAGTGGTGTCGCGCCCGCAAAGTTTTTTTCCAACGTCGCGCGCAAAGCCTCCGCGCCGGCGACATTGTGCGCCCCGTCCAGTAAGATTTTCTGGCCGCCGGGTTTTTGAACCAATTGCAGCCGCCCCGGCCAGTTCACCCCGGCCAGTCCCGCGCGGATTTTTTCTTTGGCAACGGGAATTTGCGGCTGCAAAATTTCCACCGTTGCCAGCGCCAGCGCGGCGTTCAGCTTCTGATGGTCGCCCAGCAAGCGTAGGACAGGCGTCGCGCCTGTCTCTGAATCCTTTTTTTCAAATGGAGACAGGCGCGACGCCTGTCCTACGACGACAAGCCGTGCGTGATTCTGAAGCGCAATTTTTTCGATGACCGACAATGCTTCAGGTGCCTCCGCCGCTGTGATCGCCGGCACGCCGGGCTTGATAATGCCGGCCTTTTCGGCGGTGATTTTTTCCAAGGTGTCGCCCAGCCATTGCTGGTGGTCGAACGAAATGTTGGTGATGACGCTGGCGAGCGGCATGACGATGTTCGTGGCGTCCAGCCGTCCACCAAGACCGGTCTCCCAGATCACCAAATCGCATTTCTGTTCCGCAAAAAATTTCAGGGCCATCACCGTTACAAATTCGAAGAACGTAGGACAGGCGTCGCGCCTGTCTCCATCTGTTTTATTTTCTTTTGTAAAAATCAAGTCAGAGACAGGCGCGACGCCTGTCCTACGCAATTCCGCCACCAGCCGGACAACATCATTTTCCGAAATCAACTGGCGGTTGACCTGAATCCGTTCGCGAAAGGAAACGAGGTGCGGCGAGGTGAACAGCCCGACGCGCAGTCCAGCCGCGCGATAAATGCTTTCCAACATCGCGCACGTCGAGCCTTTGCCGTTCGTGCCGGCGACGTGGATGAAGCGGAGTTTTTCCTGCGGATTGCCCGCGAGCGCGGCGAGCTTGCGCGTGTTTTCCAGCCCGAACTTCGCGCCGAACAAGCGCAGGCTGTAAAGAAACTGGATGGCTTCGGCGTAGGTCATCGCTTGACAGTAAAAGTGATGTCGTAGGAATTTGTATCCGTGGATTTCTTGCGGTCCGGCCCTTCGCGGCCGCCATCGTCGTGGCCGTCGGAATCAACGCTGAAAATGACGCAGCCTTTATCCAAAAGGCGATAGCGCAATGGCGCGCCATCGAAAGGATCAACGGGAACGGAAGCGAGGAATTGCAGCATAAGTTCTTTCAAGTTTTCCGGCCATTGCCCGTGAGCGTTATGGAATTGTTCCGCCGCCATTGCCGTTTGCGCCAACGCGACCCGTGCTTGCAAGGAGACTTCACGAATTGGAATACGTGAAAATGACGGCAACAGCATTCCCGAAAGCAGGAACATTTTTCTTCGTGCGGCTTCGCTCGCCTGTTCCGAATGGTTGGACAGCACTAAACTTGCCGGCGGCGGAAGTTGGGCCAAGGAAATACTCTTGTCCATGGTTTGTAGATAGAAATTCAAATCTCTTTCCAAAAATCCAGAAAGCCAGAGAACAAAGGCCGGCTGGCCGGAATAATGGCGAGGCTTCTGGGGCTGGTTTTGGCTGTCATCACTTTGACCCAAGCTGCGGATATCCGACCAGCTCAATCGAAATACTGGAATCATCAACGCGCGCTCGCCGATCAAAGTGCGAGCCAGCAAATTGGTTTCGCCAACACGGGCAAATGCCTGTTGAAGTTCCCTGCACGCATTGTCGCCGGGACTGGCGCGATTCAAACCACGTTCCGTTATTTCGACGGCCATCCGGACGATGGCAGTGCGAACGAGGTAAGAAATAAGGGTCGGCTCCTCTTCAATAGTGGACGCGAGCTTCAACAATAAAATGGTGTGGTCCGGCCACTCGTCTGCGCGTCCATCTTCGGCGGCGAGCGCGGACTGCAAAGCAACAATCCGCGCGAGGTTTTTCAACTGGCCGAGATGAGGCAACTCGGTTTCCGGCCCGCAAGAAAAATCCGCCCGAAAACGGAAGTGCTGGAACCGCATGGCTTCGCGAGCTTTGGCAATCGCCGCCTGATTCGTCGCGACATATTCTGAAATCATTTCGTGAATTTCTGCCGACCATTGATTGGTCCGTTCGAGAAGTTCTGTCGCAACCACCAAATTCGAACGGCTGTCGGGAAAAGTCCGCGTCAGTGCGAAAGCCTGGGTCAAGACTGGCGCTCCGTTTTCGGAATCCGGCACTTGCAGACGCCACGCATTCAGTTCCTCGCCGGACGCCGGAAGACCCGCCGTCCGAATCGCTGCGAAGCGGTGCTCAATTTCCCGGTAAAGCAGAACACGCCAGACGGCGAACCAAACCACGAGGAGGCACAGCAGCCAGGTGAAAACTTTCGGCACCCACCGAAGCCACCGCGGAGGCGGGCCTTTTTGCCGCGAGTGCAGCCCCGGAAGGACAATCTCTTTTTTCAGCCAGACTGGCAGCTTTCCACTCATCGCAAATCGTAAAGATACCACAAAGCCGCGTAACCGCTCAGCAAGGACGGTCACAGAACAAACTCTGCGTGATACCGGCGTTCGGCTTCGAGTTTGGGTGACTTTTCCCTTCGCGGAAACAGGCCAAGCATTTCATCGTTCCAACGCACGACCGCTTCAAAAGTCATGCGGGAACGATGCGGCAAAATCCCGCTCCAGTCGGGAAATTCCAAGCCAGGCGCATCGCGCAGAACACTCCCACTCGTTGGCGCAGGCGTGTCGTAGCTTTTCATAGGTTTCCGCGTTGCCGCGCTTTCACGCAAAGTCACAGCACAAACTCGACGCGGATTTTTTGCGCCAGCCGCCGTTCCTGCTCGCCCGGACGCTGACTCCGCCACGGCATTGTTTCGGCGATGCGTTGCAGCATGACCCGTGGATCAATCCGGGGCGGCCGCGAAACAAAGTCCGGGGCCACCGGAAATTCCAGCGTATTCGGCGCATCTCGCAATACGTCATTTGACGGCGAGCGATCGGGATACTTTGTCATACAATTCCATTGTGCCATATTTGGCGAACAATTGACGAATATTTTCTGATTTGATGTCGAGGCGGTTGATCAAAATCAAATTTTCAACGTCCAGGAAATCCTTCAGGAATCGGTCAAAACGACAGTGTTTGAGCGCGTGCAATTTCAAAGCAATCAGGTGCTCCAACGAAGGAATGCGTGAACGCGTTCCATAAAGGTCAACTTCCCCGCTTGCCGAAAACATTGGCGCAAACGTCTTTTCTTGAACGAGCATTAAATCCACCGGCCATGCACCCTGCTGTGGCGGGGAGAGTTGAATGAAACTGCCGGCGTCCCCGGAAATGGCGTAACCGAGTTCAGAAAACAAACCAACCCATTGTTCGCGTTGGCCGGCACGAATCAATAAATCCAAGTCCGCAGTGTCGCGTGAATAGCCATGCAAGTTAACTGCCAGGCCGCCAATGACCAGAAACTGCAAATTGCGCCTGCGCGTTTCCGTGTCAATGGTTTCAAAGAATTTCACAGCGGCTTTTGGTGGATGTGCTGGTGCGCGGCGGCGATGAAGCCTTTGAACAGCGGATGCGGCTGGTGCGGTTTGCTCAAAAATTCCGGGTGGAACTGGCTCGCGATGAAAAATGGATGGTCTTTCAGTTCGATGACCTCGGCCAGTTTGCCGTCCGGCGAAACACCACTGAAAAAGAAACCGGCTTTCTCAAATTTTTCACGGTAGCTGTTGTTGAATTCATAGCGGTGGCGGTGGCGCTCGTTGATGACAAACGAACCGTAAAGCTGCGCCGCCCTGGAGCCGACGACGAGCTGGCAGGGCTGCGCGCCGAGGCGCATCGTGCCGCCTTTCTTGGTCACTTTTTTCTGCGCGTCGAGCAAGGCGATGACGGGATGCGGCGTGTTCTCATCGAACTCGGTGGAGTGCGCCTTCTCCAGTTTCAAAACATTGCGGGCAAATTCAATCGTGGCGATCTGCATTCCGAGGCAGAGGCCGAGGTAGGGAATTTTATTTTCGCGCGCAAACTGCGCGGCCTTGATTTTCCCCTCGATGCCGCGTTCGCCGAAACCGCCCGGCACCAGGATGCCGCCAAGGCCCTTCAACATTTTTTCCGCGCCGTTTTTCTCGATGTCCTCGGCGTCCACCTGCACGATTTCCACGCCGCAATCATTCGCCACGCCGCCGTGGATGATCGCCTCATAGACCGATTTGTAGGCGTCCTGCAGGCCGATGTATTTGCCGACCACGCCGATGCGCACGCGATGCTGCGGCGCGATAAGTTTGCGGATGATTTCCTGCCAATGCACCATGTTCGGCGCGGGCGTGGTGAGATGCAGCAAACGGCACACGAGGTCATCCACGCGCTCGCGCTGGAGCATCAGCGGCACTTCGTAAATGGAATGGTCCACGTCCTTTTCCTCGATGACCGCTTCGAGCGGGACGTTGCAGAACATGGAGATTTTCTGGCGCAGTTCCTTGTCCAGCGGCTTCTCGCAACGACAGACGAGGATGTGCGGCATGATGCCAATTTCGCGCAGCTTGGCGACCGACTGCTGCGTCGGCTTGGTTTTTAATTCACCGGCGGCCTTGATGAAAGGAACGTAGGTGACGTGGAGAAAGACCACATTGCCCACGCCGACTTCCAGCGCGAACTCGCGGATGGCTTCGAGAAACGGCAGGCCTTCGATGTCGCCGGTCGTGCCGCCGATTTCCGTGATGATGACGTCGGCCTTGGATTTTTCGGCGAGGACGTGGATGCGGTTTTTTATTTCGTCCGTGACGTGCGGAATCACCTGAACCGTCTTGCCGAGATATTTCCCTTCGCGCTCGTTGTTGAGCACGGTCTGATAAACCTGGCCGCTCGTGAGATTGTTGAGCCGGGAAAGTTTGCAGTTGGTGAACCGCTCGTAATGGCCAAGATCCAAGTCCGTCTCCGCGCCGTCGTCGAGCACATAAACCTCGCCGTGCTGATACGGCGACATCGTGCCGGGATCAACATTGAGATACGGGTCGAACTTTTGCAGCGCGACCTTGAGGCCGCGGTTTTCGAGCAGCGTGCCGAGTGCCGCCGCGGTCAAGCCTTTGCCAAGCGAACTCACCACGCCGCCGGTTACGAATATGAATTTCATTTCAAATTTTTTCTAGCCACAGATTAACACAGATGAAACACGGATTAAAAATTAACTGCTGGGCGGAACTCCCAAAAATCGTTTTTGAGCTTCTTGTTTCAGCCATTCCAACAAAATAGAAAACGTCCAAGACCCTCCTGGTTTGAGAATCTGCTCTTTTGCCATTTTCCAAATCTTGCTGTCGCGTGTCGCATCAAGAAAGTCATGACCAGCCCAAGTCAGCCGATAAACACTCACGCCGACTGCAATGCCACTGCTGTCTTTTGTAAAGTTTGCCACAATCAAACCGGCGTCATCCATAATTTGATAGTTGTATATCATGGCCTCCGTAGAATACTCACTCAATTCTGGTGATGCTTCGCCCGTCTCTTCCTGTAGAAGAAGCAATCGAACTAATTCCATGTCGCGTTTCATAAATTATGTCAGAAGTTTTTTCTTTGCTGCATCGAATTCTTCCTGTGACAAAATGCCTTGCTGCTTAAATTCTGCGAGCTTGCGAAGCTCATCGGTTATTGTCCCCGAAGTTTTATTTGGCGATGCAGCTTGTTTGGAATCCCGCAGAATCTTTTCGACCTTCGCTTTGAACGTCGAAACTTCGTCATTCAGTTCTTTTTGAAAAATAAATGCGTCTGGGTCTTGGGTGGCTTCGAGGATGCCGCCCACGAACGGTTTGCTGCCAGCGTATGAAAACAAAATGAAGCCGGGCGACCACCACACACCGAGTTTTAATTGAATGGCAGTTAGCGTCGAAATCGGAATCATTCGTTCGCCAGTAAGTCCGGCAGCCATTGCATGTGCTACACCATGCCTGCGAATAATTATATTGTCATCGGCAAGCTCCAACTCGTTATTGATTGACACAATTTTCATCCGACTTGCTTTGCCTTTTTGCAAGCTCTTCAAAAAATCCATCTTTGCTGCCCAGTCTGTTATTTTTAGGGTTTGGTTAAGCTCATCCGATGTTAAGCCGTCCATTAAATCATTAAGTTCCTTTTCATTGGGAATGGGCGCTTCAGCTTTTTGCGGACTAGCAGTTACATTTGGAATGGGTGCTTCCACTTTTTGCGGACTGACTTGTTGCGGGATAAAGAGCTTTGTTTCAAGGCCACAATGCGGACAGGCAATGACACTGTTTTCTTCCGCGAGTTCGGCGGCGTTAAATTCAATTCCCATGTCGCAATGCTGACAGCGACAAGTGACGTAATTGCCCGCCTTCACCTTCTTTGATTCCTCCAACAACTTTTTAGCTTGCTCGCCTAATTTATGGGCTTCCTCACCAACACTTTTAGATTCATCAATCAATCTGACCGCCTCACCATGCAAACGATTTGCCTCCGCCAGCAACTTGGAGCGGCCAAAGAAGGATGTTTTCGCTGCTTCGGACATACGAATCGATTCCGTAGAAAGACGGGAAGACTCTTTGGCTAGAGCAATGCACCGCTCGTGAAAGGGCATACTCTGCTGGACAAGGGCATTCGCCTCCTGCTCCAGTCGCTTTGCTTCGGCTTCTGATTGGCTCATATTTTAAGCATCACAAATCTGTGTTCAATCCGTGTTTCATCCGTGGCTGATTATTGCCTCAACTTTCGCCACATCTTCCGGCACATCCACGCCGATGCTGTCGTAATCCACTTTCACAACGGCGATGCCGATGCCGTTTTCCAGCGCACGCAACTGCTCCAGCTTCTCAGCATTTTCCAGCGGCGACACCGGGAATTTCACCAGCCGCAACAGCGTCTCGCGCCGGTAGCCGTAGATGCCCAGATGCTTCAAAAAAGGAAACGGGAGCACACGCGCCTCGCGTGTAACGATTGACGCCTCGTCAACCGGATGTGTCGAAAGCGGGGCGCTTTCGACTGCACGCGAGGCGCGTGCGCTCCCCTCGCGCAAATACGGAATCGTGCGCCGCGAAAAATATAACGCGCGACCGGCGGCGTTGACAACGACTTTTACGACGTTCGGATTGTCCAGGTCGGCGGGATTTTTGATGCGCGTGGCGGCGGTGGACATTTCATTTTGCGCCAGCGCGTTCGCCACCGCGTCAATCACCGCCGGATCAATCAACGGCTCGTCGCCCTGGATGTTCACGACCGCATCGCAATCGCAGCGCTCCGCGACTTCCGCAATGCGGTCCGAGCCGCTCGGATGTTCGGGGAGCGTCATCTCCACGCGACAGAAATTTTGCGCGACTTCCCAAATGCGCGTGTCGTCCGTGGCCACGATGACCTCAGCCAGCGACTTCGCCCGCTGACATTGCTCGACGACGTGCTGGATGAGCGGCTTGCCCGCGATGAGCGCGAGCGGCTTGCCGGGAAACCGCGTAGAGGCAAAGCGCGCGGGGATGATGCCGAGAATTTTCACGCGGCCCATTTAGCCATAATTCGCGCCGACTCGCCACGCTGAAATGCAGTGAAGGCGGGATAAAACCCGGAGGCAACACCGTTTTTTTGACTCGTCAGAAAAGAAATTCAGGCGCAAATTCTAAGCAAAATGAAAATCAAACTGGCTGGCAACATCAAGACGCTGCGAAAAGGAGCCTAGCTTGCCAGACGAGCACAACCCCAAACTTTTTATGCGGACCCATTTTTTCAAGAGTTCCAGCGCCTTGATTTTGCTGGCCATTTGCACGCTCGCACCGCGAGCCTGGGCGCAAACCAATCCGCCGACGGAATGGATTGATCCCGACACCGGCCACCGCGTGGTGCAGCTTTCAACCGAACCGGGCAGCGAAAGCCTTTACTTCAATCTGAATCCGTTCACGCCGGACGGGAAGAAAATGGTCATCACCACGTCCAACGGCATCGCGATGGTGAACCTGGAAACGTGCGCGGTGGAAAAAGTCATCGAAGGCCGCGCTCACATCATCATGGTCGGGCGCAAAACGGGGAACATATATTTCGGCCAGACCCAAATCGCCGACGGAGTGACTAACCGGCTGATTTGCGCCATTGATCCCGGCACCAAAGCCTTGCGGGAGATTTTGAAACTGGTGCGCGGGCAGGAAGTTTCCACGGTCAGTGCGGATGAAACCCTCCTGGGCGGCACGTTCACCGAGCGCACCGACTGGACTACCAATGAGTTTTTCAACGGCGGGCCGAACCGGCGCGCAAACGACATCCAAAGCGCGGACCTCCAGCGTGGAAAAAAAGGCACGATGATGGAGGAACGTCTCGCCAAACATTATCCGATGGAATTGTTTTTCTACAACCTCCAGACCGGCGAAACGAAACGATTCAACCGCGGCACCGACTGGCTCGGTCATCTGCAATTTTCCCCGACCGATCCGAATCTGCTCATGTTTTGTCACGAAGGCCCGTGGCACAAGGTGGACCGCATCTGGACGATCCGCACCGACGGCTCGGATTTGAAGCTGATTCACCAGCGCACGCTGGTCATGGAAATCGCCGGTCACGAATTCTTCAGCGCCGACGGCAAAACCATCTGGTATGACCTGCAGACGCCGCGCGGCGAGGATTTCTGGGTCGCGGGCTGTGACATTTTGAGCGGCGCGCGGACATGGTATCATTTGCAGCGCGACGAGTGGTCGGTGCATTTTAACGTCTCGCCCGACAGCACGCTGTTCTCCGGCGACGGCGGCGATGATAAAATGGTCGCCCACGCCGACAACGGAAAATGGCTTTATCTATTTCGTCCCGAACTCGTCGAAGACAAGTCCGAAGGCAACATTGACACGAGGAATTTGATCCAGCCCGGCGTGTTCCATGCCGAAAAACTCGTCAACCTGGGCAAGCATGATTACGCGCTGGAACCGAACGCGATGTTTTCACCCGACATGAAATGGCTCATTTTCCGCAGCAACCTGAGCGGCGCGAACCAGACCTACGCGGTGGAATTGCAACGGGCGGACCGCAAATGAATTGAACAACCAAGAAACGAAGCAACCTAGTTTTCGCAGGCGATGTGGCGTCAGGCATCCGGGCACGGAGCGTCGAAATTTGGCACGCTTTCATAGGTTTGGTATTGCCACAGCAACTATTTGAAGCACTGGCGACGTGGAACTGAAGGAACAACCGTTCAGCCACCACGTTCGTAAAGCACCGCGCACGGCTGTTCGGCAAAGACGCGCGGGCTGATGGCAAAGTCCTGGTAAAGTTGCAGAAAGGGTTGCGTTCCGCAGCCGGGAATTTCGCACTCCGGCTTGCCTTTGGGACATTGGCCGAAGATGCACAGCCGGCCACGGTAACGGTTCGTGCCCGGCTCGAAAATAAACACGTCCACCTGATGGTGCGCCACGCCGGGGAGCAGTTCCTTGTGGCAGATCACTTGGTTGAAAACATTCGTGGCGTCGCTGACCGCCCGTTTCAACACCCGCAACTGGGTCAGATCGTCCACCCAGACGGCGAGGTCCACGTCGTTACATTCATGATAAATCTCAACGCGGGCGCGGCGCAGCCGGCGGAAGCGCGGCACTTCTTTCTTCGGCGGGGCGGCCACCGAGCCGAACAGAACGATCTTATGCACGAATGGCAGTTTACTAAAACCGGTCGCGGTCATTTCGGCCACTCGCCGGAAGGATTCGCGGCGCTTGAGCATGGCGGTATTTTCCTGGGCGATTTCCCCGGCTGACACCGGAGTGTTCTCCTCCATCTCACGCCAGGCTTCAGCAAAGCCGTCTTCGCTCAACTCACCGGCTTCAGCCCTTCGCCAAAGTTCGGCTTCGGGTTTCATAAAACTAAAATGGTCCTTTCGGCAATCGCCAGTCGCGATTGCTGATGGGCTTTTCTTTGGGCGGGATGGTGTCCTTCGGATATTCCTTCGCGTGCTTGGCGCGCTCTTCGTCGGTGGCGTAGAAACGTAACCAGAGTTGCATGTCGTCCTCGCCCCAACTGCCGAGGAAGTCGTGAAACCAGCCGCCGCGCGGGTTGCGTCCGGGCAGATGCGCCGGGTCGCGCAGGCCGCGTTCCCAGAGTTCGGCGTAGAGTTCGTGGTCGCTCAAGTGGTCGCTATGCAAAACGTAAAAGCCGCGCAGGGCGAGGTTGTGCAACAGTTCCCAAAGAACCGGCGTGAGCGTTTCGTCAGTGATTTCAGCGGGCGGTAAAAGCGGGATGTTCTCTTCAACGAGCCTTTGCGCGGGCGGCGTCCAGTTTTCCGGTTCGGCGACGCGGAGTTGCGCTTCGAGCGCGGGGTTCGGCGGATCGAACGGCGGCGGTTCATCAGGAACGGATTCGGTTTTTGCGGCGGCGATTTCGCGGTCAACGTCAGCAAGGCCGAGCGGATCGGATTCGTCGTCACTTTTTTCTTCCGGCGGCTCGTCGTCGCCGGGCAGCCAGCCGGCGTGCGCTTCCAGCGGAATCGGCGGCGTCGGTAGAAAACGGTCGCGGCCAAACGGCGGGTCTTCGTGTGGCGGAAATTTTGCATCGGGTTCCGTGGAACGGCAAAGCGAGTAGTAATCCTCGTCCGCATAATAGCGCAGCCAGATTTCCTCGTGCGTCATGCCGTTGGCGTTGAACTCGGAGACAATCAGCGTGGTGTTCGTCTCCGCTTCAAGCGGAATGTCGGCTGTGGGTTCGTCGAGCCATTGTTCACAGAGCAGAGTGTAGAAAGCGCGGTCGCTCAAGTGGTCGGTGTTGATGAAGAAGAAGCGGCGCGCGGCGGCGTAGAGCAACTCCCACAGGCGACCGGGCAATTGGCGGTCGTCCAATTCAGCCGGCGGCAACGGTGCGTAGCCGTGGCGCGCTAGAATCTCACGCGGCGTGCGCCACGCACAATCTTCTGCGGGATCAAAGACAGGCGGTTCGTCGTCGGGCATGGGTAGATTTTATCTAATTGTTTCTGAAAGGGAAGCCGGGCTTGCGCGGTTTGGTCCACTGACAATTGAAGGAATTTGTTGGCATTCTCCGCCGAGCGCAAGCGGCTGGGAATTTTCCATACTTTGCAAAGTGTGGAAATCCTGGAAATTGCGGGATCAAGAAGCGGATGGGATTACACCGCGAGTGTATTGATAGGACTACGTTTCGGCGAGGGCCGCCAACGCCCGTCCGATGGCGTGAGGATGCTTGATGGTTGCGCATCGGCCAAAGTCGTCGAGTTCGACAAAGCCGCGCGCGATGAGTTTGGCAAGATGGCGGGAGAGTGCCGGGGCGGATATTTGGACGGTTGCTTGAATGTTCTTGTGAGTTTTCTGACCGCCCTGCAAGCAGCGATAAATGCAAATGCGCGACGGGTGGGTAAAGGCCGTGGCAAGTTTGATGATATGCGCGGTCGGAAGCGGTTCGCGGCGCAATTCGATTTTAAGCGCGGAAATCAAATCAGCCAACGCCTCAGCTTTGACAGTGGCAGCTATGCGGTATTCCACGCGGCGGCGGATGCGTTTGACCTTGAGCAGGCCGCGCGATTCCAACGCCCGCAAAGATTGGCTGGCAACCGGCAGGGTGAGCGCAGCACCGGCGGCGAGTTCCGAAACGCCTTGAGGTTGTTTGCGGACGAGTTGGGCGAAGATGCGAAGCCGGGTGGAGTTGGCGAGCACCCGGCAGGTTCGCCACAACGTGGGCTGAAGTGGTTCAATATGCATCTTCCACACTTTGCAAAGTGTGGGATTCTTTGTCCAGCCTCCAAAAATTTTTCGGCGGGCGGGCGTGGGGAGGTGAAATTTTGCAGGCCGCTTGCGTGCGAAATATTTTCCCTCCGCCAAACGTTTTGGCATCATCGGCTCATGGCCTTCCGAATTCACGACAGTGTGGTGCGCGGCGAGATTGACAACCGCGTCAAGGGAATCGTGCGCGGCAAAATCTGGGTCGAGGGCCGCGCCGAACCAGTGTTGCTTGAACTCAAAGGCAACGCGCATCCTGACCTTGCGGGTTGTTTGCTCACGTTCATCAATCCGCAAAAGCCGCTGCCACTGCCGCATGCGGAAGATTTGCAATCCGTCCAGCGCGGCGCAATTGGTGATCTGACGGCGTCACGCAAGGTGCGCGTGCCCGCCGTGCCGATGGAGGAATTTCTCAACTGGCCCAAGGGCAAAGGTCATCCGCCGTCGCGCTGGGCCAACTGCCTTTACCTCGAATGGTTCAGCGAGGCGAACGGTCGCGTCGTCATCGAGAGCGCAGATTACGAACTGACGATTTCCACGCCGGAGTGGCGGTTGACGGCGGAAGAAGAGGCGCAGCGTGCGAAACAAGCCGCCGCCGGCATGGATGATTTCATGCAGAAACTCACCGAGGCGATTGAACAGCAACAGCGCGGCCAGAAAGACCCGGAAGCCGAGTGGGACGAACACGATTATGAAAAGTTGATGAAGGAGTCCGACGCACGCACGGACAAATATCTGGAGCTGCTCGACAAATACGGCGACTCCGACGAAGCCGAGGAGAAAATCGCGAAGGAGATGGGCTGGCTGACGGAGCAGACAGAAGCGGAGGCCGAAGCAGAACGCAAACGAATCGAGGAAATGAATCGCGCGTGCGAGGAGGCGTTGAACGCGCCGCCGCCCGAACCCGATCCGCACCGCGAAGGGATTGACTGGATTCGCACCCAGGACGGCGAACTGCGGCATCCGCTGCAACACCGGTGCTTCGAGAGCGCGATGAAGTTCTGGAAGCAGGCGGACAAGTTCGGTCTGGAAAAGTTGGATGACAAAGATCTTGATCAGTTCGTTTTCGAGTTTCAAACCACCGGCGCAAAACTCGCCGGCGCGCTGAACGGCATCGCGGAAGATCGTGGCTCGGCTGATCCGGCATTCATTGTCGCGTGCTTGAAACGTGCGCTCGGCCATTTGCACCGATCGCAGGCGGGACTGGAGGCGGTCGCGTCTAAAAAACTGCTGCCGGCAAAAATGGTCGCGGAAGCGCGGAAGGAGTTGTTTGAAATCCGCGAGGGCATTTTGAATTTGATGGACGAATTTCGAGGACGAAAATGAAGCCGTTGCGCCTGACCTTTTTTATCATGGTCCAAATGATTGTTTCCGCCGCCGCCGCCGAACTGGATACTGCTCATGCCGACAAATTTGCGCGGCTGGCGCTGGCGGGGATTGATCGCGAGTATCCCAATAAACCCAGCGAAGTGCTGACTAGCGCGAAGGATTTGCTGTCGCCGCGTGCGATGCACCCGGCGTTCTTCGGTTCTTTCGACTGGCACTCCTCCGTGCATGGCCACTGGATGCTCGTGCGTCTGCTGCGACTGCATCCCGACATGGCATCGGCGGCCGAAATCCGCGCCCGGCTCACGGCGCATTTGACCGCGACAAATCTCGCCGTGGAGGCCGCCTATTTTGATGTGAAGGACAATCGTAGCTTTGAGCGGATGTATGGCTGGGCGTGGGCGCTGCGGCTCGCGGCGGAATTGCACGCGTGGGATGATCCTGATGCGAAGGAATGGGCAAAGAATCTCGCGCCGCTCGAACGTAAAATCGTGGCGTTGACGAAGGATTATCTGCCGCGGCTGACATATCCCGTCCGCACCGGCGTGCATCCCGACACGGCGTTCGCGCTGGCGCAAATGATTGATTACGCCCGCGCCACCGGCGACGCGGGGTTGGAGCAACTGGCGGTGTCGCGCGCAAAAAATTATTTTGCGAACGACAAAGATTATCCGGTGAATTACGAGCCATCCGGCGAGGATTTCTTTTCGCCTGGCCTGAACGTGGCCGACCTGATGCGGCGGGTGCTGTCGCGCGCAGAATTTTCCGCGTGGCTGGACGCGTATTTGCCGGGCCTGCGCGCCGGAAAAACCGGCGCGTGGAATTCGGCGGCGGAAGTGAGCGACCTCACGGACGCGCGTATCATTCACCTCGTCGGCTTGAACCTCGCGCGTGCGTGGACGATGGAGGGTGCGGCTTCGGTGTTGCCGCCGGAAGACCCGCGCCGAAACATTTTGGAAACGGCGGCGAAACTTCAGGCCGACGCGGGATTGAAATACGTTTTCAGCGGCAATTACGAAGGTGAACACTGGCTGGCGACGTTCGCGGTGTATCTCCTCACCAATGTCGGGACGCAAAACCAGCGGTAAAATTTGTGTTATGAGCGCATCCGTCCAAATTATTCCCGCGACCGAAAGTGATTTGCCCGCGCTGGCGGAACTGGCAGGTGTCATTTGGCGGCAGCATTATCCCGGCATCATTTCCCACGCGCAGATTGATTACATGCTGGGCAAAATGTATTCGCTCGAAACTTTGCGCGAAGAAATTCGGTCGCGGGGGATCCGTTTCTACCGGCTGCTGGTGGACGGACGCTTCGGCGGCTTCGCGTCCCTCGGGCCGGCGGACGCGGACGGCGTGATGAAACTGCACAAATGTTATCTGCTGCCGGAACTTCACGGACGCGGACACGGCAGCCGGCTGTTGAAACATTGCGAGACCGAGGCGCGTCGGGTCGGCGCGCGGCGGCTGATGCTGGCGGTGAACAAGCGCAACACCAAGGCCGTCGCCGCGTATCAGCGCAATGGTTTTGTCGTGGCGGAATCGGTCGTCACGGATTTCGGCAGCGGGTTTGTGATGGACGATTTTATCATGGCGAAGGATTTTTCCGGCAGCCTTGCCGACGCGCCGACGGGAAAAACAACATAAAAAATCTGGATCATCGGCGTCGCAGGCGTTGCCCAGCGCATCAGATAAGAGAAACCCAGACAGACGGAACAGCGTCTCCTTGAGTGTTTATGCCCGCACGCTTCAAACTGCCGATCTGGATTCTGCCGCTGGCCATCGCCGGCCTGGTGGCGGTGCTGGGCTGGTGGGGCAATGGCCGGTTGCGCGAAACCATCGAAGGCGGGTTGAAGGCGCAATTGACCGCCACGCTGAACGCCAACGTCACGGCCTTGGGAATCTGGACGACCAATCAAACCCGGCTGGCCACTTCGCTGGCCGAAGATCCGAATGTGCGGACGCTCGCCACCCAGATTTTTCAAGCTCCGCAGCCGGCGCGGCGCGAATTGCGGTTGCGGCCGGAACTGGAGCAGTTTGTCAGCGACCTCAAACCGCGTCTGGCTCAACTGGGCTATGGAGTCGCCCAGTTGGTGAACACGAATTTTCTGGTGGTGGCGAATTCCCAGCGCGTCCAACCGGGTGGCGTCATGCTGGTATCGGATGCCCACACGAACAAGTTCGCCGAGTTGTTCGCCGCCGGCCAGCCGGTCATCATCACGCCGTTCAAACCGGAACTGCTCATGCAAAGGCCGGTCGCGAGGAACGCCTTTGGCCAGCCGCGCACGAATGAATTTCGCCGCTTCAATCGTCTCCCGCCCCCGAATGCCGGACGGCCCCGGCGTGGCGACGTCACCTTGATGCAGGTCGCCGCCCCGGTGCGCGACCGCGAAAATAGCATCGTCGGGGCATTGGCCCTGATCATCAATCCAGACAAGGAATTTTCGCGGATTCTTTCGGTGGCGCGTTCGGGCGTGTCCGGTGAAACTTACGCGTTCGACCAGACCGGGCTGATGATTTCGCACAGCCGGTTTGACGATCAACTCAAGCGGCTCGGCCTGCTCGAAGCGACGAACACCAGTTCCGCGCTGAATCTCCGCCTGCATGATCCCGGCGGTGATCTGACGAAAGGTTTTCAGCCGACGAACACCGACACCGCATCGCGCCCCTTGATTCATCTGGTCGCCAGCGCGGTGGACGGTGAAGACACGGTGGATGTGCAACCGGCCCGCGACTATCGCGGCGTGGCCGTGGTGGGCGCTTCGTGCTGGCTGCCGCAATTTGGTTTTGGCGTGGCCACGCAGATTGACGCGGATGAGGCTTATCGTCCGTTACGCGTGCTGCAATGGGTTTTCGTGGCGCTGATTCTTTTTCTGCTGCTCTGCGCGACCGGATTGTTTGTGTTTTCCAATCTCACCTGGCGCCGGCGGTTGGGCGAGGCCGAATTGAAATTGAAACAGCTCGGCCAATACACGCTGGAGGAAAAAATCGGCGAAGGCGGCATGGGCGTCGTCTATCGCGCCCGCCACGCGTTGATGCGGCGCGACACCGCCGTCAAACTGCTGTTGCCCGAGCGCGCCGATCCCGCCGCCATTGCGCGCTTTGAACGCGAAGTCTGTCTGACCTGCCAGCTCACGCATCCCAACACGATTCAGGTTTATGATTACGGCCACACGCCCGACGGCATTTTCTATTACGCGATGGAATTTCTGCGCGGCGTGAACCTGCACGATTTGGTCGCGCGCTTTGGTCCGCAGCCCGAAGGCCGCGTAGTTCACATTCTCACGCAGGTTTGCGATTCTTTGGCCGAGGCGCATGGGCTGGGATTGATTCATCGCGACATCAAGCCGGCAAATATTTTTCTCTGCCGTCGCGGCGGCGTGGCGGACTGCGTGAAAGTGCTCGATTTCGGTCTCGTGCGAGAATATCGCGCTGGTGCTGCCAAAGAAACAAACCCGGGAAGCGATCAGGTGATTGAAGGCACGCCATGGTTCACGCCGCCCGAAGCCATCAGGGGTTCCGGACCAACCGATCCGCGGAGCGACCTTTATTCGGTGGGCGCGCTGGGTTACTACTTGTTGACCGGACAATATATTTTTGATGCGGAAACCGTTTCTGAAATTCACGAGAAACAACTGACCACCGCCCCGATTCCGCCGGGCCAACGCACCCCGCTGCCGATCAGCCCTGAACTGGAGCAACTGCTTTTGCGCTGTTTGGAAAAGCAACCGGCCTTGCGTCCGCAATCTGCCCTCGAATTGCGCACCGGATTGCTGGCGAGTCCGGCGGCAGCGGATTGGACGCCGGAAGCGCGCGCGGTCTGGTGGGACGCCTATGATCACCAGCCTTTCAACCGCCAAGGCGAGTCCGCAGCCGACGCCTCCACGACCTTGGCCACCGTGAGCATTGATCTGGCCAGCCGGATGGATTAGCCCTTCCTTTTCGAACCGCTCCCGCGTTCACGGGTTGCTTTTATGAGACACACTCTTGTCTTCCAAGCAATGGCGATGCACATTCCTCAATCACAGTGAAAACAAAACGGCCTGTCGCCCATGACCGAAGCTGAAGCGATCCGGATCATGCGCGAGCATGTGGCAGGACTTTTTCCAAAAGTCTGTCCCAATTGCAACCGCCGTTTTGCCACGCTGCGCGAATATGTGCTGGCCACCCGGCCGCTGGGGGCGACCATTTCCTACGATGCCGAAATGGGCGATTGGAAACCGTTGCAGCCGGTCGGAACGGCGGCCATGGCCAACTGTCCTTGCGGCACCACCCTGACCTTGAGTTCTGAAGGCATGGCATTGGTCCAAATGTGGCGGCTGTTGAACTGGGCCAGCGTCGAGACGAAACGCCGGGGCATGAGTCAGGAGGAGTTGTTGAATCATGTCCGCGCCGAGATTCGCAAGCAGGTGCAGGCCGAACCGGAACCGGGGAACCGTGACGTGGGTGCGGGATGAATCTGGGTTAGGAAATCATAATGTTGCCGGCACCGGCCTTGGATGAACTGAAACCGAATTCCGAAGCAAGCGATGGCCACTCCGATGGGTGGCACAGGCCACTGGCCTGTGCCGAGCGGCGACCCGCCGCTCGGAATGGGGAAAGCATGCGAACGGTTCTGCGCGGCGGTTGCCCGGGATCAACGTCCTTCCCGTTCCGTCCGGCCAGTGGCCGTCCGGCACAGGCGGGTCGCCTGTGCTACCCAGGCCAACTTCGGAATTCGGTCTGAAACCGTTGGTGGTGGAATTGGGCAGTGGTGAGCGGGAAAAATAACGTGGTGAACCACCGCAGACGCTCCGCGATCACCTGCTTTCAAACCGCGCGCAGCGTCTGGACTGCGCGTGCTTCAGCACGCGCTTTGGCGGGGTGTTGAAAAGGCGTCCGGTCTGCTTCACTTTCTCCACCATCCGCATCTCGATGGCTTCGCGCCTCGGCACCAGTTCCAATTCGGCCTGATTATTTATGGCGTCCACCGCAAGCGGGCCGCTTCGTCGGGCGACACAATCAAAACCCGGCCATCCGAAAATCCGACGGCCACGCCCTCGGCCTTTTTCACCAGCAATTCCGGGCCGCCCGTTTGGTTCCAACCCGGAGTGGACGTCTCGAAAAAAACCACGACGTCACCGCGCATGCCCCGGCGGAACGCTTGCCCGGCCATCTGGGAATTGAGGGCGAAAAATATATTGGTGGGCGTGACCGGCCAAAGCCGGCCGCCATTATTCAAGGTTTCGCACCAGTTGGCGGCCTCCGGTATTTTCCTCTGGGCGACAGCGGAAAACACCAGCGTCTTGGCTTCGATTTGCAATTCGGGCAGCCCGATGTTTGCCTGCTGAATCTGCCCTGCAGTGGGCAGTTGGGTTGGAGCAGGCCGGGTATGTTTCACCAGCATCGTGGTTGTTCCGGCCGCGAGCACGATGACCACGCCGGCCACCGCTGCCGTTTTTGCTTTTGTCCATGCCATAAGTTTCAATGCTCCTTGGATGAGGGTTAAGGTTGAACCGCTGGCCGCCGCGCCTTTGGCAATGACCACGGCAGTCACAGATTTTGCCAGCGCCACCGGCGCGGCTTGAATGGAATTCGCCGACATCGCCCCGGCGATGATGGCCGTCGTCGAACTCACGCCGCGTTTGGAAAAAAAGCGGTGCAGTTTTTCCAGCGCGCGGGTGACACGTTTGCGGGCCGTGTCTTCACCAGTGCCCAAAGTGTTGCCGACTTCCGCAACGCTTTTGTTTTCAAAGAAGCGCAGCAGCACGGCCTGCCGGTCTTTCTCGCCGAGCGCTGCCAGCGCCTCGTCGAGCAGCGGTGACATTTGTTCCCACAGCGGGTCCGGCGCGGCGGATTGAAGTTCGGTTTGCATTTGCGTCTCCTTTTTTCGGTTTGCATTTGCATCTCCTTTTCAATGGTGGCCCTCCGCCAGGAGCGTTTCGCCGCGTCCCGCGTCTGCGCGATGGCCGCAAAGCGCGTGGTTTTGAACAGCCAGCCGGCCAGAATCGTCTGGTCGGAAATCCTCCCGGCCTTTTGCGCGAGAATGATGAACACCGCCTGCGTGATTTCCTCCGCCAGATGCGGATCGCGCACCTGCCGCAATGCCGCCGAATAAACGAAGCCCACGCGCCGCGAAACCAGTTCCGCAAACGCCGCTTCGGAATGGCGCGTGGCATATTCCCGCAGCAGCGTCATGTCGTCCATTGCTTGCATTCACTTATTAAATGCCGGTTTCCGCCAAAACCGGACAACTTTTTTTGGAAAACTTTTAACGCGACACCGCCAAGGCATAGCGCGGCAGAGCCGCAATCGGCGGAGCGCGGACAGCCGAGTGGCACGGGCGTCTCGCCCGTGAGTTCCTGCAAGGGGGTTCAACGCTGTAGCAACACACGGGCGAGACGCCCGTGCCACTACGCGGCTGAAGAATCTTCGCAGAACGCGACGAAGTTGGGCGATCGCACGGCAAAGGCGCCAAGGCGGTGCGATGAATTACATAATCTTCGCTTCATTGTGATCGCGGGCCGGGGTTGCCGCTTGTAATGACCGGTGACGAGCATTAGAGTTTTTGCCATCAGAGTCAGTCTGGAAAAACTTCGATTTGGCCGGCACGCGAGAAAATGGTTCTTCAGTGTGTTGTGGCTGGCAGCCGCCTTCAGCGCGTGGGGCCGGGTGGTGGCGGACGCCCGCGACCCGCTCGGCTTCTTCACCACCGTTGCCGACAAAATGCTGCGCAGCACGTTTCCGTTTGGCGTGACCAACATTCCGGTCTGTTCCAACGGCGTCTATGTCTATACGCCCGCCATGCAACGGTTGTTGCAGTTGTCGGCGAACATTTACGACGCGGCCAACACTAACTTTTTCCCGGTCGTTTTCCGTCCACTCTTTGCCAAGGATGCTTCGAATAATATTTTCATCATCGGCTATCAGCAGGTCACGAATGTTTCCGGCACGGGCGATCCGCAATTGTCGCCGCCGTATGATGTCACACAGTTGTTAAATTATTCAGGTGCCGCGCCAATAGCCGATGCTCACGGGCCGGTGAATGTCTATGGCGTGCCGTGGATCATCGGCGCGAAGAAAGGCCTGCCGGGTTTCAACCAGCTTTCGCTGGTCACCGCCGTGCCGGTGACGCGCAAATTGCAGGTCACGCGCACGACGACTGATCCTTTCACCGCCACTTACGCAACGAATCAGATGTATGAGATGAGTATCAGTAACAGTCTGGGTATTTCGTTTTGGAATTCTTACACCAACACTTATCCCCGCCCGGTGACGGTTTTTGCCTGTGATGCAATATTCATGAATTTGAACAATTCAGCACTCCCCATCGGATTTACCAATTGTTACCTGGGTTCTCCCACTGGTTACACGATTCCCGCATGGCCCGGCTCCCAGTGGAATAGCGGCCCGCCCAATGCCGTGCTTAAAAACACGGCTTCCTTTGTTGTTGCTAACTGGTCGTTCAATTTCCTGCCACCAGCAGTTTATCGTTTCGGTAGCAGAGCCTTCGATGTATCGAACGGCGCGACAAATATATGGGAAGCAACCATTCCGCCGTTGCCGCAACTCCCGCAGTTCGTTTTGAGCACGACAAATTATTTGCAGGCATTTATTTTGGATGGCAGCAACGTGATTGATTACGTCCAGTTGCGCGGCCCTGTCAGCACCGGAAATTTAAATCAAGCCTTGGCCGACCCTGACTACCCAGACCCGTTTCACCCAAATACGTATCATCAATGGAGCACCAATACCTATCTCCCTTACCCGCCGACGCCTTTCGGCGTGATTAACCAATTGTGGGTTTCCGGACATTCGAGCGATGCTCCGGTTGCAGGTGGTCAATGGAGCGCTGCACCCACGCCGATGGGTTTAACGACACCGCCAGCAGAAGCGGCTTATTTTTATGGGCTTTTTATGCCCAGCTTTCAATTCAATGGACAGAGCTACGTCAACAATCTGTTGGCCATGCAGGCGCCTTACACGCCTTCGCGAACGGTTTTTTCGGCGTTCCTCCTGCAAGCGAACGACCCACTGGTTCACTATCTGGCCAGCGATCTCAATTCTCAATTCGGCGCAACCGCAGTTTGGGCCGGTATAGCGCAATGGCAAAATGGCGTCTGGAGTAGAACTGACGATTTGCAAACTATTCCACTCCCACGGCCTCCGAGCAATCCAGTCGGCGGTCGTTATCAGCCTTGGATGCAAAAGGGCCAAATGGATGGACTCGCAAATATCATTACGGTGATCAACAATTATGCCTGCAAAGACCCGCTCGTTTATGGGTCTGACAACTGGAATTTTCCAACCAATCTGATGTCATCACTCGTCGGGCTGGGGCAGGTCCATCGCGGCACGCCGTGGCAGACGGTTTATCTCAAGGACGCCGACATTACCAAGGCCTTTCTCCAATCCAGCGGCGGATACAATTACATCGGCACCAACACTTGGATGCAGTGGACCGGTGATTTTGATGCCACTGATGCCGCGCTCATGGTTCCGGTCAGCGACCGGCGGTTGTCCGGTTTGCTGATGCCGCTCCTGAATATGAACGCTGCCACCCAGCTATTTTCAGTGAGCAATCAGCATGTCGGCGACTGGCAAAATGTTTTCAATGGGCTGATTGCTTATTCCAATTCTTCACCAGTGGTTTTTGCAAATTCGTCGCTACGATTCGACACTTACGTTTTGTCGAGCAATTCACCACAGATATTTGTGATTGTGAATGGCATAAACGGCATCAACGTCACACGCGCGAACACGAATCTGTTTCCGTCCCGGTCCTTCCTCCATGCCGCAGACGTGTTGGCGGCACCGGCGCTTTCAGTAAATTCTCCATTCCTCAACCTTGGCAGCACACAACTTGGCTACCAACAAATGAATTACGGCATCACGGACTGGGAATACGAGGCGATTCCTGCGCAATTGCTGCTGCGGTTGCGCACGGACTCCCTCGGCATGCTGACGCCGACGAATGGCGGCTGGAACCTCTCGTTTTCCGGTGCCGACGGCTATGACTATGCGCTGCAAACTTCCACCAATCTCGTGGACTGGAACAGTGTCAGCACCAATTCTCCCGTGCAGGGCGGTTTCAAAGTGCCCGTGAGTCCGGCCACTGGTTCAACAAACCAGTTTTTCCGTTCTGTGTTGCTTCCTTAAAACTGGTTGGAACTTGTCATTAGAATTTAACTCGCGTTCGCACCTCCCGTTTCATTATGGCGAATCACAATAACATTGGCGCATTCAATTTCGACGGCGCAAGGTAGGGCGCGTCGCTCCGCGCGCGCCGCCTTGGTTTGGCAACGCCGGCGCGCGCGGAGCGACGCGTCCTACCAACCCCAACCGTGCCAAAGTTGTGGTGATTTGCCATAGCACCGGGCTGACGCCCGGCGTTAATGTGAAACACCCGCCGAGACGATTCTGAAAACTCGCGGGTTTCACTTTCGCCACCATTTTCTGCTCGCGGATTTTTTTTCGTTCGCGTATTTAATCCGGCATTAGGAACGGGTTTATCTCATGGTAGTTTTTCTCAACGGACATTTTGTGCCGGAAGCGGACGCGGTCGTGCCTTTGAACGACCGTGGTTTTCTGCTGGGTGACGCCCTGTTTGAAGCGGCGCGCGTGGCCAACGGCAGGCCGTTCCGGCTGGCGCAGCATCTGGAACGGCTCGTGCGCGGGGCGGAATTTCTGAAAATCAAACTGCCCTTCACCGCGAAGGAAATTCAGAAATTCGCCGGCGAGCTGATCGGGAAAAATGATTTGTCCGACGCGGTGCTGCGGGTGACGCTGACACGCGGCGTCGGCCCGCGCGGTTATTCAACCAAGGGCGCGGACCAGCCGACGCTGGCGATGACGCTGCAGCCGTTGCCGCCGCAAAACGGCGACGAGCCGCTGCTGTGGAGCCTGGTCACTTCGTCGTTCCGCATCCCGGCGAGCGACGCGCTGTCGTCGTTCAAGACCACGAGCAAGATTCTGAACGTGCTGGCGCGGGCCGAGGCGGAGGAAAAAGGCGCGGACGAGGCGCTGCTCTTGAACGCCAACGGCGAGGTGGCGGAGACGGCGGGCGGCAATCTGTTTTGGATTTATCACGACAAAATCTGCACCGTGCCGACCGGGCGCGGCGTGCTGCCGGGCATCACGCGGGCGGTCGTGCTGGAAATCTGCCAGTCGCTCGGCCTCGAAACGAACAAGCGCGTCATCAAGCCGGAAATGCTGCGCAACGCGGAGGGGATTTTTGTGACGCAAAGCGCGTTCGGCATCATTCCGGTGGTGGCGTTCGACGGCCTGCCGGTCGCGCCGTCGCCGCTGGTGGACCAAATCGGCAGCGCCTACAACGACATGTTGACGCGTGAGTAAACTTAACGCGGCGCATTAGCCGGCATCAAATCGTCTTTGCCCGCTTGATCTTTGGCCCCGGCGGAGCGTATCGTGAGCCATCAACCACGAGGTGACTTATGACAAATGCGAGCCTTGACCGATGTTTCTCCTTCATCCATAGCCATACCGCCGCGCCCGGCCATAAGGTGGTGGAACCGCGCGTCCGCCTGGCCGTCACGATTTCCCGGCAGGCCGGCTGCGGGGCGGTGATCGTTGCGGAAAAGCTGGCCGGCTATCTGCAGCAACACTCGCCGCATGAAGGCGCGAAGTGGACGGTGTTCGACCGCGAGCTGATGGACAAGGTGCTGGCCGATCACAATCTGCCGAAGTATCTCGCCCAGTTTTTGCCGGAGGATCGGGCGTCGCAGATTGAAGACACGCTGGCCGATATTTTTGGCGTGCATCCCCCGACGCAAAAAGTGGTCCAGCAGACCGCCGAGACGCTGCTGCAACTCGCGGAACTGGGCAGCGCCATTCTCATCGGTCGCGCGGGAAACATTGTCACCGCCAAACTGCCGAACGTCCTGCATGTCCGTCTAGTCGCGCCGCTGGAGGATCGGATTGAGCGCATCTGTCACGATGACAACAAATCGCCCGCCGAAGCGAGGCGGTTTTGCCTGGAAGAGGAGCAGGCCCGCACGCGCTACCTGAAAACATATTTCCACGCCGACATCAACGATCCGCTGCAATATCATCTCATCCTCAACACCAGTCTCGTCGGCTATGAAAACGCCGCGCGGATCATCGGCGAGGCGACCCTGCGGCTGGGCCGGTGAATTCCCGCTTGGGTTGGGCTTTTGACTGTGGCTAAATGGCCGCGTGCCAATTCTGGAAACAGCAGCATCCAAACGTCGGAGCCGGGTCGGCGATTTTTTTGCGGTCTTGCTCCTGCTCGCGATTCTTGCCGGCGCGGGCTGGTTGTGGTGGCATCAAAAACATCCGGCTAAAACTCCCCGAAAGCGATCGGTGCCGGTGGTGCAAACCGTGAAAAAGCCGCTGCCTCTCCCGGCTGTAGTTCCGCCGCTGGTTTTCGTGGAAAAGAAAACGGAGCCGCCAAGTCGCATCACCAACCGCCCGGCTCCGGTTCTGCCGCCGATGGCAAAGCCAAGCCCGGTTACGCCAGCGCAGCCAATGGTTGTTTCCTCCAATCTGCCCGTTCCGTCACCGGTGGCGGCGGCGGAATTTCCCCGGCCAGTGCAGAATTTGCTGGAGGCGCAAGTCGCGCTGGCGCGGCGCGCGATTTCGCCAGGGTCAGTTGATGGCGCAATTGGTTCGCAGACGCGCGCGGCACTCGCGGCGTTTCAGCGTTCGGAAAAGTTGTTGCAAAGCAGCTCGCTCGACACCAACACGCGGACGCAGCTTTTGCTCGAAGCGCCGTTGTTGACGGATTACACCGTGACGACGAATGATCTGGTCCGGCTCCAGCCGCTCGGCAAAACTTGGCTCGCCAAGTCGGAGCAGTCCGCGCTGGAATATGAGACCGTTTTGGAACTCGTTGCGGAAAAGAGCCATGCCCATCCGGTGTTGATTCAGAAATTAAATCCAGATGTGAATTGGACGAGCGTTCTGGCGGGAACCGTTTTAAAAATTCCCGACGTTAATTATCCGGAGCCTGATGGCAAGGCGACGCTCGTGGTGATTCATTTGTCGGAACGATTTCTGGAGGCGTTCGATGCGGAGACGAACTTGCTCGTGCATTTTCCGTGCAGCATTGGTGCGCATTTCGACAAACGGCCGGTGGGTGAACTGAAAGTAAAGGCCATCGCACCCAATCCGAATTACACTTTTGATCCGGCAATTTTTCCCGAATCGCCGGAAGCGCAGGCCATCGGCCACAAATTGATATTGCCGCCCGGCCCGAACAATCCCGTCGGCGTGGCGTGGATCGGCCTGGACAAACCGGGCTATGGGATGCACGGCACGCCGGGGCCGGAACAGGTCGGGCGCACCGAATCGCACGGCTGTTTTCGCCTGGCGAACTGGGACGCGGAATATCTGGTGAAACTCGTCTGGATCGGCCTGCCGGTGGAAGTCGTGCCGTGAGCTTGGAGCGCGGACAGCTTGTCCGCAGGTTTCCAGACTTGGGTTCGCGCGGACAAGGCTGTCCGCGCTCCGCCAGCAGCGATTCCGAATTTTGCCCGAAATTATCATTGCCCGGCGGCATGGTTTGGTGAAACTGTCAGTGAACTTAAACAAAGGAAATTTATGATGACAGCAATTATGTTGGCGGAACCGGCGGTTATGGCTCTCGGCTTGTTCGTCGTTTTGGGCGGGTTGCTTCTGGTGGCCATCATTCTGGCGGTGATGGTGGTTGGCATCTACAACAAGCTGGTCACGATGCGCAACCGCTTCAAAAACGCCTACGCGCAGATTGACGTGCAGCTCAAGCGCCGCTACGACCTGATTCCGAATCTCGTCGAGACGGCCAAGGGCTACATGGCGCACGAGCGCGGCACGCTGGAGGCCGTCACCGCCGCGCGCAACATCGCCTATGCGGCGTCGAAAGCCGCCGCCGCCAATCCCGGCGATGCCACCGCGATGAAGAATCTGACGGCGGCGGAAAGCGGCCTGGGCGGCACCTTGAGCCGGTTGATGATGGTGAGCGAACAGTATCCTGATTTGAAGGCGAATCAAAACATGATGCAGCTTTCCGAGGAGCTGACCTCGACCGAGAATAAGATCTCGTTCGCGCGTCAGGCTTACAATGATTCGGTGATGGGCTACAACACCGGCCGCGAAGTGTTTCCGAGCAACCTCATCGCCAACACCTTCAACTTTGGTCCGGCGGAATTGTTCGTCGTTGATAAACCCGAGCAGAAAGACGCGCCCAAAGTTTCGTTCTCCTGAATTTTGCAGCGGCTCTGAATTTACGATTTACGATATTCGATTTACGAGCGGTCGTGAATTGCCGAAGGACTCGTAAATCGTAAATCCAATATCGTAAATGCAATGGACTTTTTCGCGCAACAAGATCACGCCCGGCGCAAGACGAAGCAGTTGATTGTCTATTTCACGCTCGCGGTCATCTCGATGATCGTGATGCTTTACGGCGTGGCGGTGTTTGTCACTTATTTCGTCAGCTTCAAGCAGCAGCACCAGCATTACGTCGCGCCACCGCCGGTGGTGCTGTGGAATCCGGAACTGTTCGCCGGCGTGGCGCTTGGCACCCTCACCATCATTTTCCTGGCGAGTGCTTACAAGACGATGGCGTTATCCGGCGGCGGCGGTGCGCTGGCGGAATCGCTTGGCGGACGGCTCGTTGCCTCCAACACCAGCAATCCTGACGAGCGCAAGCTGCTCAACATCGTCGAGGAAATGTCCATCGCGTCCGGCGTGCCGATGCCGCAGGTCTATGTTCTGGAAAATGAGGAGGGCATCAACGCCTTTGCCGCCGGCCATTCGACGAGCGATGCGGCCGTCGCCGTCACGCGCAATTGCATGACGAAGCTTTCCCGCGATGAACTGCAAGGCGTGATCGGCCACGAATTCAGTCACATTCTGAACGGTGACATGAAGCTGAATTTGCGGCTCATCGGCATCCTGTTCGGAATTTTTTGCATCGCCACGATCGGCCGGATTTTGTTGCAGGCGCGCAGCGGCAGCAACGACAAGAACCCGCTGCCCGTCGTCGGCATCCTGCTTCTGATCATCGGTTCGCTCGGACTTTTATTCGGGCGATTGATCCAGGCCGCCGTCAGCCGCCAGCGCGAATTTCTCGCCGATGCCTCGTCCGTGCAGTTCACGCGCAACCCCGGCGGACTTTCCGGCGCGCTCCAGAAAATCGGCGGCGCGGGTTCGCGGCTCGGCTCGCCGCACGCTTCCGACGCGAGCCATTTGTTTTTTGCCAACGGGCTGGCGGACTCGTTTTTTGGCGTGTTCGCCACGCATCCGCCGCTGGAAAAACGCATTCGCGCGATTGATCCGGGCTGGGATGGAAGATTTAAAACCCTGCCGGATGAGCGCATCGAAGAGCTGCTGCAGCGTCCGGCCAAAAAAAGCAGCCAGCCGATTTTTAATCAACAGCTCGCGGGCATTCTCGTCGCCGCCGGCGGCGACGCTCCGCCCATCATTCAATCGAACTCGGTGCTGCCCAACCTCGGCAATCCGACGCCGCTCCATTTGAAATACGCCGAGCAGTTGCGCGATTCCTTGTCGGAAAATCTGAAGGCGACCGCGCGTGAGCCGCTGGATGCCATGGCCTTGATTTACGCGCTGCTGTTGAGTCCTGATGAATCGCTGCGTGCCACGCAACTGACCGGTCTGACTGGCCGCGTGACGCCGGCGGTTTCGGAAAAAACCATCGCGCTGTTTCCTGAAGTCTCAAAAGCCACCACCCATGCGCGTTTGCCGCTCGTCAATCTGACGCTGCCGGCGCTGCGCCAACTGGACGCCGGCCAGTTCAGCCAGTTTTCGCAGACGATTCGCTGGCTCATCGGCAGCGATGGCAAGCTGGAGTTGTTTGAATTTGTCCTGCAAAAAATCGTGCTGCGCCACCTCGCGCCGAAGTTTGGGCGGTCGCGTCCCGCGACGGTGCAGTTTTACACGCTCAAGCCGCTGGTGCCGGACTGCGCCGTGGTGTTATCTGCGCTCGCGAACGTCGGCAGCGGCGACGCTCTGGAAATTCAAAAAGCGTTCGCCGCCGGCGCGCCTTATCTGCGTGCGCCGGAAAATTCCGGTTTGTTGCTGCTGCCGGGCAGACAATGCGGCATGGACCAGATTGACGCCGCGCTGGACCGGCTGGCGCAGGCGGTGCCGATCATCAAAAAGAATTTGCTCCAGGCCTGCGTCCAGGTTGTCGGCGCGGACGGCGTGATTGTGGAAAACGAAGCGGAACTGCTCCGTGCCATTGCTGATACGCTCGACTGCCCGATGCCGCCGTTGGGCATGGGTGAGTAGGACCGGCGTCGCGCCTGTCTCTTATTTTCAGAAAATGTTTGAGACAGGCGCGACGCCGGTCCTACGCAAAACTCACGCGCGCAATTCCGCCTGCAACTGCGTCTTCAGGGCACTGACGACTTTTTCGTGGGCTGAATTTACGTCCGCATCGGTCAAAGTCTTGTCCGCCGCGCGATAGGTGAACGCATACGCCATACTCTTCTGGCCTTCGGGAATTCCCTTGCCTCGGAAAATATCGAACAACTCCACGCTCTCCAGATTAGCCGCTTTGGCCTGTTTGACTGTTTGCAGCACGCTTTCGTGCGTGGTGGCTTCCGGCACGAGCATTGCCACATCGCGGCGGCTGGAAGGAAATTGCGGCAGCGCCTTGAACGCCTTCGCGGGATTGCGTTTTGAAATCAGCAGATCCAGGTTGAACTCGGCAAGAAACACGGCGTCGCGCAAATCATATTTCCTGGCGAGCGGCGGCAGCAACTGGCCGAGTTCGCCCAGCGGCAGTTTTCCGCCGAGCGTCACGGCGGCGGATTCGAGGAACAGCGCCGTGCTTTCCGCGCGTTTTCCGAACGCCACGCCGCGCAAGCCGAACTGCTCCAGAAATTCCTCGACGAGTCCTTTCAAATCGTAGGCGTCAAACTTCGCATCGCGCTCGTCGCCGTTCCAGAAGGGCAGGGCGCGCTGACCTGTCAAAGCAATGGCCACACGGCGTTCTTCAATTGGAGCGCGGACAGCCTTGTCCGCGTTTTCCGGCGTGGGTTGGTGCTCGCGGACAAGGCTGTCCGCGCTCCTTCCCCTGATGAACACCCGGCCGATCTCGAAAAGCGCCACGTCGTAATTGTTCCGGCTGACATTGTGCCGCAACGAATGAATCAAACCCGGCAGCAAACCCGGTCGCAGCGCATCCATGTCCGAACTCAAGGGATTGGCGAGCGCGACCCATTCGGCATTCGGCATTCGGCATTCGGCATTCGCGATGAGCGTCTGCCCCTGCGCCTCGTTCAGACCAAGGCCGGTCAAAATTCGCCGCGCTTCGCTGATTTGATCATAAACGGAATCAAACTCGTTCGCGCCATGCGCGCCGCGCGGCGGTGTCGCGGGAATCTTGTCCACGCCGTAAAGCCGGCTGACTTCCTCGATCAAATCCACCTGGCGTTTCAAGTCCACGCGCCAGGTCGGGATTTGAAAAGTGCATTCACCCGGCTGCTGCGCGGTGACCTCCAGGCCGAGCCGGGTGAGAAATGAAATTTGTTCCGCGTGTGAAATGCCAATGCCGAGCAAATCCTTGGACTTTGCAAAGTGCAACGTGAGTGTTTTGGCTTTGGCTGGTTGCGGATTAACATCCACGACGCCTTCGGCCAACTGGCCGCCGGCGGTTTCCAAAATCAATTGTGCCGCGCGCTGGCTGGCCCAGTCGCAGATGCCCACGTCCGCGCCGCGCTCGAAGCGGTAGCTGGATTCGCTGCGCAGGCCGAGTCGCTTGCTCGTGCGCCGGATGTTCACCGGTGCGAAATACGCGCTCTCGATCAACACGTCCACGGTCTGTTCGTTGATCTCGGTGTTAGCACCGCCCATGACGCCGGCGAGCGCGATGCCCTTGGTTTCGTCTGCAATCAAAAGCATTTCGTTCGTGAGCGTGCGTTCCTGATTGTCGAGCGTCTTGAATTTTTCGCCCGCAGTTGCGCGCCGCACGACAATCGCAGGACAGGCGTCGCGGCTGTCTCGATCTTTTCTGTCTGAAGTTAGAGACAGGCGCGACGCCTGTCCTACGAGATGATAATCGAACGCGTGCAGCGGCTGACCGGTTTCAAGCATGATGTAATTCGTCACGTCCACAACGTTGCTGATGCTGCGGATGCCGACTTTTTCCAACGTGCTCTTGAGCCAGTCCGGGCTGGGCCCGACCTTCACGCCTTTGATGACGCGCGCCGTGTAACGCGGACAAAGCCCCGCGTCTTTAATGCGCACCGCGACGAGTTCGGCACAGCGTAGGACAGGCGTCGCGCCTGTCTCTGACTTGAGATTTACAGATGGAGACAGGCGCGACGCCTGTCCTACGTCTGGAATCCGCAGCGCATTGGCCGTCACCGCTGCAATTTCGCGCGCGATGCCAATGACGCTGTTCAAATCCGGGCGGTTCGGCGTGACTTCGAGGTCATAAACCACGTCGCTGCTGCTGCGTCCGAGGTATTCACCGAACGGCTGGCCGACCTTCGCGTCATCGCGCAAGATGAGCAGGCCTTCCTCCTTTTTGTGGCCGATGGCTTCAGGATCAAGGAGCAGTTCCTCATGCGAGCAGAGCATCCCATGCGATTCCACACCGCGAAGCTTGCCGACCTTGATGGTGAACGGCTCTTTGTCGCCGGGCTTCATCGGCAGCGACGCGCCGGGCAGGATGAGCGGCACCTTGTCGCCCGCCTTGAAATTCTGCGCGC
>ODAK010000387.1_pt1 | contig 50557 bp, 46 predicted proteins | sample 1539591 | NCBI WGS metagenome assembly ODAK01 (sample SAMEA3539303, study PRJEB22396) | soil metagenome | biome: tundra; feature: field; material: soil | place: USA | collected 2010-05 | depth 0.15 m
GACCTGGCGGTGCAGCGGCAACGTCGTCACCTGTTCCCTGTAGCGAAGCAGCGCCGCCTTGACGAGCTCCTCGCGCTTCTTCGGATCGGGCTCGACGCTCGACTTCGCGGCGAGCGCGTCGAAGACGTCGTCGCGCGAGTGACCATAGTTGTAGAAACCGATGCCCTTGTCGCCCAGATTGTTGCGAAGCACGGGCGTGATGACCGTCTCGGCGTCGGTGACGTCGCCACCCCAGCCCAGCATGTACATGCTGAAGTCGTACTTCTCGAGTTTCGGGAAGTAGGTGGCTCGCGGCTGCGTGACGACCTTCACCTTGACCTTCAGCTGCGCCCACATGGCGGCCAGCGCGACGCAGATCTTCTCGTCGTTGATGTAGCGATTGTTCGGGCAGTCGAGCTGCACTTCGAAGCCGTCGGCATAGCCGGCCTCGACCATCAGCTTCTTCGCCGCCACGACGTCATACGGGAAGCGCGACTCGATCGCAGGGTCGTTGTAGCTGCCGAGCGGCGATGGCGTCATGCTGCCGGTCGGATAGCTCTGCCCGTTCATGAGCCTGACCTTCATCGTCTCGATGTCGATCGCCTGGTACAGCGCCTTCCTGATGCGGAGGTCCTTGAATGGGTTCTTGCCCTTGACGCTGCTGTAGAGCAGCTCGTCGCGGCCCTGGTCCATGCCGATGAAGACGATCCGGTTTTCCGGCCCGTCGATGATCTTGACGCCCGGCGTGTTGCGCAGGCGCGCCAGATCCTGCGGTGGCGGATCGAGGACGAATTCGAGTTCGCCGGAAACGAGCGCGGCGGTCCGCGTCCCGTTGTTCTCGATCGGCGTGAAGACGATGTCCTGCACGTTGCCTTCGATCTTGCCCCAGTAGTTCGGGTTGCGCTTGTAGACCGTCTTGATGCCCGGGGCACGGCTGACCAGCATGTACGGGCCGGTGCCGTTGGCATGCAGTGACGTGAAGCTCTCTTCTTTGTTCGCGAAGTCGAGCGGCTTGGTGACGTTGTTCTTCTCGCACCAGCTCTTGCTCATGATCCAGAGCGCGTTCAGGTGCTGCAGGAAGATCGGATTCACCGCCGGCAGATCGAATTCGACGGTCATGTCGTCGATCTTCTTCGGCGTGCCGACGGCGCTGGCGTAGTTGTTGATCTGCGATGTCTTCTCCTGGCCGCGCAGGATCGAGAAGACGACGTCGTCGGCGGTGAAGGGCGAACCGTCGTGGAACTTCACCCCCGGCCGCAGCTTGAAGCGCCAGACCAGCGGCGACACCTGCGCCCACTCGGTCGCAAGGCCAGGAACGATCTTCAGCTGCCTGTCGCGATTGGTCAGCCGCTCGTAGACCTGACCATTCATCATGTTGGTCATCTGCTCGTTCTGCGAGTGCGGATCCATCGTCTGCGGATCGCCCTGGCTGGACCAGCGCAGGGTCTGGGCCTGCGCGCCCGCGGCGAAGAGCGCTCCGGCAAGGGCGAGCGGCAAAAGACGTTTCATGGGCGGCTCCGGCGAGCGACGTTGCGAAGAGCGCGCAGTGTAGAGCCGGCGCTGCGTCGCCGAGAGGTGGGACTGCTCAGCGGAACTCGGGCAGCTGGACCGTCTTGATTTCGCCTGGCAGCGACGAGACGTAGGCGGCGATCGACTTGATCTGGGCGTGCGTGAACGGCCGGGCCATGCCCATCATGATCGCGTTGTTGCGGCCGATGTGCGGGTTGCCGTCGGTCTGGTAGGCCTTCAGCGCCGCATACAGGTAGTCGGCGTACTGGCCGGCGAGCTTGGGGTAGCTCGGGTCGATCGGCTTCGAGAAATTGGCGCCATGGCACGAGGCGCAATTGGCCTGCGCGAGCAGCTTGGCGACGCTGTCCGGCGGCGCGAGTGGCGTCGCCGGCGCCGGCTCGCCCTTGCCGAGCTGCTCGTAGTACGCGGCGACGTCGGCCATGTCCTGGTTCGAGAGCGACGTCGCGATGGCGTGCATGGTCGGGTGCTTGCGGTCGCCCTTGTTGTATTCGGTGAGCGCAGCGACGATGTACTTGGCGTTCTGCCCGGCGATCTTGGGCACCTTGTAGATCTCGGGAAAGCTCCCCTGGTAGCCCGGGATGTTGTGGCAGCCCAGGCACATGTCGACCTTCTTCGCGCCCGCGTTCGCGTCCTGTGCGAGTGCCGCGCCGGTCGCGCTCATCAGGCTCAGGGCCATGACCGATGCGATCGTGAGAAAGAGGGGTTTCTTCTTCATGGCCGTAGGCGTTGGCTCGGTGGACGCAAACCGAGAATTATAGGGGCGCCCTTATACTGAAACGCCCATCGCCCGACACCCTCGATGAAGTTCCAAGGCTCGGAAAACTACGTCGCCACGCCCGACCTGATGCTGGCGGTGAATGCCGCGGTGACGCTGCGGCGCCCGCTCCTCGTCAAGGGCGAACCGGGCACCGGCAAGACGATGCTGGCCGAGGAGGTCTCGGCCGCGCTCGGCATGCCGCTCCTGCAGTGGCACATCAAGTCGACGACCAAGGCGCAGCAGGGCCTCTACGAATACGACGCGGTGAGCCGGCTGCGCGACAGCCAGCTCGGCGACGCGCGCGTCAAGGACATCCACAACTACATCGTCAAGGGCGTGCTCTGGCAGGCCTTCACGGCCGACGCGCCGGTCGTGCTGCTGATCGACGAGATCGACAAGGCCGACATCGAATTCCCGAACGACCTGTTGCGCGAGATCGACCGTATGGAGTTCTACGTCTACGAGACGCGCGAGCTCGTCAAGGCGACGCACCGGCCGCTCGTCTTCATCACCTCGAACAACGAGAAGGAATTGCCCGACGCCTTCCTGCGCCGCTGCTTCTTTCACTACATCAAGTTCCCCGACGCCGAGACGATGAAGCGAATCGTCGACGTGCATTTCCCCGGTCTCAAGAAGGAATTGCTCGGGGCCGCGCTGAAGAACTTCTACGACGTGCGCAACCTGCCGGGGCTGAAGAAGAAGCCGAGCACCAGCGAGCTGCTCGACTGGCTGAAGCTGCTCGTCGCCGAGGACATTCCGCTCGAGGCACTGCAAAGCAAGGACGACAAGGTCGCCGTGCCGCCGCTGGTCGGCGCGCTGCTGAAGAACGAGCAGGACGTCTCTCTGTTCGAGAAGCTTGTCTTCATGCAGAGACATAACCGCTGATGCTGGCGGTCGCACCCGTCACGCTCGCTGACGATCGGATCCGGCTCGAGCCACTCGGCCTGCATCACGCCGACGGCCTGAAGCGGGCAGCGGCCGACGGCGAGCTCTGGAACCTCCGTGTCACCAGCGTCCCCGAGCCCGAGGACACGCGCGGCTACGTCGAACGCGCCCTGCAGGCCTTCGCCGAAGGGCATCGCCTTGCCTTCGCCGTCATCGAGGTGACGAGCGGCGAGGTCGTCGGCTCGTCGAGCTATCACGACATCGTTCCCGCCGTCGAGCGGCTCGAGATCGGCTATACCTGGTACGCGAAGAGCCGGCAGCATACGCACGTCAACGCCAGCGCCAAGCTGCTGCTCATGACGCACGCTTTCGAAACGCTGGGTGCCCGGCTCGTCGGCTGGCGCACCGACAACTTCAACTTCGCGAGCCAGCGCGCCATCGAGCGGCTCGGCGCACGGCGCGACGGCGTGATCCGCCACCACGCCTTGCGCCGCGACGGCACGGTGCGCGACACGGTCATGTACAGCATGACCGCCGGCGAATGGCCGGAAGCGAAGGCGCAACTCCTCTGGAGGCTGGCCCAGCCGGCGTGAACGCGCCGCGGCCATGCGCGATGCGGACGACAGGACACGACATGGCCGAACGCAAGAAGAGCTTCGACATCGAAGCGCTATGGAAGATCGAGCGTGCCGGCGCCGTCTCGCTCTCGCCCGACGGCGCCCAGGCGGCGTGCTCGCTCACCACGTTCTCGATGGCCGAGAACAAGAGCTCGACGAGCCTGTGGCTGCTCTCGACTTTCGGCGGCGAGCCGCGCCGGCTCACTGCCTGCGGCGAGAAGGACGGCCAGGCCGCATGGTCGCCGAAAGGCGGCGCGATCGCCTTTCTCGCCCGCCGTGAGCAGGAGGGCAAGAAGGACGAGACGGCGCAGCTCTACGTCATCGCCTCCGACGGCGGCGAGGCAAGACGCATCAGCGATTTCGCGCCCGGCGTCGAGGCCTTCAAGTGGTTCCCCGACGGCAAGCGCATCGCCTTCGTCGCCTGGGTCTGGCCCGGGCTCAAGGGAACGAAAGCGCAGGCCAGGCGCTGGAAGCAGTACAAGGACCGCAAGGAGTCGGGCTACGTCACCTCCGAGGTCCAGTACCGCTTCTGGGATCGCAACCTGCCGATGGGCCGGGTCGCGCATCTGCACGTTCTCGACATCGAAAGCGGCCGCATTGTCGACCTCTTCGAAGCCCTGCCTTACGAGTTGCAGCGCATGGACCCGGACGCCAACGTCTTCGACATCGCGCCCGACGGCCGGCACATCGCCTTCGTCTTCGACCCCGCCGCCGAGAAGGGCCTCGACAACTGCAAGGCGCTCGCCGAGATCAACCTGAAGACCGGCCGCGCCACGACGATCGCCCTCGATGCGGCCTGGGACTTCAAGGCGCCGCGCTACAGCCCGGACGGCGCGCACGTCGCCTTCCTCGCCTCGAACCTGGGCCGGCGCCACACCGCGCCCGCGAACCTGGCCGTGCTCGAGCGCGGCGGCGCGTGGCGCCGCGTGACCGGCGCCTGGGATCGCTCCGTCAACGCGCCGCTGCGCTGGTCGCGCGACGGCGCGGCGCTGTACTTCGGCGCCGAGGATCGCGGCCGCTGCCACCTCTGGCGCTTCGCGATCGAAAGCGGCAGCGCTGCTGTCGCCGCTGAAGGCGGCTGGGTCCAGCACTTCGATGTCGGCGGCGACACGGTCGTGACCGTCGCCGATGGGATGCAGCACCCGGCCCGCATCCACGCACACCGTGTCGGCGGCGCGGCGCTTCGCATCGAGCGCTTCAACGACGCGCTGCTCGCCGGCTACCGTTTCGGCGCGCACGAGGAGAAGACCGTCGCCGGCGCCAACGGCGAGCCAGTGCAGATGTGGCTCGTCTATCCGCCCGGCTTCGACGCGAAGAAAGCGAAGAAATATCCGGTCCTGCACAACATCCACGGCGGCCCCCACGCGGCCGCGGGCGACACCTTCCACTACCGCTGGAGCAACCAGCTCTTCGCGGCGCAGGGCTACGTTGTCGCCTGCGTCAACTACCACGGCTCGAGCGGCTTCGGCCACGCCTTTCTCGACAGCATCACGCATCGCTGGGGCGAGCTCGAACTGCAGGACGTCGAGGCCGCGACCGACTGGCTGAGGAAGCAGCCGTGGGTCGACAGGAAGCGCGTCTTCGCCAGCGGCGGCAGCTACGGCGGCTACATGGTCGCGTGGATGAACGGGCATGTGAAGGCAGGGCGCTATCAGGCCTACGTGTGCCATGCCGGCTGCTTCGACCGGCGCGCCATGTTCGCAAGCGACGCCTGGAGCTGGAGCTCGAAGGAGCTCGGCGCGACCTACTGGAGCGATCCGGCCAAGGTGCAATCGCAAAGCCCCGACACCTTCGCCGGCCAGATGACCACGCCGACGCTCGTGATCCACGGCGCCCTCGACTACCGCGTGCCCGACCAGCAAGGCCTGGCGTACTACAACACGCTGAAGGCGCGCGGCATCGAGGCTCGTCTCGTCTGGTTCCCGGACGAGAACCACTGGATCCTGAAGCCGCGCAACTCGCGGCTCTGGTACGCCGAGTTCTTCGCCTGGCTGCAGGCGCACGATATGCCCGAGAAATGAACATGCCCAACGACGCCCTCGCCTACCTGCGCCAGCCGACGATCCACGGCGAGACGATCGTCTTCGTCGCCGACGACGACCTCTGGTCGGTGGCTGCCTCGGGCGGCGTGGCGCGGCGCCTGACCGCCGGCCTCTCCGAGCCCTCGACACCCTGCCTCTCGCCGGACGGGCGCTTCGTCGCCTTCGTCGGCCGCGACGAGCAGCACCCCGAGATCTACCTGATGCCGGCCGAAGGCGGCGACGCCAGGCGCATGACCTGGCTCGGCAGCGACACGCTGGTGCGCGGCTGGACGCCCGAAGGCGGGATCGTCTACGTGACCACCCAGGGCCAGCCCTTCTTTCGCAATCACCAGGCCTTCGTCATCGGGCCCGACGCAGCCACGCCGCGGGCGTTGCCCTATGGCCAGGTGAATCACCTCGCTTACGGGCCCGGCGAGCGCAAGGTGATCGGCCGCAATACGGCCGATCCGGCGCGCTGGAAGCGCTATCGCGGCGGCACCGCCGGCGCCTTGTGGATCGACGCCGAAGGCTCCGGAAACTTCCACCGCATGACCGGGATCGCCGGCAACGTGACGAGCCCGATGTGGCTCGCCGACCGCGTCTGGTTCCTCGGCGACGCCGAAGGCGTCGGCAACCTCTATTCGTGCCGGCCCGACGGCCGCGAACTGCGCCGCCATACGGACCACGACGCCTTCTACGCGCGCCACGCGCAAAGCGATGGGAAGCGCATCGTCTATCAGTGCGGCGCGCAGATCTGGCTGTTCGATCCGGCCAGCGATGCGACGCAACCTGTCGATGTTCGAACGCCGGCGCATCGCGCCCAGGCGGCGCGCAAGTTCGTCGCCGCGGGCGAGCATCTGGAGTCGTTTCGCCTGCATCCGGCCGGCCATTCGCTGGCCGTCGTCGCACGTGGCCAGCTGTTCTCGATGGCGCTCTGGGAAGGCGCGACGCGCCGTTTCGCCGAAGGCGACGCCGGCCGCATGCGCCACGGGCAGTGGCTTGCCGATGGTTCGAGCATCGTCGCCGTGAGCGACGCATCGGGCGAGGAGCGCATCGTCGTCTTCGCCGCGAACGGATCGCACGTCCTGCCCTGGGACACGGGCCACATGACGCGCCTGCGCGCCGCACCGAACGGGACGCTCGTCGCCATCGCCAACCATCGCAACGAAGTGCTCGTCGGCGACGTGGCGAGCGGCGAGATCGTGAAGGTCGACGTCAGTGAGTTCGGTCGCAGCGACGATCTAGCCTGGTCGCCCGATGCGGCCTGGCTCGCCTATACCTTCGCGACGAGCACGCGCCATGTCGCGATCAAGCTGCACGAGATGGCGGCGCACAAGAGCACGCTCGTGACCCAACCGGAATTCCGCGACTACTCGCCCTCGTTCGACCCCGAAGGGAAGTTTCTCTATTTCCTGTCGCTGCGCACCTACGACCCGGTCTACGACAGCGTCCAGTTCGAGCTCAGCTTTCCGCGCGCAGCGCGGCCGTATCTCATCGCATTGCAGGCCGAAGGCCGGCCCCCGTTCGAGCCCGAGCCGAAGGGGCTCGGAGCGGAAGCGCCGCGCGGCGACACCGCTGGCGGCGCGACGGCAACGTCTGCCGTGCGAGTCGACCTCGAAGGCATCGCCTCCCGCATCGCCGCGTTCCCGGTCAGCGAGAACCGCTTCGAACGCATCGCCGGCGTCGCCGGGCGCAAGGTCGTCTGGAGCTTGCAGAACATCGTCGGCGCGCACGGCCGCGGCGGCCACAAAGAAGCGGCCGGCAAGCTCGAGATCTTCGACTTCGCGACGCTGCGCACCGAGACGCTGGCCGAGAAGGCCGAGTCTTTCGAGGTCGCCGGTGACGGCACGACCCTGGTCTTTCGCGAGGGCAAGCGCCTGCGTGCCATCGCCGCCGACAAGAAGCCGGGGCCGAAGGCCGAGGCTGCCGACAACGACGGGCCGCCGTCGCGCAAGAACGGCTGGATCGATCTCGAGCGACTGCGCGTCTCGATCGAGCCGCGCCGCGAATGGAGGCAGATGCTGCGCGAGGTCTGGCGCTTGCAGCGCGACCAGTTCTGGTCGGCCGACATGTCGGGCGTCGACTGGGAAGCGGCCTATCGCCTTTACGCGCCGCTCGTCGAACGCGTCGCGACGCGCGCCGATCTCTCCGATCTCATCTGGGAGATGCAGGGCGAGCTCGGCACCTCGCACGCCTACGAGATGGGCGGCGATCATCGCAAGCCGCCGCCCGTGGCGCTCGGCTATCTCGCCTGCGACGTCCGCTTCGACGCAGCCGACGGCAGCTACGAGATCACGCGCATCGTGCGCGGCGACCCGTGGGATGCCGTCGCCGATTCGCCGCTCAACGCCGTCGGCGTCGAGGCGCGCGAGGGCGACCGCATCGTCGCCATCGGCGGGCAGCGCCTTTCACGCGAGACGCCGCCGGCCGCCCTGCTCGTCCACCAGTCCGGCGCCAAGCTGCAATTGACACTGAAGCGCGGCACGGGCGAAGACGCAGGGCTTCGCGACGTGACGGTGACGGCGCTGGCCGACGAGGTGCCGGCGCGCTATCGCGAATGGGTCGAGAGCAACCGCGCCTGGGTCCACGAGCGCTCGCAAGGCCGTGTCGGCTACTTTCACCTGCCCGACATGATGGCGGCCGGCTTTGCCGAGTTCCATCGCTACTTCGGTGCCGAATGCGAGCGCGAGGCGCTCGTCGTCGACGTTCGCTACAACCGCGGTGGCCACGTCTCGCAGCTGCTGCTCGAGAAGATCGCGCGCCGGCGCATCGGCTACGCGTTCTCGCGCTGGACCCGGCCGAGCACCTACCCGGAGGAAGCGGTGGCCGGGCCGGTCGTCGCGCTCGCCAACGAGCATGCCGGCTCCGACGGCGACATCTTCTCGCACGGCTTCAAGCTCATGAAGATCGGGCCGCTCGTCGGCACGCGGACCTGGGGCGGCGTCGTCGGCATCTGGCCGCGGCACACGCTCGTCGACGGCACGCAGACGACGCAGCCCGAGTTCGCGTTCTGGTTCAGCGATGTCGGCTGGGGCATCGAGAACTACGGCACCGACCCCGACATCGAGGTCGACAACGCGCCGCAGGATCATGTCGCGGGCATCGACCGGCAGCTCGAGGCGGCCGTGGCGACGGCCCTCGCGCGGATCGAGTCGCAAGCGGGCCGGGCGAGCGATTTCACGGGCCGCCCTCGCCTCGGCAGATCGTCCCTGCCCGCACGCCAGCGTGGCTGAGGTGCCCGAGCCGGCCATGCCTTCCCGAACGCAAAGCGTGTCCACATCGACAGCGTGGATCGACGCGCCATGCCGTGAGGCCGATTCAGCGCGGTGACCCGGCCTCGAACCAGCGCCCGATCAAGGCGCGCTCGGCGTCGGTGATCTGCGTCGCGTTGTTCATCGGCATGAGTTTGAGCACGACCACCTGCTGGTAGATCTGCTGCGCGTGCGCCGCGATCTCGTCGGGCGTCTCGAGGCGAACGCCCTTGTTAGAGACCATGGCGTTGTGGCACATCTGGCAACGCCGGCCGATGACGGCCTGCACCTGGGCGAAGGGCGGCGGCGCCGCCTTCGCGACGGCAGCCTGCGGCGCCGGCATCAGGAGCGCGACCGTGCCGATGACGACCAGCGTTCCCGCGATCGCCCAGCGCCACGGCACCGGCCGGCCTTCGGCGAGCGCCTTGTGCCGCAGCACGAAGGAAATCCGGATCAGGGCGCCGGCGAGCATCAGCACGACCAGCACCAGCCAGTTGTACCTCGCGGCGTAGGCGAATCCGTAGTGGTTGCTGATCATCGTGAAGACGACGGGCAGCGTGAAGTAGGTGTTGTGGACGCTGCGCTGCTTGCCGCGCCGGCCGTGCACCGGATCGACCGGGGCGCCGGTGCGCAAGGCGGCAACGACCTTGCGCTGGCCCGGAATGATCCAGAAGAGCACGTTGGCGCTCATGGTCGTCGCCATCATCGCGCCGACGAGAAGGAACGCGGCGCGGCCGGCAAAGAGGTGGCATGAGAGCCACGACGCGAAGACGATGAAGGCGAAGACGAGCACGCCGACGAGCACGTCGCCGTTGCGCCTCTCGCCAAAGAGGCGGCAGATGCCGTCGTAGATCAGCCAGAAGGCGACGAAGAACGCGAGCGCGGTTGCGACCGCGGCGCCGGGCGACCAGTCGAAGACGGCCTTGTCGATGAGAAAGGTGCTCGCATTGAAGAGGTAGAGCACAGTGAAGAGCGCGAAGCCGGTGAGCCAGGTCGAGTAGCTTTCCCACATCGACCAGTGCAGGTGCTCGGGCAGGCGCGCCGGGGAGACCGGGTACTTCTGCTGGTGATAGAAGCCGCCGCCGTGCACGGCCCAGAGCTCGCCGCCGATGCCCCTGGCGCGGTCGGCCAGATCGGCCGGCGGCGTCAGGCTGTTGTCGAGACCGACGAAGTAGAACGACGCGCCGATCCAGGCGATGCCGGTGATGACGTGCGCCCCCCTGAGCAGCAGATTCGCCCAGTCGAGCCAGTAGGCATCCATTTTGTATACAGCTGGCCCGCGGCGCGCCTTCAGCTGCCGCGGTACGTGGAGTAGGCCCACGGGCTCGTGAGCAGGGGCACGTGGTAGTGCTGCTCGGCCGATGCGATACCGAAATCGAGCGGCACCTCGTCGAGGAAAGGCGGCTCGGCGAGCGCCGTGCCGCGCGCCGCGAAATACGCCGCCACGCCGAAGACGAGGCGATAGCGCCCGGGGCGGTGTTCCGCGCCCTCGAGCAAGGGCGCATCGGCGCGGCCATCGGCGTTGAGGACGACGGCCTTGATCTGCTTCATTGCGCCGCTCTCGATGCGATGCAGCACGACGCACATGCCGGCGGCCGGACAGCCGTTGGCCGTGTCGAGCACGTGCGTCGTCAGTTTCCCCATGCAGCCTCCGAAGCGCAGCCCATGCTTGCGATCCGGACAAAAGTGTATACACTTTGACGGGCAACGCAAGCCTCCCGATGTCGCCGCCCGCCGCCCAGCTTCGAGTCATTCGCGCCGCAGCGTCGCGCTCGCGCCGCAACGCCGAGCCGGCCGCCAGCGACATGACGCGGCGCATCGCCGATTCGATCGTCTCGGCCATCGTCGAGCGCCGTCTCATGCCCGGCACCAAGCTCGCCGAGCAGAAGATCGCCGACATCTTCAAGGTCTCGCGCACGCTGGTGCGCCAGGCGCTCAACCAGCTGAGCCGGGACCAGCTCGTCACCCTCGAGCCCGGGCGCGGCGCCCGGGTCGCCCGGCCGAGCGTCGACGAAGCGCGCCAGGTCTTCGAGGTCCGGCGCATGCTCGAGGGGGCGTTGATCCGCCGTGCCGCGGCCGAGCTCTCACCCGGCCAGGTGAGTGAGCTGCGCGCCCATCTGAAGGCCGAGCAGGCGGCGGTCCGGCGCACCGACATCTCCGGCCGCACCCGGCTGCTCGCCGACTTTCACGTCGTGGTTGCCGGCATGCTCGGCAACGACGTGCTCGCGGGCATGCTCGGAGAGCTGGTCTCGCGCTCCTCGCTGATCGCGCTCATGTACCAGTCGGCGGACTCGGCGGAGCACTCGTTCGAGGAGCATGTCGCCATCGTCGATGCGATCGAGCGGCGCGACGCTCGCGCTGCGGTCAAGCTCATGGCTGGCCATCTGCACAACGTCGAGCGTAATCTTCATCTCGATCCGCGCCTTCCCGATCTCGCCTCGGCCCTGAGACCGGCCGCCTGACCGCCATGACGAAAGAAAGCTATCCCCGCGATCTCGTCGGCTACGGCGCCGACGTGCCGCACGCGCGCTGGCCGAACGGCGCGCGAATCGCCGTGCAGTTCGTCCTCAACTACGAAGAGGGCGGCGAGAACAACGTGCTGCACGGCGACGCGGCGTCGGAGACCTTCCTCTCGGAGCTGGTCACGGCGCAGGCCTACGAGAGCCGGCACATGACGATGGAATCGATGTACGAGTACGGCTCGCGCGCCGGTGTCTGGCGGCTGCTGCGCGAGCTCGACGCGAGGAAGCTCCCGCTCACCGTCTTCGGCATCGGCATGGCGCTCGATCGCTATCCCGAACTCGTCGCCGCCTTCATGGAGCGTGGCCACGAGATCGCCAACCACGGCCTGCGCTGGATTCACTACCAGAACCTGCCCGAAGCGACCGAGCGCCACCACATCGACATCGGCACGCGGATGATGAAGGAGCTGACCGGCGGGCAATGGCCGCTCGGCTGGTACACCGGCCGCGACAGCCCGAACACGCGCCGCCTCGTCGTCGAGCACGGCGGCTACGAGTACGACAGCGACTACTACGGCGACGACCTGCCGTTCTGGACGGAGGTCGAAGCGAGCGCCGGCAGCAAGACGCCGCATCTCGTCGTTCCCTATTCGCTCGACACCAACGACATGCGCTTCGTCCAGGCGCAGGGCTTCAACACCGGTGAGCACTTCTTCAGTTATCTGCGCGATGCGTTCGACGCGCTCTATGCCGAAGGCGACCCGCAAGGGCTCGACCGGCCGAAGATGATGTCGATCGGCATGCACTGCCGTGTCCTCGGCAAGCCTGGCCGGATCGGCGCGCTGCGCCGATTTCTCGACCACATCGCCGCCCACGAGCACGTCTGGGTCGCACGGCGCATCGACATCGCCCGGCACTGGAAGGCGATGCATCCGTTCGTGCCGCGCGCACCGGCGGGCGGCAGAAGCTGAGCAATGCCGCGCACTGTCACGCTCGAGGAGCTCAACACCGCGTCGCCGGAAGCGTTCGGGGTCCTGCTCAGGGGGATCTACGAGCATTCGCCATGGGTCGCCGATTGGGCCGAACCGCGGCGGCCCTTCGCCAGCCTCGCGCAGCTCAAGCGCGTGCTCGTCGAAACCGTCGCCGGCGCGAGCCGGGAATTGCGGCTCGCCCTAATGCGTGCGCATCCGGAGCTCGCCGGCAAGGCGATGGTCGCCAGGGCGCTGACCTCCGAGTCGACGCGCGAGCAGGGCAAGGCCGGCCTGACGCAATGCACGGCCGAGGAGTTCGCTTCGCTGCAGCGCCTCAACGCCGCCTACAGCGAGAAGTTCGGCTTTCCCTTCATGCTCGCCGTGCGAGGGCCGCGCGGCGATGGCCTGGCGAGGGAGCAGATCATCGCGACCTTCGCCCGCCGCCTCGAGAACCACCCCGACTTCGAGTTCGACGAAGCGCTGCGCAACGTGCATCGGGTCGCCGAGCTGCGCCTCGACGATCGCTTCGGCTTCGCACCGCGCCTCGGCCAGCAGGTGTGGGATTGCGCCGAGCTGCTGGCGCAGCACTCCGATTCCGGCTTCGCGGAAAACGGGCAACTTACGGTCACCTACCTGACCGACGCGCACAGGGCCTGCGCCGCACAGCTGGTGCGCTGGATGCGCGAGTGCGGCTTCGACGACGTCTCGATCGACGCCGTCGGCAACGTCGTCGGCGTGTATCGCGCCGACCGCGAAGCGAAGAGCGAGGAGAAGCGTCTTCTCACGGGCTCACACTACGACACCGTCCGCAACGGCGGCAAGTACGACGGCCGGCTCGGCATCTTCGTGCCGATGATCTGCGTTCGCGAGCTGCATCGGGCCAGGCGCAGGCTTCCGTTCGCGATCGAGGTCGTCGGCTTCGCCGAAGAAGAGGGCCAGCGCTACAAGGCGACGTTTCTCGGCTCCGGTGCGCTCGTCGGCCAGTTCGACGCGCGCTGGCTCGGCCAGACAGACGCCGAAGGCACGACCATGCGCGACGCGATGCGCCACGCCGGCCTGCCGGCCTCGCTTGATGCGATCGAACGGCTGAAGCGCGATCCGGCCGATTACCTCGGCTTCGTCGAGGTGCACATCGAGCAGGGCCCGGTGCTCGCCGAGCTCGGCCTGCCGCTCGGCATCGTCACTTCCATCAACGGCGGCGTCCGCTTTGCCGGCGAAGTGCGCGGCATGGCGAGCCACGCCGGAACGACGCCGATGAAGAGCCGGCGCGACGCCGCCGCCGCCGTCGCCGAGCTCGCCGTCCATCTCGAGAAGCGCGCCGCCTCGGTGCCGAACCTCGTCGGAACGATGGGCATGCTCGAGGTGCCGAACGGCTCGACCAACGTCGTACCCGGGCGCTGCCGATTCACGCTCGACATCCGTGCCACCACCGATGCCGTGCGCGACGATTGCACCGCCGACGTCCTCGCCGAGTTGCACGCCATCTGCGAGCGCCGCGGCGTCTCGATCTCGATCGAGGAGACCATGCGCGCCGCCGCGGCACCTTCGGCGCCCGAATGGCAGGCGCGCTGGGAACGTGCCGTCGAGGCCGCGGGCCTGCCCGTGCACCGCATGCCGAGCGGCGCCGGCCACGACGCGATGAAGATCGGCGAGGTGCTGCCGCAGGCGATGCTCTTCGTTCGCGGCGAGAACTCCGGCATCAGCCACAACCCGCTCGAATCGACGACCGACGACGACATGCAGCTCGCCATCGAGGCGTTCTCGCATGTGCTGGACCAGCTTGCATCGCGATGACGCCCTACCAAAAGCTCGACGCCTGGATCGACACCCACTTCGGCGAGGAAACGTCGTTCCTGCAGGAGCTGGTGCGCGTGCCGACCGATACGCCGCCGGGCGACAACGCGCCGCACGCCGAGCGAACAGCCGAGCTTCTCGAGCAATTCGGCTTGGCCACCGACCGCTATCCGGTGCCCGACGCGATCGTCCGCGGGCAGGGTCTCGAGTCGATCACCAACCTCGTCGTTCGCCGACGCTACGGCGACGGGCCGACGATCGCCCTCAACGCGCACGGCGACGTCGTTCCTCCGGGCGAAGGCTGGTCGCACGACCCCTATGGCGGCGAGATCGAAGACGGCAAGCTCTTCGGCCGCGCCTCGGCGGTGAGTAAAAGCGATTTCGCGACCTACACCTTCGCCGTGCGCGCCCTCGAATCGCTCGGCGCGCCGCTCGCCGGCAGCGTCGAGCTGCACTTCACCTACGACGAGGAATTCGGCGGCGAGCTCGGCCCGGGCTGGCTTCTGAAGATGGGCCTCGTCAAGCCCGATCTGCTCCTGGCCGCCGGGTTCAGCTACCAGGTCGTGACCGCACACAACGGCTGCCTGCAGCTCGAGGTCACCGTGCACGGGAAGATGGCCCACGCCGCGATTCCCGCAACCGGTATCGACGCGTTGCAGGGCGCGGTCGCGATCCTCAATGCGCTCTATGCGCAAAACGGGGTCTATCGGGGCATCACGTCGAAGGTCGCGGGCATCACGCACCCCTACCTGAACGTCGGTCGCATCGAAGGCGGCACGAACACCAATGTCGTTCCGGGCAAGGTCGTGCTGAAACTCGACCGGCGCATGATTCCCGAAGAAGACCCGGCCTACGTGGAAGCGCAGGTCCGCCGCGTCATCACCGACGCGGCGAACGACGTTCCCGGCGTGACGGTCGAGATCCGCCGCCTGCTGCTGGCCCGTGCGCTGCAGCCGCTGCCCGGCAATGCGCCGCTGGTCGAGGCACTGCAGCGGCACGGCGAAGCGATATTCGGCGAGCCGATCCCGGTTTCGGGTACGCCTCTGTACACCGACGTTCGCCTCTACGGCGAAGCCGGCATTCCGGCCGCGATCTACGGCGCCGGACCGCGCACCGTGTTCGAATCGAGCGCCAAGCGCGCCGACGAGCACCTCGTTCTCGACGACCTGCGGCGCGCCACGAAGGTCGTCGCGCGGACGCTCCTCGATCTGCTCACGCCGGCGCCGAGCTGAGCACCGGCGCCATCATTCTTTCCCGTTCTTCGACGACACCGCCCGCATCGGTGCTTTGTCAAAAGAGCTGGCGGGTGCGAACGGAAAAGTTTCCCGCGCTCTCGAGTTGCCGGTCATGCCGATCCGGTCACGTATTTCAGGGCCCAGAAGTATGACCAGGCCTTGTACGTGACATCCGTTCCAAAGCCTTTCACGAGCGCGCGAAGCTCGCCTTGCGACGGAAAATTCTTGAGCACGCGATGCACCGTTCCGTCGCTCAGCGGCCTCGCCTGGTAGGTGTTTCCGTCGGCATCGCGCTCGCTGATCGGCGAGCTGCTTCCTGCGACAAAAAGATTGTCGAGCAACACGACGATTGCGCCGGGCTCGAGCGCAGCGTTCAGCCCGGCCAGGAACTCGCGGGCCCGGGTTTTCGGAACGTGCGAAAACCAGAATCCGGCGAACGCGGCGTCGCACTTCGGCTCGCTCATCGGAAGCGCATAGGCATCTGCGACGAGGAACTGCACCTTGCCTTCGGGAACTCGATCCTTGGCGATGCGGATCGTCTCCGGCGCCGCGTCGACCGCCAGAATTCTCGAAGCGACCGGAGCGACGAATTGAGTCCAGTAGCCGGTTCCGCACGCCACTTCGAGCACGCTCGAGCCTGTGAAGATCGAGGGAAGCCATTCTTCGATGGCACGAAGGTCGGACTGACGTTCCGGCTTCAGGTAGACCCTGTCGTACTCGGGGGCCCGGGCTGCGTAGTAGTCCTGCATCGGTCAGACGATGAAAACGCTAGCTGTCTCGCAGGAGCGCGAGATTTCTCTGCCTGCGATTACCGTCGGGATCGACGACCGCGGCGAGCAACCTCAGCGCGTTCAAATACTCGTCTGGAAGACCGTGTTCCAGCGCACCCGCGAGAACATAGGCGTGATACCAGTCGAACGGAGCCCGCGATCCGTCGATACGGATGGCGCAATAGGCCTCCGCTTCGACGCTTCCCGCATCCGCGAGCACGCTCACCATCTTGCGTTGGTATCCGCGGCCCAGGCCTTCCGCTCGATCGAGCAGCTGCCTCTCGGACGTGGCGATCTCGAAGAGCACGCCCCAGACAACGTCCTCCGACCGGCCAGTCTCGAGAATGTCGCACTTCGCCGAACCGTCGCCTCCGGCCATATGCCACATGAGCTTGTGGCCCGAAAGCTGACCCATGCCGAGGGGCCGGGCCGAGGGAGTGCGCTCACGAAGCCTGCGGCTGCACATGTTCGAGCCGTAGGCAAAGTTGACGTACGAGAGCAACGATGACATCAGCCTTCTTCCGTTAGCAGCGCCGACCGAAACGACATCTGGAGCCCGGCCGGGCCCTGCGGCCAAACTTCGATCCGCTCGATGAGAGCGTAGGAGCGCAACGAGCTCATCTGGCGACACTCAGCATTCGACAGTGACAACGTGCGCCTGAATTTTGCCGTCCACGGGACCCGGCCCGAACCGTCGGGCGATGGCTGCCGCTGCGACGTCGGTTGCTTCGCCGAGCCGCGACTTGCCGCGCGCCTCGATCTCGCCGCGTAGCGGCGTCCCTTGGCAGCGGGCGATTGCAGCGACCCGCGAAGACGTTGCCCGACTGCGCGCCGCGACGGTACTGATGTGCGGTGACGAGCCGAACCCGCCGGTTTTCAGATCTCGCGCAATGGCGGCGAGGTCACAGTAGCCATGAGGCGTGCGAGCCATGAAGCGCGGAGGGTCCTCGGGAAAGAGGGATTCGAGTGCAGTCGAAACGGTGTGAGCGAATTCGTTTTCCTCGATTCGATCCCAAACGTTGAAAATGAAGACGTCCTCTGACGTGAGAACCCGACGCACCTCCGAAAACGCCTTGGCCTTGTCGGGAAAGAACATGACTCCGAACTGGCACACCACGGCGTCGAACGCCGAGTCCTCGAAGGGCAGTCGCATGGCGTCTGCCTGACGCCACTCCACAGGGCGCTTGGTCCCGACCTCGCAAGCCATGTCCAGCATCGGCTGATTCAGGTCCGTGGCAACGATGGAGACGCTTTGCGGTAGCGCCGATGCCAGCTTGCGCGTCACAACCCCCGTGCCGGCGGCAATCTCGAGCACACGAGCAAGAGAGCGTGAAGCCACCCGATTCACCAGGTCCGCAGCATACGGCTCGAAGATCAGCGGGACGAGACACTCTTCATAGAGCTTCGGGATCGAGCCGGTGAAGACTTTGTCGGTATCGGGACTGCTCAAGATGTTCTCACGGCCACGGCGCTCCAAGGTTCGACACGAACTGCAGCCTCCAAAAGGCGCAGCCTGCTGGAGGCTGCCCGCTCGATGGAGGGCTTGGGCGTCACGGTGGCGAGGCCACCGGGATGGACCTGCAGGGCGAACTTTCTTGGCTTGCGACCTGGATGGCGGCAACCAGGCACCGGCGGCAAGCGCATCTTGGTCGCTGAGGGCGTTTGCCTCTTCGATGACTCCCGCGGGAACCCATTGCGGAAACGGGACCTCGTGACTTACGTGACGACCTGAGGCCGTGTGCTCTTCTCGAACCTGGGCCAGCTGTTCGGGTGCGAAACGGCCGGCCAGTCGGGCCAGAGAAGGCCATAGCCTGCGATGAACGAGAGTGATCTTGCCGTTGATGAGGCGGCAGACAAGGACTTGCTCAGATTCGGTGACGGCTCGCAGGATCGCATATATGCATCGACCTTTTGGGTGCGCCCACCAACTGCCCCTGATCGGCTGGCCGGCAATAGCCTCGCTAAGGCTGGGTGCGCTTGCTTTGGCCGAGGCGAGGACGACGCCATGCTCTCGGACGAAGGCAAGTGCATCCGCAGCGGTGGTGCATGTGTTCATGGCGCCCAACGTTCGACACGAACGGCAGCCAAGAAGCGTAGCTTTTTGGATGCTCGCTTTGATGAGAGGTTAGGGGGCGGGTTGGGCAAAGCACGGACCCTTTGCGTTCGGTGGCGCATTGCCGCCCAGCGCGAAGCGCTGGCCTTGAAGCTGAACCTGCCCACCGCACAAAGCCTGCGCCTGGCATGAGGCTTCGGTGGTCGTGACTTCAACGGCCGAAGGTGTGATCTGAACATACACCAAGCAAGGAGCCACGGCGCGCCCGCCTCTGACACTGATCTCGGGGCGGACGGGTATCACGAGAACTTCGCCTTCTGGACTATCGCGCAGTTTCGCCACACCGTTGACGGAGCACACCGCAGCATTTTGCCCAACGACCGAAAGCTCGACCTCAAACAGTCGCGTGGTCTTCCGGCGAAAGCCCACATAGCTTTGGGCTGCGCCTGTCTCGCTCTTCGCGCTACCGGTGACCGGCGACGATTCGGCGCGAACGTAGCACCCGTCGTGCAATTCGCCCGGCGCTGCTCGGGCGACGGCCCAAAGCACCGCGAGAACAGAGGCTACAACGAGGCGCAAGAAGACCCCTGACGTTCGAAGCTAGCGCCAGCCCACGGCTTGCCGTGGGCTGCCCGTTTGACCGATGGGTTGGATCGCACTCTTTGCGATGTGCCAGGCTTGCCAGCGCGCCGAGACTATCGGTCCATCGCACCGCGAATTGGAGAGATCGGCTCGTGCACTTGGCGTGCCAAGAAGTCCGAAATCGGCGCGCCGGCCCTTATTCGAGCCAACCAGTCCTCGGGGGCGTATTCGACTCCAATGGGATTTGCAGCATTGATCGGGCCACACATGAAGGCGTTGGCTTCTTCGTTGGAGTCGAAGGCATCGACTTGGAACTCCATCTGGTTGCCGTCGGGGTCGGCGTAGTACATCGACACCGTAACACCGTGGTGGATGCACCAGTAGGGCTTGATGCCCTTTGCCTCGAGCTGTGCGTAATTCTCAAAGAGGTCTTCGAGCGACGCATAGGTATAGGCCACATGATCGACACCAATGAGGCCCGCCTTCTCGATGTCGGTGCCATCGGGCTGCAACACCGCCAGGTTGGCAAACGCGAACCGGTGGTGTTCGTCGTCATAGGTGAGGAATGCCAGTGCGGGGTTCTGGTGCTGGACCTTGGCGTCAAACACAATTTGATACCACTCCAGCATCTGCTCGAAGCGGCGAGTCCGATAAACGACGTGTACGAATCTCTCGGGACGAACACGGGGCATGATGATTCCTTTGTCCTGTGAGTAAGGAATAGTGATCGAACCGCCGGTTTTCGGAAGGGTCGACCGTTGAGAATTCGTCGCTCCCGGCCATGGCACCGCCGAATGAGACGGCGAGCCGGAACGCGACGAGGAGTCGATGCACAGGCACGCGGTGCGTCGGGCCTCGCCCGGCGTCGACGACTGGAGATTTCGCCGGCCGGCCCCCGGCGTCACCGAGGGCCGGCCACCGAGATGACTATTTCGCCATCGCCTTGTCGGTCACCGCATGCGTCCACGCCGCCGGGCCCGGGTCCTTCTTGATCACCGGGTCGCTGCCGCCGGCGAGCAGCACTTTCACCGTGCGCTGGTAGGCCGCCGGGTCGAGCACGCCCATCTTCGGCGTGCCGGCGTTGGTGATGAGCTTGGCGATGTTTTCGAGCTGGCGCTTCTGCACCGCAGCGGTCGAGCCGCCGGAAGTGTCGGCGGCGAGCACGACCTTCACGGCTTCGTCCTGGTGCTTGAGCGCGTAGTTCCAGCCTTCGATCGACGCCTTGACGAACTTCGCCAGCTTGGCGACGTAGGCCGGGTCCTTGAGGTCGGGCTCGCGCGCGTAGAGGCCATCTTCGAGCGTCGCGACGCCCTGGTCTTCGTACGGGAAGGTGACGAGGTCGGAAGGCTTCACGCCGGCATCGATGACCTGCCAGTACTCGTTGTAGATCATGGTCGAGATGCACGCGGCCTGGTTCTGCAGCAGCGGGTCGACGTTGAAGCCCTGCTTGAGCACCTTCACGTCGGGGTTGGCGCCACTCGTCTTCAGGCCGAGCGTGCCCATCCAGCTGAGGAAGGGGTACTCGTTGCCGCCGAACCAGACGCCGAGGGTCTTGCCCTTGAAGTCTTTCGACGTCGCCACGCCGCTCGACTTCTTGCACGTCAGCATCATTCCCGAGCGGTTGAAGATCTGCGCGATGTTGACCATCGGCACGCCGGCCTCGCGCGCGGCGAGCGCGCTCGGCATCCAGTCGACCGTCACGTCGGCGCCCTTGGCGGCCAGCACCTGGGCCGGCGCGATGTCGGGGCCACCCGGCTTGATGGTCACGTCGAGACCGGCGTCCTTGTAGAAGCCCTTGGCCTGGGCGACGTAGTAGCCGGCGAACTGGGCCTGCGGCAGCCACTTGAGCTGGACGGTGACCTTGTCGGCGGCCGCCGCGGCGCCGACGGCGCCGGCCAGTAGCAGGGAAACGAGGATCGTGCTTTTGCGCATCTGAGAACTCCGGAGGTTGTGCCTTGCGGCGTGGGGAAGGGTGAATGTGTGCAGGAGTGGATTTGAACTCATCCGGCGGTCCGAAACGAGGGGTGCCAGAACGTGGCGCGCCGCTCGACCCAGCCGAGCAGCCCGTAAAGCAGGGATCCGGCCAACGCCGCGACGACGATCGCCGCCCAGACCAGCCCCATGTTGAGCCGCGCCGCCTCGGTGGAAATGCGAAACCCCAGGCCCGAAACCGGCGAGCCGAAGAATTCGGCGACGATGGCGCCGATCATCGCCAGGGTCGAATTGAGCTTGAGGGCGTTGAAGACGAACGGCAGGGCCACCGGAATGCGCAGCGAGACGAGCGTGCGCCAGTAGCCGGCACCATAGGAGCGCATCAGGTCACGCTCCATGTGGCCCGCCTCCCCGAGGCCGGCGAGCGTGTTCACGAGCATCGGAAAGAAGGTCATGACGACGACGACGGCCGCCTTCGATGGCCAGTCGAAGCCGAACCACATCACCATGATCGGCGCGATGCCGACCAGCGGCACCGTGCTCGCCAGCGCCGCCACCGGCAGCAGGCCGCGCTGCAGGAAGGGGCTGCGGTCGATCAGCACGCCGGTCGTGAAGCCGAGCGTGGAGCCGGCGACGAGCCCGATCAGGGCCGAGTGCAGGACGGTCTGCACGAAGTCTTCGGCAAGGACGCCCGAGCTTGTGACGAGCGCGTGGCCGATGAGCCTGGGTGCGGGCAGGAGCACCTGCGGCACCTCGAAGGCCTGCGTCAGCAGTTGCCAGAACACGAGCACCCAGGCGCCGAAGAGCAAGGGCGCGCCGAACCGGCCGACCGCGCCGTAGGCGTCGAGCGAGGCGAGGCGGCGCACGCTGAAGACGGCGATCGCCACAAGCAGAAGCAAGAGCGGCAGCAGCCACGCCAAGCTCATCGGCGGCCTCCGGGCGTGAGCCAGCGCTCCGCCAGGGCGACGCAGCCCGTGAGCGCCAGGCCGAGCAACGCCGCCATGACGAGCGCCGACCAGATCTGCACCGTGTTGCCGTAATACGAGCCGGTGAGAAGGCGCGCGCCGAGACCGGCCTGCGCGCCGGTCGGCAGTTCGCCGACGATGGCGCCGACGAGCCCGGCGGCGATGCCGATGCGCAGCGACGGAAAGAGAAACGGCAGCGAAGCCGGCACGCGCAGCTTCCAGAACGTGTCCCGGCCCGAGGCCGCATAGGTATGCAGCAATTCGAGCTCCATGATGCCGGGCGAGCGCAAGCCCTTGACCAGCGCCACGGCGACCGGAAAGAAGCACAGGTACATCGAGATCACGGCCTTCGGGAACACGCCCGTCATCCCCATGCTGCCGAGGATGACGATGACGATGGGCGCGATCGCCAGCACCGGCACCGTCTGCGAGGCGATGACCCAGGGAAAGAGGCTGCGCTCGAGCGTGCGCGAGTGGACGATGAGCACGGCGATGACGACGCCGAGCGCCGTGCCCATGGCAAAGCCGAGCAGCGTCGCCGAGCCCGTGACGGCGGCGTGATAGAGAAGGTTGCGCGGCGAATCGAGCGGCCAGCCGAAGATCGAATCGAACAGGTCGAGGGCGATCTGGTCCGGCGCCGGCAGCACCGGGCGATTCATCGAGAGCGTCAGGCGAGCGAGGTCCATCGCGTCCCAGCCCGGCTGCGAAGACAGCGTGCGCTCGATCACCTGCGACGCGTTGAGGCCGATGGCGGCGGCATACCAGACGACAAGCACGACCGCGAGCACGGCGAGCACCGGGCCGATGCGAAACCAGGCCTCGCCGAGCCGGCCGCGCGACCGCTCAGTGGCTGCCATGGCCTTCCTGCAAGGCGACGCGGACGCGATGCGCGATGGCTGTGAACTCGGGCGTGTCGCGGATGTCGAGGGTGCGATCGCTCGGCAGGCCCGATTCGATCACCTCGACGACCCGCCCCGGTCGCGGCGACATGACGACGATGCGCGAGGAAAGGAACACGGCTTCGGGAATCGAGTGCGTGACGAAGACGACCGTCCGCTTTTCGCGTTCCCACAGGCGCAGCAACTGCTCGTTGAGGCGGTCGCGCGTGATCTCGTCGAGCGCGCCGAAAGGCTCGTCCATCATCAGCAGCTTCGGCTCGAAGCCGAGCGCACGCGCGATCGAGACGCGCTGCTGCATGCCGCCCGAGAGCTGCCACGGATATTTGCCTTCGAAGCCAGTCAGGTCGACGCGCTCCAGGTGCTCGAGCGCGACGCGCCTGGCCTTCGCCTTGTCGAGACCGTGGATCTCGAGCGGCAGGCAGACGTTGGCGAGCACGGTGCGCCAGGGAAAGAGCGCCGGCGCCTGGAACACGTAGCCATAGGCACGGGCCAGGCGCGCCTCGCGCGCCGAGAGGCCGTTGACGCGAACGCTGCCGGAAGTCACCTGCTCGAGGTCGGCGATGACGCGCAGGAGCGTCGTCTTGCCGCAACCCGAAGGGCCGATCAGCGCAATGAACTCGCCTTCGCGGATCGCGAGGCTCACGTCGGCGAGCGCCGTGACCGTGTGTTCCTTGGCGGGATAGACGACCGAGACGTGTTCGACTTCGACGCTGGCAGGAGTTGAAGGAAGCGACAAAGGCAGGCTCGGCATCAGGCGTTCACACGCGCCGGGTTGTTCGGGTGCGTCGTCCAGTTAGCGTAGGCGTCGTCGACCACGCGGCCGGTGCGCGCGTCGATCGCGCCGGACGGCAAGGCGTGCATCGTGATGCAGTCGGGAACCGGGCAAACCGAGACGCAGAGATTGCAGCCGACGCATTCGGCGTCGATCACCTCGAAGTGGCGCTTGCCGTCCTTCATCGCAGTGATCGCCTGGTGCGAGGTGTCTTCGCAGACGACGTGGCAGCGGCCGCACTGGATGCACAGATCCTGGTCGATGCGCGCCTTCTCGATATGGTTGAGGTCGAGCGCGTTCCAGTCGACGATCGAGGGCACGGCGCGGCCGCGGAACGCCTCGATGTTCGCGAAGCCTTTTGCGTCCATATATTCCGAGAGGCCGCTGCACATCTCCTCGATGATCTTGAAGCCGTAGGTCATCGCCGCCGTGCAGACCTGGACGTTGCCGGCACCCAGGGCGATGAACTCGGCCGCGTCCTTCCAGGTCGAGATGCCGCCGATGCCGGAGATCGGCAGGCCTTTCATTGCCGGGTTACGCGCGATCTCGGCCACCATGTGCAGCGCGATCGGCTTGACCGCCGGGCCGCAGTAGCCGCCGTGCGAGCCCGTGCCTCCGGTGTTCGGATAGATGAGAAGCGAATCGAGGTCGACGCCCATCACGGAATTCACGGTGTTGATGAGCGAGACCGCATCGGCGCCGCCGCGATGCGCGGCAAGCGCCGGCGGCTTGATGTCGGCGACGTTGGGCGTGAGCTTGACGATCACCGGCAGCCGCGTGTAGTGCTTGCACCAGCGCGTCACCATCTCGATGTATTCGGGCACCTGGCCCACCGCCGAGCCCATGCCGCGTTCGCTCATGCCGTGCGGGCAGCCGAAATTGAGCTCGACGCCGTCGCAGCCGGTGTCCTCGACCTGCGGCAGGATCGCCTTCCACGCGCCCTCCTCGCACGGCACCATGATCGAGACGACCACGGCGCGATCGGGCCAGTTGCGCTTGACGCGGGCGATCTCGGCGAGGTTGGTTTCAAGCGGCCGGTCGGTGATGAGCTCGATGTTGTTGAAGCCGATCAGGCGCCGGTCCTGCGAATAGAGCGCCGCGTAGCGCGGGCCGTTGACGTTGACGATCGGCGGCCCCGCTTCGCCGAGGGTCTTCCAGACGACGCCTCCCCAGCCCGCTTCGAAAGCGCGGACGACGTTGTATTCCTTGTCGGTGGGCGGCGCGGAAGCGAGCCAGAACGGGTTGGGGCTCGCCATGCCGGCGAAGGTCGTGCTGAGGTCGGCCATGGTGTTGTCCCGTGAATCAGGCGGCGCGGCGAACGCGCCCGAAGGGCGCGCCCTGGCGAACCATGCCGAGGGCACGATCGATCGAATGCGCCGCGATCTTGCCGTGCTCGACGGCTTCCACCGTCAGGTCCTGGCCACCGTAGGTGCAATCGCCGCCGGCCCAGACCCTGGGCAGCGACGTGCGCCCTTCGGCATCGACCTCGATGCGGCCGCCGCGCAAGGCGAGCGTCGCGAGCCTCGGGTCCGCGAGAACGAGCGTCTGGCCGATCGCTTTCAGGACGGTGTCGGCGGCGATACGCCAGCGCTTGCCCGTTGCCTCGAGCTTGCCGCCGACCTCGTGCACGCCGCCAAAGGTCGCGCCTTCGACGTGGCCCGATTCGCCGTCGAGCGATTCGAGAACGCTCCAGGTGCGGATCGTCACGCCGTTTCGCTGCGCCCACTCGCGCTCGTAGCTGGAAGCCGGCATGCGCGCTTCGTCGCGCCGGTAGACGATCGTCACCTCCTCGGCGCCGAGCAGCCTCGACTGCACCGCCGCATCGACGGCCGTCATGCCGCCGCCGATGACGACGACGCGCCGGCCGACCGGTACCGCGGCGTAGGCGCTCGCCTGGCGCAGGCCGGCGATGAACTCCACGGCATTGCCGACACCCGCCGTGCGCTCCACGGAAAGGCCCAGCGCATTGACGCCGCCGAGGCCGAGGCCGAGGAAGACGGCGTCGTAGCCTTGGCTCAGGTCGGCGAGCGTGATCTGCTCGCCGAGCGCCTGGCCGTAGCGCAACTCGATGCCGCCGATCGAGAGCAGCCAGTCGATCTCCTTCTGCGCGAAGTTGTCGACGGTCTTGTACGTGGCGAGCCCGTATTCGTTCAATCCGCCCGGCTTGGCCCGCGCTTCGAAGACCGTGACCTCATGGCCGAGCAGCGCTGCGCGGTGCGCGCACGAGAGGCCGGCCGGGCCGGCGCCGACGACGGCGAGGCGTTGGCCTGTCGCCGCGGCGCGCCGAAAGATCGGCGCCCCCGCAGACTGCAGGAACGCGTCCGTCGCGTGCCGCTGCAGCAGGCCGATCTCGACCGGCTTGTCTTCGTTGGTATTGCGCACGCAGGCCTGCTCGCACAGCACCTCGGTCGGGCAGACGCGCGCGCACATGCCGCCGAAGACGTTGGCTTCCAGAATCGCCTTGGCCGCACCGCGCAGGTTGTCCTCGCTGATCCGCCGGATGAACGACGGAATGTCGATGCCGGTGGGACACGCGGCGACGCATGGCGCGTCGTAGCAGTAATAGCAGCGCTCGGCCTCGATCAGCGCCTGTACGGGAGTGAGCGGCGGATGCGCGTCGGCGAAGTTCCGGGCGTATTCGTGCTCGCCGAGGCGGCCGGGACGGATGTCGGGTGTGGGCATCGAGCGTGCGTCGTTCAGGCGGCGCGCACGACGGCCTGCGGGACGTGTCGCTCGGCCTGCCGCTTCAGCGCGTCGAACATCGGCGCGAAGGCCGGGCGATCGACATAGCGGCCGGCGCCGCGCTGCGTCCGCAATTCGCCCTCCATCCAGACGATCCTGCCCTGCGAGAGCGTCACCTTGGCCAAGCCCGTGACCTTGCGGCCTTCGAAGACGTTGTAGCCAACCTTCGAGATGCTGCCTGCGGTCGTGATCGTCTTGGTCGCCTTCGGATCCCAGACCACGAGGTCGGCGTCGCTGCCGGCGGCGACGGCGCCCTTGCGCGGATAGAGGTTGAAGATCTGCGCCGCGTTGGTCGAGGTGACGCGAACGAACTCGTTGGCCGTCAGCCGCCCCGAGTTCACGCCTGCATCCCACAGCACCGACATCCGGTCCTCGACGCCGGCGCAGCCATTCGGGATCTTGCTGAAATCGGCCTTGCCCACGCCCTTCTGCTCGCCGCAGAAGGCGCAATGGTCGGTCGCCGTGGTCTGCAGATGGCCGGCGGCGAGCGCGCCCCAGAGCGCGTCCTGGTGATGCCTGGCGCGAAACGGCGGGCTCATGACATGGGCTGCGGCGATGTTCCAGTCGGGGTTGCGATAGACCGATTCGTCGATCGTCAGGTGTCCGGCCAGCACCTCGCCGTAGACGCGCTGGCCATGGCTGCGCGCGCGGATGATCGCCTCGACCGAATCCGCGCTCGACACGTGCACGATGTAGAGCGGCGTGCCCAGCACCTCGGCGATTCGGATCGCGCGCTCGGCCGCCTCGGCCTCGACCGCCGGCGGCCGCGACAGCGGGTGCCCTTCAGGCCCGGTGATGCCGGCGGCGACGAGGCGCTTCTGCATCTGGAACACCAGCTCGCCGTTTTCGGCATGCACGGTCGGCAAGGCGCCGAGCTCGAGGGCGCGGGTGAAGCTGTTCACGAGCACTTCGTCGTCGGCCATGATCGCGTTCTTGTAGGCCATGAAGTGCTTGAAGCTGTTGACGCCGTGTTCGTGCACGAGCGTTCCCATGTCGTCGTGCACCGACTGGTCCCACCAGGTCACGGCGACGTGGAAGCTGTAGTCGGCGGCCGATTTCTCGGCCCAGCCGCGCCAGTTCTTCCACGCGTCCATGAGGCGCTGCTTCGGATCGGGGATGACGAAGTCGATGATCATCGTCGTGCCGCCGGAGACGCCGGCCGAGGTGCCGGTATAGAAGTCGTCCTTCGTCACGGTGCCCATGAAGGGCAGCTCCATGTGCGTGTGCGGGTCGATGCCGCCGGGCATGACGAGGGCACCGCCCGCATCGACAACTGTCGCTCCCGCGGGCGCCTGCAGGTCGGGCCCGACGGCGCGGATCAGCCCGCCTTCGCAGAGCACATCGGCTCGCACGCTCGTCTCGGCGTTGACGACGGTGCCACCGCGGATCAGGACGCTGCTCATGATTCGTCTTTCCAGGTTTGATGGGTTTCGATGTCGGGAGCACGCAAAGCCGTGGGCGGATGCCCGGTGGCGCTTCGCTGCGGCGGTCGCGGCGCAGCGAAACGGAGCACGCCGGCCGCCCGCGGCTTTGTTCGCTCGAAAGCAGAATGGATCACGGCAGACCGACCGGCACGGTCGAGCGCATCTTTCAAGCCAGCGCCACCGTCTCGGCACTCTTGCCCACCACCGGCAGCTCATTCGCCTTGGCCAGCATCGCCTGGAACAGGACGTTGCCGCCGGCTTCGATCCACTCCGGCTTGGCGTCTTCGATCTCGTTGTGGCTGATGCCGCCGACGCAGGGCACGAAGATCATCGCCGTCGGCGTCACCTTCGACATGTAGCAGGCGTCGTGGCCGGCGCCGGAGACGATATCGCGCGTCGAGTAGCCGAGGCGCTTGGCACCGGCGCGAACCATCTCGACGCAGCTCTCGTCGAAATGGACGCAGTCGTACTGGAAGATCTGCTTCAGGTCGTGCTCGAGCCGGCTCGCCGCGGCGATCTTCGCGACACCTTCCTTCAGCTCGGTATCCATCTGCGTCAGCTCGTCGTTCACCGGGCAGCGGAAGTCGACGGTGAGGAAGGCCTTGCCGGGGATGACGTTCCGGGAATTCGGATAGCTGTTGATCATGCCGACCGTCGAGACGGCGAGCGGCGCGTGCTTCAGGCCGATCTCGTTGACGAGCTGGATCACCCTCGCCGCGCCGAGCAGGGCGTCGCGCCGCACCGGCATCGGCGTCGGCCCGGCATGCGACTCCTGGCCCGTCAGCGTCAGCTCGTACCAGCGCTGCCCTTGCGCGTCGGTGACGACGCCGATCGTCTGCCCTTCGTGCTCGAGGATCGGCCCCTGCTCGATGTGCGTCTCGAAGAACGCATGCACCGGCCTGCCGCCCATCGGTTCGCTGCCGGCGTAGCCGATGCGCTTCAGCTCCTCGCCCATCGTCTTGCCGTCCGCATCGGCACGCGAGAGGCCGTACTCGAGCGTGAAGACGCCGGCGTACACGCCCGAGGCGACCATCGCCGGGGCGAAGCGCGAGCCTTCCTCGTTGGTCCACACCGAAGCCTCGACCGGGCGCTCGGTTTCGATCTTCAGATCGTTCAGCGTGCGCAGCACTTCGAGCCCCGCGAGTACGCCGTAGACGCCGTCGAAGCGGCCGCCGGTCGGCTGGCTGTCGAGGTGGCTGCCGGTACCCACGGGTGCAAGGTTGTTGTTGCGGCCCGGCCGTCGCGCGAAGATGTTGCCCATCTGGTCGACCTTGACGGTGCAGCCGGCTTCCTTGCACCACTTGACGAACAGATTGCGGCCGTCGCGGTCGAGATCGGTCAGCGCCAGGCGGCAGACGCCGCCCTTGGGCGTGGCGCCGATCTTCGCCATCTCCATCAGGCTCGCCCAGAGGCGATCGCCGTTGATCTTCATCTCAGCCATGATGCTCTCCCATCGGGTTCAGAGAATCCACCTTTATGCACGCTTCGGCGGCGCCCGTCCATCGCAGCAACGGATCGTCACGATGACGATTCTGCCCCCGTCGCGCCGGCCCTCGATTCAGAATTTGGGCGCCGAATCCCAGTGCTCGGCGATCTTGCCCGATTCGATGCGGAACATGTCGAACCAAGTCGTCGTGTACTTCTTCGCCACGTCCTTCGGATCGGTGCCTTCGCGCACGAAGCCGAAGACGACGAGATCGCCTTCGGCGACGATCGCGACGATCGGCGCCTTGACCTTCGCCTCGATCGCCTGCGGCTTGACGCGCTTCGAGAAAGCCTCGATGAACGCGGCCCGGCCGGTGGCCACGTTCGGGTTGTGCTGGATGTAGCTCTCGGCCATGTATTTGTCGGCAAGCTCCATGTGGCCGCCTTCGAAGACCTCGCGCCAGAAGTCGTAGACGAGCCGCTTGTTCGCCGCCAGGTGCGCGTCGCTGCTGGCAAGCAGGAGTTCGTGGTTCGGTTGGGCGACGACGGCGAGCTGCGCCGAAGCCGCTGTCGACAGGGCCGCAGCGAAAAGGAAAGCGAGGCGAACGAGGACGGGTTTCATGAAAGCTCCGGTCGAAGAGGGGTCCCGAACCCGGGCATGAACGGGACATCCGTGCTGCCGACGTCGAGACCGCGTTGGAAGGCAGCGTCGTGACCTGCCCGCGATGGTGTGCGTCTGGTGGTTGAACACATGGGCGCAACTCTGCAACGTCGTCGACGAACGCCTGGAGTTCGTAGCCCATCGATCAAGCTTCCACGGGAGGAGGCCGGCCCGCCTCGGTCTTGCCCTTCCAGCGCAATAGACCCGCCGCGTACGTCGCGTAGTAGCCGGCCAGCATGCCGAAGATCAGCAAGGTCAGGGGGCTGCGAACGTAATCCGCGGACGAGACGCTGACCGGTGCGCCGATGGCGTAGAGCTGCGCGAACCGCCACCCGAGCCGCGCGATCAGAAGGACGGAAAGCGCCACGCCCAGATAAGGATTCGGCGTGTAGAACAGGCCTTCAGGCATCGCCTCGAAGCGGGTCAGGCGCAGGCCCCAGATGCCCAGCGCGATGCCGATGCCGCACCCTGCCAGCAAGGCGACCGCAGCCGCCGGCTTCACGAAAGCGACGAGCGAAAGCATCAGCACCAGCAGCGGAAGGAAGACAACCGCGATCCACGGCCGCAGCCGCGACAGGTGCTGCCGGCCGACCATGCGCCGCACCCGCGAGGCCATTCGCCAGGCGATGAACGCGACAAGGCCGATAGTGAGCGCGAGGGAGGGTTGGATGGGTGCGGCCATCATCGTCGCTCGGGAGGAATGGCGCCGATCGACGCCACGAGCAGGCCGTGCGCCGCCACATCGACCGGCCGATGCCGCCTTTTCGTGCTCGCCGGATAGCGGCCGAGGAAATTCTCGCCCTTGCGGTCCTGCGCCGGCCGGATCGGCCGCGGCACGAAGCCGCCGCCGCAGTTCGGGCAGACGTTGCCGAGCAGAGCTTGCACGCAGCTCGCGCAGAAGGTGCACTCGAAGCTGCAGATGCGCGCCTCGGTCGAAGCCGGCGGCAGGGCCATGTCGCAGTGTTCGCAGGTGGGACGGAGTTCCAGCATGGCGGTGTCCTTCTCGTCGCCAGGTGCAAGGCGCGCTCCCGGTTCCGGGAGAACGAAGGGCAAGCGTAGCAGGCGCCGCGTTCCGCAGGGTGGGGAGATTCGATGCGTCACCGAAGCTCCGGACACTTCACTAGCTAGCATCCGTCACACACGAACACACAGTGGAGGTCCTCATGGATGCGAGGAGCCGGTATTCGGATGGCACGGGAAACCGCAACGCGGGCGCCGTCGTTCGCGACGTCGGCATCGGTGGCGCAGGCCGAGGCACTCAAGATCCAGAACACGGCGCTGGCGCAGAACCGCGATGTGCTCGAGCTGCGCCGCATCGAGATCGAGCGCGTCAAGGCCGAGCGCTGGAATGGCGCACTGCCGACCTCGATCTACGCCGGCGCGCTGATCCCGCTCTTCAACCCGATGGCGACGCCGGCGAAATGACGCATCCGACTCGTGATGACTGAAGGCCGGCCCGCGATCGACTGCGACGCCCTCGTCATCGGCGGTGGCATCGCCGGCGCGTCCCTCGGCTACTTCCTGGCGCCGCATGTGCGCGTCGTGCTGCTCGAGCGTGAAAGCCAGCCGGGCTATCACTCGACCGGTCGCTCGGCGGCGCTCTTCATGGCGAGCTACGGCACGGCGCAGGTTCGCGCCCTGACGAGGGCGAGCCGCGCCTTTCTCGACGCGGCGCCCGAGGGCTTCGCCGAAGGCCCGGTCCTCTCGTCGCGCGGTGCGATGCTCGTCGCCGCGCCGGGTCAGGGCGCACTGCTCGATGCGCAATGGGCGGTGCTGCGCACGACGAGCCCGGATGGCCGGCTCCTCGATGCCGACGCAACGTGCGCGCTCGTCCCGGCGCTGCGTCGCGAACGCGTGCTCGGCGCCGTGTTCGAGCCCGACGCATCGGACATCGACGTCGCCCGGCTGCACCAAGGCTATCTGCGCGGCATTCGCCGGCATGGCGGCCGCGTCGTCACCGACGCCGAGGTGACTTCGCTGCGGCGGCAAGGCAATGGCGCCTGGCTCGCCGATGCGGGCGGCGCGCGTTACGCGGCACCGGTCGTCGTCGATGCAGCGGGCGCCTGGTGCGATGTCGTCGCCCTGCTCGCCGGCGTCGCGCCGATCGGCCTCGTGCCAAAGCGGCGCAGCGCGTTCGTCTTCGCGCCGCCGGCTGCCAGCGGCGCGGCAAGCTGGCCGATGTTCGGCAGCATCGACGAGAGCTGGTACGTCAAGCCCGATGCCGGCCAGCTGCTCGGCTCGCCCGCCAACGCCGACCCGGTTGCGCCGCAGGACGTGCAGCCCGAGGAGCTCGACATCGCCCTCGCCGTGCATCGCATCGAGGCAGCGACGACGCTCGTGGCGCGACCGCTGCGCGCGTGGGCGGGGCTGCGCTGCTTCGTCGCCGACGGCGATCTCGTCGGCGGTTTCGATGCCGCGGTGCCCGGCTTTTTCTGGCTCGCCGCGCAAGGCGGCTACGGCATCCAGACCTCGGCGGCGATGGGCGAGGCCTGCGCTGCGCTGGTTCGCGGCCTGCCCCTGCCCGAACGCATCTCCGGCTTCGGCATCGACGTCGACAGGCTCGGTCCGGCGCGGCTTTTCGCCGCATCAGGGCAGGCGCAACGGCTTGCTGAGAAACCGTGAGCCGGCCAGCGCGAAACGCCACGCCAGGTCGCGCGACTTGCTGATGCCGATGCGCGTGCCGGCGGCGACGGCGATCGACGCATCGTCGGCACGCGGCACGACGCGAAACGGCGCGCGGTCCAGACGCAGGCCGTTCATCGCATGCGTCACGCCGAGCGCCTGGCACAGGCGCCCGGGCCCGGAGCAGAGCAGCCGCTCGTCCGGCAGGCCGCGACGCTCGCGCATTCGCTCGATGCCGGCTGTCGGTTCGAGGGCGCGGATCAGCACTCCCGCGCCGTGGCCTTCGGCCAGGCACACGAAGTTGAGGCACCAGTGGATGCCGTACGAGCGATAGACGTAGGCGCGCCCGGGCGGCCCGAACATCACGGCGTTGCGCGCCGTCTTGCCGGCAAAGCTGTGCGAGGCCGGATCGCTCTCGTCGTAAGCCTCGGTTTCGACGATGCGGCCGCCGACCCCTTCGACGAAGAGGTTCGCGCCGACGAGGGCGCGGGCCAGCTCGGCCGAAGGCGCGCGGAAATCGATGCGAGGCATCCGGGGGAGGATATCCAGTGCGAACGTCGAGCGCGCAAAGCCGTGGACGCATGCCCGGCGGCGCTCCCCGACCGCGGCTTTGCTCGCTCACCGCAAGCGCGTCTGTCTTGCTGCAGGCGTCGATAGAATTCGCGCCTTCGCCGAGTCGCCTGCCTTCGTGTCCGATCGCCGCAAGGTCCTGCCGCAATACGTGCTGCCCAAGCGCGGCCTCACCGCCTTCGCCGGCCGCGTCGCCTCGCGCGAGCGCGGCGCGACGACGACGCGGCTGGTGCGCTGGTTCATCCGCAAGTACGGCGTCGACATGAGCGAGGCGGCGAACCCGGACGTCGCCGCCTATGCGAGCTTCAACGATTTCTTCACGCGAGCCCTGAAGCCCGGCGCCCGGCCGATCGCCGGCGCCGATCTCGTCTGCCCTGTCGACGGCACGATCAGCCAGTTCGGCGCCATCGAGCACGACCAGATCGTCCAGGCCAAGGGCCATCGCTATTCGACGACGGCGCTGGTCGGTGGTGACCACGCGCTGGCCGGGTGTTTCCACGACGGCAGCTTCGCGACGCTCTACCTGAGCCCCAGGGACTATCACCGTATCCACATGCCCTGCGACGGCGTGCTGACGGGGATGATCCACGTCCCGGGCGCGCTGTTCTCCGTCAACCCGGTGACGGCGCGTGGCGTTCCGGGCCTGTTCGCTCGCAACGAGCGCGTCGTCTGCGTCTTCGAATCGGCCGTGGCGGGCACCTTCGTGCTCGTGCTCGTCGGCGCCACCATCGTCGGCAGCATGGCCACGGTGTGGCACGGCGCCGTCAATGCGCCGCGGGTGCGCCGCGTCCGCGAGTGGCACTACGCGAAGGGCCAGGTCGCGCTGAAGCAGGGCGAGGAGATGGGCCGCTTCCTGCTCGGCTCGACCGTCGTGCTGCTGTTCGGCAAGGGCGCCGGGCTGCGCTTCAACCCGGCGTGGCAAGCGGGGGCCGCGATCCGCCTCGGCGAGGCGATGGCCGAGACCGGTTGAGGCGTCGGGCGATGCGAGCCGTCTTCGTCGACGCCAACACGGCGCTGCGCGCGCTGGCCGAGCGCATCGGGCCGAAAGCGGTGCCCTCGCTCGAGCTTGCCTTCGGCGAGCCGGGCCTCGCGCCGAGCGCATTGCCTGAAAAACTCGCCGGCGCTGAGATCGCGGTCATCGATCACACCGCCTTGCCGATCGACATCGCGCGGCGCTGCGGCGGCCTCGCCCACGTCGTCTTCCTCGGTACCGGTGCGCGCAGCTACATGGACCCGGAGGCGCTCGCCGAACTCGGCATCACGGTTCACATCATCAAGGGCTACGGCGACACGGCCGTCGCCGAGTGCGCGATCGGCCTCCTCTGGGCGGCGGCGCGCGGCTTCGCCGCCATGGACCGGGCCATGCGGGAAGGCCAGTGGCTGCGCAGCGAAGGCATCCAGCTCACCGGCAAGACGCTCGGCCTCGTCGGCTTCGGCGGCATCGCCGCCGAGGTCGGCCGCCTCGCACTCGGCTGCGGCATGAAGGTGCTCGCCTGGAACCGGACCGCAAAGGTATTCGCCGGCGTCGAGTTCGTCCCGATCGAGCGATTGCTCGCCGAGAGCGACGCTGTCTCGATGCACCTGCTGCTGAACGACGCGACGCGGGGCTTTCTCTCGCGCGAGCGGATCGCCGCGATGCGGCCGGGCGCAATCCTCGTCAACACCGCGCGCGGCGCCCTCGTCGACGAAGCAGCGATGGTCGGTGCCCTGCGCTCGGGCCAGCTCGGCCACGCCGGGCTCGACGTCTTCGAAATCGAGCCCCTGCCCGCCGGCCACGTGCTCACGACGCTACCGAACGTGACGCTCTCGGCGCACTCGGGCTTTCGAACGCCCGAAGCGAACGAGCAGTTGATCGAAGCCGCCTTCGCGCATTGCAGGCGCATCGTCGGGGACACCGGCGACTGAAGACCGGCGATCACGGCTCGCGCTCACGGGCCGTCGACTTCATGTATGATGCGTATCATATGAAGTTGCATTCCAAGGTATCGGCTGGTCGCGCTGCCCGCGTTTCGCCCTCCGTGCGTACCGAGCAGAAGGCCGAGACTCGCGAACGCATCGTCCGCGCCGCGGCGGCCTCGGTCCGGCGGCACGGCTTTGCCGGTGCCGGCGTCGCCGAGGTGATGGGCGACGCCGGGCTCACCCATGGCGGCTTCTACGCCCACTTTCCTTCGCGCGAGGCCATGCTGGCGGCGGCGGCTGATAGCGCCGGCGCCGATGGTGTCGCGCAGCTCGCCCGCATCGCCGCGGCAGCCCCTGCCGGCACCGGGCTCGAGGCGCTCGCCGACGCCTATCTTTCCGATCGCCACGTCGAGCGCGCCGAGCGCGGCTGCCCGATCGCCGCGGCCGGCTCCGAGCTCGCCCGCCAGGCTCCGGCCGTGCGCCATGCCGCGACCGAGCGCATCAAGGAGATGATCGACCTCATCGAGCGCCACGGCGGCGCCTGGGGCGAGGCCGCCGGCCACGAGCAGGCGCTGGCACGGCTGAGCTGCATGCTCGGCGCCATGATCATCGCCCGCGCCGTCGACGACGCCTCACTGGCGAAGGCCGTTCGCCGCGCAGCGCGGCGCAGCGTCGTCGCCGACGACCGCTGACTTTCCGGCGTGGCGCAAGTCTTTGCCTCCACCGGATCGTTCATATGATGATCATCATTCAGAGTCGACCGAAATGACGATTCACGCTTGGGGACCGTCCGCCGCGATCCTTCCGTCGACAGCGCGCCGGCCGACCGCGGCGGCGCCGGTCGCCAACGCGCCCTGGCTCGTCTTCTTCGTTGCGAGCATCGCCGTCTTCCTCGTCTCGATCGACTCGACCGTTCTCTACGCTGCCTTCGGCTCGCTGCGCGCGGCCTTTCCACAGGCGCACGCGGCCGATCTGTCATGGGTGCTGAATGCCTACACCGTCGTCTTCGCGGCGCTGCTCGTCCCCTCCGGGCGGCTGGCCGACCTGTACGGGCGCAAGCGAATCTTCATCATTGGCGTCTCGCTCTTTCTCCTCGCTTCGCTGGCCTGCGGGCTCTCGGGCAGCGTGCTGCTGCTCATCGGCGCGCGCGTGCTGCAGGCGATCGGCGCCGCGCTGCTCCTGCCCGCGTCGCTGGCCATCGTGCTCGCCGCGTTCCCGGCGTCCCGCCGGGCGATCGTCGTCAGCCTCTGGGGGGCGGTCGGCGGGCTGGCCGCGGCGCTCGGACCGAGCATCGGCTCCTGGGTGGTCGATGCCTGGGGCTGGCCGTGGGCCTTCTACATCAACCTGCCGCTCGGCGCGCTGTCGCTCTGGCGCGGCCGCCACGTGCTCGAGGAATCGCGCAACCCGGAGAACGCGGCGCCGCTCGACGTGATCGGCGTTCTGCTGCTCATCGCCGGCGTCGGCGCGCCGGCGTTCGGCCTGGTGCGGACGGAATCGCTCGGCTGGGCTTCGCCGGTCGTGCTCGGCTGCCTCGCCGGCGGCGTGGCCGCGCTCGGGCTCTTCGTCGCCTGGGCCCGGCACACGCCGTCGCCGGCGATCGATCTCGAGCTGTTCGCGAATCCGACCTACCGCTGGGTCAACCTCGCCACCCTCAGCTTCGGCATCGCCTTCGCGATGATGTTCTTCGGCTTCTTCATCTTCATGACCGACATCTGGCACTTCTCGCTGCCGCGTGCCGGTCTGGCGGTGACGCCGGGGCCGCTCATGGTCGTGCCGACGGCGATCATCGCCGGCCGCATCGCAGCGCGTATCGGGCACCGGCCGCTGCTCGTCATCGGCAGCATCGTCTACGCGGCCGGCGGGCTCTGGTTCTTCAGCGTGCCGGGCCTGCAGCCCGACTACCTGCACCATTGGCTGCCAGGCCTTTTCTTCACAGGCATCGGCGTCGGCATGGTGCTGCCCTCGCTGTCGGGAGCCGCCGTCTCGCAGCTGGCACCGAACCGCTTCGGCATCGGCAGCGCGGTCAACCAGTCGGTGCGGCAGGTGGGCTCGGTGCTCGGCGTCGCGCTGACGATCGTGCTCGTCGGCAAGGCGGCGCCGCAGCTGGCCGATTTCCACCGACTGTACGCGTGCCATATCGCGCTGGCGCTGCTCACGGCGGCGTTGTGCCTGCGCGTGCAGACGCGGCCACGACGGCCCGATTGAGCGCGGCCTCGCGGGCTCGCAACTCGCGCCTTACGCTGGCTCTTCCATCTCGCGCAGGTCGCGCCCACGCGTCTCGGTGCAAAAGCGCATGACGAGCACGAGCGCCACGGCGATCGGCACCAGCGTCAGCGCCGCGCCCCAGGCGAGCCCGGGCACGAGCCCGAAGACGCCGAGCCCCTGGGCCAGCAGCCCGCCCGTCTTCGTGCAGGCCGCGACCCAGCCGGTCGCCCGGGCCCGAACCTTCAGCGGGTAGCTTTCGGCGGCGTAGGGAAGAATCATCGCGATGATGCCGTTGATGCCGACGATGAGCAGAGCGATGGGCAACACCGGGCTCGCATTCGCCGGCGACGCGATCTCGAGGTGGATGAGGCCGAGCAGGCCCGCCGCCGTGAGCGCGATCGAGGCGACCAGCGCGCCCTTGCTGCTCCAGCGCCCGTAGAGCGCGGCGGCAGCGAAGACCGTCGGCACGGCGATGAGGGCCGAGGCCGCGAGCAGCCGGCTCGAGAGGGCGACGCTATAGCCCTTGGCGACGAGCAGGGCCGGCATCCACAGCAGCAGGCCGAAGTTGATGAGGCCCCAGGCGATCGCCGCGATGCTGAGTGCCCAGGTCTGCGCCAGGTAGCGGCTCGGCAGGCGCGCGAGGGCGACGGCCGCCTCCGTGGCTCCGGCGGCGGCGGCGACCCCGGCATCGCGCACGGTGCAGCCGAAGCTACGCAGCACGGCATGGGCTTCGGCGACGCGGCCGAGCGCGAACAGGAACTTCGGCGATTCCGGAACGTAGACGTTGAGGACGATGAGGAGAAGCCCGGTCGGCAGGTTGAGGAACCACAGGATGCGCCAGCCGAAGAAGGGCTGCAGCCAGGCCGAGCAGGCGCTCGCCGCGAGATAGCCGCCGACGGCGCCGAGGCCGCCGACGAGCACGAGCGCCCAGCCGCGATGCTTCGAAGGCAGCGTCTCGGCGAGCAGCGCATACGTCACTGGCAACATGCCGCCGGCCGCGGCGCCCATCAGGAAGCACATGCCGACGTTCCACCAGAGCGAGGGCATCGAGCCGCAGATCGAGGTGCCGACAAACATCACCGCCGAGAGCAGGATCGAGGCGCGGCGGCCGTAGAGATCGGCAAGCCAGCCCCAGAGCACCGAGCCGACGACGGTGCCGCACAAGGCGGCGAACGGCAACCACGCGACGACGGCAGTCGAGACCGCGTACTCCGTCTGCATGCCCGGCACGACGAAGCCGAGGCTCGCCGGCTTCATCACGTCGATGACGAGCGCGACGGTGAGAACGAGCATGAGCCGCCAATGCGCGAAGACCAGCGGCGCGTCCTCCGACGACGTGATCGAGAGCTCGGCCGAGACGTCGCGAGCCGCAACAGTGCCGGCGCGCATGCGCTTCGGCAGCAGCCCGTAGGCCGAAACGCCGATGCCGGCGACGATCAGCGCCATGCCCCAGAGCATGGGCGCGTCCATCGGCATGTCGGCCAGGCGAAAGCCGTTGTCGCGCCCCATCCAGAACATCGGCAGGTGCATGACGACGCCCGCCGTCACGGCGACGCAGCCGGCGACGAAGGCCCAGAGATGGCGCCGGTCGGCGAGAACCCGCGTCGGATTCATCCGGCGGCGCGGACAGGCCTCAGTCGAGCTTCCACTTGTTGTCGACGACCTGGACGATCACGCGCGCCCGCTGGTCGAGGCCGAGGTGGTCGTTCTTCGACATGTTGACGACGCCGTTCGTGACGTGCAGATCGTGGATGCCTTCGAGCGCGTCGCGCAGCGCCGCGCGGAACTCGCGCGTGCCGGGCCTGGCCTTCTTCAGCGCGACCGGAATCGCCTGGTTGAGCTCGAGCCAGGCGTCCCAGGTGTACGAGCCGAAGGCCGAGACGCTGCCATCGCCGTAGGCCGCCTCGTAGCGCTTCTTGTAGTCGAGCGCCGCGGCCTTGGCCGGGTGGTCGGCCGGCAGCGAGGCGGCGACAACGACCGGGCTGGTCGGCACGTACATGCCTTCGATGTCCTTGCCGCCGACGCGCAGGAAATCGTTGTTGGCGACGCCGTGGTTGAAGTAAACGCTGCCCTTGTAGCCGCGCTCGACGAGCGCCTTGGCCGGCAGCACGGCCGGCGTTCCCGAGGCACCGATGACGATCATGTCGGGATTGGCCGAGACGAGCTTGATGACCTGCCCGGTGACGCTGGTGTCGCGCGGCGCGAAGCGCTCGCTCGCGACGATGCGGATGTGGCGCGCCTCGGCGAACTTCTCGAACTCGGCGTAGAAGGCCTCGCCGAGCGCATCGTTGAAGCCGATGTAGCCCATCGTCTTCATGCCGCGCCTGGCGGCATGCTCGAGGATGGCGAGGACCATCATCGTGTCGGTCTGCGGCGTCTTGAACATCCACGCCTTCTTCGCGCTCATCGGCTCGATGATCCGCGCCGACGAGGCCAGCGAGATGACCGGCGTTTCGTTCTCGGCGATGACGTCGATCATCGCCAGCGAGTTCGGCGTCGTCGTCGAGCCGATGATGACGTCGACCTTGTTTTCGCTGATCAGCTTTCGGGTGTTGACGACCGCGGCGCTCGAATCGCTCGCATCGTCGAGAACGATGTACTCGATCGACTGGCCGGCCACCGTCTTCGGCAGCAGCGCGATCGTGTTCTTCTCGGGAATGCCGAGCGAGACGGCCGGCCCCGTGGTCGAAAGCGTGACACCGACCTTGACCTGCGCGACGGCCGGCAAGGCGAAGGCCGCGACCGCGGCGACGACGGGAACGAGCACGGCGCGATGGATTCGATTCATGGTGGGGTCTCCTGTTTTGGTATTGTCGATCGAGGCGGCTGCAGCACGACGGGCAAGCGGACGTGGCCGCGAAAGCGGACGCGATGGCTTCGCGTTGGCGGGCCCGCCAGCGCGTAATCCGGAAAGCGGGCCACGAAGCGTCCGATCGCGATTCTTGCCTCGAGCCGCCCGAGCCCCATGCCGACGCACTGATGGATGCCCGAGCCGAACGCGATGTGCCGGTTCGGGTGGCGCGCGATGTCGAGCCGGTCGGGATCGGCAAAGGACTGCGGATCGCGATTGGCGGCGCCGATGCAAAGCGTCACCTGCGTGCGCGACGCAAGCGTTACGCCCCCGATCTCCGTGGCCTTCGTCGTGATGCGATTGCCGAGCTGGTTCGAGCTCTCGATGCGGAGGAACTCTTCGACGGCGCTGCGGATGAGTTCCGGTTCGCCAAGCAGGCGCGACCGCTCGCCGGGCCATTCGCCCAGGCAGCGCAGGCCGTTGCCGATCAGGTTGGTCGTCGTCTCGTGGCCGGCGTTGAGAAGAAAGATGCAGTTGTGCAGCAGCTCCTTGGGCTGCAGCTTTTCGCCGTCGGCCTCGCCCCGGATCAGGCGGGTCAGGACATCGGTCTCCGGGTCGCCCGGTGCGGCACGCCGGCGCCCGACCAGGCCTTCGAGATAGCCGAGCATGTCGCGCACCGCCGCGTTGCCGAGCTCATGCTGCTCCGGCGTGAGCGCCGGCTCGAGCGCGCCGAGGATGGCGAGCGACCAGGCGCGCAAGGGCCCGCGCTCGTCGCGCGGCACGCCGAGCAGGTTGCCGATGACCTCGACCGGGATGGCGCCGCAAAAGGCCTCGATGAGATCGATCTCGGCGCCTTCACCCGCGCCGGCCATCCTGTCGAGGAGGCCGTCGACGAGCTCGACCAGGCGCGCTTCCATCGCCGCGATGTGCTTCGGCGTCAGGGCGCCGGCGATGAGCCGGCGTACGCGCGTGTGCAGCGGCGGATCGTTGAAGACGAGGCTGGTGGTGTGGTGCTCGAAGAGCGGCGTCGCGCCGTACTTGGGAAAGAACTCCTCGTGCTTATCGGAGCTGAAGGTCACGACGTCCTTGTAGACGGCGACGATGTCGGCGTGGCGCGTCAGGAAGACGCTGCCGTCGGGCATGCGCTTGACCGGCGCGCGCTCGCGAAGCGCGCGGTAGGTGGGAAACGGATCGTCGTAGAAGGAATCGGGCAGCCGCCTCAGGTCGAAACCGGCGGCGGCGGAAGCGGCGTCGAAACTCACACTGTGACTCTGGGGCATGCCAACAGGCCTAGGCATCCGCTTCGGCATCGCCCTGCGGCGCCGCCAGCTCGCGCCATGCCGCGACCATCACGGCGAGCAGCGTCGGCCCGAGAAAGAGCCCGAGGATGCCGAAGGTCTCGAGGCCGCCGACGATGCCGAGCAAGGCAAGCACAAGCGGCAGCTTCGAGGCGCCCGACATGAAGTGCGGCCGCACGAAATGGTCGGCGATGAAGATGGCCGCCACGCCGAAGAGGCCGAGCCAGAGCGCCGTCATCGTCGCCGCGTTGGCGATGAAATAAAGCACGACGCCGGCGATCACGAGCATGGCGCCGAACGGCACCATGCCGAGCAGCCCCGTCGCCAGACCCCAGGCAAAAGGATGCGGCACTTGTGCCACCGCATAGACCGCGCTCATCAAGACGGCAACGCCGAAGCCGACGAGCACCAGGCCGTTGACGGCGCCGCGAACCGAGCGAACGGCAAGCGCCCGCGCCCGCTTGCCCGAGAGGCCGACGTGGCGTGACAGCACGGCGTCGATCTGCACGGCGAACGCATCGCCGCCCAGGTAGAGGAAGAAGAGGACGACGACGCAGAAGAACAGGGCCATGGCATGGTGGGCGAAGACCACGAGCAGGGTGCGGCCAGTCGCGAAATCAAGGCCGCCGAAAAGCTCGTGGGCATAGCCGCTCAACGCCCCGGGCTCGCCGATCGTCTCGTTCCACTGCCGCATCGCCCAGTCGCCCATGCCGGGCAACGAGCCGATCCAGGCCGGCGCGACGAGCCCGGCGTCCTGGCTCGACGACCAGAAGCGCATCACCGCCGGCAGTTCGCGCAGGCCGCGATAGAGCAGATAGCCGAGCGGCACCAGGAGGAAGAGGACGACCGCACCGGTGAGCAGGATCGCGCTCAACGCCTCTCTGCGGCGGCCGAAGAGCGCGCGCAGCCGGTCGTGCAAGGGCCACGTCGCGATGGCGATGAGCGACGCCCAGACGATGGGCACGAGCAGCCCGTGCAGCAACCAGGCGCACGCCGCGAAGAGCGCGAGCACGGCGAAGGTTCGGGCGGTTTGCAGCTTCAATCGAACGGTCCTCGGGGCCGAAGCGTACGCGAAGGCGGCGACGGGTCTGTAGGCAGGCGCCCACAGCAGCTTCAGCCGGGCGGCGATGGACGCCGGGCCGAGGGCGTGCACGATGGTGGGCCCAGCCTGGAGAAGCCATGCCCCGCATCGTCTGGAAAGGCGCCATCAGCTTCGGCCTCGTGCACGTGCCTGTCGGCCTCTATCCGGCCGCGCAGGAGATCGGCATCGATTTCGACTGGCTCGACAAGCGGACCATGGATCCGGTCGGCTACAAGCGCGTCAACAAGCGCACCGGCAAGGAAGTCGACCCCGGCGACATCGTCAAGGGCATCAAGCAGCCCGATGGCGACTACGTCGTTCTCAGCGAAGACGAGATCAGGGCCGCGTATCCGCAGTCGACGCAGACGATAGCGATCGAGACCTTCGTCAAGGCGCGCGAGATCTCCTTCACCTATCTCGAGAGGCCCTACTACACGGCGCCGCTCGGCAAGGGCGACAAGGTCTACGCGCTGCTGCGCGAAGCGATGCTCGAAGCCGGCGTCATCGGCATCGCCCGCGTCGTCATCCACGCCAAGGAGAACCTGGCGGCGCTCATTGCCGACGGGGATGCACTGATGCTCAACACGATCCGCTGGGCCAGCGAGATCCGGCCGCGCGAGGACATCAAGCTGCCGCCGGCGGGCAAGGGCGGCGCGAAATTGAAGGAAGGCGAGCTGAAGATGGCGCGCCAGCTCATCGCCGACATGACGACGAAGTGGAAGCCCGAAGACTTCGCCGACGAATTCACCGCAGCGATCCACAGGCTCGCGGCGCAGCGCGTCGAAGCCGGCCAGACCGAGAAGGTGACGACGCTCGAGGGCGAGGCGTCGCCGCCGGCATCGAGCAACGTCGTCGATCTGAGCGAGCTCTTGAAACGCAGCCTCGATTCGCGCAAGCCGGCGCAAAAGGCCGATGCCGAAGAGAACGCACCGGCCGCCGTACCCGCCAAGAAAACGGCGGCGAAGAAAGTGCCGCGACGCGCAGCGTAGCGCCCGCACGCCGTCGGCCGGCATGTTAAACAGACGCCAAGAACATCGGCCGACAAGGAAGTCTGAAGTGAACGATCGTCGACGCATCCGCGAGCGAAGCCGCTTCGGCCTGGCCGCGCTGGCACTTGCCGCGACCGCCCCCGCGTGCGTAGCGGCCGACGACGACGCCAATGCCGAGCCGTCGACGACGCCGTACCGGCCGAGCGTCTCGACGCCGGCAGCCTTGTCGGCACCGGGCTGGCTCGAGATCGAAGCCGGCTTCGAGCACGACCATGCGGGCGCGGGCATGCGCCGCGACAGCGTGCCCGCCACCATCAAGCTCGCCTTCACGCCCGACTGGGGCATTCGCATCGGCGGCGAGACCTGGGTGCGGCAGCGCGACGACGCGACCCGCGCCAGCGGCTTCGGCGACACCAGCATCATCCTCAAGCGGCGCTTCGCCATCGACGAGCAGCAGGCATTCGGGCTCGAGGGCGGCGTCACGGTGCCGACGGCAAAGCAGGGCCTCGGCACGGGCAGCGGCAAGCCCGACTACACCGTCAACGCGATCTACAGCGCCGACTTCGCCGGGAGCTGGCACACCGACCTCAACCTCGTGACGACGCGGCTCGGCCAGGTCGACCCCGGCGCGTCACGCGTGCAGCTGCTCTGGGCGGCGGCGCTGTCGCACTCGCTCGACGAGCGCTGGGGCATCGTCGGCGAGTTCTCGGGAACGCATGAGGGTGGCGCCGGGAACACGAGCCAGTTCCTGCTCGCCGCAAGCTGCAACGTCTCGAAGCGGCTGACCCTGGATGCGGGGGCGGCCCGAAGCCTGCGCTCCGGACCGCCCGTGTGGTCGGCCTTCACCGGGCTGACCTGGCTCGCGACGCGGCTCTTCTAGTCTTGGTTTCAGCGCTCGCGGTCGCCGCCCGGGCCGCCGCGATGTTCGCCACGGGGAGCGGCTTCGTGCGCTGGACCGCCACGCTCGGCATGCTGCGGCGCTTCGCGCCCTTCGTGTGCCGGGCTGCCGCGCTCGCCGTGCTGCGCTTCCGCCCGGACCTGCGGCCCGTCCCGGCCCTGGCGCATTGCCTGCGCGCGTGGGCCGCCTTCGCCATGCGCCGTCGAAGGCCGCGCCATCGCCGCCATGGTCGGGGCGCCGTGGTTGAACGAAGCACGCTGCTCGGGAGTGCGCATCGCGACCTGCTCGTGCTGGCGTTGCACCGGCGTCGGCGCCATGTGATGTTCGGCGTGCGCCGCGCGCTCTTCCGCCGTCTCACGGGCGGCGATGCCGCCCTGGCCGCCGTTGAAGCTCACGCGTGTGTGGTTCTCGACGACCCGCTCGTTGTAGACGTTGTGCACGAACCTCGGGTTGATGTTGTTGAGGCTGCGGTTGTAGTTGAAGACGCCGTCGCGCCAGTAGCCGCCGTGATAGCCCGATCCACCATAGCCGAAGCCGTAGTTGACGCCGCCGTAGAAGCCGACGTGCGGGCCCCAGTAGCCGGCGCGCCAGAAGTAGCCGCCCAGGCCCCAGCCCCAGTAGCCCGGCGTCCAGAGCAGGCCGACGGCAGGCGGCGCGACCCAGGTGCCGGGCACCCAGAAATAGTCGGCTGCGGCAGGATCCCATCGCCAGTAGCCGGGCGTCCAGAGGTAGCCGGGCGCCGGAATCTCGGGCTGCACGTAGACCGGCAGCGGCGGCGGTGCGATGTTCACCGAGAGCGAGACCGCCGCCTTCGCCGCCATGGGCAAGGCGATGGCGAGGACGAGGGTGCAGAGCAGGCGATTCTTCATGAGTGCCTTTCAGGAAATGCGCGATCGACGTCGCGATGCACGAACAACGCGCGGTGGCGGCGCCGAGACGACCGCCGGCGTGAAGGATCTGTAAAGTTCCATTGCCGACTCCGAGCGATCTGCTCCGACGGTGATTCAGGCTACGGTGAGAATCTCGTCAAACCGGGGAGAAGCACGATGGCAGATGTCAAGATCTACGTCGAAGTCCACAATTTCGCGGTGAAGGATATCTTCGAATCCAAGCATAAATCGCGGCTCATCGCGTTGATGAAGAAGACGGCTGAAAAAGCCATCAAGGACAAGCTGGCCCTCGGCGCGCCCAAAGACAAGGGGGGCAAGGGCTACACCCTCGACGGCAGTCTCACGTCGCTGGCTCCGGACAAGGCGCAAAAGATGCTGCAGGCCAAGTGCTCGATATCGATCTCGAGCGGCCGCGGCATCGAGTCGATAGCGCAGGGTTCGGTCGGCGTCTCGATTGCGGGCGCCGACAAGATAAAGGACGGTGACATCGACGCCACGGCGCAAGCGTGCGTCGAATCGGCGATGAAGTCGGCCGTGAAATTCATGAGCTCGACGCCGCCCTGAAGGCACGGCCTCAGCCGGCAATGAGCCGGTAGCCGACGCCCGTTTCCGTGACCAGCATCTTCGGCTGCGCCGGGTCGTCTTCGAGCTTGTGGCGCAGGCTGCCCATGAAGACGCGCAGATAGTGGTTCTGCTCGACGTGCGAAGGCCCCCACACTTCGCGCAGTAGATGCCGGTGCGTGAGCACCCGCCCGGCATTGGCGAGCAGGACGCCGAGCAGGCGGTATTCGATCGGCGTCAGGTGCACCTCGGCACCGGCCTTGCGAACGATGCGAGCGCCGAGGTCGATCTCGACGTCACCGATGGTCACCATCGATGTGCCATCGCCGCCGCGCGCGCCCTGATGGCGGCGCCGGTTGGCGCGCACGCGGGCGAGCAGCTCGGAAACGCCGAAGGGCTTTTCGATGTAGTCGTCGGCGCCGGCATCGAGGGCGCGGACCTTGTCGGCTTCGTCGGAGCGCGCCGAGAGCACGATCACCGGAACGCTCGACCAGGTCCGCAAGTCGCGGATGAGATCGACGCCGTCGCCATCGGGCAGGCCGAGATCGGCGATGACGAGATCGGGCTTTCGCGTCGCCGCGTCGATCAGACCCTGCCGCACGGTTTCCGCCTCGAAGACGCGCCAGCCTTCGGTTTCGAGCGAGGCGCGAAGAAAGCGCCGGATGTGGCGCTCGTCTTCGACGAGCAGGACGACCGGTGCGGCCTCGGCCATCACGCGCCGACGGCGGTGGCCGCGTCCATCGCTGTCGTTGCCGGCGCTTCCCCGCCCGCCGCATCGAGCGTCGGCGCGGTACCGAGCGGCAGGCTGAAGGTGAAGGCCGCGCCGCCGCCTTCGACGTTCTCGACGGCAATCGTTCCGCCGTGCGCCTCGACGATCGCCTTGCAGATGGCGAGACCGAGACCGACCCCGGCGACCGCCGATTCGCGGGCGCCGCGCGTGAACTTCTCGAAGATCGCCGCTTCCTGGCCGGCGCGAATGCCTGCGCCCGTGTCGGCGACCGTGATGCGCATGGTCCCGGGCTCGGCGCGCGCCGAGATGCGCACGCCGGCCGTCGGCGGCGTGTACTTGGCCGCGTTCTCGAGCAGGTTGACGAAGACACGCTCGACGAGCACCGCGTCGCACTCGACGAGCGGCAGGTCCGCCGGCAGATCGGTCGTCACGGGGCGCGGCGCGAGGACGCGCGCCGTCGCGCGCACGGCGCTGCCGACCATCTCCTCGACCGAATGCCATTCGCGGCGCAGGCGCACTTCGCCGCTTTCGATGCGTGCCATGTCGAGCAGGTTGTTGACCTGCGTGCTCATGCGCAATGCCTCGACCTGCAGCTCCTGCGCGATCTCTTGCTGCTCGCCGCTCAACGCCGGCCTGGTGAAGCGCAGGCTTTCGGCCAGGCCGACGAGGCCGGCGAGCGGCGTGCGCAGATCGTGCGAGAGCGCCGCGAGCAGCGAGTTGCGCAGCCGCTCCGACTCGATCTGCACCGTCGCCGTCTGCGCCACGTCGACGTAGTGGACGCGCTCGAGGGCGATCGCCGTCAGCGCCGCGAAGGTCTCGAGCTGGCGGCGCTGCTCAGGCACGAGGAGCAGACGCGGCTCCTCGGGCTGGAGTGCCAGCACACCGCGCGCGCGCATCGGCGCCTTCAGCGGCAGGTAGAGCCAGGCGCTGCCGGGCAGCGTGTCGGTGCCAAGACCGGCGGCCTGCGCGTGGTCGAAGGCCCAGCGCGCCGTGCCGGCGTCGAGGCCTTCGCCCTCGGGCGGCGTGGCGATCGAGCGCAGGCGATCGTCGGCATCGAGCACGAAGATGTGGGCGCGGGCATGGAACTCGCGCGCCACGGCCTCCTCGGCCGCCTCGACGACCTGCTCAGTGGCGAGCACGCTCGAGAGGTCGCGCGCCACCTCGAACAGTGAATGCGAGCGGCGCTCGCGATGGGACGCGATGCGCGCCTGAAAACGCAGCCCCGCGGTGAGCTGGCCGACGATCAGGCCGACGGCGAGCATCACGCCAAAGGTCAGCACGTACTGGATGTCGGAGACGCTGAACGAAAGCCGCGGCGGCACGAAGAAGTAGTCGAACGCGGCGACGTTGAGCACCGACGCCAGCGCCGCCGGCCCGCGGCCATAGGACAGAGCCACGCCGAGCACGGCGAGAAGAAAGAGCATGACGATGTTCGGCAGGTCGAGCACCGCTTCGAGCGGCCAGGCGAGGGCGGTGACCAGCGCACACGCGCCGACGGCGACGACATAACCCGCAGGTCGAAGGCTGCCGCTGCGCTCCGCGCTGCGGCCGGCCGATGCCGGGCGTACGCGGCGACTGCGCGCCGGCGTGCCGATCTCGATCAGGTCGACGTCCGGCGCCAGACGTCCGAGCTGCTGCGCCAGCGTTCCCGCGGGCCGCCAGAGACTCGCCTGGTTGTGGCCCATGACGATCTTCGAGAGGTTGTGCTGGCGTGCGTGGGCGACGACGGCGGCGGCGACGCTCGCGCTCGGCAGCACGGCCGTCGTCGCGCCGAGCTCTTCGGCGAGCTTGACGGCGCGCAGGATCCTTTCGCGTCGCTCGTTCGGCAGGCGCTGCAGCGCCGGCGTCTCGACGTAGACGGCGTGCCACGAGACCGCAAGCTGCTGCGCCAGCAGCGCGGCGCTGCGCACGATGTGCTCGCCGCCGTCGCTGGGGCCGATGCAGCAGAGCACGGCGCTCTCGGTCTTCCAGACGCGGCCGATGGCCCGGTCGACGCGGTAGGCCTGGACGTCGTCCTCGACGCGATCGGCGGTGCGGCGCAGCGCCAGCTCGCGCAGCGCCATCAGGTTGCCCCTGCGGAAGAAGTTCACCGCGGCGCGCTCGGCCTGCCCTTCGGCGTAGACCTTGCCGGCCTTCAGGCGTGCGATCAGTTCCTCGGCCGGCACGTCGACCAGCACCACCTCGTCGGCGCGATCGAAGAAGGTGTCGGGCAACGTCTCCTGGACGCGGATGCCGGTGATGCCGCCGACGACGTCATTGAGGCTCTCGAGGTGCTGGACGTTGAGCGTCGTCCAGACGTCGATGCCGGCGGCGAGCAGTTCTTCGACATCCTGCCAGCGCTTCGGATGGCGCGAGCCGGCGACGTTCGAATGCGCCAGCTCGTCGACGAGGATGAGCGCCGGCTGGCGCGCAAGCGCGGCGTCGAGGTCGAACTCCGGAAGCGTCGCCTGGCCGGCGGCGGCGACGAGCCTGCGCGGCAGCACCTCGAGTCCTTGCTGCAGCGCCAGCGTCTCGGCGCGCCCATGCGTCTCGACGACGCCGGCGACGACATCGACGCCCGCCGCCTTCGCCAGGTGCGCCGCCGCGAGCATCGCAAAGGTCTTGCCGACGCCGGCCGACGAGCCGAAGTAGATGCGCAGCCGGCCGCGTTTGGCCTTCGCTTCGTCCCCGCGGATGCGCTCGATCAGCGCATCGGGATCGGGGCGGCCGTCGTCAGTCACGGTCGACCCGAACGCGGCGCCGAGTAGGAACTCCCGCCTGGCGCCATCACAGCTTCCTGGTAGGCCACGCAGTTGATCAGCAAGGTGCGGCTCCTGCGGAACGTTTGGCAGCGTCGATTCTAGAAGCCGGTCGCGGCTGGAACGACTGCTGAGTCGGCGAAAGCCATTGACGTCGTCTTGACCCGCGCCGCCTCGATCTTGACGACGTTTTGTCTCTCGAGACCCTAGATTGATCTTCTCGACACACAAGCACCTCAATGCGTGCACGACCATGAAACCCGTCGCCATTTTCCAGCACGATCCCTTGCAGCGGCCTGGATACCTGCTTCGCTATCTGGACGAGGCCGGAATCGCGTCGCAGATCATCCGCCCGAGCGAAGGCGACGACGTGCCGCTTTCGGCGCGCTCTTTCAGTGGCGTCGTCTTCCTCGGGAGCGATGCCAGCGTCAATGACCCGCTGCCGTGGATCGATCGAGAGCTGCGCCTCGTCAAGGACGCCGTCGTCTGCGATGTGCCGGTTCTCGGCCATTGTTTCGGCGGGCAGTTGCTGGCCCGCGCCCTTGGCGCAACGGTGCAGAAGAGTCCCTGGCCCAACATCGGCTGGTCTCGATTGCGTGTCACCCCGGCGGCGAAGTCCCTGTTCGGATCGAACGCTCAGGTGCTGGCCTTCAACTGGCACTACGAGACCTTCTCGATTCCGCAAGGCGCGACCCGCACCCTGTTCGGCGAGCACTGCCTGAACAAGGGCTTCATTCACGGCCGGCATCTCGCATTCCAGAGCCATCTGGAGGTGACCGACGAGATCGTCCGCGCCTGTTGCGCAGCGCATCGCGCCGAGCTTGCCGCCGCTGCGGGGCCCGACATCCAGAACGAAGCCGAAATCCTGTCGCACCTCGACGAACGGTTGGCGACGCTGCACGAGGCCGCGCATTGCGTTTACGCCAAGTGGTCGGCTCAGATGATCCGGCCATCGCGCGCCATTCGCGTCGGCGTGTGATGGCACGCGGCCCCGATGGGCGATTCAACGAACCTTCGCATCGAAGCTTTGGAATGAGCAAGCTCTTGTTCGCCGATTCTTCTACCCCGAAAACGAGCACGGCCTCGCACCCCGAAGCGGAAAAAGGCCGGCGGCCCTCATCTCGCCTCGAGAGGTTCGCCGTTGCGGTCGTGTTCGGCATTCCGTTCCTTTACTGTGTCCAGGGTGCGGCGCGGGGCCACCTGTTCACCGGGCCTCATGCGGACGCTTCGCTGCTACGCGGCTTCACGGCGTGGGCCGTGACGGCAGCACTCGGTTCGTTGTGGCTGGGCGTCAGCCTGCATCTGGGGCTCGCTTCGCGTCTGCCAGAGCAGGTTCGTAACGCCCTGGCGTTCGGGCTGATACTCGCGGGCGCAGCCGCCCTGTTGCTCAGTGCTCGCCTCCTCGGCTAGCGCTCGCCGGCAGGGCCAGCTCGCGCAGGCGCAGCGTCAGCGGGTGCGAAGCCGCAAAGCGAGATCAGGGTCGATTGCAGACGTCGCTTGCCGCTACATGGTCTTGCTGATCGTGACGATGGCGCGCGTCTTGTTGACGTCGCCCCAT